>Ga0182021_10007650_pt1 | contig 12812 bp, 12 predicted proteins | sample 612E3MmetaG_FD_120493 | JGI IMG/M metagenome (GOLD analysis project Ga0182021, IMG submission 120493) | Permafrost microbial communities from Stordalen Mire, Sweden - 612E3M metaG (Illumina Assembly) | ecosystem: Environmental > Terrestrial > Soil > Wetlands > Permafrost | place: Sweden... | reverse complement strand
ATCCCCGACCAAATTTTGTATAATAAAATAAATAGGAGCTTGCGGGTGTAGTTCAGTGGTAGAACATCTGCTTTCCAAGCAGAATGTCGTGGGTTCGAATCCCATCGCCCGCTCTCTTTTCTAGTGGCCTCTCATTTCAAAAACCGTAGTGTTTACTTCAATTCTGGGCGGTAAAGGAAGTATTCTTTTTCCGCGAACTTCTAATGCCCCATGTCTTACTAATGGTTTTTTTCTTCTATATACAACCAATGCAGTACCATGAGGCGTTCTGGTTTTTACTACTCTTACAAACCTTCCGCTGCTTAATTGGTCTGGTTCGTCATAACCGTTGGGATCGGCATTTTGTTCCACCCGATATGCCGCTTGCTGTTTAGTTTCCCAATGTGCCGAAACTAGCGGAGGAGCTTTTACTGGAAATTCAACGATTACGCCCCTATCGGGATTGTTCCCCGCTGCGTAATTTATTTCATGTGTGGGATTGGGATCATGAGCAATTTTATCCAATAAGAAATCTATTTCTGGTTGAGTTGCATCAGAAGTTAATAAAGCAGTTGTTAAATAAGGCCTAAGTAGTCTATCTTTTTCAGCACGATCCTCGAATAACAATCTGTCTTGATCAGCTCTTTTTAACGATCTTAAGTAATCATCTTCAATTTCTCGACATCTTGAATGCCATTCAGCCATTTTGATGGCATCCATAGGATGTCTCTCTCCATAAATGAAATGATTTAATGCAACTGCTGCTCTTTGTCTAAGTGGCTGATGTTTAGGCGCTTCTATATTGCTGGTCATGATGTGATTATAGGACGATAAGACAAGAAGTCAAGAACTATTAGTGGAACCATGTGAAGAAAATATTCACCGATTCGTAAAAGCCGTAAAGTCCTAAGCCGATAAAAGCCAGTCCTCCAACAATCAAGACTATTGGATGTTTTACGACCTCAACGGTTTTTTTGGGAAAAGCGAATAAACCAATCGTTAAAAGCATATGGCCCAGTAAAATTCCGACCGAAAAACCGAAAACATTGATTAAAGTGAATAAAGGGATATAGCCGGCGAAATCGTCAAGTCCCAAGACAAAAGGAATTGCCAGTGAAAAAATCACTAAATTAATAAACGATAATTTTTTAGTTTTGGTTAAATTTAAGTTCGGTACAAAGAAGCGAAGGATTGGCCGAAAGATTTTGTTCACGATATTCAACTGGTCCTGTAAAAGCGAAACCGGCATTTTTAATTTGATAAAACTTTCCCGTTGCTTTAGGAATTCCTCAAAGCTTTCCTGCGCCATGCGTAAAAGCACAACCGCGGCAATAAAAATCATGATTACCATCAGGGGCGGTATGGCCTTAAAGACGGTCCAAATAATCAAAATTAAGAACGTACCAAAGCCGTTCCCGACTGCGGTTCCAAGCTCAATGGCGATTCTTTTCTTCCAACCGGGATTGGTTTTCATTAAATTGCCGGTAAAAATGGCAAAATCAATGGCGGTTTTTAAGTAAATAATAATGCCAAATAGAACTTCCCTTCGACGAAAATCCAGAATAATTGGCTGACCGACATTAAAAGAAGAAAGAACTAACAACAGTCCGTAAAGTAGCGTTGCCAGTCCGAGGAAAGTTAGGAAGGTTAAAAAAATTGGGAAAGCCTGCTCAATTAATATTTTTTTCAGCTTTTTTTTCATTGGATAAATTCACCAAAGATTATACAACAAACATTAGATTTCTGCTTCAAGAGGAAATTTATTAATGGGTGGAAGACGGGGTTCGAACCCGCGACCCCCTGGACCACAACCAGGTGCTCTACCACTGAGCTACATCCACCATCTCGCTATGCTCGATGTAAACTATTTACGAGCAATCGCTTTTTTAATCTACCGTAACCTTTTATGGTTTTCTCTTTTCTAGCTGCTTGAAAACGGTTCTCGAACTTTTCCCAATAAACCAGTTTAACAGGCAATTTTCCCTTAGTAAATGAACTTTTATAAAAACCTTGATTGTGTTCATTTACTCTCTTTTTAAGATTCCAGCAAATTCCCGTATAAAAACTTTTATCTTTACACTCAACTATGTATGTAAACCAACTCATGAACAGTTTACACTGAACGTAGTGAAGTGTGACCCGGGAGGGAATCGAACCCCCAACCTGGTGCTTAGAACGCACTCGCTCTATCCGTTGAGCTACCGGGCCATAATCATATTTTATCAAATTGAGAGCAAAAAGAACAATTATTTACTTCTCGTAGAATTTGCGGATGGATAATTTATTGAATTTGGGGAAGGTGTAAATGGTCTTCTACTCTTTTAATTCTTTTTTCGTGTGAGTTATATCCGGTGGTAATTAATTCAGAAAGCGTATCTATCGTTTCTTCCTGTGATTGGTCAATCTTCTTATTTAGCACTTCGATTTTAACTTCCAAAGTATCAAGTTTTTGATTAATAGGCTTTAACTTGTTATCTAGTTTTGTGTCAATTAAATCACCAATATTTTTTAATAATTTTGTGTCATCCATATTATTCATATTACTCTGCTAATTTTCTCTTTTCAAGAGAGTAATTCTATATAGGTTACTTTTCATAGAATTTGCGACCGGCTAGTTTTTTTGGCAAAAATGGTAAGCTTGCAGTAGGCCCGACGTATTTATCGCTCCACTGATAATTTTTGGCGTAACCGATTTGTTTCATCAGTTTTGTTGGCGCGTTGCGTAAATGCAGCGGTATTGCTTCGTTGGGGAATTCATAAACTGCATCTTTGGCTTTTCCCATGGCGTTTGGTACGGCTCGCGATTTGGGCGCGCTGGCAAGGTAAATTACAACGTAGGCTAAAATTAATTGTGCTTCGGGCATACCGATTTTATTCACCGCTTCAAAGGCTTCGTCGGCTTGAATTAAGGCTCCCCTGTTGGCCATGCCAATGTCTTCACAGGCAAAAATAATCATCCGCCTGGCGATAAATTTTGGATCCTCACCGTTTTCCAACATCCGCATTAAGTAATATAAAGCGGCGTCAACGTCACTTCCCCGCATGGATTTGATAAAGGCGGAAATAATATTGTAATGTTCGTCGGCTTTTTTATCGTAAAGTCCGGCGGATTTAGTTTGAAAAACTTCTTTAACAATTTCCGGCGTAATCTTGGTGACTTTGTAAGAATTGGCGGCAATTTCCAAAGCGTTGAGCATGATGCGGGCGTCTCCGCCGGAGAGCCTGATTAATAATTCTTTTGCCTCTTTGTCGATTTTCTTTTTTAGTTTTCCCAAGCCGTTAGTTTTATCTTTTAACGCCCGGTCTAAAATTATTTCCAACTGTTCAAAGTTCAACGCTTGTAAAACTAAAACTTTGGAACGGGACAGTAAAGCGGAAATCACCTCAAATGACGGATTTTCGGTAGTTGCTCCAATTAGGTTCAATGTCCCGTTTTCAACGTAAGGAAGAAGCGCGTCCTGTTGGGCTTTGTTCCAACGGTGAATTTCATCGATAAATAAAATGGTGCGGATGTTCTTTTGCGAATTTTCCTTGGCCTGTTCAATTATTTTAACAAGGTCGGCTTTGCCAGCTTCGACCGCTGACATCGCGTGAAAGTCAGCCTTAATTTCATTAGCGATGATATTAGCCAAAGTGGTTTTGCCGCTACCCGGCGGCCCCCAAAGAATAAGAGAAAATGGCGCTTGAGCTTTGATAATTCTTCTTAGAATTGCCTGCTCTCCGGCCAAATGTTCTTGTCCGACAAATTCCGCAAAGTTTTTGGGCCTTAGTCTTAGAGCTAAATTCATGCCACCATTGTAGCACTTTATTTAATTTTCAACATTAAATTCTGCTATAATTTTAACAATGATTAAATATGTTGGTTTTGATAAAGACGGAACGTTGATAGATGATGTAAATGGTTACAAAAAAGAATGGGGTAAATTAGTAAATCTTAAATTTGGGATTGATAAAGAAGACGCTGAAAATGTTTTTATGGAGCTTATCGAAGGTCCGACATCTCTCCAATTATCAACTCTTTTGCAAAAACATCACCTCGACCTTTCTCAATCGGAAGTTTTTAAGCAAGCAGAAGAACTTGCTTATCATTTGGGAGAAAATTTTAAGGGCAATGCTTTCCCCGAAGTTTTAACTACTCTAAAGAAATTAAAAGAAAAAGGATACATTGTCTTTGTTTCTTCGGGGCAGCAGGAGATTATCACAAAAGAAGACTTAGAGAGAACCGGTTTAATGCAATACGTTGATTATTATGTCGGGATTAGGCCGGATCAACCGGAATTTAAAAAGGGTGAACCACATTTTCGGGATGTTGCTAAATACTTTGGTGTTGATTTTGAAACTTTTATTAAAGAAACAGTTTATGTTGGTGACACTTTAGTCGATGTTGAGAACCCAAAACAATTGGAGATGAGAAGCGTCGCAAGATCGGGCACTCTTTCCAAAGGGAAATTGTTGGAACTGGGAGCAGATTTTGTAATACCTGATTTATCAACTCTTCCCGAAGTTCTCAAAACCCTATGAAGTTCTTCTCTGCCTGACTCGTTCTAAGTTGGTTAATAATTTCTTTCGCAGTCTCAAACTTTTTGGAGTAACTTCCAAAAGCTCGTCGTCTTCCAAAAAGTCAATGCATTCCTCAAGGCTCATTGCCACCGGCGGGGTCAAAGTTCCAATGGTTACATCTGAAGTAGAAGCGCGCATGTTAGTTTGTTTTTTCTCTTTGGTAACATTTATTTCAATATCGTCCTGCCTAGTGTTTTCACCGATAATCATTCCCTCGTAGACTTGTGCTCCTGGCTCAATAAAAGTAATTCCCCGACCTTGTGCGTTATTCAAACCGTATTTCAAAGCCGAACCGTTTTCAGACGCAATTAAGACCCCGTTTCGAACCTGTGAGACGGTTGGCGACATTGGTTCGTAATCCAAGAAAAGCATGTTCACAATTGCGGTTCCTTTAGTGTTGGTCAGCAAATCATTTCTGATGCCAAATAAATTTTTGGACGGGATTTTATATTCAAACTTAGTGTTACCTTTGCCGTCGGAGAGCATATTAATCATCTCGCCTTTGCGGGTTCCCATTTCGGCGGTAATAATTCCCAAAAACTGGTCGGGTACGTCAATCATCGCAATTTCAATTGGTTCCATGATTTGTCCGTTAACGATTTTGGTAATGACTTGCGGTTTTTCAACTTGAAATTCATAGCCTTCGCGTCTTAAAGTTTCAATCAGAATGGCCAAATGCAATTCTCCGCGTCCGGAGACAACCATTTTGTCTCCTTCTTTTTCCAATTTCAGACTGATGTTTGTTTCCAGCTCCTTAACCAATCTTTCCAAAATCTGCCGCGAGTTGGTAAATTTTCCTTCCCTGCCGGCAAATGGAGAAGTGTTGGCGGAAATGGCGATCTTAATAGTTGGTTCTTCAAGATGGATTCTCGGTAGAGGCTCGGGGTTTGCCGAATCAGCGATTGTATCTCCGATGGTAACATTTGAAAAGCCGGTTATATCAACAATATCTCCGGCAGAGGCTTTTTCCACTTCAATTTTTTTTAGGCCGTGACTTAAGCGGATGCTTTCCGCTCTTCCGAAAATTATTTTCCCCACGGCATTAATTAATACGAGGTTTTGTCCTTGCTGAAGATTTCCCCTGCTGATTCTGCCGATAGCATGTTTACCCTTATGGACGTTGTAATCAAGGTTGGAAACCAACATTTGGAAATTGCCCTCTTCGACTTTGGGAGCAGGAATAAATTCAATAATTTCGTTTAAAATTGGTTCTAAATTTTCGCTTGTTTTCAATTCTTCTAAAGACGCGGCGACTTTTCCTTCCCGACCAATGGCGTAAAAAATAGGAAATTCCAGTTGGTCGTGGTGGGTTGCCAGTTCCAAAAATAAATCGTTGGTATCGTTTAGCGTTTTTTGCACATTAGCCAGTTGTTTATCAATCTTATTAATAACGACGATTATTTTTAGTCCCAACTCCAAAGCTTTTCGCAGCACAAATTTAGTTTGCGGCATTGGTCCCTCTTGAGCGTCAATTATCAACAGCGCGCCGTCGGCCATATTTAAAGTTCTTTCGACTTCGCCGGAAAAATCCGCGTGGCCGGGAGTATCAATAATATTTATTTTGTAGCCCTTATAATAGATGGCGGTGTTTTTGGCTAGAATTGTAATCCCCCGCTCCCTTTCCAAAGGATTGGAGTCAAGAATAGTGGTTTGCTGCATTTCCGCTTCATTCGCCCGAAAAGTGTGCGATTGCTTTAGCATAAAATCAACCAAAGTAGTTTTGCCGTGATCAACATGCGCGATGACCGCCACATTTCTAATTTTGTCAGATGTAAATTCGTCCAGGTTCATAATAAAAAACAGCTTTTTGAGGAGCTGTGCTTTTATTATACCACAGGTTTGAAGCAAACGGGCATTTAAGCTATAATTTAAAAATGGCGGTCAAAAGAAAAACAAAAGTCCGTCGGCAGCAAAATAACCCGTGGTCAAAACTTATTTCCTTAGGGCTGCTGGCTTTAATTTTACTCGGCGTATTTTCAATAGTAATTAGTTCAAATCGGGTAGCGTCATCTAAATCAGCTGACCTTTCTTTCAGAGCGAAGACATTTTTTTCTCCGCTTCGTTACACGCCGCTAATTAGTCCGTATCCAGATATCACTATTACGCCTACGCCCATTCCGCTAACGGGTTTTTGCTTGCATGTTCCGGTTTTGATGTATCATCACATCCAACCGGAGTCGGTGGCTAAAGAACTTGGCCAAACTTCCTTAACCGTTGATAGCGGCGTTTTTGACCAGCAAATGGCCTATCTTGCAAGTAGCGGCTACACGCCGGTTTGGGCAAGCGAACTTATCAATGCACTTTTAACCCATTCGCAACTGCCCGGAAAACCGGTGGTGGTAACAATGGATGATGGTTACGCCGATAATGACATTTACGCTTTGCCGGTTTTGCAAAAATACGGTATTAAGGCTAACTTAATGCTGGCATCGGGCTTGGTCGGCGGAAATCCTGACATGCTCACCTGGGATCAGGTTAACCAGATGAAGGGCAGCGGCTTAATTTATTTTACCAATCACACCTGGTCGCATTACGCGATTTCCAATGGTCCGCAAAGCAAAATTGAATCCGAAATCGATGTTGCCCAAGGGCAAATCCAGGACCATACCGGGCAAACTATTAATGTCTTCACCTATCCGTATGGCTCGTTTAACAATAACTCCATTCAAACTCTGCAGCAAAAAGGTTACATAGGAGCATTTACCGAAATTCCCGGACAATACCAATGCGATAGTTTTATTATGACTTTGCACCGTACCCGCATCGGCAACGGTTCTCTCGCCTCCTACGGATTGTAGATTCTATTCTGACTGCGATTGCCGTATTTTGTTCTATTTACTTTCGTATAAAATTCTCATAAACTGGTTGTATGCTGCCCTTAATAATTTTAAAGAGAATCCTCAAGACATATATTTTTTGGCTTTTGTTATAACTTTATGAAAACCATTCTGCACGTTGATTTTGACTCTTTTTTTGCCAGCGTTGAGCAGCAGTTCAATCCCAAACTTCGCGGGAAACCGATCGGTGTGACGGCGCAAAACGGACGGACTTGCATTATCGCCGCTAGCCGCGAAGCCAAAAAAATGGGAGTTAAATCTCCCAGCCGGACTTTTGAAGCGTTAAGAATTGTGCCAAGTATGATTTTCGTTCCGGCCCATTTTGCCAAGTATTGGGAAATAACCCAAAAGTTTTTGGATATCTGCAAGGATTTTTCCCCGTATGTCGAGCTTTTTTCCTTGGACGAAGTGTTCATGGATGTCACTTCAACGCAAAATCTATTTGGAGGCAAGTATCAGCTCATTAATAAAATTAGAGAGCGGATTAAAAATGAAATCGGTGAATGTGTCACTGTTTCGGTTGGCATTTCTCATAATAAGCTTTTAGCGAAATTGGCGTCAGGTATTAATAAACCAAACGGACTTTTAGAAATAACGCCGGAGAACATTTGGCAAGTCTATGCAGAAGTAAAGCTCACCGATTTTTGCGGCATTGGCAGAAGGATTGAAGAAAGGCTTAGGCGACTGCGGATTTATACGCCGCTGGAGCTTCACAAAGCACCGTTGGATGTTCTACTTAAGGAATTTAAGGACGCGGAGGGGCACTTTTTAAAAAATCTTGGTAACGGAGTTGATGATTCGGTAGTTGTCCCCTACTATTTTCCTGCGGAAACAAAATCGGTCGGTCGGAATTATTGTCTGCCGCAAAATCAATATGATCAACGAGTGGTAATGCAAAACGTTTACGAGCTTTGCGAAGAGGTAGTGTTTAAGTTAAGAAAGCTTAGTAAAAAAGCCAGGACAGCCGGGATTTATTTGGGCGGCAGTAGAAATGTGCACGGCCGCAAAACCACCAATGAATATTTTGACAGCGGGCAGGAAATGTTTAGCCTCTGCCAAAAAATTCTAGATGAAAATGGATTTTATTTTGGCGAGAATGATTACATTAGAAGAATTAGTGTTTGGGTAGGAAGTTTGGAGGAATCGTCTTATTTGCAAGCGTCTTTATTTGATTTTGACGTAAAGAGGAAAAAAATTGTTCAGACAGTCGATATGCTCAATGAAAAATTCGGCGACCATACCATTCGAAGAGGATTTTTACTCAATGCCGACAAGCTAACAACTGTTCCGAATGGTTTTATGGCCGACCGTTACGAACGGCAAAAACTCACCGCAGAATTTAACCCGAAATTGATTTAGCTTCATCGATAATGGTTTGCTTTTTATCATTTTGAAGTCCCAAAAGGTCTAAACTATTTTCACTGTGTAGAATTTCACCGACTAAAACAATATGGTTATCCAACAAGGTTTGTTTTTGCGGTTCGGATAAAGATGACAAAAGTGTAATCGGATAGAGTTGATGTCTTTCCACTAAATCCCGGAGACTTTCATTTTGCGGATAGCTCCAGCTAGTAACGCCCATCCCAACACAAAGCGCGTAAGCTAAAGCGTCGGGAGTAATTTTCGTATTGGTAAAAAGCCAAGGTTGGGTGAACTGATATTTTTCTTTTAAATCGTCAAATCTGGCTTTAGTGTACAGCGAAACGTGGACATCGGTATGGATTCCCGGCGCGTTATGGTATTTTGCTTCAACCATTATCTTCGCATTGTCTTTTTGGGCAATGACGTCAATTTCATGACTGACACACTTGCCCATCAGCACTTTCCGTGTTTGAGTTGAATACCCGATTGACTTTAAAATCTCCGTGACAAAATCTTCAAACGGATAGCCGGTTGGTCCCAATTCCATCAGCGCTTGTTTTAATCTGTATTTGGCTGCAGCGGGATGAGGTGCGGTTTGCAAAAATTCAGTCACGTGCCGATAGACTTCTTGTGAGGGAATGTTTTCATAAAGTTTTGATTGTACATGTGAAAGCACTTTATCTCGCAAATTAAGAGGAATGCCGGCTCTTTCTATAGAATATCTTAATTTCTCTTCACTAAACGGTTCTTTAATTCCGTTAGCCTTTAGAATGTTGACCATGACTTTATCGTAGGACTTGCATTTGTTTTTTGCAAATAACTGATTAGTACGATTTAAAAAAACTTAAAGCATTTACTGCTGCTTTATCCCATGATTGGGTTAAGTTATGATCGTTCCCAGGATACGTTAAGAGATCGGCTGTTTTATTTAGGCTGATTAGATTATCATATAATTCAATTGAAGTTCGGTACGAAACAGTACTATCAATAAGTCCGTGATTAATTTGAATTGGCGTTTGAATATCCGAAAGATAATTAATTGGCGAAACGCTTTGCCAAAGTAGGGGATTTTTTTCAGGAGTATCCATAACTTTAAACGTCTCTGCATAGTAGTCTTTGTCATTTTTTGTTTCCTGTAACCATGGGACATGGGAACTGCTAAACCAATCGACGAGATCAGTCACCGGTGCCCAAACAACAGCTGCTCTTATTCTAGCCAAAATTTCCGGGTGTTTGCCGGCGATTTCCAGTACTTTGAGGGTAATCTCTCCGCCCATAGAATGTCCATATAAATAAATCTGATTTGGATTAGCTTGAGGAATATTTTTTAAGGATTCGATTAAATTTAGAACATCAACTGGATAGGCAAAACGCATTAGGACGGTGTCTCCCGTTTCGGAATTTCCATTTCCGCGATAATCGGGTTTTAGAACAAGATAGCCTTTTGTGGAAAAATAGTCGGTAATACTTTTATAGGAATCTATCGTGCTGTAACTTTTCGGTTCGACAAACCCATGATTAATAATTACGACCGAATATCCTCCGATTGGCATTTCAGAAGTCGGAATATTCATCAACGAATATTCTTTAAGTCCATCCGATAAATAAGAAATTATGTAACTCTTAAAATTACCGGCTGAAGTTACTTCCCTTTCTATGGATATGTCGCTTTTTTGATAATTCCTATTTGATAAAGCCGTGATTGAATAAGGGAAAAGAGAGACCTGTCCCTTCTTTGGCTTAGGAGCGGCTTGGGTATATAAGCTCCTTTTTTCAAAAGCGACAAAGTCTCCGTTTTCATAAACCTGAATGTAATTTTTATCGTTGGACATTTGTTTAACCATTGCTTTTTGAGTTGTCAAGGATGGTTGGGCAAAATTATCGTTCAATAAGAAGAGGATCACATCGGCTTGTCCGATGCCAACCGGAATAGTGTAGATATTTCTGCGGTGCGATAAGTGCGAGCCGAGATTATTGCTGGCGGCAATGCTGTAGCGGGTCGGAATTTGGGAAAGAAAATCATCGATAATTTGTCTGTTTGAGAGCTGGTCTTTAAACATGGCAACGTTTGCGTGAATAGTTCCCGGCAGTGGTCCATAAAGATAGGCGGAGATTAAAGCGAATCCGACGAGGTAAGTAATTATCAAACGGTTATTAATTTTCGGAAGCTTTTTCTTCAAAATTAAGACAGCGTAAATAGCCGATACGGCCAAAAAAGGCGTTATTGCCGCTGTGTATTGATAATAGATTTGATGCAATTGAGCGTTACCACTCAATAAATTAATGACTAAGTCTGGAGCGGCGAAAATTAAATAAAAAGGAGCCAGTAAAGACATTAATCCAAAAGGCAGTAAGAGTTCAACTAGATATTGTACTTTTTGTGGTTGTAATATGATTGAAATAGTTTTTATCGGGGAAAATAAAATATTTTTGGAAATGCTGGAGGCGGTTCCGCCAAAATCTGAATAATAAGCTAAGGCAAAATGTCCGCTACCTTTAACATATGGGATAATTACCCAAATCAGTAGATAGCAGATAAGAGTTGATGATAAGAAAACGACTAATCCAAAACCTATTTCCAAAAGCTGTTTTTCGGAAAAGTTTAGACGAAATTTTTTCTCAAAAATTGTACGAGCAATTATTGCTAAGCCAAAAAGCGCGGTTATTGCCCAAACTTCCTCTTTCGTCAATCCGGATAAAATTGCAAACAGTAAAAAAAGTAAATAGTTTTTTTTCAAAAAGAAATAAAAGGTAGCCAAAAGAAGCGTTGTGCCTAAAACTATGGCATGGAAATCATAAAGATTGGTAAATTGTAACGAAGGATTCAAAAGGTAAATAGCGGAAAAAGTTAAAGCCAAATTTTTATTACGTAAAAGATAATCAGCAATTAAAAAAACAAAAACTGCACCGAGCCCCAAAACAACAGTTTGTAAAAGTAGCAGCATCTGCGGGTTTGACCAAATCAAATATAAAGGCGAAATAAGAATTAAAATAAAATCGGCATGAAAGGCTAAACGCGAGATATTGGCTGTTCCGTTGGGATCGGTAATCTGAAAAATCCGGTCATGAATCGTATTCCAGATGGTTTGGTCCATGTTACCCAAGTCAAACCGGCCGGTAAAAAAAATATTATAACGAAGGAAGCTCGCTAGCGTGAAATAGGCAATGTAGATCAGGATAAAAACGCCTAGTGCTATTGCATATTTGTGTTTTTGGATAAAATTTATCATTTGTTTTTAATCTTGGTAGAGATTTCAAACCCTAATACTATTGCTAGAAAAGTAAGCTCTGAAATTATCAAAACAATTCTTGAGAATATACTTAGAAATCCGGCAGTCGCGATTGAAGTAAGCTTAGTAAGTCCTAATATAATAATCCCTTCGCGAACGCCCAACCCCATGGGTGTTATAAAAGACAAGTAGCCGGCAAGAAGCGCAAAAGTAAAAAAAGCGGAAAGCTCAAGAAATAGTTTGGGTTCAAAAGTAAACACAGAAAGACAAGCTACTAAAGTAGCGAGGCCAAAGATAAAAAAGGCAACGGTTGAGATAAGGGTTAGAATTATTTTTTGCCGCAAAGAATATCCCGGCAAGAAAAGATTAGCGCGAAAATTTCCAAGTCCCCGCTTTTGGAAAAGAAAAGCCACGACCAGCGAATAAATAATGATTACAGCAGCTGATCCTAAAATAATAATTTGCATTTGTCTTAGTAGTTGTACGGATTCACCGGAGCTTAATATCAATGGAAGACAAAAAATGGAAATGAGAGCGCAGGAAATAATGATTAGCTGAATTTCATCCAGAAGAGCCAGGCCGACCAATTTTTTTTCAACTCCTTCATTTTCAAATAAAGAAACCCGGCTTAAAAAAGACCAAATGTTCCCCGGCATATAGCGTTTAAATTCGGAGATTTCCCAAAGGTAGGCGGTTTGCATTAAAGGCATCCGATGCCCTTTAAACTGTAGAATAGCTTTCCATAAATAGCAGCGCAAAAAATAATAGACGAGAAATAAAATTACCGATAAAATTAACAATGGAATATTAGCGTTAAATATTCTGGCTTGAATAAAAATAAATT
>Ga0182021_10007648_pt1 | contig 12813 bp, 10 predicted proteins | sample 612E3MmetaG_FD_120493 | JGI IMG/M metagenome (GOLD analysis project Ga0182021, IMG submission 120493) | Permafrost microbial communities from Stordalen Mire, Sweden - 612E3M metaG (Illumina Assembly) | ecosystem: Environmental > Terrestrial > Soil > Wetlands > Permafrost | place: Sweden... | reverse complement strand
TTGGTTGAATATTGCGTTTCTCAGTCTCGAAACGTTGGTGATTAAAGCTATTATTATTCCATACTTTCTTTTATCGGTTATCCGTAAAAATGAAATTGCCCGGGAAATAGAACCGTACATCACGCAATTTTATTCACTCATTGTTGCAAGCGCTATTTTCATTTTTGGATTTGTTGCCGCATTCTGGGCGGCAAAAACAAACGCCGGTATCAAGCCGCTCTATTTCGGTGTTTCCATTATGTTGATCGTTTCAAGTCTCTTCCTCATAATCAACCGCAAAACAATCATTACGCACATCCTCTGTTATATGATGCTGGAAAATGGAATTTTTCTGCTCTCCCTTTCTGTTGCAAATGAATTGCCTTTGCTGGTGAATCTTGGCGTCTTACTCGATCTCTTTGTCGGTATTTATCTCTTTGTCATCTTCTTCAATAAAATTCAAGAGATGTACGACGGCAGTCATATTGATGAACTCACTGAATTGAAAGACTGACGATGATTGGATTAGTGCTTTTTGTGCCGATAGTTTTTGGATTGTGGAGTGTGATAGCAAAAAACAGACTTGTGAATCGCATTGCATTACTCGGTTCTGCAGGTCTGTATGTTGTCATTGCTGCGGCTCTGTGGATGAAAATCGAATGGTCCATGCTGCCGACGTGGCTCTCAGCATACTTTCAATTTGATGCTCTAGGGTTGTACTTCTTTTCGATTATGACGCTTGTCTTTGGCAGCACGGCAGTGTACAGCCTTTTTTATTTTAAAATACATACCCTCTCTGCAAAGCAGGAAGCTGTCTATATTATTGAAAGCCTCCTTTTTGTTGTCTCTATGAGCGGTGTCATCCTTTCAACGCATTTAGCCCTGCTCTGGGTTTTTATTGAAGCTTCGACATTGACCAGTGCAATGTTGATTTATTTTGAAAAGAAAAAATCATCCTTAGAAGCTGCGTGGAAGTATGTGTTCATTTGTTCCATTGGCATTGCATTGGCGTTTGTCGGCATCATCGTTCTTTCTATTGGCAGCCGGCACGTTGATTCGTTGTTCTTCAAGGATCTCTATGCTCGTGCATCCGAAATAAATCCATTTTGGCTCAAGGTTTCGTTTGCATTCCTCTTTGTCGGATTGGGGACGAAAATTGGCGTTGCACCAATCCATGCATGGCTGCCGGATGCTCATTCCGAAGCACCTTCGCCTGTATCTGCGCTGCTTTCCGGGGCACTGTTGAATTCCGCTTTTCTCGGCCTGCTTCGTGTTCAGGAAATATTTATTCATGCCCGATTAGACGAATTCTCGAATTTTCTTTTTCTTGTTACCGGTTTTCTTTCTTTGATGGTGAGTGCTGTATTCATGCTGCGATTAAAGAATTACAAGAGAATGCTCGCATATTCCTCTATTGAAAACATGGGAGTTCTTTTTGTTGGAATTGCACTCGGCAAATATGGAATTTTCGCCGCATTGCTTCATACGCTTGCTCATTCGCTCTCCAAGGCATCGTTGTTTCTGACCTCGGGCAATATTCTGCATCTATATAAAAGTAAAAAGATAGAAGAAGTGAACGGATTGTTAAAAACGGATCTGCGCACCGGCTGGCTCTGGATTATTTCCATGCTTGCGATCATCGGCTTTCCGCCGTTTCCTGTTTTTATCAGCAAGTTCTTAATTGTAAGAGCGTTTTGGTTAAGCGGAATGCCTTGGCTTGCAATTCCATTCTTTGTGTTTCTCGTGGTCATCATGTTCGGTATGGGCGGCGCTGTATTCAAAATGGCTTTTAGTGATATACTATCAGCCAATGCAGAAAATAAAAATTTTGTCGCATATGCCTATGTACCTCAATTGGTGCTGCTCCTCATTCTTTGTATCGTCGGATTAAATATGCCGAAGCAAGTACTTGATTTGCTCAATGGCGCTGTTGGATTTTTTCATTAATCGGAGTTTCTCTTGAATTGGGTTGAAATAAAAAATTTACAATCAATCTCATTACATGAGATACCGCGGCTGCCACTTGACGATTTACGAAGCCAGCTCATAGAGAAAATAAAAAGCGGTAAACGATTGGTCCAATTTTTCGCCGACAAAGAACCTGACGGAGTTGCGATGTATGCGGTTGTCGCTGATGATAATAACTCAAGACTGAATGTTGCTTCGTCAAAGATTGATGCTCAATCAGGCTATCGCTCTTTTACATCCGAGATATCTTCTGCATCGATGTTTGAACGTGAAATGTTTGAACAATGTGAAATCACACCGGAGGGACATCCTTGGCTTAAGCCCATTCGGCATGGAATTGCCGGAATAGATCAGCGTGAAACGGCTTACGAATTTTTCAGCATGACCGGCAAAGAAATTCATGAAGTAGGTGTCGGGCCGATTCATGCAGGTATTATTGAACCCGGGCATTTTAGATTTTCCTGCCATGGCGAAAAAGTGTACCATCTTGAAATCGAGCACGGCTTCCAGCACCGCGGCGTCGAAGCACTCTTCGCTAAAACGAACAATCACCCTGTCTATCTCGAAAAATTATCGGAATCTATCGCCGGCGATACAGTCATTGGTCATTGCGGCACCTTTGTCCGTGCGATGGAATCCGCTGGCAATATGTCGGTTTCACGAACGGTAAAAACGATACGTACAATTGCTCTTGAGCTGGAACGGATCGCTGTTCATCTCGGCGATTTATCCGCACTTTCCGGTGATGTTGCATATCTGACAGGCAGTTCTGTCTTCGGCGCGCTTCGCACAAAAGTAATCAATACGACAATGTCAATTTGCGGCAATAGATTCGGCAGAGGATTGTTAACAATTGGTGGTGTCAATTACACTATCTCTTCAACGTTACAAGATAAAATATTAGCAATGATCAACGAATTGGAAGACGACGTGCTTTTAGCAGGAGAAGTTTTGTTCACATCAGCATCTACTCTGGAACGATTTGAAAAAACTGGAATTGTTGAAAAGGAAACGGCAAGAGAAATCGGCATGGTCGGCCCGGCAGCACGAGCAAGCGGTGTCGCAATCGATGTCCGTTCAGATCACCCATTCGGCGCCTATGAATCTTTTCCCGTTCATAAATTGACATTAAACAGCGGTGATGTATTTGCGAGAGCATATATTCGTTTTGTAGAGATTCAGCAATCTATTAAAATAATTCGCGACCAATTGAACAATCTTTCTGACGCTGAGTTGAAGAATATTGTATCTTCGCTTCAGCCGAACCGTTTCGTCATCTCTCTGACCGAAGGATGGCGCGGTGAAATTGCTCACGTACTGCTGACGGATAACGACGGAAACATCAAACGTTTGAAAATCAAAGATCCGTCATTTAACAACTGGCTTGCTCTGGCGCTCGCCGTTCGTGATGAAGGGATTTCCGACTTTCCGTTATGCAACAAGAGTTTCAATCTGTCATATTGCGGCGTTGATTTGTAAAAATAAATCGGTGAAGAATGCTCGATCTCATAAAGCTTAGAATACGTCATGGCTTTCAAGCGATTGCGAATATTCGCAACGCGGCAATGATGGAAGTGCATCGCGGGTTTCCAATCATTGATGAAGCAAAATACAATACTGATTGGCAAAAAGTTGTTGATGTGTGCCCAACGAATGCCATCACAAAAAATCCTGCGGCTATCGATCTTGGAAAATGTATTTTTTGCGGTGAATGCGAACGCGCATCGAATGGAGCTATCCGTTTCAGCAATGATTATAAGATAGCCGCCTCGAAGAAAGATTACCTCATTGTTGCATCGGGCGCAGTGTATAAAGAGTATGTTGAATCAGCGATTGAAGCACAGAAAAGAATACATACATTATTTGGCCGATCCTTAAAACTGAGACAGGTATCCGCCGGCGGGTGTAACGGATGTGAGATGGAATTGTCTGCCTGCGGCAATGTCAATTTTGATATGGGACGCTTTGGCGTCGATTTTGTTGCCTCGCCGCGCCATGCAGATGGCATTGTTATCACCGGACCTATCACAAAAAATATGGCGCCGGCTTTATTGGATGCCTACAAAAGTATCAGCAAACCGAAAATTGTTATTGCCGTCGGCGCGTGTGCAATCAGCGGTGGTGTGTTTGCAGATTCGGACGAGTTGAATCGTGAATTTTTGAATATGGTAAAAATTGATTTGTTTATCCCCGGCTGTCCGCCGCATCCCCTCACTATCATCAATGCCATATTGGATTTTATCGGGAAGAAGTAATTTATTCAACAGATGTGTTGGTTCTTTTTGCCTCTCTTGTGAAGGTGGTATTGGCGAAAAGTGTAGAGTCCAGCCACCGACTGGATCACCTCTGTTGCCCTCATGTTGTTCGATCTGGTGATCATCTGCTTGCCGCAGTGCGCTACTTCATGTATCCAATGTGTTGATATTCGTGTACAGGTACGTCCACTTTACTCTCCAGATGAAGATCTGCGTCTTCATGGAAAAGGAAAAATAATTCAAAAATAAAATTTCGGTAGGCTCATGTGTGGCACAAATATTGTCAATTTACAACCGATCCACAACATTAATCCACCACTATCGGGAGCTATTATGAATACCATTATTGTTGGCCGAAAAGGTTCATCAATTATTTCCAGATTTTTCTTTTTCCTCATATTCGTTATAACGCCAGCGCCCCTCTTTTCCCAGGATGTATCCATCTGGGATTTCCGCATACCGGAAACGAAGTATCAAAGGCTGACGGGTAGTTTATCCGGAGGATGGAACAAAACAGACAACAATAGTATCTACAGTATCACAGGATCAACAATTCCAGATCATTCTTCGAGTTCATCGAAGAGCTCAATTTTCCAATCATCGCTGGCCTATAATTTTGCAAATTACAACGAAAACAGTTCTCTTGAAATCGCAGCATCCGCAACGGGTCAGGCAAATTGTCAAAGTACCGATGGAAGTCAATCGTATGATGCATCTCTATCCTCGCAATCGTCAGGGTCACAGACAGATTATTTATTAGAAATAACACCGGCGATTCGATATTCGAATTATATTGATCCTGATACCTGGTTTTGGTTTGCGGAAGGATCGGGAGATTATTCCTTCAATCAAAACCTCAATAATAATTCGCACTCTGGAGACTTTTACTCTTATGACTCAACATTCTCGAAGAATAATTCATGGAATGCATCCGTGGGCGGCGGCGTTGGATATGGAAAACTCCGCGATGGCTCCTCCGTCTTTGCTGTTCTCCGTATATTGGATAAACTTGCAGAAGACAGCGTGCTTGTTCGGCCGCTGACAAAAGACGAGATAATTCGGATAGTCGATATTTTTGCAAAAAGAATAGAATATTCATTCACACAAGATAGATACGTAAAGTACTTTATGGAAGGTATCTTTGACCCGCTGCAAAAGATGGGTGTACTCAAGGAACATGCAGCGACCGCATATTCAGTTCTAAGAGCAGTCGAAGTTCTCTCCGAGCGAATTGAACCCCGATTGTTTGGATGGAGAGCAAGACTAGGTGTACAACGCAGATTCACGGAAGAAATCAACGCTATGGATCAATCTGGTTTCAGTAACGTATCCAACAATTATATACCCGATTACCAAAACAGCTATTCCAGATATCTCTGGTATTTTCATGATTATGTCACATTCGCGCTTGAATATGGATATCCACTCACATTAAATCTACAATTGAACTCAAGCCTTTCCATGGAAATTCCCGGGACCGATTATCAAAGAAAAATTGGTTACAGATATCAATTGAGCGGGATCTACCAGGTGGGAGAACGGATCGATGCAACATTTTATGGTTCGGTCTCCCGTACTACCAATCTCATGTCTACCAATCCTTTTCAAAATATAGATGAAAACGAATTTGTGAGAAATGTCCAATATAACGCCGGCATTTCCTTCAGATTCTTTATCGAGAACAACGTCAACTTTAATGTGAGTTGCGGGTACTCGGAATGGCATCAAGAACAATTCTCGCGCTATACATCGGGGAGCAATGTAAATAAATATCCCACAATTAGTTTCGGTGTAAACTACAAATTCTTCTAATAAACGATTCGCCGTTGTCTCTAAACAGACCCGGTTCTTCGTTTGTTGTCCAAGCGAGAAATCGGGTTTTTCTTTCCCAGCAATTTTTCCAAAAAATCAGTACGTTATACCCACTGAAAATTATCCTAGAATTTTATTTGAAAGGACCGGCGCTATGCCGCTCAAACCTTTTAAGAATGAACCGCTGACCGATTTCGCCAAACCTGCAAATTGGAAAGCGATGGAACAGGCATTAGCCAAAGTAAAAGCGACGTTGGGAAAAGAATATCCTCTTGTCATCGGTGGGGAAGAAATTCACACCGACGACAAATTGAAATCGATAAATCCTTCCCGGCCGAGTGAAGTGGTCGGGTTGTTCTCGAAAGCAAACCCCGATCTCGCAAAGAAAGCCGTAGAGACTGCGGCTGGAAAATTTGAAGAATGGAAATGGATTGCCCCCAAAAAGCGTGCCGATTACCTTTTCAAGGCAGCAAAATTGATGCGCCGGCGAAAGCATGAATTCAGTGCGGTGATGATATACGAAGTCGGCAAGACGTGGCCCGAAGCCGATGCTGATACGGCAGAAGCAATCGACTTCCTCGAATTCTATGCGCGAGAGATACTGCGTTATTCTGCCAAACAGCCCATTACAAAAATTCCCGGCGAGAAAAATGAACTGTGGTACATTCCGCTTGGGGCAGGTGTTGTTGTGCCGCCATGGAATTTCGCCCTCGCAATTCTTACAGGAATGACGTCGGCTGCAGTCGTGACGGGCAATACGGTGGTGCTCAAGCCCTCTAGTGATTCGCCGCTCACCGGCTGGATGTTTTTCAACCTTATGCGTGAAGTCGGATTACCGGCAGGTGTTATCAACTTTGTGACCGGTTCCGGTGCTTCTGTCGGTGATGTGCTCGTTGCTCATCCGAAAACACGTTTCGTATCGTTCACTGGATCGAAAGAAGTCGGTATTCATATCAATGAACTTGCTGCAAAGGTTCAGCCCGGACAAAAATGGCTCAAGCGTGTTGTTGCAGAAATGGGCGGCAAAGATACGATCGTGATCGACGATCAAACAAATCTCGATGCTGCTGTTCAGGCAGCAATGGTTTCGGCTTTCGGTTTCCAAGGACAAAAGTGTTCTGCTGCCTCCCGTGCAATAGTGGTGGAGAAGGTGTACGATACGTTCGTCGATTTATTAAAAGGAAAAGTGAATAAACTAAAAACCGGCAGGTCGGATGATCCGGCAAATTATATGGGCCCTGTTGTCAATAAGAGTTCGGAAGAAAAAATTCTTTCGTACATCCAAAAAGGAATTCAAGAAGGCGGCCGTCTCATTTGTGGCGGCAGCAAAGCGGAAGGCGATGGATTCTTCATCAAGCCGACAGTTATTGCTGATGTTGATCCTTTGGGAACGATTTCGCAGGAAGAAATATTCGGCCCGGTACTTGCTGTCATCAAAGTAAAAGATTTTGATCAAGCTCTTGAAATAGCAAACAATACAGAATTCGGCCTTACCGGCGGTGTCTGGACAAAGAATCGGAAGAAGATTGAAAAAGCAAAGAAGGTTTTCCATGTTGGCAACTTCTATGTGAATCGAAAAATCACCGGAGCGCTTGTTGGCGTACATCCATTCGGCGGATTTAATATGTCCGGTACAGATTCAAAGGCAGGCGGAAGGGATTATTTATTGCTCTTTATGCAGGCAAAAGCATTGTCGGAAAAAATTTGATCATATTTGTTGATTTTCGAATTTGTGAGAGAGTGAATGAAAAAAAAGTTGACAATCGCAAATTGAAAATCGTAAATCATAAAATTAAATGCCAAAATATATAAATTGTCCTTATTGCAAAAATGAAGTAACGGAAGACAGCGATTTCTGCCCGCATTGCGGCGTGTTAAACGCAGAGGCAGGCAAGGTGTTCTGCGATTTGCATCCGCTGGAGCCGGGAGCAGGCGTTTGTATTATCTGTCGTAAACTGTGCTGCGACGAATGCGGTGCTGTGGTTCGCGGACGGTATTTTTGTTCAGCGCACAGAAAAATTAAAGTGGAACAAGACTGGGCGGAAGTGTTCCGCTCCACAGAAATTGCAGATGCAGAATTAGTAAAATCGGTTTTGGAATCGGCAGGACAAAAAGTATTGGTGCAAAATTTTAATTCCATGGGATTTATTTGGGACGGCGGCGGTGATTCGCCCATCTCGCGCAGCAACATCAACAAGCCGGCAAAAGTATTTGTGCCGATTCCGGAATACTTAGATGCAGTGAAGATGGTAGAAGAATGGAAATCGATGGAAAAAGGCATTGATCCTGACGAAACGGATTATAGAGAGTAATTGCATACGAAAAGGAATTCATTATGAAGATTCACGAATATCAGGGAAAAGAAATTCTAAAAAGGTTCGGTGTTCCAGTCCCGAAAGGCGAAGTGGCATTCACGATCGATGAAGCAGTAAAAGTAGCTGAGAAGATCGGCGGGAGTGTGTGGGTTGTCAAAGCGCAAATTCATGCCGGCGGACGCGGCAAAGGCGGCGGTGTACAACTCGCCCGAAGTTTAGAAGAAGTTCGTGAACACGCGGGTGAAATCCTCGGTATGCGTCTCGTGACGCATCAAACGGGACCTGAAGGACGCATCGTTCGACGCCTGCTTGTTGAACAAGGGATGTCGATTGCGAAGGAAATGTATGTCGGTATAACCCTGGATCGTCAACGCTCGCAAAATGTAGTCATGGTATCGACGGAAGGCGGAGTGGAAATTGAAAAAGTTGCGGCAGAAACACCGGAAAAGATACTGAAAGAAGCAATCGATCCTGTCATCGGATTTCAACAGTTCCAAGCGCGGACCTTGTGTTTTGGTCTCGGATTAACAGGCGATGCCTTTAAGAACGGAGTAAAATTTTTATTGGCACTCTACAAAGCGTACGAAGCCACTGATGCATCTCTGGCTGAGATCAATCCGCTCGTCATAACACAGGAAGGGCATGTCATTGCGCTCGATGCAAAGATCAACTTTGATGACAATGCGCTTTTCCGCCATCCGGAATATGAGCAGCTGCGCGATATCGATGAGGAAGAGCCGCTTGAAGTTGAAGCCGCGGCATCCAATCTCAATTATATAAAACTCGACGGCAATGTCGGCTGTATGGTCAATGGCGCCGGACTTGCAATGGCGACGATGGATATTATCAAGCTGGCAGGAGGAATGCCTGCAAACTTTCTCGATGTCGGCGGCGGCGCAAGTCCAGAGACGGTGGAAGCCGGATTCAAAATTATTTTGAAAGATGAAAATGTAAAAGCCATTCTCATAAACATTTTCGGCGGAATTGTACGGTGTGATCGTGTGGCAAAAGGAGTAGTGGAAGCTGCAAAAAATGTCGCTGTGCAAGTTCCTATCGTCGTCCGGCTCGCCGGTACAAATGCCGAACTTGCAGCGGAGATTTTAGAAAGCTCCGGATTAAAATTTCTTGTTGTCAGTTCATTGAAAGAAGCCGCCGAGAAAGTAACAAGCGCGATTGCGGCGTGAAGCGGTTATCAGAAGTCAATAGCTAATTTTTCTTTCATCTCAATGACTCTGCGCCAAAGGCGCATCCGCCTCTGGCGGAATTTACTCAATATCTCATAGACTTTTTTATGCCCTGGAATGAAAAATACGAACCTGTCATTGGACTCGAAGTTCACGCACAACTCTTAACCAAATCGAAAGCGTTCTGCAGCTGTTCAACAACATTTGGAAATGATCCAAACTCCAACGTGTGTCCGGTCTGCCTGGGCATGCCGGGCGTACTTCCTGTGTTGAACAAGAATCATGTCGAGTTCATTTTGAAGATGGGGTTGGCGACAAACTGCACCATCGCGCCTCAATCTGTCTTCGAGAGAAAAAATTATTTCTATCCTGATTTGCCCAAGGGGTATCAAATATCGCAGTATGAAGAACCGATATGTGCAAACGGCTGGCTGGATGTTGAACTGAAGGATGGGACAACTCGACGTATCGGTATAACCCGCATTCACATGGAAGAAGATGCCGGCAAGTCAATTCACGATCAGGACACCGACACCCTGGTAGATGTGAACCGCTGCGGTGTGCCGCTCATTGAGATCGTGAGTGAACCTGATATGCATACACCGCACGAAGCATATCAATACCTCTCCATGATTCGCCAGATCGTCACGTATCTTGGCATCTGTGACGGCAATATGGAAGAAGGAAGTCTTCGGTGCGATGCAAACGTTTCGGTGCGAAAAAAAGGCGAAACGAAATTAGGAACGAAACTGGAAGTAAAGAATTTGAATTCTTTCCGCTTCGTCGAGAAAGCGTTGGAATATGAAATCACTCGTCAGATTGAAGCACTTGAAAATGGAGAACAGATTGTTCAGCAGACACTCCTATGGGATTCCGATAAAGGAATTTGCGTACCGATGCGCTCAAAAGAGGAGGCGCATGACTATCGCTATTTCCCCGATCCTGATTTAGTGCCTGTCCTGGTAAATCAAGAGTGGATCGATGATACAAAATCGAAGATGCCGGAGCTGCCGACTGTCCGCCGCGATCGCTATATCAGCGAATTCAAATTACCGAAGTACGATGCTGATATTCTAACTTCTGAACGTCAGTTAGCGGACTATTTCGATGGAATTATTTCAGACCTAAAAATAAAAAACGAAGAAACATATAAACTCGCAAGCAATTGGACAATGACGGACATCCTGCGTGTCGTCCATGACCAGCATGTTGCGGTTTCAGATTTCCCGATTACTCCCAAGAACCTGTCCGGTATGATCAATCTTATTCTTGATGGAACTATCAGCGGTAAGATTGCCAAAGATGTTTTCGAGGAAATGTTGAAAACGCAAGAATCACCGAAAATAATTGTTGAGAAGAAGGGTTTGGTACAAGTAAGCGATGTCTCTGCAATCGAAAAAGTAATTGACGAAATCCTCGCGAACAACCAGGGACAGGTTGAGCAGTTCAAAAGCGGGAAGCAGCAGGTCTTTGGCTTCTTTGTTGGACAAACCATGAAGGCAATGAAGGGAAAAGCAAATCCGAAAGTTGTGAATGAGGTGCTACAGCGCAAGCTGAGCGGGTGAGCAGATGAGTCATTGAGATGCTGAGAAATTGAGGAGTTGAGATAAAAGATATTGAGAGCAAGAGATAGAAGAGAACATGCATAATCTTGAAGAACTTCAGGTATATCATAAAGCGCTTTCTTTTACCAAAGCCGTAAGAAGAACAACGAAAATTTTTCCCAAAGATGAATTGTTTGGACTTATCTCTCAATTTAAACGAGCTGCCGACTCAATTGTGCTAAATATTGCAGAAGGAGCAGGTAATTCCTCAAATAAAGAATTTATTCATTTTCTCAATTATTCTATCCGTTCATCTTTTGAATGTAAAGGGTGTCTGGATATAGCACTTGAAAACAAATTTATTAGTCAAACGGATTATCAGACGTTGCTTGCAAATACAAATGAGCTCATAGCAATGCTCTATGGACTTCAGAAACATCTTAAGCAGAAATTCAAATAATTTTTGTCTCATAATCTCAATTTCTTTCAATCTTAATATCTTGACAAAGGATCAACAATGCGTACCAAAATAATTGCTGGAAACTGGAAAATGTACAAAGACCTGAACGAATCGGCAGAACTTCTGAATGGTCTCAAATCCAAACTTGCTGTGTTGCCGAACGGTGTAAAAGCGATTGTGTGCCCGCCGTATGTGTCGCTTGCACTTGCACAGAAATTGCTCGAAGGCAGTCCCATCGCACTCGGTGCACAGAACATGTATCCCGAGGATGAGGGAGCGTTCACTGGCGAAGTCTCGCCGAAAATGTTGAAATCTGTCGGTTGCCAATATGTTATACTCGGGCACTCAGAGAGACGGCAGTATTTTAAAGAATCGAATGAATTCATTAATACGAAAGCAAAGAAAGCCATTGCATCCGGACTGATTCCAATTATTTGCGTGGGTGAGACGCTTGAAGAACGCGAGAAGAACATTACGGATCAAATCGTATCAGTGCAGGTAAAAGGATGCCTGAAAGATATTCCGGCCGCAGATGTCGAGAAGCTCATCATCGCATACGAACCGGTGTGGGCGATCGGTACCGGAAAAGTTGCAACTCCTCAGCAAGCACAGGAGGTACACCAGCTTATTCGTAAACTTATCGGACAATTATACAGCTGGGCAACTGCAGAGAAAGTCGTTCTTCAATACGGCGGCAGTGTGAAACCGGAAAACGCAAAAGAATTGCTTCACCAGCCCGATATCGACGGAGCGCTTGTCGGCGGTGCATGTTTAAAAGCGGATTCGTTTGCTGCAATTGTTCAGGCCGCTGCTTAATTTTTCGTCTTTTGGATATTACAATGGGGCAGCTTCCCTATGAGGGGAGTTGCCTTTTGTTTTTCTGTACTATTCAGTAGATTCAATTATACTCAATCGTACTTACTCAACATGATTTTGGATACTTCTAGTTTATTTTGCTCGTTGCCTAAAAAACGTTTACCCAATCATTAATATATCTCTTGAGGTGCCCCGATGACCCGCCGCTTCGTTATTATATCTTTCTGCTTTATGTTTGTACTATCGGACTTGTTTGCACAGGAGTCACGCTTACTCCGATTTCCCGCCATCCATGGAAATCAAATAGTATTCACCTATTCAGGCGATCTCTACACTGTTCCGGCAACAGGGGGTGTTGCCCGCAAATTGACAAACGATATTGGTTTCGAGATGTTCGCTCGTTTTTCGCCTGACGGAAAACAAATCGCTTTTACCGGCCAATACGATGGGAACACAGAAGTGTATCTTATGCCGGCGGAG
>Ga0182021_10007647_pt1 | contig 12814 bp, 6 predicted proteins | sample 612E3MmetaG_FD_120493 | JGI IMG/M metagenome (GOLD analysis project Ga0182021, IMG submission 120493) | Permafrost microbial communities from Stordalen Mire, Sweden - 612E3M metaG (Illumina Assembly) | ecosystem: Environmental > Terrestrial > Soil > Wetlands > Permafrost | place: Sweden... | reverse complement strand
CAATGCTCGCACTCATGGTTGACCCTGAAGAGGCTTGTGATAATCTTGAACGTCTGGCTAAAGTCAATATGGTTGGGGAATATGGTTTTTTTGAAGCTATTGACTATTCTCCGTCTCGTCTGCCGCGGGGCCAATCCAGTATTATAATAAGATCATTTATGGCACATCACCAGGGAATGAGTCTTCTTTCTATGGCATATCTGATCCTTGACCGCCCGATGCAGAAACGTTTCGAGTCGGATCAGATGTTCCAGGCAACTATGCTGCTTCTTCAGGAACGGATCCCAAAAGCTACAGCATTTTATTCGTACACTTCCGGTATAGCTGACCTGCATCCTGTTTCCGGTACTTCTGAAATGCCTGTCCGTGTACTTAATACTCCTGATACGCCAATTCCTGAGGTGCACTTTTTGTCAAACGGAAGATATAATGTGATGGTTACGAATTCAGGTGGAGGATACAGCAGCTGGAAGGATATTGCGGTAACACGATGGCGTGAAGACAGTACATGCGATAACTGGGGTTCTTTCTCTTATATCCGTGATCTAAAGACAGGTGAGTTCTGGTCGACAGCGTTTCAACCAACGCTGAAGAAATCAGAGAACTATGAAGCAATTTTCTCAAAAGGACGTGCTGAATTCCGTCGTCGTGACAATGATCTTGATACTCATACAGAAATTGTTGTATCCCCCGAGGATGATATCGAACTGAGAAGGATACGCATTACCAACCGATCCCGATTGCGCAGGACCATAGAGATTACCAGCTATGCAGAGGTAGTTCTTACATCGGCCGTGGCGGATACTATTCATCCTGCATTCAGTAATCTTTTTGTTCAGACGGAGATTATAAGCGCACGGCAGGCAATATTGTGTACACGCCGACCCCGCTCGCATGATGAACGTGTACCATGGATGTTTCATCAAATGACTGTTCATGGCGCCGATACAGGTGCTGTCTCATTTGAGACTGACCGGATGGAATTCATTGGCAGGGGAAACAGTATCGCTGCTCCACAGGCGATGACAAATGCAGGATTGCTTTCCGATAGCCAGGGTTCTGTACTTGATCCAATCGTAGCTATAAGGTTTCCTATCTTCCTCGATCCGGAAGATTCAGCAATAATTGATATCGTTACAGGTATTTGTGAAACCCGTGATGCCGCTTTAAGTCTTATAGATAAATACCAGGACAGAAGACTTGCAAATCGTGTCTTCGAACTGGCATGGACTTACAGCCAGGTGGTTTTGAGACAGATCAATGCCTCTGAAGCTGATGCACAGCTTTATGGCCGGCTTGCGAGTTCTATTATCTATGCGAATGCCTCCCTGAGGGCGGAAACAAATATTCTCATCAAAAACCGGCGGGGACAATCTGGTCTCTGGGGTTACTCAATATCAGGCGATTTGCCAATCGTGCTTCTTAAGATTGAAGACCCTGCAAATATAAATCTTGTACGGCAACTTGTTCAGGCTCATGCCTACTGGCGGTTAAAAGGACTTGCTGTAGATCTTGTAATATGGAATGAAGATCATGCAGGTTATCGTCAATTACTGAATGATCAGATAATGGGATTAATCGCTGCCGGAATGGAAGCAAATGTTATCGATCGCCCAGGTGGAATTTTCGTAAGACTGGCAGATCAGATATCGGTTGAAGACCGCATTTTGATTCAGACAGTTGCCCGTGCTATTCTCAGCGATAAACGTGGAACACTCAATGAACAGATCAACCGGCGTCCTTTTATTGATTCACCAGTACCACTGTTAAAACCAGTTCATAGTCCGCGAACACAGATATCTGCCGGATCAATGCTACAATCACCATCCGGACTGAGTTTCTTTAATGGATTAGGCGGCTTCACCCAGGATGGCAGGGAATATATTATCACAACATCGGACAAAAAGCCTACACCGGCTCCCTGGGTAAATGTACTTGCAAATCCACGTTTTGGAACTGTTATTTCAGAGAACGGGGCTGCATATACCTGGAGTGAAAATGCCCATGAGATACGTCTTACTCCCTGGAATAATGATCCTATAAGTGATCCAAGCGGAGAAGCTATGTATATCAGAGATGAAGAAAGTGGCTATTTCTGGTCGCCTGCCAGACTTCCGGCTTGCGGAACAAATACTTATATAACCCGTCATGGATTCGGATACAGCATCTTCGAACATATTGAGAGCGGAATCTATTCTGAATTATGTGTTTACGTTGCAATGGACGCTGCTGTAAAATTTTCTGTTTTGAAAATAATCAATAATTCCGGACGTCCGCGTAAGCTTTCTGCAACAGGTTATGTGGAGTGGGTTTTGGGAGATCTTCGTCCAAAATCGGCTATGCACATAACCACAGCAATTGATCCTGATAGCGGAGCAATATATGCCCGAAATCCATACAATACTGAATTCGCTGAAAGAACTGCCTTTTTTCAGACGGACGATGAATATCATTCATTAACCTGCGACAGGACCGAGTTTATCGGACGTAACGGTACACTCAGAAAGCCTGCAGCTATGTCACATACAAAACTTTCCGGCAAGATCGGGTCCGCACTTGATCCCTGTGCGGCAATCCAGATCCCTTTCGCACTTGCCGATGGTCAGGAACGCGAATTCATATTCAGACTCGGTGTAGGCCGAAACTCAGAAGATGCAGGCCGGCTTGTTCGTCGTTTCTGGGGTTCGGTAACAGCTCATCTTACACTTGATGCTGTGAATAAGTTCTGGGTGCACACTCTTGGAACGGTACAGGTGGAAACCCCAGACCCTTCGGTAAATGTCCTGACAAATGGTTGGCTTATGTATCAAACGTTGGCATGCCGGATGTGGGCACGAAGCGGTTATTATCAATCGGGAGGTGCGTTCGGCTTCAGGGATCAGCTGCAGGACGCTATGGCACTCACCCATATCGCTCCTCATCTTGTCAGGGAGCACCTTCTCCTTTGTGCCAGCCGTCAGTTCATTGCCGGCGATGTGCAGCACTGGTGGCATCCGCCATCAGGACGAGGTGTACGTACGCATATCTCGGATGATTTTCTATGGTTGCCTCTGGTAACTTCACGATATGTTATTCATACTGGTGATACGGGCATTCTTGATGAACAGGTCCACTTCCTTGATGGTCGTCCTTTACAAGCAGAAGACGACTCATATTATGATCTTCCAAACAGATCGGAGGAAGCCGTAAGCTTGTACGAGCATTGTACCCGTGCTATACTGAAAGGAATCAGTTATGGCGTGCATGGGCTCCCGCTGATGGGCACTGGCGACTGGAATGATGGAATGAATATGGTTGGGAAAAAAGGAAAAGGCGAAAGTGTCTGGTTAGGCTTTTTCTTATATGATGTTATGAAGCAATTTACACGCATAGCCCAACTTCATGGCGATCTGTCCTTCGTGGACCGGTGTAATAAGGAAACAGCTAAACTCCGTCAGAATATTGAAAAGAATTGCTGGGATGGCGAGTGGTATCTGCGGGCCTGGTTTGACGACGGGAAACCACTTGGATCTGCATCAAACACTGAATGTCAGATTGATTCCATTTCACAGAGCTGGGCAGTATTATCAGGTGCAGGGGACCCTGCCCGTGCAAGTCTGGCTATGAAAGCTTTTGACAAACACCTGGTACGACGCGATGATGCTCTAATTCAACTGCTGAACCCGCCCTTTGATAAGTCGGATATGGATCCGGGCTATATAAAGGGTTATGTTCCTGGTGTCAGAGAAAATGGAGGCCAGTACACACATGCGGCAATCTGGGCAGCGATGGCATATGCTAAATTGGGGGACAGCTTCCATGCTTGGGAACTGCTCAACATAATTAACCCTTTGAACCATTCATTATCCCCGGAGGATGTTAATAAATATAAAGTGGAACCATATGTTGTTGCAGCCGATGTATACGGAGTCCCACCTCATACCGGCCATGGCGGATGGACATGGTATACAGGATCTGCGGGACTGACGTACAGGCTTTTAATAGAATCATTCCTGGGCTTAAAGCTCGAGGGAGACAAACTCTTTATTGAACCCTTACTTCCTGCTGATTGGGATAAAATAAAAGTTCACTACCGGTTTAGGGAAACAGTCTTTAATATAGACATAATTCGGATACCCGGTACTGCCAAACGAATCTCAATAATTGTTGATGGCGCTGAAATGAAGGATGAAGTTATTCCTTTGGTTGACGATCTGAAAGAACATTATGTGGAGGTAAGGATAGCTTGATACCATTGAATGACTGATATAATGAAATTTGATATAAATTCTGAGAAATACAAAGGACTTACCGAAGAGAATGCTAAGGATAAGTTGCTTAAAGAAGGTGCTAATGAATTACCTTCTTCAAAACCCAGAAATTTCCTGCTCATAGCCCTCGGAGTTATAAAAGAACCAATGTTTATTCTTTTAGTAGCGTGCGGTTCTTTATATCTGACTTTGGGGAATTTCAGGGAAGGTATAATGCTTCTCGGATTTGTCCTTGTGATTATGGGTATAGAATTCTTTCAGGAAAAAAAAACTGAAAAAGCTCTCGATGCACTTAAAGAACTGGCTAGCCCGAGAGCATTGGTGATCAGGGATGGAAAAGAAAAAAGAATTGCAGGCTTCGAAGTAGTTAAAGACGATATCATTGTATTACAGGAAGGGGACCGGGTTCCAGCTGACGCAACTGTTCTGCATTCCGTCAACCTTATGGCAGATGAATCATTACTTACAGGAGAACCTGTTCCTGTCAGAAAAAATGATTGGGACGGATCCGAAATAAGTATCCAGCCTGGAGGTGATGATTTGCCCTTTGTATATTCAGGTTCAATGATTATTCAGGGCAATGGTATTGCCAGAGTCAGCAGTACAGGATTGAATACTGAAATAGGTAAAATTGGAAAAGCTCTTGAAAAGGTAAAAGAGGAACCAACCAGGTTAAAACTCGAAATGGGATCCCTCGTTAAAAAGATCTCTATTATCGCAGTGGTTCTTTGTGTCCTTGTCATCTTTTTTTACACCTTAAGCCGTGGCAGCCTGATAAACGGTTTTCTGGCAGGAATAACTCTTGCTATGGCATTATTACCTGAAGAATTCCCTGTAATTCTGACCGTATTTATGGCGGTAGGAGCCTGGAGAATGTCGAAAGTCAAGGTTTTAACAAGAAAACCATCAGCAATTGAAACACTTGGATCAGCAACTGTCTTATGCACTGACAAAACAGGTACCCTGACCTTAAATAAGATGACTGTTGCTAACCTATATAATGGGAAAGAGTATATGAATGTTAAAGAAACCAAGGAGATAGCCTCTGAATTTCATGAAATAATAGAATACGGAATTCTTTCGAGCCAGACAAATCCTTTTGATCCTATGGAGAAAGCTATACTTAAAATGGGTGATTTATATCTCAAAGGCAGCGAGCACATTCATTCAAACTGGGAAATGATAAGGGAATATCCTCTTTCAAAAGAGCTGATGGCTATGTCGAGGATTTTTTCACTTAAAGGAACAAATGAAAAAGTGATAGCAACAAAAGGAGCTCCTGAGGCAATTTTTGATCTGTGTCATATAGATTCAGAAAATATAAAACGTCTTTCATTGGCCGTTGAAGAATTAGCTGCCACCGGGTTGAGAGTAATAGGTGTAGCCAAAGCAAAAATCAATTCGCACGGACTACCAGATGTCCAGCATGATTTTGTTTTTGATTTTGTTGGTTTGATAGGACTCTCCGACCCAATTCGTGAAAATGTTAAAGAATCTGTAATTGAATGCTATAGAGCAGGTATAAGGGTAATTATGATCACTGGTGATTATCCGGTGACAGCCAAGAATATTGCTTCCGAAATAGGCTTGAAGAATCCTGATGAATGTATAACCGGGATGGAATTGAATACAATGAATGAAAAAGAATTGTGTGAGAAAATAAGAAAAGTCAACGTTTTTGCCAGGGTAGTTCCGGAACAGAAGTTAAAAATAGTAAATGCATTAAAATCGAATAAGGAAATTGTAGCTATGACAGGAGACGGAATAAATGACGCTCCTGCCCTCAAATCGGCAAATATCGGCATTGCGATGGGGGAAAAAGGCACTGATGTAGCAAGAGAAGCCTCATCGCTGGTTCTTATGGATGATAACTTTTCCTCTATTGTTGGAGCCATAAAAATGGGGAGACGCATATTTGATAATCTTCAAAAAGCTTTTGGGTATACTTTTGCTATTCATGTACCCATTGCGGGATTATCGCTGATCCCTATACTAATGGGCAATCTGCCGTTGATCTTATGGCCTGTGCATATTGTTTTCCTTGAATTGATTATCGACCCGTCCTGCTCAATTATTTTTGAGGCTGAAAAAGAAGAATCAAACATAATGAGCCGCCCACCAAAAAGCCTGAATGACAAATTCTTTGGAATGAGTAAAATATTGGTAAGTTGTCTGCAAGGTGCAGGCATCCTTGTTATTACCCTGGCTGTCTATGGTATTGGTCTTCACTTGGGTTACGGAAATAATGAAGTGAGAACAATGGCATTTATAACTTTAATAGTCTCAAATATCTCAATTATTTTGACTAACCGTTCCTGGACCAGCAATATATTCAGGATAATAATCACACCCAATAAAGCTGTATTATGGGTAATCGGGGGTGCAATATTCTTCCTGGCTCTTATCTTAAATATCCCGTTTTTTCTGGAGTTATTTCAATTCCAGAAGCTGCATGCTTTGAATATAATAATTTGCAGTTTAGCAGGTATTACCTCCATTGTCTGGTTCGAAATCTATAAATTGGTTAAAGTTAAAAACAATGTACCTTTATGAATCACAATGGACTGATGTTCTGATTATTCCGGAACCAGGAAAAAATTGTTACATCTGCAATGTGTGAATGATACAAGTCTTTGACACAATTATGTAAAGCATTCAGGTATTAAAGTGATCAACTTTACAGTCTCGTGAAAATCTATTCACAAGTAAAATAAAATGTCATGAAAAAATTGATCTATTTAACGAGCCTGGTAGGAATGGGATTATTTGTCAACAGCTGCTCCCTGGGTTATGTAGCAACAGAACCTGTATATGTTGAGACAGTAAGACCCGCCCGTCCTGATAATTTTCATATCTGGATAGATGGGGACTGGGTCTATAACCGTCAAAGCCATGCATATGCACGTAATACAGGATATTGGGCGAAACCAAATCCAAATAGCACATATGTTTCGGGCCAGTGGCAAAATGGAACAAAAGGCAAATACTGGCAGAAAGGTCATTGGCAGAAGAATAATCAAAAGCAAGACCGCCGCTCCAGATAATAACCTGAAAGAAAGCAATTACGGACGTTAGAAGAAATTGTTTAATAAATATTTCTGATGCATTCGGAGATTCAACGCCAACTCTTTAACTTTATAGGGTTAGCGTTGTTTTATTATATAGTTTAAATAACCAGACTCTAAACCGGAACTTATGAACTACCGAAAAGAATTTATCGTAAAATCGGCAGGTGCTGTAAAGCTTGATAACTATGATCCTGACTTTACAGACAAACAGGAAACAAAAAAATCGGCGCTCAGGAAGATTGGCAATTTAAAGACTCAGATAAATGAGTTGCAGTTTAATCTCTACGCAGAACAAAAGCGCTCTCTTTTAATTTGTCTTCAGGGACTTGATGCCGCTGGCAAAGATGGCGTAATCAGACATGTCATCGGTTTACTTAATCCACAGGGATGCAGGGTTGTGAGTTTCAAACAACCATCAGCGGAGGAACTAGCCCATGATTTTTTGTGGAGAATCGAGCTTCAGACACCCAAACGAGGGGAGATGGTGGTTTTTAACCGTTCACAATATGAAGATGTTCTTATAGTCAGGGTACATAATCTGGTTCCAAAAAAAGTCTGGTCAAATCGCTATAAGCAGATCAACGCCTTTGAACGGCTGCTGGCTGACAACGGTACTCACATTCTTAAATTTTTCCTCCATATAAGTAAGGAAGAACAATTGACCAGGTTTGAACAGCGTCTCGATGATCCGGGAAGGCGATGGAAGATCAGTGAAGCCGATTATTCTGAAAGAGGCTTCTGGGATGATTACAAAAAAGCCTACGAAGACGTACTCAGCAATTGCAGTACTGTTGATGCACCATGGTTCGTGATCCCATCAAATCATAAATGGTTTCGCGATCTGGTTATTACTAAAATCATTATAGAAACCCTTCAAAAACTACATATAGAGATTCCTAAACCCACTGTAAACATTGAAGATATCCGGAAGAAATATCACGAAGCAGCTGAAGAGAAAGATAAAAAGGAATAAATGAGCAACTCTGAACAGATCGTTTATTTCCTGTTTCAAATTAAATTATTGTACCACTAATGTTAACAATCAGGATATGAAACAGAAAGCAGGTTTGTGGATTGACCACAGGAAAGCAGTCATTGTTAATATATATGACAAGAAGGTAGAAAAACTGACACTGGAATCGACCGTTGAAAAACAACGCGGACGCATTAATGGCATCAGGTCTCTTGCACCATTCGAAGACCAGATGGTGCTGGCAGATGATACACAGGAAAAAATATTCAAAGACCATATTAAAAAGTATTATAACCTGGTTTGTTCGAAGATAAGAGATGCAGAATCACTTCTGATATTCGGTCCGGGGGAAGCTAAAATTGAACTGAGAAAATTTATTGAAAATAACTTCAGGTCAAAAAAGGAGATACAAATTGCTGCTGCCGACAGAATGACAGATCCTCAGATAACAGCGAGAGTACTCAGGCATTTCAATATTAATAAAACCAGGGAATGAGTAGGAAATTTCAGCCATATTGAAACTATGAATAAACTAAATCCGGTTGAGAGGCAATCTCTCCCCTTCTGGAGCATGGGAAAAGCTGACCTCCCAGATTACCTTAAGACTGCGGACGATGGATTAACAGCAAGCGAGGCAGCCCAACGACTTATTGATTACGGTGCAAATCGTCTCCGGCCGCAAAAGAGATCAGATGTTTTATCACTGTTAATATCTCAGTTTAAGAGTCCTATAATTCTCATCCTCCTGTTTGCAACCGGGTTATCTTTCTTCCTGCATAATATAGCTGATGCTACAATCATTCTTGCAATTGTAGTAATAAGCGGGCTTCTTGGCTTCTGGCAGGAACATAGTGCAACGAATGCAGTTGAAAAATTGCTGGCTATTGTCCAGATAAAGGCAACTGTCCTCAGAGATGGGAAACAGCAGGAAATATTTGTGGAGGATATTGTAGCCGGAGACATTGTAATACTTAATGCCGGTGATATTGTTCCCGGGGATTGTCTTCTCCTGGAATCAAAAGACATATTTGTTGATGAAGCCATGCTTACAGGGGAAACATTTCCGGTTGAAAAAGCGACAAGTGTATTGCCGGCAGACACCCCCCTTGCACAACGTACAAACTCATTATGGATGGGTACACATATTGTCAGCGGCAGTGCCAAAGCATTGGTTTCATTAACAGGAAAGGAGACTGAATTCGGTAAAGTTTCTGAACGGCTCAAACTCAAACCCCAGGAGACTGAGTTCGAACACGGAATCAGAAGATTTGGTTATTTTCTCGGGGAAGTTACGTTAATACTTGTGGTAATCATTTTTGCCATAAATGTATATCTCCATCGTCCGGTTCTTGACTCATTCCTCTTCTCCCTGGCACTGGCAGTAGGATTGACTCCTCAGTTATTACCTGCAATAATAAGCATCAACCTGGCTCATGGAGCGAAAAAGATGGCAGGTAAAAAGGTGATCGTAAAAAGGCTTGCATCCATTGAAAATTTCGGAAGTATGAATGTACTCTGCTCTGATAAAACGGGAACACTGACCGATGGAATAGTGAAGGTAGAATCTGCACTGGATGTAAACGGCACAGCAAGTGACAGAGTATTTCTGTATGCTTATCTCAATGCCTTTTATGAAACCGGTTTTACAAATCCCATCGATGAAGCCATACGGATTTTTAAGCAGATCGATTCGTCTGAATATCAGAAAAAAGATGAGATCCCGTATGATTTTCTTCGAAAACGGTTAAGTATAGTATTCTCACATGCCAACGAAACTATTATGGTTACAAAAGGCGCCTTGTCTAATATAACAGAAGTATGTTCATCAGCTGAAACGAGTGAGGGGACAGTGGTTGAATTCGGGACTGTTAAAGATCAGATTCAAAAGCATTTTGAGGAATTCAGCAATCAGGGATACCGTACTCTTGGCATTGCCTATAAAAAACTTTCTTCCGGATCACTAATAAAGAAATACGATGAAGTTGATATGACGTTTTTGGGTTTTCTGACTCTTTTTGATCCTCCAAAAGAAAATATTTCCGGAACTATTGATGATCTCAGGAAGCTAGGCGTTTCTCTCAAAATAATCACGGGTGACAATCATCTTGTAGCAGCAAGCCTCAGTATAAAAATGGGATTAAATAATACTAAAATCATCACAGGATCTGATATACGCCAGATGAGCGATGAGGCTCTTCTCCGTACTATTGCCAATGTGGATGTCTTTGCGGAAATAGAACCTAACCAAAAAGAAAGGATCATTATAGCAATACGTAAGGCAGGAAATGTTGTAGGCTACATGGGTGATGGGATTAATGATGCTTCGGCTCTTCATGCTGCTGATGTAGGCATTTCAGTTGATACTGCCGCTGATGTTGCCAAAGATGCTGCTGATATTGTTCTTCTCGAGAAAGATCTTGGAGTCCTTGTAGAAGGTGTAAGAGAAGGAAGAACAACATTTGCCAATACCCTGAAATACGTATTTATGGCCACTAGCGCCAATTTCGGGAATATGTTCAGTATGGCCGGAGTATCGCTTTTTATTCCTTTTCTGCCTTTGCTGCCTAAACAGATTCTGCTCACAAACCTTTTGACTGATTTTCCCGAAATGGCTATTGCAACCGATAACGTTGATGACGAAATGATTAACTACCCAAGACGCTGGGATATTAAAGCCATTCGTAAATTTATGATCACCTTCGGGCTCGTAAGCTCCATATTCGACTATCTTACATTTGGTCTTCTTCTGATCATTCTTAAAGCTAATGAAGGACAATTCAGAACAGGCTGGTTCGTAGAATCAGTTATATCAGCCTCAATGATTGTACTTGTTATCAGAAGCAGGAAACCGTTCTTCAGGAGTAAACCCGGGAAATATCTGCTGATAGCAACCCTTTCAATTGCTATACTGACACTCATTTTACCTTTCACGCCCCTGGGGGATATTTTTGGATTCAGTCCGCTCTCTCTTCTGACTTATCTCTATTTGTCAGTAATAGTCGTCATTTACATCTTAGCCGCGGAAATCACCAAAAGAATATTCTATAAACGTGTGAAATTTTAAACTAAAAGAAAGGTCAGTTTGTCTGATCTGCAAGGTAGTTTTGGATTCCCATTTGTTTTATCTGGCTTAATTGGGCTTCGAGCCAGTCTATATGCCTTTCCTCTTCTAGCAGAATTGCTTCAAGAAGTTCCCTCGTTCCGCTGTCAGTAAGTTTTGTTGCGAGATGTATTCCTTCATTATAAATTTTAAGTGTGTGATCTTCAGCAAGTAAATCATTTTTTAACTGGGTTTCGACCAAAGCTCCTATTTTGAGTTTATTGAGACTGGCTACAGCAGGAATCCCGTCAAGAAACAGAATGCGTGCTATCAGTTTCTCAGCATGCTTCATTTCCTCAACAGCTCTTTTTTCAATAGATTTATGCAGACGTTCATATCCCCAGTTTGCACACATCTCGGAATGAACAATGTATTGATTAATTGCAGTAAGTTCATCTTCGAGAAGAAAGTTCAGATTTTCAATGATTTTTTCGTTGCCCTTCATGGTAAATTCTTTTAGTTCTGGTTAATTTTAAATAATTACTTTATATATTTTTGTTTCTATAAAATCATAAGTATAACTGCCATAGCAAAATTACAAAATCCTGAAAATTTTAATATTGACAACTTTACTTTTTTTGCATTTTATTTAGGTCTGAGGAAGGCCAGTAAATCCTTGTTAAGCTGGTCTTTATTTGTATCTGCAAGTCCATGAGGACCACCTTTATAAACAATCAATTTCGATTTTTTAACTAGTTTTGAGGTAAGCATGGCAGTATTGGTTATTGGAACGATCTGATCATCATCACCATGTATTATAAGAGTAGGAATATCAATCTTCTTAAGGTCATCTGTAAAATCTGTTTCAGAGAAAGCTTTGATACAATCCAATTCATTCCTCAATCCACCCTGCATTCCCTGGAACCAGAATGCATCACGTATGCCCTGCGAAACTTTATGACCATCGCGGTTTGCCCCATAAAATGGTATTGTCAGATCTTTATAGAACTGTGACCTGTCTGCTGCCACGCCAGTCCTGATTTCATCAAACTTGGCTATCGGCACTCCACCCGGATTGCCATCGGTTTTAAGCATGAGTGGTGTCACTGACCCCATTAAGACAATTTTAACCACCCTGGATGTTCCGTGTCGGCCAATATATCGGGCTACTTCACCACCACCTGTCGAGTGTCCGATAAGTGTTGCACCGATTAACCCAAGCGTTTCGAAAAGTTCCGAAAGATCGTCAGCGTACGTATCCATCTCATTGCCATTCCATGGCTGATCAGACCTTCCATGACCACGACGGTCATGTGCTATACAGCGAAACCCATTAGAGGCCAGAAAAACCATCTGCGACTCCCAGGCATCAGAATTAAGCGGCCAGCCATGGCAGAAGACAACAGGCTGACCCAGACCCCAATCTTTATAGTAAATTTGTGTACCGTCACTTGTGGAGAAATAGCTCATTTTGATAGTATTT
>Ga0182021_10007646_pt1 | contig 12816 bp, 11 predicted proteins | sample 612E3MmetaG_FD_120493 | JGI IMG/M metagenome (GOLD analysis project Ga0182021, IMG submission 120493) | Permafrost microbial communities from Stordalen Mire, Sweden - 612E3M metaG (Illumina Assembly) | ecosystem: Environmental > Terrestrial > Soil > Wetlands > Permafrost | place: Sweden... | reverse complement strand
CATCGCTCTGCGCAATCTTGACAGCGCCAGTGTCATTCTCGCTGTGACCGATGTCAACCGCCGTTGACTGAATTTTGCTTCAGGCCTCGGTCGCCTCGGTCGCCTCGGTCGCCGCCTGGGTGCCAGCTGATCTCGCCGCCGTGCGCCTCGACGACGCGTTTGACGATGGCCAGGCCGAGGCCCGTGCCGCTCGCGCGGGTCGTGAAGAACGGCGTGAACAACCGGTCCGCGACCTCCTTCGAGATTCCCGCGCCGTCGTCGTAGACGCTGAAGCACACCGCAGAGACAGGAGCTCCCTTCGGGAAGGCGCGCACCTGCACGGGCTCGACTCGCCCTGGCGCCTGGAGCGCGTTGGTGACGAGGTTCACGAGCGCCTGTCGGAGCAGGTGCTCGTCGCACGCGATGGCCGGGAGGTCGTCGTCGGCCTCGAACCTGACCTCGTCTTCGGCGCCGTCGCCGCGGGCGGCTGCAGCGGCGCTCGCGACGAGTCGCGACGGAGGAACGACGTCGACCGACAGCTCGTGCGGCCGAGCGAAGTCGAGGAGATCGCCGACGACTCGCTTCAGGCGCTCGGACTCCTCTTGCACGATGTCGAGCAAGGTGGCGGCGTCTGCGGTGACGGGCTTCTGCTTTCGCAGCGACGAGAGCGCGTTGAAGATGACGGCCAGCGGGTTTCGCACCTCGTGCGCCACGACCGCGGAGATCTCGCCCAGGGCTGCGAGTCGTTCGCGTCGCAAGAGCTCGGCCTGGGCCGCACGGAGCTCCGCCCCCGAGCGCTCGAGCGCGCTCGCATTGGCCACGAAGCGCGAGACCAGGTGGCTCCCCACCGCCAGGATGACGAAGAGCTGCCCGATATCGAGCAAGTACGGCGTCGCGATCCGTCCGGAGGCCGCGAGGGAATCGTTGAGCCCGGCGACCAGCTGCACGCTCACGCCCAGGAAGTGCGCGAGGCCCCCGGGCTCGCCGCGACGCCAGCTCATGAAGTAGCGGCCCGCGAGCAGGCAGGTGGCGGCGAACAGCAGCACGTAGCTCATCTGACCCACCGCGGTCGGTTGGGTCGTCGTGTACGTGACCCCGAGCCAGGGCACCTCGCGGGCGACGATGCGTGTCGAGCGACAGAGTCCAGGGACGAGCCACGCGGCGGCAGACACGAGCGTTCCGCCGATCACCACACGCTCCCAGGGCCGAGCTGGGCGATTCTGCTGCGCTGCGCCGTAGACGTACCAGCACGTGAGCAGCAGGCTCGCGGCCGATACGCCGATCCTCGCGACGACGGCGCGCACTTCCGGCGCGACGGACAACGTGGTGATGACGACACAGAAGGCGTAGACGGCCGCGCACAGGGCGGCGAAGCCGAACCATCGCAGCGGGCGCAAGCCGGGCCCGGACGACAGGCCGAGCGCGAGCATCCCGAGCCCGAACATGAGCCCGACGACTGCGGCAATGCAGGAGGCTGTGGCGGGGACCGTGAGGAGCATCGCGGTGTCTTCGGGCCGAGACGAACCGTAGCACTCCCCCACCGGAGGCGGACGCCCTGAGCTAACCGGGCGCCGAAGCGCATGTAGAATGCATGACGTCGGCGGTGTCCGCCAGGGGCCGCCTGCAACGGGCGCAGAGCCGGCCCTTGCGGGCCTCGGTGAGCTCCCGAACCTCCTCCGCGGCGATCCATTTCATCAAGCGCTCGCGTGCGGCGTCAGGCACGACATCGAGTCTCAGCGCGACCAGCGCAGGAGCGCGGGATGCTTCCGCGACCTCGATGCGCACGACGGTCCCACGGAGCTGGAGTGCGGCGCGCTCGCCGAGATCGAGCGTGAGCTCGAGGGCAGCGCCCTTCGCCGGTGGCTTGTCGGAGAGGAACGCGAGCCCTCCCGCGCTGATGTTCTGGGTCTCGAACGGCTGGTAGCGGACCCGCCCCTGCGGATCGACGTGCATGACGGTCATGGCGAGATGGGCCGGGACGCGGACCCAGGCGCGGCGTTCGGTGTGCATGGCCGCCGCCGCCACGGCCGCGCCGTGCTGGGCGTCGAGCAGGCGCTGCTCGCTCTCGAGACGTCGCGCTTCCTTGCGAAGCCACACCACGACGGCGACGCCGACTGCGACGAGGACGCACGCAAGAACTGCGGGAATGGCGCCTCCTCCGTCTCGTTCGAGCGACGCAAAGAACGAACGGCTGATGCCCTGGAGGGGGTCGGACTCCTCGGGGTTCCGCATCTCGAATGCGACGGCGCCGAAGGTGGCCAGCATACGGATTCGTTCCTCACCACGAAGAACGGCCGCCACTCCCCGGACTTCAGTGCCGGCGTTACGCGCAACAACTGCACCACGCCGCAAGAACGTTATCCACCGTACGGAAGCGCGGTAGCGCACGGCTGGCGCGTGCATCATCCACAGCTTCTCCCGGCAAGGTCGCGCAACCGGTGCGCAGCGGAGCGTTGCGAACCCCCGGCGGTTTGCAGCGCGCGCTCGACGGTCGGCGAATTGCACGGCTGCAACGCAGACCGAGGTTCGCATGACCACCATGCACAGGACGTTGCCTGCCTTCCGTACCCACGAAGGCGAAGCCGCTGCTGCCGAGGAACGCGACATCGCGTCGGTCGAGGAACGCATCGGCATTCCGCGACGGCAGTTCCTGACCATTTTCGCCGGCGTCGTTGCAGCCATCGGGCTTCCGTCGAGCGCGTTCGCGACGGTCGTCAAGGCGGTCGCGCAGGCGCGGCGCCCATCGGTCATCTGGCTCCACTTCCAGGAGTGCACCGGCTGCACCGAGAGCCTCCTGCGCGCGGAGCACCCCACGATCGAGAAGCTGATCCTCGACGTGATCTCGCTCGACTATCACGAGACGCTGATGGCCGCGGCCGGGCACCAGGCCGAGGCAGCGCGACATCAGGCGATGAAGGAGAACAAGGGAAAGTACATCCTTGTCGTCGAGGGCGCGATTCCGACCGGCGAGCACGGCGTGTACTGCAAGATCGGCGGACAGACCGCGATCGAGATGCTGAAGGAGTGCGCGCAAGACGCCGCAGCCGTCATCGCGATCGGGAGCTGTGCGTCGTGGGGCGGCATGCCTTCGACGTCGCCGAACCCTACCGGCGCGAGCCCGGTCGCCGCGATCCTCGGCAAGCCGGTGGTCACCATCCCGGGCTGCCCGCCGAACCCGTACAACTTCCTCACCACGGTCGTGCACTACCTCACGCTCGGCACGCTGCCCGAGCTCGATGCGAAGGGCCGCCCCAAGTTCGCCTACGGCCGTCTCATCCACGAGAACTGCGAGCGACGCGCGCACTTCGATGCCGGCCGCTTCGCCAAGGAGTTCGGCGACGACGGCCACCGTCAGGGCTGGTGCCTCTACAAGCTCGGTTGCAAGGGGCCCGAGACGTACGCCAACTGCCCGTCGATCCTCTTCGGCGACGCGGGCACCGGCACGTGGCCGGTCGGCTGCGGGCATCCCTGCATCGGCTGCACGGAGGAGGGCGTCGGCTTCACCAAGCCGATTCACTCGCTCGCGAGGCTCCTCACGGTCACGCCGCCCACCCAGTTCGCGCGTCCGGCCGAGACGCAGGGCAAGGGAGCGACCGTCGCGAGCGTCGCAACGGTCGCCGTCGTGGGCGGGCTCGCGGTCGGCGCCGGCGCCATGATCGCGCGAAACCTCGGCAAGGTGCCCGACGACCATCACGTCGTCGACCCCGACCACGAAGCCAAGACCGCCAAGACCGCCGATAGCGGCAAACGCTGAGAGGGAATGGCGATGCTCACGCGACGCAGTCTGCTCAAAGGCGTGGCCGCAGCGGCAGGCACCGCGGGAGTGGCCGTGGCATGCCCGGTACGCAAGGCCGAAGCGCGCGGCGCGAAGACCATGTCGCCCGACGCGATCGGTCTCCTCTACGACGGAACGCAGTGCATCGGGTGCCGGGCGTGCATCGCCGCCTGCAAGGAGGCCAACGATATGCCGGCCGAGCACAACCTGCTCGACATCGGCGACTACTGGGACTCGCCGCTCGACATCTCCGGCTCGACGCTCAACGTCATCAAGGCGTATCGCGACGGCACCGGCGTCCACAAGGATGCGATCAAGGACGGCTTCGCGTTCACGAAGTCGTCGTGCATGCACTGCCTCGATCCATCGTGCGTGTCGGCGTGTCCGGTCTCCGCGATGACGAAGGACCCCACCACCGGCATCGTCAGCTACGACGTCGACGCGTGCATCGGTTGCCGGTACTGCGTGACCGCCTGCCCGTTCGGCGTACCGCGGTTCACGTACGAGTCGGCGACCCCCAAGATCTCGAAGTGCCAGCTCTGCAAGGACCGCCTCCCCAAGGGCAAGTACGCCGCCTGCGCCGAGGTGTGCCCCACCGGCGCGACGTTGTTCGGCAAGGTGACCGACCTGAAGAAGGAGATCGAACGCCGGCGCGCGCTCGCGCCGGGGACCATGACGGTGTTCCCGCGCGGGCGAGTGGGCGGCGGTGACTCCTACGTCGGCGCGGTCGGCTCGTACGTCGAGCACGTCTACGGCGAGAAGGAGATCGGCGGCACCCAGGTGCTCCACCTCTCGGGAGTCCCGTTCGCGCTGCTCGACAAGCCCGCGATCCCGGACATCGCCCCGGCGCGCATCGCCGAGTCGCTGCAGGAGCACATCTACCAGGGCATGCTGGCGCCGTTCGCGTTCCTCGGCGCGCTCGGGCTCCTCGCCTTCAGGCACATGCGCGAGCCGGCGACGCCCATGCCGTCCGAGGACAGCGAGACCGGAGGTTCGAAATGAGCGCGCCCGTTCACGAGGACCACGCGCCGTCGCCGCTGGGCGGCCGCTTCTGGACGCGCGCCACCGCGACGCTCGGCGTGCTCGTGCTGGTGATGCTCGCGGTCCTCGCGCTTCGCTTCGTGCGCGGCCTCGGCGCCGTCACCAACCTGAGCGACGGTTACCCGTGGGGCATCTGGATCGCCTTCGACGTCGTGTGCGGATCGGCGCTCGCCGCGGGCGGCTTCACCGTCGCGTTCCTCACGTACATCCTGAACCGCGGCGCGTACCACCCGCTCGTGCGCCCCGCGCTGCTGGCCGCGCTCTTCGGGTACGTGCAGGCCGGTCTGTCGATCGTCTTCGACCTCGGGCGCTACTGGAACATGTGGCACATGTTCTGGCCGCGCTACATGCAGGTCAACTCGGTGCTCTTCGAGGTGGCGGTGTGCATCGCCAGCTACACCCTCGTGCTCGGCATCGAGGCGACGCCGATGGTCCTCGAGCGCCTCGGCTGGATGACGGCGCGCCGCCGGCTCGGGCGCGTTCTCTTCGTGTTCGTGGCGATCGGCGTCCTCCTGCCGACGATGCACCAGTCGTCGCTGGGCTCGCTCCTGATCGTCCTCGGACCGCAGATCCATCCGCTCTACCAGACGCTCCTGCTCCCCGCGCTCTTCCTCGTCTCGTGCGTGGGCATGGGACTGGCAGCGGTGGTCTTCGAAGCGACGGTCTCGTCGCTCGCCTGGCACCGGCCGTTCGAGCGAGAGCTCCTCGCGAAGCTGATGAACATCGGCCGCCTCCTCGCGGGCCTCTTCCTCGTCATGCGCTTCGCCGACCTCACGGTGCGCGGGGTCTGGCCCTACGCGTTCCAGAAGAACGTGGTGACCGCGGCCTTCTGGCTCGAGATCCTCCTCTTCGCGGCGCCGATCGTCCTCCTGTGGAAGCCGGCGGCGCGCCGCAACCCGCAGCGCCTCTTCCTCTCGGCGGTGGCGATGGCCTCGGCGGGAATGACGTATCGGCTCTCCGCTTACCTGATCGCCTACGATACCGGAGCGGGCTGGACCTACTTCCCTTCGGTCGGTGAGCTGGCGGTGAGCGCCGGGCTCGTCTCGCTCGAGGCCCTGGCGTTCATCGCGTGCGTACGGATGCTGCCGGTCCTTCCCAGGATCGCCGAGCCGACCCAGCCGCGCGCGCCGGCGCACGCAGACACGTGACCTCCAGGAGAACACCATGCGTATCGTCATCGACCCCGTAACCCGCATCGAAGGGCACCTCCGCATCGATTGCGAGGTCGAGAACGGCAAGGTGAGCGAGGCGTGGGTCTCGGGCACGATGTGGCGAGGCGTGGAGCAGATCCTCCTCGGTCGTGACCCTCGCGACGCGTGGGCGATCACGCAGCGTTTCTGCGGTGTCTGCACGACCGTGCACGCCATCGCGTCGGTCCGCGCGGTCGAGAACGCGCTCGACATGCCGGTTCCGAAGAACGCGCAGTACATCCGCAACCTCATGATCGCGGCGCACGCCGTCCACGACGAGATCGTGCACTTCTATCACCTGTCGGCCCTCGACTGGGTCGACGTCACTTCTGCGCTCAAGGCGGACCCCGCGAAGACCGCGGCGCTCGCCGAGAGCCTCTCCGACTGGCCCATGAACGGAAAGGCGGTGATGACGGCCACCAAGGATCGCCTGCTGAAGCTCGTCGAGAGCGGGCAGCTCGGGATCTTCGCCAACGGCTACTGGGGACACCCGGCGATGAAGCTGCCGCCCGAGGTGAATCTCCTCGCCGTTACCCACTACCTGCAAGCGCTGGACATCCAGAGAAAGGCAAACAAGATCGTAAGCATTCTCGGTAGCAAGACGCCGCATATCCAGAATATCGCGGTCGGCGGCGTATCGAACGCGATTGCGTTGAACAGCCAATCCGTTCTCACCATGGAGCGACTCCTCGCAGTCAAGGAGGCAATCGACGAGCTGAAGCAGTTCGTCCACCAGGTCTACAACATCGATGTTGCCGCGGTGGCGGCCTTCTATCCGGACTGGGTCAAGTTCGGTAAAGGCGTGACGAGCTATCTCGCGGCCCCGGATTTTCCGCTCGACGAGAAAGGAACCAAATTCGAAACCGTTGGTGGATACATCCCCGACGGGAATCTCGCTGCGTATCGCCCGATTACCACCTTCGGCGATCCGTTCCTGCGAGACAACGTCGCGGAGAGTGTCCAGCACTCCTGGTACAAAGGCGGGAAAGGCCCGCTCCACCCATACAAAGGAGAGACCGTCGCCGAGTACACCGACTTTCACGAGAAGGCGAAGTACTCCTTCGTGAAGTCACCCACGTTCGAGGGCAGGCCGGCGCAGGTCGGCCCCCTCGCGCGTGTCCTCATGGCCGTCGCCGCCAAGCACGAGCCGGTGCTGGCGCATCTCACGCGCATCCTCTCCACCGTGGAGGCGCTGACCAAGACGAAGGTGCCGCTCGACGCGCTGCACTCCACGATCGGGAGGCACGCGGCGCGCGCCGTCATGTGCGCGATGAACGTCGACATCCTGGAGAAGCAGTGGAAGCTCCTCATCGACAACATCGCCGCGGGTGACGTGGCGACGTTCGAGAAGCCCGTTTTTCCGAGGGGCGAGGTGAGCGGCTTCGGCTTCCACGAGGCGCCGCGCGGCATGCTCTCGCACTGGGTCGTCATCGAGAACGGGATCATCAAGAACTACCAGGCGGTCGTTCCGACCACGTGGAACGCAGCCCCTCGCAACGAGAAGGGCGAGCCCGGTCCCTACGAGGCATCGCTCGCGGGCACGCCGCTCGCCGACCCCGAGCGCCCGCTCGAGGTGCTCCGCACCGTGCACTCCTTCGACCCGTGCATGGCCTGCGCGGTTCACCTGGTCGACACCCAGAAGCGCGACATCGTGCAGGTCCGGGCGCTTTGACCGGCGTGAGCGCGCCTGCGCGCCGCGTGGTCGTGCTGGGGGTCGGCAACCTCCTGATGACCGACGAGGGGATCGGCGTCCGTTGCGTCGAGCAGCTCGAGCGGAACGGCACGCTCGGGCCCGAGGTGGTCGTCATCGACGGCGGCACCTCCACCAACGAGCTCATGGATGATCTCCAGAACCTCGATCTGCTCGTGATCGTGGACGCCGCCGCCACCGGCCAGGCGCCGGGGACCATCGTGCGCATGGAGGGGAGCACCATCCCTTCTGCGTTCAGCAACAAGCTCTCTCCCCATCAGCACGGGATCAACGACCTCCTCGCCGCGCTCACGCTCCTCGATCGGGCGCCGGCGCGGCTCGTGCTGTTCGGCGTCGAGCCACACACGCTCGCGCTGGGCATGGAGCTCTCACCCGTGGTGGGCGCGACCATCCCCGAGCTCTGTGCGCGCATCACGAAGGAGGTCGCGACCGCATGTGCCTAGGTCTGCCCATGACCGTGATCGCGTGCGACGGAATCACCGCCACGGTCGAGGGCTGGGGCGAGGAGCGCGTCGTCGGCACGCTCCTCGTGGGTGACGTCGAGCCCGGGATGGTGGTGCTCGTCCACCTGAGAGACGCCGTGCGCGTGCTCGACGCCGACGAGGCCGAATCGCTCACCGAGGCGGTGCGCGCCATCGTGGGCGACGTCCGAGAAGCCGGATGACACCGGGGGGCACGCTGGCGGCGGAGGTGGTGACCCGCGACGGCGTCGTGTCGGAGGCGAGGATCGTGTCGACGCGTCGCGTGCCGCTGGCGGCGGCGTTGCGAGGCAAGTCGGTGAGGGAAGCCGTCGCGCTCGTCCCGTTGCTCTTCGCGACGTGTGGGATCGCGCACGGTGTGGCGGCGTCGGCCGCGGTCGAGTCGGCAAGCGGGGCGGCCGACCTCGTCCGCGAGGGCGGCCCGCGCGCACGGGCGCGCACAAGGGCGCGCGCGCTCCTCGTTGCCAGCGAGGTGGTCGACGGGCACGTCTGGTCGATCCTCGTGGACTGGGCGCGGGTCCTCGGCGGGTCACCCGCGGCCGCCGAGCTTCGCGCGCACCGAGCGGCCACGGAGCGACTTCGTGCGGCGATCGACCCGGCGCGCGCTTCGCTGGGGCTCGGTGCGTGGAATGTACACGCATCACGCGGAGGGTTGGCGAGCGCCCTCGCCGACGTCGACTCGCTGGTGAGCCAGCTCGCGAGCGACCTTCCGGACGACGTCTCCGGCCTCGCCGCGTGGGCGCATCGCTCGCGCTCGCCCGCCGCCCCGCTCGTGAAGCACCTCCTGGACGCGCCCGCCGCAAGCATCGGCGCCAGCGACGTGGCCCCGCTGCCGGAGCTCTCCGCGGCCTGGTTCAGGGCGCAGCTCTCCGCGGACGCCATGTTCGGCGAACGTCCCACGCTGGACGGCGCCCCACGTGAGGCCGGGCCCCTCGCGCGTGCGGCGGCGGCGCCGCTGGTCGCGTCGGCCATCGCCCAGCACGGGCGCGGGGCCCTCGCGCGGATCGCAGCGCGCCTCGTCGAGCTCGCGGCTGCGCCTGGGCGCCTGCGCGCGCTCGCCCGCGCCGCGGAGACGGGAGGCGCGGACGCGGGAGACGCCGACGCGGGCGACGCCGACGCGGGAGAAGCCGGGGCCGCGGCGGAGCTCTCTTCGACCGGCGGCTGCGGCGTGGCCGACACTGCGCGTGGCCGGCTCGCCCACTGGGCGCTCGTGGAGAAGGGGGTGGTCGTCGACTGGCGCTTCGTCGCCCCGACCGAGTGGACGTTCCACCCGGGCGGCGCGTTCTCGCGCGGTCTGATCGGCGCTCGTTCCGCCGACGTGGCGCGGACGATCCGCCTCCACGTCGCGGCGCTCGATCCGTGCATTCCTTGCGACGTCACGGTGCGCGACGCGGCGGACGCGCGGCCTGCGCACCCCTGATTGGAGCCGATCCGATGCATGAATTGTCGCTCGCGCAGTCGATCATCGACCTCGTCGAGGAGCAGCGCGGGGGCGAACCCTTTGCGCGGGTGCGCACGATTCGCGTCTCGATCGGCCAGCTCTCGAACGTCGATCCGCGCGCCCTGGAGTTCGGCTTCGAGGTCGTCGCCCGCGGTACCGTGGCCGAAGGCGCAAGCTTGGCGATCGATCGCCCGCCGGGGCGCGCCTATTGCACCGACTGCTCGGCAACGGTCGAAATCGCGACGCGGACCGACGCCTGCCCGACCTGCGCGGGCTACCGCTGGGTAGCGGTGGGGGGCGAGGAGCTGCGCGTCATCGATCTGGAGGTGGACTGATGTGCGGAGTCTGCGGATGCGGCACCGAAGCGAAGATTGTCGGTGCTCACGAGCATCCGCATTCGCACGCGCACGCGCACGACGGCCACGAGCACCCTCATGCTCATCCGCACGCGCATGACCACGGGCACGATCACGCGCACCCGCCCGAGGCCCAGCGCCGGATCCGCGTCGAGCGCGACATCCTCGAGAAGAACGACCGCTTCGCCGGCGAGAACCGCCTCGCCTTCCAGGCGGCACGCACGCTCGCGCTGAACCTCGTCTCCAGCCCCGGCGCGGGAAAGACGAGCCTGCTCGTCCGCACGCTCGAGAAGGCGATGGGCCGCTATCCCCTCGCGGTCATCGAGGGCGACCAGCAGACGAGCCTCGATGCCCAGCGCATCAAGGCGACCGGCGCGCCCGCGCTCCAGATCAACACCGGCAAGATGTGCCACCTCGACGCCACGATGGTGGCGGACGCCGTCGCCGAGCTCGGGCCGACCGAGGACGGCGTGCTCTTCATCGAGAACGTCGGCAACCTGGTGTGCCCCGCGGGCTTCGACCTCGGAGAGGCCGCGAAGGTCGTGCTCGTGTCCGTGACCGAGGGCGAGGACAAGCCCCTCAAGTACCCCGACATGTTCCACGCGGCGGGCCTGGTCATCGTGACCAAGATCGATCTCCTTCCGCACCTCGACTTCGACATCCGCGCGCTCGTCGCCAACGTGCGGCGGATCAACAGCGCCACCGAGGTCCTCCGCGTCTCCGCGCGTACCGGCGAAGGCATGGACGGCTGGTTCGCCTGGCTCGACGCCCGCCGGCACGAGGTCGAGGAGGCCCGGTGACGAATGCCCCGCACATCGCGGACGCCGGAGCGTTGCTCGCTCGCGCGCGCGTGCGGGTGCGCGGTCTCGTGCAGGGCGTGGGCTTCCGGCCGTTCGTCTACCAGCTCGCGCATCGCTACGACCTCACGGGCTGGGTGAGGAACGACGACGCGGGCGTGCTCATCGAGATCCAGGGCCTGACCACGGCGCCGTTCCTGCGCGCGCTCGAGGCCGAGCTCCCGCCGCTCGCGCGGATCGACGCCGTGGAGGTCGCGCCGATCACCGCGCGCGACGGTGCTCGTGACTTTCGGATCCTCCACAGCGAGCGCACCGCGCGCGTGTCGACCGGTATCGGTCCCGACGCTGCGCCGTGTCGCGCCTGCCTCGCGGAGCTCTTCGACCCGGCGGATCGTCGCTATCGCTACCCGTTCCTCAATTGCACGCACTGCGGACCGCGCTTCACGATCACGCGCCAGCTCCCGTACGACCGCGCGCAGACGTCGATGGCGTCGTTCGTCATGTGCGATGCCTGCCGGCGCGAGTACGAGGACCCGCTCGACCGCCGCTTCCACGCGCAGCCCACCGCATGCGCCGCGTGCGGCCCGCACCTCACCATGCCCATCGAGGAGATCGCCGCCCGCCTCCGCGCCGGCGAGGTCGTCGCGATCAAGGGGCTCGGCGGCTTCCACATCGCGTGCGACGCGACCAACGCGGAGACGGTGAGCCGACTCCGCGAGGCGAAGCAGCGCGACGGAAAGCCCTTCGCCGTGATGATGGCCGGCACGGCGTCGTTGCGCGCGGTGGTCTCGCTCGACGATCGCGAGGTGGCGCTCCTCGAGAGCATCCGGCGCCCCATCGTGATCGCGCGTCGCGATCGCGCCTCCAACATGTACCCGTGGCTCGCTGCCGGCGTCGCCCCCGATCTCGCGTGGGTCGGCGTGATGCTGCCGTCGTCGCCGCTCCACTACCTGCTCTTCCACGAGCTCTGCGGACGTCCCGACGGCCTCGAGTGGCTCGACGAGCCGAACGACGTCGCGCTCGTCATGACCTCCGCCAATCCCGGCGGCGAGCCTCTGGTCGTCGACGACGCCGACGCCGCGCGCCGCCTCGGCGGCATCTGCGATGCCGTCGCCGGCCACGATCGCGCCGTCGTCGTGCGCTGCGACGATCCCGTCGTGCGGGTGGTCGCCGGCGGACCCATGTTCGTGCGGCGCGGCCGGGGGTGCGTTCCGGAAGGGATCACGCTCGCGCGCGAGGTCCCGTGCGTCCTTGCCGTCGGCGCCTACCTCAAGAACGCGGTGTGCCTGACGCGCGGCGATCGCGCATACCTCTCGCAGCACGTCGGCGACATGGACGACGGTGAGACGTACCGCTTCTTCGAGCAGACGATCGCGCACCTCCGCTCGATCCTCGACGCCGAGCCGCTCGCGGTCGCGCACGACCTGCATCCCGATCTGCTCTCCACCTCGTATGCGCAGGCGCTCGGCATCCCCTGCGTTGCCGTGCAACACCATCACGCGCACGTCGCGGCCGTGCTCGCGGAGCATCGGCGCGAGGGCGTGCACGTGGGCCTCGCGCTCGACGGCGTGGGGCTCGGCACCGACGGCGCGCCGTGGGGCGGAGAGCTCCTGCGTGTCGACGGCGCATCGTTCGAGCGGGTCGGTCATCTCGCGGCGCTGCCGCTCCCCGGCGGTGACGCCGCCGCGCGCGAGCCATGGCGCATGGCCCTCTCCGCGCTCTGGAGGATGGGACGTCGCGACGAGATCGGACGACGCTGGGGTGACAAGGGCCGAGCGCTCGCGGTCGCCCTCGATTGCGGCGTGAACGCGCCGCTGGCCACGGGCTGCGGGCGCTGGTTCGACGCCGCGTGCGGCATCCTCGGGGTGCGCGATCGCTCAGGGTACGAAGGCGAGGCCCCGATGGTCCTCGAGAGCCTCGTCCAGAGGCCGCGCGTCCTCCAGGGCACGTGGACCATCGATCGCGGCGAGCTCGATCTCCTGCCGCTCCTCGAGGAGCTCGTCACCATGAGCCCCGAGGACGGCGCAGACGCCTTTCACGGAACGCT
>Ga0182021_10007645_pt1 | contig 12818 bp, 11 predicted proteins | sample 612E3MmetaG_FD_120493 | JGI IMG/M metagenome (GOLD analysis project Ga0182021, IMG submission 120493) | Permafrost microbial communities from Stordalen Mire, Sweden - 612E3M metaG (Illumina Assembly) | ecosystem: Environmental > Terrestrial > Soil > Wetlands > Permafrost | place: Sweden... | reverse complement strand
CATAGTCGGATGTTGAGCCAGAATCCCGCAGCCCCAGGTTTCTTGGCTTTAACCTTGAGATTCCTGATATGCTATCTCTCGGACTGATTCTTACCGGAACCTGCGGGCTGGTTTGGCTTGCAGTCCGTATTTCCGGCCCTTTAGGAAGCCCAAGGATAAGCAAAGAAACCTGGGGCTGTGGGATTCTGGCCCAGCATCCGACTATGGAGTACACCTCTGCAGGTTTCTCCGAGCCCATTGTAGTCATATTCAAGAAGATATATAGGACAGAGATTCTCAGCACCAGGGTGTATGCAGATACAAAGGAAAGTATCTTTAAAAGCGGAACTGCCAAAATTCAATTAATACGATTCTTCAGAGAGTGTCTTTATCTACCTGCAGCTTATGCAATCAGCCAGATATCTTCCCGGGTTTCAAAAATGCAGAATGGGAAGCTGGATACTTATATGCTCTATGTTTTCATTGCAGTACTTACATTGATGATATTTACGAGGTGTTTCGCGTGAATGCTTCATTCATCATATTTGCCCTGCTAAATACTGGCTTCGTCCTGCTGGTTTCGCCTCTCTTTATGAGCCTTATCAAGAAGGTCAAGGCCTATGCTCAGGGAAGAAAAGGCCCACGGCTCCTGCAGAGCTATTCCGATCTGCATAAGCTCATGCAAAAGGAAGTCGTATATTCTCCGAACTCCTCTGGAATCATGAGAGTTACTCCCTACATCAACCTTGCAGTCCTTCTCGTGGCTACCCTTTTTGTCCCTATTGTCTTTATCCCGGAAGCACCTGCAGGAATAGGGAACATAATAGTTTTCCTCTATCTGCTTGCAATAGAGCGGTTTTTTATGGCATTATGCGGGCTTGATGCAGGCAGCACTTTCGGGGGAATGGGCAGTTCTCGCTTAATGAGCCTCTCGGCTGTGATCGAACCTACAATGGTAATTGCCTTTGCTGCGCTTGCCTATGTATTGAAAACCGTAAACTTTCACGAGATGTTTGCAATAACCGCCGGGTCTCAAATTCCCGGAAGCCCGACTCTGATACTTATTTCCATTTCCCTTTTTATTATCATTATAGTGGAAACCGGAAGGCTTCCTGTGGATAATCCGGCAACGCATCTTGAACTTACAATGATCAATGAGGCCATGATCCTTGAACAGTCAGGGAGAAACTTAGCTTTAATAGAACTTACCCATGCAGTCAAGCAGATAATCCTGATGGCAGTCCTCATTAATATCCTGGCTCCCTGGGGACTTGCAGTGAAGCTTACTTTCGCAGGACTGGTGATCTCATGCTTTTACTTCCTTGTAAAAGCTAGCTTGCTGGCAGGATTAATTGGGCTTTTTGAATCTTCGCTTGCAAAAATGCGGCTTTTCAGGCTGCCTGCATTCTACATGATGGCCTTTTTCTTTTCCGCGCTTACCATCCTGATGGAGGCTTTTAAGTGATCTTCTCTATCCTGACAGATCCGACATTCCTCGAAGATACAATTAGAATGCTTTTCGTTTTTGTGCTGGTCACAGCAGCTTTCATTCTTTTATCAAGGAATATAGCCTCATTGCTGACTGTCTACACAGTTCAGTCCCTACTATTGACCTTAATCGCAGTGTTTCTCTACCTGATACAGGGCAGCCAAACTCTGCTTGCAATAGCAGCCCTGACGCTTGTTAGCAAGGTAATATTAATCCCACTATTTATAAATCTGATAGAAGAAAAAATCAAAATCAGCAGGGATATGAAATTTAACTATCTGGAACCTACAGCATCCCTTCTTGTAAGTGTGGCCCTGATCCTGCTTTCCTATGTCTTCCTCTCTGGTTTTTTCAATGAATATGTCCTTGGAAAGCTATTTTTCATCGGAGCTGTTATAGGATTATCTCTGACTCTAATGGGAATGCTTGTGATATTCAGCCGCAGAAAAGTGATTACGAAAGTCCTCGGGTATCTTACAATGGAAAATGGAGTGTTGCTCTTTGGAATCTTTGTTGCGGATCTTCCCTTCATCATAGAAATTCTTATTATAATAGACCTGATGATTCTCGTACTCTTAACAACCATCCTGGCAATAGGTCTCGATTCCACGATTGAGGAATACCACCAGCGTCTTCAAAGACTTAATATCTGGTCAGGGGGAAAATTATAATGATCATACTCAGTTATCTGGCAGTGGGAACCATATCCCTCGCCTTTATCCTGCTTTCAAGATCTCATAGAACAATGAATGCTTTTTCGATTTTGCATACACTTGCATTTCTTGCAATCGGAGCTTTTGCATTGTTAACTACCTCTGTCCCGGTTTTTGAGGGGGAAAACAGATATTTTTATGTGGATCATCTCAGCATCTACGAAGCTCTGATTGCAGCTTTGCTGTTCTTCCTGGCTTCTGTCTATGCAAACGGCTATGTGGAAAGTCTGATGCAGACGAAGGAACTGCACAGGAATAACTTAAAAATCTTTTACATGGCTTTCAGTCTCCTGCTTACGATAACGAGTTTTGCTTTCTTTTCCGATAATCTTGCTCTTTTCTGGATTTTTGCCGAACTGACAACAGTTTTCTCAGCCGTACTTGTGGCAATCCTGTCTGCCAAAGAAAATATCGATGCTGCTCTCAAATACATATTCATAGCATCAGGGGCCATGCTCTTTTCATTCATAGGGCTGATCTTTCTGTATACGCTCTCAGGGGATGTACTGGGTAGCGGAACCCTTAACTGGACAGTGCTGATGGCAAATGCGGCCCTTCTGTCTCCTAAAATGCTGACTGCAAGTTTTGTACTTTTATTTATAGGGTTTGCCGCAAAATCCGGAATTTTCCCCTTCCATTCCTGGCTTCCGGATGCTCATTCAAAAGCCCCTTCAGCAGTAAGTGCAATTTTATCCGGGGTCCTATTGAATGTAGGCATGTATGGAATTCTCCGAATGTACTCAATTATTCGACAGACACAGGCCGAACATCTGATTTCTCAATTCTTGCTTGGCTTTGGGCTGCTTACGGTAGCAGTTGCGGTCCTGAATATGCTTTTGCAGAAAAATCTGAAAATGCTGATAGCCTTTTCAAGTGTGGAACATATGGGTATCCTTCTTATCGGAATAGGAGTTGGCATGCCTGTCGCTCTCTTCTGGACTCTTTTTTATGTCCTAGCTCACTCGCTCACAAAGGCCTCGCTCTTTTTTTCGGCAGGCATCCTGCACAGGCAATACGAAAGCAACCTAATCCAGGATATTCGAGATGTCCTATCTCTCCAACCAGTTGCAGGTTGGGGCTTTATCATAGGGAGTTTTGCGATCATCGGGATGCCTCCCTTCCCTATCTTTTCGGCCAAACTCTTCATCCTGCTGGAAGCTTTCCGGTTTTCACAACCCCTTGTCCTCACAATTCTCCTATTACTGGTTATTGCATCAGCTGCATTTGCAAGATTTTTAATCGAGGCCTTTACAAGGAGTTCGAAAGACACTGAATCTGGTGAAGCGGAAGAATCCCTTCCTCCTTATATAGTCAGACCGGGGATGAAACTTCCTATCCTGTCTATTATTTTCATGGTTTTCGCACTTGGGATTTTCTTTCCGGAATTTCTGGAAAACCTGTTGAATGGAATCGTGCACGAGCTTGGATACATTTAAAAAAGAGGAAAAAAGATGACTAATTCAGATCAGAATACAGAATGTTTTCCGACCCTGGCAGGTCTGAGATTAACGGATAATCACCAGATTCTAATGAATCCCACAATTCCGGTAACACAAGAGACTACAAAAATATTAAATGATATTTCGGGCAAACAATCTCAAATCATAAGGATGAATAATAATGAATTTTACTTCTACCAGGGAGAAGAGGAATTTTTGAAAACTGTGCCTGTTCTTTCCCAGAAGGGTTTTGTCCTGATCAGCCTGTTCTGCGTACAGGATTTTGAGGGAAATCTTGATTTTACCCTTTTTTATGTTTTCAGACTTAACGGTTTTACCGATGTGTTTACTTTTATTCGGCATGTTGTGGCGGAAACAACTTCTATTGCTACTATTTTTCCTTCTGCCTGCTGGTATGAGCGAGAGATCCGGGACGGATTTGGGATAGAGTTTACAGACGCCTTTGACAAGAGAAGGCTCTTTTTGCACGAGGCTTATCCTGAAAACTTTCATCCTCTCCTGAAGTCTTTTAGGAATGGAAAAATCCAGTTTGTCGAAAACCCGAAAGAAGCATACACTTTCAAGCAAGTGGATGGCGAAGGTGTGTACCAGATTCCTGTAGGGCCGGTCCATGCAGGAATAATTGAGCCTGGACATTTCAGGTTCAGCGTGATAGGAGAGCCCGTTTTCAACCTGGAAATTCGCTTATTTTACAAGCACAGGGGCATAGAAAAACTGGCTGAAGGAAAAAGCCCCTTAGAGTGCGTTTCTCTTGCAGAAGCTGTGAGTGGGGACGAAAGTGCGGCAAATGCAGCTGGATTTTGCATGGCTGTAGAGCAGATATGTGAGATAGAAGTGCCGGTAAGGGCAGAATATTTGCGGGTCGTAGTGCTGGAACTCGAACGCATTTATTCGCTGCTTGGAGATCTTGCGGGCATGGCTGTGGATATCGGTTTTGCTCTTGTGGCAAGCCCCTTCTTTATACTGAGGGAAGAAGTCCTGAGACAAAATGATAAGCTTACAGGTTCAAGGTTCCTTAAGGGAATTATGGTGCCCGGGGGGCTGAAAACAGATTTACCTGACAAATCCTTAAAAAGACTTCCCGTTTTCCTGAAAAAGTTCTCCCATATGTTTGAACAGGCTTTTGAGAGAGCTATTGCCTCATCCTCCCTGATAGACAGATTTGCAACAACAGGCAGAATTAAAAGGGAACTAATCTCTCCTCTAAACCTTACAGGTCCCCTCGCAAGGGCTTCAGGCAGCCCTGCAGATATCCGACTGGATAAGCCCTATGGAGCCTATAAAAACTTTGCTCCGAAACTCTCAGTCAGGAAAAAAGGGGATGTGCTTTCCCGTTTTGAGGTAAAAGCCGATGAGATCAGGGCTTCAGTAAACCTTATCCTGAGATTTTTAGAAAAAATGCCCGAAGGTCCCATATGCGCTGAATATGATTACGATTCCGGGACGCAGGCCAGAGGTTACTCTTTCGCTCTGGTAGAAGCCCCAAGGGGACAGAACTTGCATTGGGTTTACTTGAAAAACGGAGTCGTTGACCGCTATAAGGTCAGGACTGCATCTTTCTGTAACTGGCAGGCTATTGAACATGCAGTAATAGGAAATATTGTTCCTGATTTTCCCTTGATAAATAAGAGTCTTAATCTTTCCTATGCAGGAACTGATCTTTGAGTTTATGGAAAAGAAACGTGCGAGGTATAAATTATGGTAAATCCTCTTTCCTTTTTTCTCCGTCCGAAGGTTACTGAGACTTTTGAATTTCGGGACGAAGAATTAGAAGCTCTGGGAGCCGAAATTAAAAAGGAAATCCCTAAAGTTTTCGGGCGCAGCCTTGCAATCCGTGAGCTGGATTCAGGCAGCGACAACTCAACAGAAATTGAAATCTCAAACCTGGGAACGCCACACTATGACGTTGAAAGGTTCGGAATCTCTTTTGTAGCTTCCCCGAGGCATGCTGATGTCTTACTTGTCACGGGCGCAGTCACACTAAATATGGTTGACGCCGTGAAAAAAACCTATGAGGCCATGCCCTTCCCGAAATTTGTAGTAGCAGTCGGAGACGACGCCTGTGATGGTGGGATTTATAAAGACTCCTATGCCGTGCTTGGCGGGGTTGACAAAGTTCTGCCAGTAGATATGAAAATTCCAGGAAACCCTCCTTCACCAAAAGAGATCCTGTGTGGACTTTTTGCCCTGGTAAAGAATGCCTCACAATAATTTTAAGAAATTCTCTATCCCAGAGAGGAGAAAGTTACGATTGTGGGATGAAAATTGCAATCACCTTAGGATATAATGGATTTTGTGCAGTCTGCGGCGGTTTAGAGTATTTTCAGCTATAACGTTGAACCTATAATATTTCCACCCCGAAGATTACACAAAACCTTAGTAATATATTAACAATAGCATTAGTAACGAAATGACTTTTGGATTAATAATTCAGTTGAAGTTATATCTGTTATCATGTTTATCAAAGATATTTAATACATTGAGCTAATCCCAAAACCGGGTTATTTTCATATTAATAAGAGTTTTAGAACCATTCTCATGATCAGATACTCGTTTGGTCATTTGGAATTTGAAATTCAGGGATGCACTTCTGAGTTTTGGGATCAGCTCATTCTTAAATATTGACTATAAAATTTTGTTACAAGCACTAACCATGAGGACATATTATAGTACATCGATTCTAAAGCATATCAAAAACAATTTTAGAATTAGATTAAAGAAAGATTAGTGCAGATCACTCCCAATAAACCGCGGAAAGCGCAGAAAATGCAGCAGATAGGGAAAAGAGCACAATTTTTTCCACGTCCTTCCGCGTTTTCTGCGGTTGTAAAGGCATGATTGAATCCTTCTTTGCCCTGCAGTGTTTTTGATCCATTGTATTTGAATGCTTCACTATAGTAAATTCTTAGTTATGTGTTTATCTTGGAATCGAAGTAATAGAATGCGAAGTGACGTAATAAAGGAAGTGAAAGGGCGCTAAATTTATTTAAAAATCAACACATGATCTAAAGAGACGGTTCCAGAATTAAAATACCGAAGAAGATTATCCGGAAAGTGAAAAAAACATAAGTATCTTTAAAATTCTTTTATGGGGATTCTGACGTGGCTTATATGAAAAAGAAAGTAGATGTTGTTTTAAAAGATGATGTTTCGAAGGAAAACGAAGAGTTTGAAGAACTTGCTAAAAATATCTTAAAAGTACACGATAAACTGTTGAAGATGGGATTTGAGGAAATTGCTGATAATGCATTAGAGATACATAACAACCTTTTGGGAACAAAAGAGAAAGAAGCTAAACAGGATATCGATAAACAAATTAAAAAACTTGAAAACTTGAAAGATGAATCCATTAAGCGACTAAAAATTGAGATGGAAACAAAAGACGTATCTGATGACACATTGATATTTTTAATTGGGTCAATGGCAAAGAATTTTGATGAACAGATAAATGCATTAAAGAAAACGGTTCTGTGAAGTCTTCGGTAGCTAAATAGATGATACTCATTTCGAAAAGGCAACTGTCAATGTTATTCTGATTTATGGTGAGAGTCTCCCTTATTAATTAGTTGATATTTTAATACACATGTAGTTCACTTTGCCAATCGAAAAGTTACAGTAGACCACAACACTTTTCGATAGGCTCTAAATAAAATTGATTGTTTATTCTAATCCCTCGATAAATATATAGATAAATATATGATGATGCGGATTTTGACTATTCTATAAAAGGTAAAATAATAAAGTAGGTCGTCCATTTGTATTCAGTTGTTGTTATTCCACAATAATCAAAATAACGTCTACTCTCATTCTTTTCCCGTGAGTTTGGTGTTTGTAGAGTTACCGTGCCCCAAAGCTTCAAAACGTAAGCAAAAGGCGCATTGGATATTTTACCAGAAAACACCAGCCCTATATTAGTGGACGACCAATATCATGTCGCTAGCAAAAATTAAGAAAAAAATAAGTAGCAGACTTCTTCATTTCGCTCGCAGGAACGGTCTTAATGGTTTTCGATGCCAGTGGCTTCATAAGCATAAAGAACATAGCTATGCCAGCATCTATAGCAGAGTTTTGCGGCAACCGTGTAAGTCCACTATTATAAACACAGTATATATTTTTAACACATTGTAAATATCTAAATATCATAAAGATCTAATATAAACATCCATAACAGCTGTTTCGGAATCTTATAACAAGTCATTTATATACAGGTGGAATTTTCTTATTATGACACAGGCAAGAAGACCTCTTATGCTCATTATCCTCGATGGTTGGGGTTATAGGGAAGCCAAAGAAGGAAATGCTATCCTGGCTGCAAGAACTCCAAATCTTGACCGCCTGGTTAAAGAATATCCCTGGTGTTTTTTAGAAGCCTCGGGGGAGGCTGTAGGCCTTCCGGAAGGCCAGATGGGCAACTCTGAAGTTGGGCATCTGAACATGGGGGCAGGACGAATTGTGTATCAGGACCTAACCCGAATAAATATCTCCATCAGGAATGGAGATTTTTTCAAAAATCCGGCTTTTCTGAATGCAATTTCAAATGCCAAGGAAAAGGATTCAAGCCTTCACCTTATGGGCCTCGTCTCTTACGGAGGCGTTCACAGCTATATGACTCACATTTATGCCCTTATTAAACTTGCACAGGAAAAGGGGCTAAAAAAAGTTTATCTACATGCTTTTCTGGACGGGAGAGATGTACCCCCTAAAGCTGCTCTTGAAGACATAAAGGAACTAGATGCATTTTGCAAAGAAAATGGGAATGCTAAGATCGCAATGGTATCAGGGCGCTATTATGCTATGGACAGAGATAAGCGCTGGGATCGGATAAACCTTGCTTATGATGCCCTGACAAGAGGAGTTGCCCCTTATACAGCCCCTGATGCAGAGACTGCAGTCTCCCAAGCCTATAGCAGAGGAGAAACCGATGAGTTTGTAAAACCAACTGTAGTCATTGATTCGGAAGGAAAGCCTGTGGCGACAATACAGGATAACGATTCTGTTATTTTCTTCAATTTCCGGCCAGACAGGGCACGGCAGCTAACCTGGGCTTTTTTGAATGAGAATTTTGATGGTTTTGTTAGAGAAAAACGTCCGAAGGTTTACTATGTCTGCATGGCCCAGTATGATGAAACCCTTGATTTGCCCATTGCTTTTCCTCCGGAAAAGCTGGAAAACGTGCTGGGAGAAATACTTAGCAAGCAGGGGCTTATTCAGCTTCGTATTGCCGAAACCGAGAAATACGCTCATGTGACATTTTTCCTGAATGGCGGACAGGAGAAGTGTTATGAAGGCGAAGACCGTTGCCTGATTCCCTCACCCAAAATAGCTACTTATGACCTCAAACCTGAAATGAGCGCATATGAGGTTACTGATGAGGTTATCAGGAGAATCCAGTCAGGAAAATATGATGTTATTGTCCTTAACTATGCTAATATGGATATGGTCGGACACACCGGAATTTTTGAAGCTGCGGTAAGGGCGGTTGAAGCCGTAGATAACTGTGTGGGCAGGATTGTCGGGGCTCTAAAAGAAAAAGGAGGCGTAGCACTTATAACTGCAGATCACGGAAATGCTGAGCAGATGATAAACCTGGAGACAGGAGAGCCGTTTACTGCACATACTTCGTATCCGGTAAAATGCATTTATTTGGGAAATGATAAGATAAAAGCTCTTAAGAATGGAAAACTGTGTGACCTTGCGCCTACCCTTCTCGAACTTCTTGGAGTCCCGAAGCCGCAGGAAATGACAGGAAAATTACTTCTTGTAAAAGAGTGATTATGAAATAGGGAAAACTATCCGAAGCTTAAGACTTTTTATTGAAACTTAAGACTTTTTATGACTATTTTTAAATTTATTTTTGTCCGTTTTTGGCGTTGTGATTTTTTAACAATATTTAAAGCTTATAAGCACTGATAGCAAGTACTATTTTTAGAACTAAATTCAATAACTGCAAAAAAAGCAAATAGGAAGGCAATGTACATTTGAACTTTTTTCCGGAGTTATACCAATATGATCAAAATAACTACTCCTTGTCGGATTCACATAACCCTTATCGATATGAATGGTGAGCTTGGAAGGGTGGATGGGGGAGCAGGGCTGACCCTTTCATCTCCGAATGTTAAAATTACAGCAGAAGAAGCTGACAACATCCGGATAGAAGGTCTGCAGGGATTTGCAGACCGGATGAGGAGAGCAGCAGAAGTCCTTATTCCTGACGGAAAGGGAATCAAAATCAATGTAGAAGAATTAATTCCTGCTCATGTGGGTTTTGGCTCGGGAACTCAGTCTGCTCTGGCTGCTGCGGCGGCTGTAAATGAACTTTACGGGCTTGGGAAAAGCGTTAGAGAACTTGCATTTTCGGTAAAGAGAGGGGGGACGTCGGGCATAGGAGTAACTGCCTTTGAAAACGGCGGGTTCATAGTTGATGGAGGGCACAGGTTCAAAGATAAAGGAGCCTTTATGCCATCTGCTGCGAGCAAGGTGCCTCCGGGGCCGGTACTTTTCAGAGAAGATTTTCCTGAATGGGATATGGTTGTCGCAATTCCCAATGAAAAAGGCATGCATGACCAGGAAGAAATCGATATTTTCAGAAAATTTTGCCCTCTCCCGATAGAGGAGGTTCGGGAAGTCGCTCATGTTGTACTCATGAAGATGATGCCTGCAGTAATAGAGGGAGATATCGAAAGCTTTGGAGCTGCCGTAAATCATGTCCAGACTGTGGGCTTTAACAAAAGGGAGAGCCTTATCTGGCCTGATTTTGTAAAAAATATTGCATCTTTTATGCGCGATCGGAGTTACGGAGCCGGAGTAAGCTCCTTTGGACCTGTGGTTTACTCTTTTGTAGACAATAAAACAGAAGGCAGACAGCTTCAAGCTGAAGTCCGGACCATGCTTGATGAATCTGTAGGCGGAACTGTGATGATGACTAAGGCAAAAAACAGAGGCGCAGAGATTTCCAGATTATAGCTGAAAAGCCCTGAAGATTCAGTGGGTTTGAGGGGGCAGACTACCGTGTTCATTCGGAGAACCTGTGATATGCTTCCCCTGCCGATCCGGACGGATCAACGTGTACGATTACGTTTGAAAGGTAACTAAGGCGTTGTATCATCCTGTGCCGCACCTCCACGGCAATTGCGTGCCCTTCTTCAACAGAAAGCTGCGGATTGACCGCAATACTCACTTCCGCATAAAGCCTGTGCCCTAACCAGCGAACCTTTACTTCAGTCACTTCGCTTATCTTCTCTGCACTGCTGACGACCTGACGGATTTCGTCAACAATTTCAGGTTCGACTCCGTCAAGCATACGTGAAATTAGAGGTTTGCCCGCTTCCCAGACTATTTGCAGGATTAAAATTGTAATAAGAAGCCCTATCAAAGGATCTGCAAGCGGGTAACCCAGCAAAAGACCCAACACCCCCAAAAGCACGGCAAGGCTGGCAATACCGTCTGCTCGCGCATGGTAACCATCGGCTACAAGAGCTGCACTCCCTATTTCTTTGCCCACTTTAATCCTGAACTTTGCAACCAATTCGTTTCCCAGAAAACCGACAATAGAAGCTACAGCTACTGCTCCAAGAGATTTTACGGGCTGCGGGGAATTAAGCCTGGAAACAGATTCATAAGCTGAAACCGCAGCGCTAAAAAGAATTAAGAAGACAATTAGCAAACCTGCAAGGTCTTCTGCTCTGCCGTAGCCGTAAGTAAAACGTTTGTTCGGCTTTTTTCGAGACAGCACAAAGGCAAGACCCAGGGGAATTGCAGTTGCGGCATCTCCAAAATTATGGATTGTATCGGCTAAAAGGGCTACACTTCCTGAAACCCAGTAAATAGCAACCTGGAAAAGAGCTGTCGCTGCAAGTCCGGCAAAGGACCACTTGACTGCATAGAGTCCTCTATCTGTGGAAAAAAGCTCAGGGTTTATAACCCCATGTGTATGGGCATGGGTATACCTTTCTGGAGAATATCTGAGTTCCGCTTTTGCCAGTTCAGGCCTCCTTGCCTGCATATCCGATGAAAATTCACATAAAAGGGGATTTAATTATTCAATATAATTTACATGAAAAAGGAGTTTGATACAAAAGGATTGCCTATCATTCTTGTGATACTGTAAATTTCTTTAAAACCACTGGTCGAGGGTTTTTTGCTTTGCACCTGAAGCAGCTTCAAGTCTTTCTGCAGCTTTTTCCACCCTATCAACCGAAAAACCGTGATCGTCGGAGAGGAATTTGACAAGCTTTTCTGAATCCGGTTTGTTCCATTTGACCTCATAATCATCCGTTACCTCGGGATGTATGAAAAGTTCTCTTATCCTGTCAATAGCTTCGATTTCTACCCTTTTCTCGCGGAGCACGGCATGGATATTGCCGTATTTTTTAATAAGTTTGAGAGCCGTTTTAGGACCTACTTTCTCCAGGCCTTTATTATAATCCGTACCTACACAGATCGCAATATCTATAAGCTGTTCTCTGCTAATCCCGAGAGCGTCTAGGGTCTTATCCAGTTCTATTATTTCAGGTTCGACATCAACGTAAGCATTCTTTTTAGGGAGCTTGCGCTTTCCTGTGATAGCAAGGTTGCGGATAACCTTTGGAGCTCCGAAAAGGAAGGAATCATAGTCCTGAGAAGCAACGCAGTTAGCATCCTTTTTGAGAACCATATGTGCAGCCTGCGCTTCTCCTTCGCAGGGGGCCTGAACAAAAGGGAACCCCATAATGCTAAGCAGATATTTCGAATCTTCAACGATCTCCTGGTTTACCTTCGAGGAGGCCTGAGCATATTTGTAGGCAGCTTCAAGGTCTCCTTCAACCTTTGCATTCTCCCATTTTTCCAGTGCAGATTCTCTTACTTCTTTCCTGCGGTTGAGGGTCTCGGATTTCAGGTCAGGGGGCTTACCGTCAAATACGAAGATAGGCCTGATACCTGCTTCAACAAGGCTTGCTGTTCTATAGAGCAGGCCTGAGAGATGGGAAGTCGTTCTTCCCATGGAATCTACCAGAGGACTTCCGTCTCGCTGGCGGATGATGCTTAAAAACTGGTGAAGTGTGTTAAAAGCATCAATAGCAACCACCTGGTTTGAAAGCTCAGAAAGCTCAACCTTTCTTTTCTGAAGCAGATCACCTATATCCGTGCCCATGTTTTCCCTCGAAAATCTAGAACTTATACTGAATAGCCAAATTTACT
>Ga0182021_10007644_pt1 | contig 12818 bp, 7 predicted proteins | sample 612E3MmetaG_FD_120493 | JGI IMG/M metagenome (GOLD analysis project Ga0182021, IMG submission 120493) | Permafrost microbial communities from Stordalen Mire, Sweden - 612E3M metaG (Illumina Assembly) | ecosystem: Environmental > Terrestrial > Soil > Wetlands > Permafrost | place: Sweden... | reverse complement strand
CCGGCGCAGCGCATCGATATCGGAAATGTCCAGCTTGGGGTCAACGCCCTGGCTGAACATGTTCCCGGCCAGGTTGACGACGTCGACGTTGCCGGTCCGCTCACCGTTGCCGAAGAGCGTGCCCTCGATGCGATCCGCTCCGGCCATGACGCCGAGTTCGGCGGCGGCAACGGCCGTGCCCCGATCGTTATGCGGGTGCAGGGACAGGACCACCGAGTCGCGGCGCGGCACGTTGCGATGGAACCACTCGATGGCATCGGCATAGATGTTCGGCGTGTACATCTCCACCGTAGCCGGCAGGTTGATGATGATCGGGCGAGCCGGAGTGGGCTGGATGACATCCATTACGGCGGTGCAGATTTCGAGCGTGTAGTCCAGTTCCGTGCCGGTGAAGCTCTCCGGCGAATACTCGTAGCGGACCTGGCACTCCGGGATGCGCGACTCCTGCTGGAGGCAGAGCTTCGCCGCATCGACCGCGATCTTCGTGACGCCTTCCTGATCCAGGCGGAAGACCACGCGCCGCTGCAGGATGGAAGTCGAGTTGTAGAAGTGGACGATCGCCCGCTTCGCGCCCTTCAGGCACTCATAGGTGCGCTCGATCAGCTCGCGGCGGCACTGCGTCAGGACCTGGATCGTGACGTCGGCGGGAATCAGATCCTCTTCGATCAGCTGGCGGATGAAGTCGAAGTCCGGCTGCGAAGCCGACGGGAACCCGACCTCGATCTCCTTGAAGCCCATCGCCACCAGGGCGTGGAACATCTGCAGCTTGCGAGCCGGATCCATCGGATCGATGAGGGCCTGATTGCCGTCGCGCAGGTCCACGGAGCACCAGATCGGTGCCTTCTCGATCTCGCGGTTGGGCCACTCCCGGTTCTCGAGGCGGAGCGGGAGAGGGCGGAAGGGTACGTACTTCTCGACCGGCATCGACTTTGGTTTGGCTGGTTCGGGAGGCATTTCTGGTGTCCTTCTTGGTCTCTGCTTGGCTCCGCGATCAACGCTGCGGATCTGGCGGGATTTGGCGGGGAAACAAAAACCTCCTGCTTCTTGCGCAGGAGGTCGACGGCGAGCACCCAAACGGGGCTCGCCTCAAGTAAGGAGGAGGCTGCTGGAGTAAGAGATCCTGGTCATCGTGCCGCGTAGTGTAGCCTGTGGCGCCCGATCAGGTAAACATCAATTCGAAAGAGAAGAAGCCGGGGGCGCAAGGGCGGGCGTCGGTCGACCGCGAGCCGTTTGTCTAGGGACCGGCTCGCCAGAGTCTGAGCGTGCTGTCGAGGCCACCGGTCGCGAGCGTCGCTCCGTCGGGCGAGAAGGCGACCGCCTCGGCTCGATCCGAGTGGACCTCGATTGTCTTGACCAGACGACCCCCGGAAACGTCGAAGATCCGGACCTTGTTGTCCCAAGAGGCCGCGGCGATCAGGCCACCGTCCGGCGAATATGCCAGCGATTGGTTGACGCCCGGGCAGGTAAGGGTCCGTTGCTTGAGGCCGGTCGCGACGCTGGCGATGTTGAGGTCGCCGCCTGTCGTCGCCACCTGCGTTCCGTCCGGCGACACGGCGATCGTGCCCATGCCCGCGCTGTAGTCCTGCTGTGTCTGGCGCGGCTTCCACGTCGAGACGTCCCAGAACTCGACCTTGCTGCCCGCCGCGATGAGGGTCTTACCGTCGGGCGTGAAAGCGACGCTGTCGTACTGGCCCAGCGAACCCGGGATCGTGTGCGCCTCGGTCCCCGACGCGATGTCCCAGATCTTCACCGCATCGCCGATGCACGTCGCGAGCAGCCGGTCATCCGGGGAGATGGCGCCACACATGCTGTACTCACTCACGGGCATGATTTTGAGTTGGGCGCCGCCCATGCCCCATAGGGTGACGCCATTCGAGCCGGCGACCGCCATCATCGACCAGTCGCGCGCTATGGCCAGAACGCCGTAGCCGCCACCCCCTGTCTCTATCTCGTCCTTGACCGCCAGCGTCTCCGAATCGAGGATGCTTACGTTCTGATCGGTGACGGCGGCGATCGACTTACCGTCCGGCGAGTAGCTGATCTTGTACACGCGGCCCTTGTCCCAGATGCCTGATTGCTTGAGCCCCGGGGCGCTGCTCGTGGTGATCGCGCTGGGCGACCTGGGGATCGACGGCATGCTGATGGCCGCGATCGGGCTCGCCGGAGGCGCCGCTGACGCGGATGCAGAGGCAGAGGGAACTCCCCACAGCCGCAGCCCGTCTCCGGCGGCCGAGGCGATGAGCTTCCCGTCCGGGGAAAAGGCAACGCTCATGATCTGGGAGACGTGGCCATCGAGCGCTGCCAGCTCGGACCCGGATGCCACCGCGAGCAGCTGGACCGTTTCCACGCTGGACGACGCGACAACTAGCATCGTGCCATCGGGCGAGAACGCGATACTTTGCGCGTGGGACTTGATGCTCCGGATCTGCAAGCCGGTCGAGACGCCGCAGAGATTGACTACGCTCTCGCCGCCGCTGCCCCCCGCGCCGGCTACGGCGATGGTCTTGCCGTCCGGCGAGAACGCCATGGCGTTCGGTTCGTACATGCACGAAGGTACGGCAATAGGCTTCCAGGTCGACGTGTCCCACTCTTTGACGCCGCTGCCATCCGTGCCAGCCAGGACTTTCCCATCGGGCGAGAAGGCCAGACCGTACCCGAATGGATTATCTCCGGAGACCAGGGTCTGAAGCTCCTTCCCGGTCGCGGTGTCCCACAGCTTGACCGCGCTGCCTGTCTGAGTGACCAGGTTCCGGCCGTCCGGAGACACGACGAGATTGGACGTCTCCTTGCTGCCGGCCAGAGTGTCGGTGAGCTGGGATCCATCGACGCTCCAGAGCTGAACGCCGTTGTCGCCGGCAATCGCGATGACCTTCCAGTCGGCCGAGGCGGCGATTGCCCTGCTGCTCGAGGCACCGATGGTGCTTAGCGCCGTCAGGGTGGATGGGTCGAGCAGCGTCAGGCCACGTCCCGTGCCAACCGCCAGGGTCTTGCCATCGGCAGACCACATCACCTGCGACAGCCCCTGCGAAGCGTCCCACAAGCCCAGCTGCTTGATCTGTGCCGCGTTGTCGGCCGATATGGTGACCTGCGGCGTCGAAACCGCGGGGCTCGACTCCTGCGCATAGGTCATGCCGGGACCCGCGGTGTGAAGAGCGGCGGTGCGCAGGCCCTGGGAGGAGGCTTGCCGGGTCTCAGTCGAACGGCTGCCCGATCCCGTCGCCATGTAGAGGCCTCCAACGGCGATCAGAACCGCGAGGCAGATAACGCCGCCGATGAGCACCGCCCGAGGCATCCGCCCCAACGGGCCTGCGGGAGCCGCTCGGGTTGCGCCAGGCGGCGGGGGCATTTGGCCGGCGAATGCAGGATATGGAGGCACGGAGTTCGCGGCCGTCTCCTCGAGGGGAGGCAGGCCCAGCAGCCCGCGAATCGCCGCGCCGAGCACGGCCACACGGGACTCCATTGGCGGAGCCCAGGCGTCGACCCACTGACTCCGCGACACGAACAGCTCGAGGGCGCGCGAGGGCTGGACGTTCTGGATCCGCAGCGGGATCACGACCTTGCCCTTGGAGATGGCCCGCTCTACTTCGTTCTTGACGAAGATCGACGTGTTGGCGTGCTCGGACAGGACGAGGACCATGACCCGACTCGATTCGATCGCGTCGATGATCTGCTCACCGTAGTCGCGGCCGGGCTCGATGTTGCGCGGCGCCATCCAGCACGGGATGCCCTGCTCCTCGAGCAGACGACAGACCTGCCCGCCGATTGCCTGATCCTCGCCCGAATAGCTGATGAAGACATACCGGGCAACGTTCACCGGGCGCTCCTCTCCCCATGGATCACCACAGACGCTGTTCTCCAGCGGGCCTCGGGCCGTTCCAATCCCTCCTCGGGCGGCGGCACAACCGTCAGGACCGGCCTCTCAAATCGTACACCTACAGGTTGGACAGTGGACGATAGGGCCGTCGCCGCGAGGCGGTCACGATGATCGGACAGCATGTCATGCCGACGAAGTCAATCAGGTGAATGCCGCCGCTCGCCGAGACGATGAAGCGGCCGTCTGCGCCATCGTCTCTGTCATCGGATTGAGGCCCAAATGTCAGGCTACAGGTTCTCGTAAGTGACGTTGCCCTGGTCCGCGCCCAGAGCGGTCGGCTCCAGGATGCCCGGCCTCCGGCTGCCGGCGTGGACCCAGGCGATCGGCATGCGGCGGGCGCGCGCCTGCGCGAAGACCTCCGCGGTGCCGCCCCTACCAAGGGCGCCTTCGCCATCCCAAACTGCGACGAGGACGTCGATGCCATCGAGCATCCGCTCGTTGGCCGCGGCGTAGGCCTCGTTGCGAGTGGCTCGGGCAGGCAACTCCACCACTTCCGCCGCCCGCGCAAGGAGCCCCTCGAACTCCGCGAGAGACTCCGCCGTCGTGAAATCCGCCACCAACTCCCGCCGTGGCATCGGCGACACCGCCACCAACCGTGCCCCCTCCCGCCGTAGCACCGCCTCCGCCACGAGCCGATCCGCCCCCTCGGCCAGGCACGAGACCACGACCAACGGCCGCCCGGGAAACGCGGCCTCGATCCGGTCCAGCGCGGCCTCCACTCCCGCTAGGACGCGCGGCACTTCGGTGAGGACCCGGTGCCCTGTGACGCCGATCCGCAACTCCTCCTGCGCGCCGGACTCGGCCACCTCAGCGGGTCTGGTCGTCGCAGCGCACCAGCGTCATCCCCGCCGCGGCGACGATGTCCGGGATCTCACGGACCATCATCCGGTCCTTCTCCCTCTCGTCCTCGGGAATCTCTTCCCAGGGCAGCATCGAAGGATGCAGCTTCTTGACGTCGTCGCGTGGGTCACCGAACTTCCAGCCGGTCTTGACCTTGCTGTCGCACCAGCGCTGGTGCTCGCTCTTGGCCAGACCCTCGACGCGCGGGTCGGTGGGGTCGATCACGATGGCAGGCACTCCGGCCGGCGCGTCCTGGCGCAGCACCAGGCCCAGAACCTCCAACTTGCGCGGCAGGTCCCGGGCGACGCCGCGGTTCTGCTCCCGCAGGTGATCGGACAACCGGTCGAAATCCACGAGCGCGATGAGCGTCTCGCGAGTCGGCTTCCGGCCCGCGTATTTGGCCAGCACCGCGTGGCTCGTCAGGTATTGGGGCGTGCCGGCCCAGGCGTGTCCCAGCCCCAGCATCTCGTCGCAGTATTCGATGTGGACCGCCTCGGCCAGGCGCTCGAGCAGCTCGCCTTCCGGAACGTAGCGCTCCACGATCTTCATGAACTCGGCCGCATCCACATGGGCGTCGAGCTGATCCGCGGCCGGCAGGGCCGAGCGCTCGTAGCGACTCTTGCCGTGGAGCGTGCTCGTGGCCACGATCGTTTCGAGGGATCGCGCGCCGTGCTTGTACGAGCCGACCTCCAGGAATGCCCGCAGCACGCCCGAGTCGATCGTGAGCCGGGCGGCCTTGCCGTTGCGCTCGAACAGCCCGGGCCGATCGCGCAGCAGCATCGAGCGCAGCAAGATGGCTCGCCGGATGCGGTAGTAAGGATCGGCTTCGGGATTGCCGCCGCGCGGGTCCGGGCCCACGATGTCGACGTGGCCCTTGAGGCGGCTGGCGAAGTCGGGTCCCTTGGCGAGGCGGAAGTCGTCGGTCTTGTTGCCGGCGAAATCGGCCAGCCGGACGCTCGTGCCGCCGGCGAACACGAAGATGGCCTTGCCGATCGGGTGGAGGATCTGGCCCTGCTGGAACGCACCGTCCTGCATCGGCGCCAGGAAATGGCGCAGCCAGCCGAACGACTCGTCGCCGAGCCGCGAGTCGAATTCGTCCCAGAGCACGAACGGCAGCTTGCCGCGCAGGCCAACATCGCGGACCTGATGCAGTGCGTCCGCCAGCTCCGATGGGTCGCGCATCTGCGAGAGGTTGAACGTGAGATCCTCGATCAGGTTGGCATCGAGAGCCGACTTGACGACGGCCTTGACGCCGAACGACTTGCCGGCGCCGGGAGGCCCAAAGACGGCGATGTTGAGCGGACGCGGCGCGGGCTCGGAGTTGTACTCGCGCATCAGCGTCCGGATGCTGCGAAAGCCTTCGATCTCGCCGCGATCCACTGTGACGAACTTGCCGAAGGCACCGATAGGGACGTCCTTCAGGGCGACCTCGACGCCGTCGCGAGCAACCGCCTCGGCGACCGGCTCGAGACCCTCGGGGTAGCGGCCCTCAAGGATGGACCAGGAGTCTGGAGCCCCGGCCGGGATCGCGGCGACGGAGAAGTCCCGCGGCTCCTTGGCCAGCTCTTTCGCAATGTCGCCGGCCGGGAACGTGAGGCCTGCGCGGCCGGGTTCGCAGTCCGCGGCGCCGTATCCAGCGAGGTGCAGGGCACGACTCGCGGCGAGGCCGCTTCGGATCCCTCGATGGACGTCCGGCCTATCCGGGTTCATGAGTAGTTCGCGCGCGATGCCGGCGGTGAGGCACGACGCGTAGCCGATCATCGAGCCCGGATACTGCTCGGCCCAGCTGTTCTCGATCGCTTCGGGGTCGAAGATGACGTGGCAGTCGGGCTCGACCAATCGATCTAGCTGGTTCTCGAGTGAACCGCGCCGCGACAGCAGCACGGCGCCGCCGGTACCGAGCGAGACCACGACGTGGGCACAGCTAACCAGCCCATTGACCGCCGGGTGGCGCACGAGTTCGCGCGCCAGGTCGCCGGCGATCCGTTCCCACGAGAGCTCGCGGCTGATCTTGACGTCGCTGAGGCGCAGGTCGTTGAGGGTCATCACGACGACCAGGCGCCCGGCGTGAAGCCGGAGCACCCGCCGCCAGAGCTCGCCCGATGCGACCGGACAGGCCATCTTGAGCAGAACCCAGGGGTGGACGCCGGCCGTGGAGCCCGTCGAGGCTGCGTCGCCGCCGAGCCCCAAGATCGTCGGCCAACTCTCGGGAGCCGTGCGGAACCCGAGCCCTGCGTCGTCGAGGATCACGAGGTCGGCGGCCCGGTCTTGCGCAGCCGGCGCGCTCTCGGGCTTTCGCGCTCGATCGAGCCCCAGGAACTCCTCGACGCGCCAGATGCTGCTGTCTCGATCGCCCTTCTTGCGGGGAAACCGCGACCAGATCGCGTAGGAGTTGTGGAGGTGAGGGTCACCCACGGCCTCGGCGGGAAGGCTCGGACCGAAGACCGTCGTGGCGGTTTCTTCCGTCGCGAGCGTCGCCGCCACCTCCGTCATGAGGCGCGCCATCAAGGCGGCCCCGCCCGGCTGGGCATACATCTCCGTCCGGTCCGCGGAATTCCAGGCGATCCCGGAATCGACGAGCTTCCGCGTCCGCGCCAGGTTCATGTCAAGAGTGACGTCGCCGGCGACGATCACTCGGCGCGTAACTGGCGCCGCGCCATCAGACCCGGTTGCCGCGCCCTGCTTCGCCTCGCCCATCGCTCGTCTCCCTCTCCGTCCGGAGACTCGGCCGGACGTCACCGCTCATCACCGCCGCACCCGGCGGCCCGAACAGCCTAGCGCACGGACGTTCCTGAATCCGAACGCGTGCGACCGCATCAACCATTTCGGCCACCGTCTTCACTCGCCTGAAGAGGTCCTTCTCATAGCGCGGACCCGTCCCTACGGCGCGATGGCGCCGTTCTCCACCCCGCCCCCACAGGCCGCGAGGAGTTCAAGCCAGGTTCGGGATCCGACCGGTGCGAGCAGCAGACGATGCGGCTGCTTGAGGAGCCGTCGCATCGAACTGGGCGGCGGTCTCGGATCGAGAGGCCGGAGCACGGTGTCCAGCGAGCCGTCGACGAGATCGGTAAGCGTGACAGCCCACACCCGTGCGCCGAGATCGAGCGAGGCGGCCTGCCGGACCATCCAGCCCGCGCGGATCGATCCCGGAACCACGACTAACAGACACTAGTCAGGGCGGAGCGAGAGGGAACATGACCGCGGGCGCGATCCGGCCCGAGTCGACCTCTGTCTACCGTTCGCTGCCCGGAAACCACTGTCGATTGCTTGCCGACTATGAGATCGACCGAACCAGAGTGTCTGTGTCGAGTGCAAACAGGCTAGGAATAGAACGCAGTGCCGTGACGCGGTCGCACGGTCACGACGTCGAGCCGTCGGACCCTGAGTCTCCGCCAGATCGGTCCCGGACCCGGCCGGTGCTGAGCTACTGCCTGGCCCAGGTGCCGCAGAACGAGGACTGGAAACCCTTGTCGGTATCGCGGATCACGACCATGGCCGGATTGGACTCGACGTTGTTCTGGGTCGTCTCGTTCAGGCTACCGCCGAAGCCCGAGAGCCTGGCCCAGAAGCACTTGGCCGATCCGGCGCCCGACCCGTCGCTCTTGTACGTCCCCGGGGTCACGTCCGTCCCCACGATGAAGGTTCCCTCGCCGAAGCTTGTCTTGCTCTTGGTGATTTGGGAGCAACGGTGCATTCCAGGGTGCGAACAGTCGTGAGCCGTTCGGGCTTCTAGCCCCAATGGGTTCTCATGGGGCCTCGGTTCCGGTTTCGTTGCCCGAATGTTGTCCTAGCTTGACAGGCGATCTTTCGAATTCTGCGCGTTCGGCGAGAAAGGCGGACGAGGTCGCATAGAAGGCCAGTTTCAATTCGTTCAAGAGGTCACCCTGAGCAGCGACCCCCTCCCGCGCTCGTCGCTCCATTTCGGCGGCCGTCTCACCAAGGAGTCGCGCGCCGAGGTTTCGAGAAGCGCCCTTGAGAGAGTGAGCGACGCCCACGAGAGTCGGAGCATCTCCAGCGACCATGGCCGCCTCGAGCATAGGCAGCTGCTCCTCGGTCTGCTTGAGGAGAAGGTCCACGAGCGGCGCGAGGGTGTCGTCGGCGGAATCGTCGCCGAGGGAACGGATGTCGGCCATGATCTCCGGGTCAAGGACAGGCGATCCGTGAACTGCTGCGACCTCCACATCTGAAGGGGACCTATTGTCGTCCATGCTGATGTCGGACGGATCTGCCTCAGGCGCCACTGTGACCGAGCCCACCCATCGGGCAACGGCTTCGCGAAGCTCTCCCGGACGCAAGGGCTTGGCGAGATAGTCGTCCATTCCCGCTTCCAGGCAACGATCACGATCCGAAGCCATGGCATTGGCGGTCAGCGCAACTATGGGAACGTGCGTGTGGCCGCCATTCTCAGAAGCACGGAGCTTGCGAGTTGCCTCGAACCCGTCCATGCCGGGCATCTGGCAATCCATCAATATCAGGTCGTAGCGTGTCTCGCTGGCTGCTCGGACTGCCTCAAATCCATCTGAAGCGGAATCGGGCGAGTAGCCGAGCTTCCCGAGCATGGCGCACGCGATCCGCTTGTTGATCTCGTTGTCCTCAACCAGAAGGATCCTCGCGATCCGGTGTTTGCCCGCCTCTGCCACAAGCACAGGCGCACGTTTCGATTCTGGCGTCGGGATGGCCCCTTGCGGGTGAACTGGACTATCGGAACCAACCAGCAGGTTCACGAGACAGTTGTAGAGGTCGCTTGCCCTGGCCGGTTTCGAAACGAAGGCCATACCAGGAGACTGAACTTCGGGCCGGTCGCTCGGCCTGCCCAGAACAACGACGGCGGTGCTGTCAAGATCGGCAGTGCGATCGAACCAGGAGCCTACATCAGCGGCGGCTGCGCCCCCAGCGTTGTTGATGAGAATGCAAGCGAAAGGATCGCCCATTTCACGGGCGATCCTGATGGCATCGCGGGCGTCTTGCCCGCCTTTTGCTGCCGATACCCTCATGCCCCATGCCGCGAGCTGCCGCAACTCGATTTCCTGGCTCTCCGGATCGCTGTCGAGCACGATCGCTCGTTTGCTTTGAATTGGGCTTTCTTCGGCAGACTCGGGGCTAACCGCAGGGAGCCCGAGAACCACGGTGAACCAGAAGGTGCTTCCGACGTTGGCCTCGCTGCGGACGAATATCTCGCCGCCCATCAGGCGCACCAGCCCGCTGCTTATGGCAAGCCCAAGACCAGTCCCCCCGAACCGCCGACTCATCGAACTGTCCGCCTGCGTGAAGGGTGTGAACAGCCGCGATTGGACCTCGGGCGCGATACCAATGCCGCTGTCTTCCACCTCGAAGAGCAGCACCGCTCCATCAGAGGACGCCTGACCGACGCAAGCCACCCTCACGATGACCCGTCCCCGCTCAGTGAACTTGACTGAGTTGCCGACGAGGTTGACGAGGATCTGCTTGAGACGAGACGGATCCCCCATGACTGCCCTCGGAACGTTCCCATTGATGGACACGAGCAGTTCCAGGCCCTTGTGGTTGGCTGCCGCCGCCAGCGTCCGACACACGCCGTCGATAACAGTGCGTAGCGAAAATGGCACGTGCTCTAGCTGGATGGCTGTCGCCTCGATCTTGGAGAAGTCCAGGACGTCGTTCACGATGCCGAGCAGGGACTCGCCGGATTCTCGAAGCATCTCCGCGAGATCACGCTGTTCTGAGGTCAGCTCCGTTTCCAGAAGGAGTTCAGCCGAGCCGAGGACTCCGTTCATCGGCGTCCGGATCTCGTGGCTCATCGTTGCGAGGAAGTCGCCCTTGGCACGGCTCGCAGCCTCGGCCGCCTGGCGCGCAGCGATAAGGTCGCGCTCACTGCGCAGACTTCGCTGAATGTCTCGAGCGATGATGGAAACGTAGTCAGGGAGCCGTCCTGGCCGCCGATCGCCCAGAACGATTGTCGAGACCGGGGCGTCATCCCGACCTGAGACAAAGTCGAGGTCGCCTCGCCAGAAACCTTGCTCAAGGATGGCCGGAATCACCGCCTCGTCGAAGAGTTGCCGGGTTTCGGGGAACTGGTCGAGTACGTCCGCCATCGATCGGAGATCGATGGCCTTGTCTCCAAGGATGTCGGCCAGAGCCCCATTGACGTAGTCGACCTCGCCATCGACAGCGACGGAGCAGACCAAGTCCGGCGTCGCGTCGATGATCTTGACCAGGCGTTGGAGGCGAGCCAGCGCGCGATTGAGCCTCGTTACGTCGCGAACCGCGCCCATGCACTGGTCATTTGATGCCGCCGAGAACCGGGTCTCGAAGTCGCGAATTCCGTCCGACCCGGCGGTGGAAATGGACACGAACACGACTCGGTCCTCATCGATGGCCTGCTCGACCGCCGCCAGACATCGCGCCGCGACTCGCTCCGGAAGGTATTCAGCGAACGTCTTGCCGATGGCGTTTGACACGAACTCGCTGGGAGAGCGAGGGCAATCGATCTGCAGCAGCCGGCCGGTTCGATCAAACCGGAGTATCTGGTCTGGGAATTCCTCGGGCATGGGATTGCCGCCCGGCCCTTGAACGAGGTCGAGGTCGTGGTGACCTTGTATCTCCTCGAAGGTTCGCAACACACACATCGCCGTTCGATGCCAGCAGCGGCGCGAGGGCGGCATGTCGCGCTCCCTGCTCGGTTAGGTCACTGCCGCACCTGGGTTTTCGGCGCGGAACGGTCGCACCTGAAGCCGTGCGCATGCCCGAGAAACGACTGCCCGTCTGAAGCTGCCATCCGATTCGATACGACCCTCGAGGAGGTTCGAAAGCTGGTAGGCCCACACCTGAGCACGTGGCAGTCGTCGGGGCGGACGACCCCGCAGTCGCGTGGGCCCGCCACCCGTGGTTCAGAGGGAACGGTTCCCAGACCCAGGCCTTGAGATCCCGCTCGATGCCGCTCTTGAGTGCATTGAGACGCAAATAGCGAACCTGGCGGCGTTGCGGTGCGGTTCAGGTTGTGGCCGAATCTATGGCTGCAGGGCAAGCCAGGCGAACGCGGGCTCGGGATCCTCGAAGACCCTCGCATTGAGGCCGGCAGCCCGCCACTGATCGATCCGTCGATTCATGTCCATCTGACCGGCCTGCTTGGCCGGCATGACGATGGCCCAGTGCTTCCAGCCGGCGGCCAAGGCGGATGGGAACCACACGGTGGCGCCCCAGGCGGTGTCCTCAGGCGTAATCTCGGAGTTCCCGCGGTCGTCCGAGAGCCACTTGTGAGCCCCGTTCGCCTTGAGCAACTCGACGCCTTTGCTCAGAAGGTCCCGAAACGCATCGCCGTACATGGACGTGTGGAATTCGTGGTGGACAACCTTCTCAATCGGGTAGTACTTGAGGGTGGCCGCGGGAGTGTCGATTATCGCGATGAAGCTCATCGAGACCTCGGGTGTTGTAGGGATGCAAGGTCCTGATGGCCACCCGGAGGGAACCACCATGCCCAAGTAGTCGGCTGGGCCACACGCGGATTGAGGAAGAGCAGCCCGCCGACGCAATGGTCGCTGCCAACGCGAGGTCGGGCGAGAGCCCTCGGTGGAAGTGATCGGAACCAAGTACGGCGGGGCTCCCCTAACGCGCGTCCGATGGGAGCCAGACCCCGACGTCGCCCCGCGGGTGGTCCAGGCTTTCCAGATGGCCGCCGACGGAGCAACCTACGACGACATTGTTGCTGCCACGGGGATTTGTTCCAACAAGTCCAGTCTTGCGACCATCCTCGCTAACCCGATCTACCGCGGGCTCCGCGTCTTCAACCGCGAGACCCGAGCTGAAGGCGAGCATGGTCGGAAGCGTCGGCGGAACCCCGACGACCAGCTGGTGATATCCCAGGTAGAGGAAAGTCGTCCCGCGTCCTCGCCATACTGCCGGACGGCGGGACGAGTGGGCCACTCCCTACCGGAAGGAGTGGCTCCGGCGGGCCGGCGGCGGCCGTGTACGTCGATCCACTGGCGAACCCACGAGCGTGGCGAGCGTATCTTGGCTCAAACGACGCCGTCGCAAACCGACCGCAGAGACGATTCTGGTCTGTCAGCGCTGCTTCAAACGCTTAACAAAGAGGTCTCCAAGGCAGCGATTCTGCCCCGACTGTCGCCGG
>Ga0182021_10007643_pt1 | contig 12819 bp, 16 predicted proteins | sample 612E3MmetaG_FD_120493 | JGI IMG/M metagenome (GOLD analysis project Ga0182021, IMG submission 120493) | Permafrost microbial communities from Stordalen Mire, Sweden - 612E3M metaG (Illumina Assembly) | ecosystem: Environmental > Terrestrial > Soil > Wetlands > Permafrost | place: Sweden... | reverse complement strand
GAATCGAGCCAAGCGCCTTTCCAATTCCAGATGGATGTCGAGCGTGCCGGCGATCGGTCTCACCGATCCGGAACCTGCCCCATGAGAGTGTATCGCTTCCATGGCCGCCACCTTCAGCCGGGGGTGATTGCTGAGCCCCAGATAATTGTTGGAGCAGAACATCAGCACCTTCTTTCCGTCCACCATGCACCATGCGGTGCTCGGGCCTTCCAGTTCTCTTATCTTCCAATCCAGATCGTTCTTGACCAGTTCTTCGTACTCTTCCCGCAGGAAAGTTGTTGGGTTGCGCATTTTCGTTCCTCCGATCCGTTATTGTTTTTGAGCCCGGTCTCCGGTCAGTTTCCTTTTCAATCGTGACAACATATCGTCCGTCATCCTTTCCAGGTCGTACTCCGGAGCCCATCCCCAGTCTCGCCTGGCCTCGCGGTCGTCCAAAGACATCGGCCAGGAATCAGCGATATGCTGTCTGCCATCTGGCTGGTATTCGATGGTGAATTCCGGCAGCCGCTTCATTATCGATCTCGCCAGGTCTCCCGCGGAAAAGCTCATACCGGCCAGGTTGTAACCGTCATGCCTGCGTATATTTTCCTTCGATGTCCCCATCAGACGGAACGCAGCAGTAATGCAGTCCGGCATGTACAACATCGGGAGCACAGTATCTTCCCTGACGAAGCACCTGAAATGACCTTTCTGGATGGCCTCATAGAAGATGGCCACAGCATAATCGGTCGTTCCTCCTCCTGGAGGGGTCTCGGCACTGATGATGCCTGGAAACCTCACGCTGCGTGTATCCAATCCGTGCTTGAGGAAATAATAGTTACAGAGCAACTCCCCAGCGACTTTCGTGATGCCGTACATGGATGTTGGTTGCAGGACGGTGTCCTGTGGTGTGTCCAGACGAGGAGATGTCGGCCCAAAGGCCGCAATGGAGCTCGGCCAGAAGACCTCCTCCACGTTATTGATCCGGCATGCTTCCAGTATGTTCTTAAGTGATGTCATGTTGACATCCCAAGCCTCCTGAGGCCTGGCCTCACCCACCGCTGATAGGATCGCTGCCAGATGATAGACCTGAACGACGCCTTCTTTCCTGAGCGTCCTAATTACGGTTTCCTGGTCCATCAGGTCCATGGTTAAGAAGGGACCAGAATCCTCCATTTCCTTTGTCGGCTTCCGGATGTGACCGGTCGCCACCACATTGTCCCGGCCGTAGTGTTCCCTTAGAAATGGGACCAGCTCCGATCCGATCTGACCGGTTGCCCCTGTGATCAGGATTCTTCCTGATAAACAAGTTGCTGAAGGTGGCATCATCCACCCTTCGGAGTGAGAGAGATATAACCGTTCCGTTTGACCTTCTTTCTGGTTCGGCAAGTTCGCAATATTATACCCTCCAGGTTCCGGTGGCGACATCTCTTACTTTTCCACCTACGTTGACTATTATCTTCTCCCCGGATTTCCAGGCTTTCAGGTATAAGGTCGAAGGCCTCCCGATCTCGTATCCCTGACCCACCTTTGCGTCCAGGTCTGTTGAGCCCGTATATGCATTCTTGACCAGGTATGCCGCTAAACAGCCGTTGCCACTTCCGGTGGCGGGGTCCTCGGCGATGCCTTCCAGAATGGGAAAGACCCTGACGCTGAATCCCTGGTCCGCCTCCTGACCTTCCGGGGCGAAAGCCAATGGAATAGGGCCAGTCCTTGTGACATTTAGTCTTCTGAGCAAATTGGCATCCACTTGGATCCGTTTCAGGGCTTCGAGGGACCGGACCGGAACAATGAAGAACGGCAATCCGGTCGAGACCTCTTCGATAGGCCATCTGTCATCGATGTCCTTTGCATTCAAACCCATGACCTTGGAGGTCAATCCAGGGTCGTACATCTTTCCGAACTCAGGTTCTCTTTGTCTCATCCAAGCAAGTTTTGACCCTTTCGGGAATGTGACCGGAATCCGGCCGACCTTCAGGTTCAGGACCACTTTCTCAATCTTCCTTCCGATCATTATCTTGCGAATGAGATAGGCCGTTCCTAAGGTAGGGTGTCCGGCGAAAGGTATCTCCTCGTTCGGCGTGAATATGCGAACATCATATCCTCCATTATTTTCCTCCCTGGACGTAATGAATGTGGTCTCGGAAAAATTCATTTCTTTGGCGATCCACTGCATCTGACGAGCGTCCAGAGCCCCGAAGTCGAAGAATGTTGCCAGTTGATTCCCCTGCAGTGGATTCTCGGCGAATACGTCGGTGATATGGAAACGAACCTTCATCGTGACGACCGAGGTCTTGATTGTCGAAGCCGAATGATATACCCTGCGAACCACGGGGTTGGATCACTCCTAACCGAGAAGATTCTGGCGATGACAGGCATCTCCATCAGATAAGAAGGTGAGCCAGGAAAAGGTGTTACGTTCGTGATCTGGGTGCACCGGTCGAACATCCGATATGTTGTTGGGCGAACCGGATAGAAATCTCATCTACCGTTCTGCATTCGGCGTTCCAGGAAGTGCCCGAAATCCTCCCCTTTGAGGCGTACCACTCGCCATTCCTTCAATATCCTTGCCCCGGTGCTCTCGTAGAATCTGATGGCATCGGCATTCCAATCCAACACGTTCCACTCCATGCGCCCGCATTCCTTTCTTTTGGCTTCACTAACGCAGAACTCGAGCAGCATGCTCCCCACGCCGTGCCTTCGATATCGATCCAGAACGAAGATATCCTCCAGGAACAACGTTGGTCGGGCCAGGAAAGTGGAATAGGTGAAATAGTAACAGGCATAACCGACCGGTTTTCCTTCCGCCATGGCAAGATGGCCAACGATATATGGATGGTCGGAAGCCAGGTCCCGTTTCATCCTGGAGACGGCTTCAGCTGTCGGTGGTTCTAGGTGTTCGAACTTTGCCAATTCTTCGATCAGATAAGCAAGTTGATCGGCATTCTTGTCATCCACTTTGACGATCGAGACTTCCATTCCAGCGATCTCCTTTTCTAGTGACCGACATTGAATCCGGATATAAAAACCGGATGAGATAGCCATGCTTGAACCGATCTTTACAAACCAAACGCAATTACACAGATTATTCTGATAATTCAGAATAATACAAATATTAAGAGTAAGATGAATAGTCGGTGACGATGAAGGCAAAAGAGAGTTCATGCGGATCAAATCCATCGTGTGATGAGTATCGAGTCGAATCGATCGTGAGCGTCGATGAGAGAGGGCAAATGGTCCTGCCGAAGGACATAAGGGATAAGGCAGGTATCAAGGCAGGGGACAAGCTAGCGTTGGTCACACTGCAGAAGAACGGGAAGGTTTGCTGCATCCATATCATGAAGGCTGATGAACTTGCTGGGAAGGCAAGGGAAGTGGTCACAGAGACCACCACGGTTTGAGGTGATATGACGCCCGAGATCATGGTCGCCACCCATATCATTGATAAGAAGAACAAGCGGGACCATATCAAAGCCCGCTTCGCATATCATCGATTTTCTTATCAGGTGAAGCCAGGACTGTATTCTTTGGGAACGCCTGTGCCAGAATCCCCGGTCTTTGTGACATCCAACTATACTCTAAGTTTTGATGCGCTCCGATCCTCTCTCAAGGGCATGGACGGTTACATATTGGTGCTAGACACCAAGGGCATCAACGTCTGGTGCGCCGCCGGGAAAGGGACGTTCGGTACCAAGGAGGTGATCAAGCGGGTCCAGGAGGCAGAATTGTCCAGCGTGGTTTCCCATCGCAGATTGATCTTGCCCCAGCTCGGCGCACCAGGGGTATCGGCGCATGAGGTCCAGAAGGAAACCGGGTTCAAGGTGGATTACGGACCAGTGCGTGCTGAGGATCTTCCGAGATATCTCAAGAATGGACCGGATGTGGACATGCGCAGGGTGAAGTTTCCCCTGAAGGACCGGATCGTTCTGATACCAGTGGAAATAGTCCAATCGTTCATCATCATGGCCGTTGCTGCGGTCGTCCTATTCTTGATGGGTGGACTGGTCCCAGCGCTGATGGCAATCACAGTGGTCCTGGCGGGGGCCGTCCTGTTTCCGATACTATTGCCTTGGCTACCGACCAAGGACTTCAGTTCAAAAGGGATCGTTCTAGGCGTCATCGTTTCGCTTCCATTCATCGTTAACATGGTCATAATGGGCACCGACCCCTTCTGGATAATGGCTATTTTTGCCATCGCCTATGCGCTTCTGATGGCGCCCGGTGTCGGATATCTGGCCCTCAACTTCACCGGCTCTTCCACCTTTGCCTCAAGGACCGGGGTGAAAAGGGAAATATTCCGATATATCCCGATCATGGTCGCAATGTTCATAATCGGAGCGGCCCTATTCACCGTTGCAACTTTGTCGTCGTTCGCGGGGTGGTAATCATGGAAGGCGATCTGCTGATCCAACCATTGCAGCTAGTGGACATCAAGAAATCCAAGAACACGCTGATGCTCATGCCCCATCGATGCACCGGTTGTGGAAGGTGCGTGGAGGTCTGTCCTCATGGTGTCTTTGCCATCGAAGGCAAAAAGGCTCGGATGGTCAAGGCCGATGACTGCATGGAGTGCGGGGCTTGCCAAGTCAACTGTGCCAGCGGAGCCATCAAAGTGGAAAGCGGCGTGGGCTGCGCCAAGGCCATGATCCAGGCCGCCCTCACCGGAAAAGAGGTCTCCTGTGGGGGTCCTGGTGGCTGCTGCTGAGGAGCGGTCGGTCCGGCTACCATCGACGGATGGCACCAAGGCAGCGAAAGGATTATGCCATTCGCCATCGTGCCGGTACTTGCATGGATGAAGTCAGAAAGGTAGCGGAAAAGGCCAAACTGGCATCGCTCCGGCTCCAAAGCATGTCGACCCAGTTGCGGAATTCGGCATTGAATGAAGTGTCCTTTTCCCTGAAAAGGAACGAGGTCGCGATAATCGAGGCCAACAAGGTCGATCTGCGTAACGCAGAGAAAGACAACCTAGCCATGCCGTTGCTGAAGCGCCTGAAGTACGACCACCTGAAGATAGAGGAATCGGTGGCCCAGATCGAATCGTTGATCCACCAGGAGGACCCGATCGGAAAGACCATCTCCGAGATGGAGCTGGACGATGGGCTGGTCTTGGACAAAGTGACCACACCGATCGGGGTCGTGGCCGTCGTTTTCGAATCACGACCGGACGCGCTCGTCCAGATATCGACCCTCTGCCTCAAATCGGGCAACGCGGCCATCCTGAAGGGTGGCTCCGAGGCCAAGGAGACCAATTCTGCCCTGGCCAGAGCTATCGTCGAGGGTACAATGAAGGCGGACGCAGGATTCAAGGACGCTGTCCAATTGATGTCCACCAGGGAAGAGGTCAGGGAACTTCTGGACCAGGACGACCTCGTCGATCTGGTCATTCCCCGCGGTTCGAACCAACTGGTGCGGTCGATCCAAGAGTCAACCAGGATACCGGTGTTGGGCCACTCCGCTGGAGTTTGTCACACCTACGTGGACGGTGAAGCGGACCTGGAGATGGCGGTCAAGGTGGCCTTCGATGCCAAGTGCCAATACCCAGCCGTCTGCAACGCCATGGAAACACTTCTAGTGCACGAGGATGTTGCAAAGACCTTTCTCCCGCGTATGGCGAAAAAATATGCCGAGGCCAATGTTGAGATCAGAGGAGACCAGAGATCCCGGGAGCTGATCCAGGCAAACGAGGCGACGGAGGATGATTGGTATGCCGAATACAACGATCTCATTCTGTCCATCAAGATCGTTTCTTCGTTGGAGGAGGCCGTCGAGCACATTAACAAATACGGCTCCCACCACACTGACGCCATCATAACCGGTAACATCGAGAAGGCGAAGCGGTTCATGGACACGGTGGATTCCGCCTCGGTCCTTTGGAACTGTTCGACCCGATTCGCTGATGGGTTCCGGTACGGATTGGGGGCGGAGGTGGGCATAAGCACCAACAAGACCCATGCCCGGGGCCCGGTCGGCCTAGAAGGGCTGGTCATATACAAGTATCGACTATCTGGGAAAGGGCACGTCGTTGCCGATTATGCCGGTGATGACGGAAAACATTTCACACACAGGAAGATCAAATGAGAACTCTGGAAGCGAAGCGAGTGGTCATCAAGATCGGGACCAACACGATCTGCAAGGACGACGGCACGGTGGACTCCTCTTATTTGGAGGACGTGGCCAGGCAGGTCGTGCTCCTGGAGAAGCAAGGTGTGCAGTGCATCATCGTGACGTCGGGTGCCATCGGGTCGGGCGCAGCAGAGCTGGGACTCGAGGACGCGCGCAAGGACGTGGCCCGCAAACAGGCATGCGCTGCCGTCGGACAGGCCATCCTGATGATGACCTGGCGAGATGCCTTCAAGAAGCATGGCAAGAGCGTAGGCCAGGTCCTTTTGACCTATGGGGCATTCTCCGACCGTAAAAGGTATTTGAACCTCCGAGCTTCCATCGACGAGCTCTTCCGTCTGGGGGCCATTCCGGTGGTCAACGAGAACGACGTCATCTCCACCGACGAGATAGACGATATATTCGGAGACAACGACAAATTATCGGCATTGGTCGCCAGCAAGATCGATGCGGACCTGCTCATCCTGCTCACGGACGTGGAGGGGCTCTATGACCGCAACCCGGACGCGGATCCGGACGCCAAGCTCATATCCACTGTGGACGAGATAACAAAGGACATCGAACGTATCGCTGGCTCACATCGGAACGAGAGGAGCGTGGGCGGCATGAAGACGAAGATAAACGCCGCCAAGATATCTATGGAATCTGGCTGCAACATGGTCATTGCCAAAGGCAGGGCAAAGAACATCATCGTTAGAGTGGTCGAGGGGGAGGACATCGGGACGTTGTTCTCGTCCAAGGCGAAGTACAGCAACAAGGAACGTTGGATACTGTTCGCCTGTCCGCGCGGCAAAATAAACGTGGACGCTAGTGCGCAGATGGCGTTGCGGAGCGGGGCCAGCCTGCTCCCCTGCGGCATAACGTCCATCGAGGGCGAGTTCCGGGATGGAGATGTGGTGCGTATTGGGGACTTCGCCAAAGGCATCGCCAACTACGATTCGACCGCCATGCCCGAGCTAATTGAACAGTGCAAGGCGGAGAACGGCGCCGGACAGAAGGTCGGGAACAGCAAGGTCGCCGTTGATAGCCACAACATCATGATATTCGATTGATGGCGGTCGCCTCTCCTTTTATTAATCAATCCGGTGTTGTGGATTCGATGATCTCCATTACCTATCTAGCCATCGCCTTGGCCGGGTTCATCGCGGTCAATGGCGCCGCCTTCCTCTTGTTCAGGCGGGACAAGTTGAAGGCAAAGAGAAGTGAATGGAGGACCCCGGAGGCCAGGTTGCTTCTCGCCGCATTGATCGGCCCATATGGTGCCTTCCTGGCCATGAGGAGATACCGTCACAAGACCAAGCACGCCAAGTTCATTCTGGTCCCTGTGTTCCTGATCCTGCAGACCGGCCTCATCGTGTTCTTGATAATGCGTTATCCGCCTTTTTAGGCATGTTCTCAGCATCGGTCGACTATTTCTTATCGTAACCTTCCACGGCCGCCGGCAGGCTTTCCAGGACCGCGGCCAATCCTGACAGGTGCAGGTTCATGGCGACCGCTCCTAAGACCTCCTTCCTTGATGCGCCGGCTGTCTTGGCCATCATTGCGTGGAACATGACCCCACGGGGATTCCGATTCGCCGTCTGGATGGCGATGTTGATCAGCTGTTTCGTCTTTTTCTCAAGTCCATCGAGCTGCCTTTGGGCTTCCACTAATTGGTCAAATCGATCTGCCAGTTCCGGGAATTCCTCTTTGAATAGCTGCATCGGGTTCTTGTCCATAAGCTGGAGAACCACCTTTGACCGATTAATGCCATTGGTCATCTTGACATATGACGGACGATCGCGTAAGATCGGCCTACGAAGGTTCTTATTTCAATGTCCTTAGGAAAGCTATTATGGCGGTCTGTGGATGACTTCATCCGATTGTGCATGAATATTCTCATCCTAGACGGGTCCAGGCAACCTGTTGCTGCTCTAGAGAATGTAAAGGCGGAGCTGAGGGCGCGAATGGAGGGCAAAGGCCACGAGCTAGAGGAGATAATTCTCCGGAACAAGAGCATGAACAGATGCATCGGATGCTTCAGCTGTTGGGTGAAGAGACCCGGCCTCTGCGTCTTTGAGGATGATGGTCAGAAGGTGGCTGGTTGCCTCGCCAATGCGCAATTAGTGGTAATACTTACGCCCATCACCTTCGGAGGCTACAGCAGTCTGCTCAAGAACGCGCTGGACCGGCAATTGCCTGTGCTACTGCCTTTCTTCGGGAAGGTTGAAGGAGAGGTCCATCACGCGCTCAGGTACGAATCATACCCGACCATGTTAGTGGTGGGCTCGATCGAGAATCAGGATAAGCTCCATGAGAACGTTTTCGCTCGGTTGGCCAAGAGGAATTCCGTAAATGGGCACGCCCCCCAGTCCAATTCGCTGGTCGTCTACGACAAGGAAACTAGGGAGGAGGTCTCGCGGAAACTGGACCTCGTGCTTGATGGCATGGGGGTAACGCTATGACGATCAAGAGAGCGCTGTTGCTGGTAGGGAGCCCCAAGCACAATGGCGGGACATCAAAGATCATGGCAGAGTACCTGGCCTCTCGGTTGAAGGAGATCAATGTGGAAGTTGAGATCCAGCACGTGCATCAGGCCATCGACGCCGGAAAAGAGGATGAGTTGTTCGACGCCATCGACCGGTCGGAGTCGGTAATTCTTCTGTTCCCTTTGTATGTCGACAGCCTGCCGTCAGGGGTCATCCGTTTCTTTGAGCTGTTCCGGGAAAGGAAGGGACAGAATGGGGGTAAGGGCAAGGCTTTCTATGCCATCGCCAATTCCGGATTTCCAGAATCGATCCAGAGCACCGTCGCGCTGGAAATTTGTGTGCTGTTCGCGCGTGATACTGGATTTTCCTGGAACGGCGGGGGGGCGGTGGGCGGAGGGACTGTGTTGGAAGGAAAGACCCTCGAGCAATCTGGGGGCAAGGCCAAGAACCTGAGGGCGGGACTCGCCCTGTTGGCCGTGTCCATGTCTCTTGGGGGTGGTCTTTCAAAGCAGGCCCGGGACCTTATCGGAAGACCCATGGTCCCGAAGTTCCTATATGTGTACTTTGGCAACCGGATGTGGCGCAAGACCGCTAAAGGTAACGGTGTGGGAAACCGAATGTACGACAAACCGCTGGCCAAGAAGTGACCGGTGGCGATAGCTTCAAAAGGACCTTGACATATTCTAACACGCTCCGTCATCGCCCCTTATCGGGTAGGTGACGGTCTGAGATTTGATCCGAGGCATCATCATGGCAAACAAACCGATGGTCTGGATGGACGGCAAGATGGTCGAACAGGACAAGGCGTACGTTCCGCTCATGTCGCACGCACTGCACTATGGCAGTGGCGTGTTCGAGGGGATACGCCTCTATGACACAAAAAAGGGAAGAGCCATTTTCCGGCTGCAGGACCACATCGTCCGCCTGTTCAATTCCTCGAAAATACTGGACATGAAGATCCCCTACACGATCGAGGAGATATGCGAGGCGACCAGGGAGGTCGTCCGGCAGACCAAGACCGATATCGACTACATCCGCCCCATCGCCTACTATGGACTCGGAGAGCCAGGAAAGATCGTCCTGAACCCGGCGAAGTTCAAGGTGAACGTCGCGGTCGCCACGGCAAAGATGGGGACATACATGGGGAAGGAGCAGCTGGAGAAGGGAGCCAATATCATGACCTCATCGTGGGAGAAGCCCTCGAACAAGTCGACCTCGCTGCAGGCCAAGATCTGCGGAAATTACGTCAACTCGGTCATTGCTAAAATAGAATCGAACCAGCATGGGGCCGATGAGGCGCTCATGCTCAACTCGAACGGGACTGTCGCGGAAGGACCAGGCGAGAACATGTTCATCGTTAGGGGAGGCAAGCTGATCACTCCGCCGATATCGGCCGGAGTCCTCGAAGGCATAACCAAGGACTCGATCCTGGTAATCGCCAAGGATCTGAAGATCGAAGTGATCGAACGGGATATAACCAGGGGAGAGATATTCAATGCCGATGAGTTCTTCATGACAGGCACGGCGGCGGAGGTCACTCCGTGCAGCTTCCTGGACGGTCGGATGATCGGGGACGGAAAGGCCGGACCGATCACCAAGAAACTGCAGACCGCGTTCTTCAAGGCGGCCCGGGGCCAGGACAAGAAGTACGACAAATGGCTCGACTACGTCGATATCTAAAGGACGAACTGCCGTCCAGATTTTCCATGATGGACGGCGTCAAAACCTATTCAATACCGTTCCCTTCTAGGTCGTATTTGCGCTCAGATACTAAAGCATCTGGCAGTCAGATATGGTTTAACCGAGCATTTCAAAAAAATAAAGAGGTTCGCCTCCAGCCAGTCGACCATATCGATCGATGGGTGAAGGGGGAGTGCAGTTCTTAGGCAGGCTCGACCTTCGCGCCTTCCTCCTTACTCCATCTCCACGTATCATAATACCAACCGATAGCTAGAGCCGCTATCGAAAGCGGCATCGCTATGACTATCGGGTCGATCACCTGCCAGGGATTGCCTAGGATGGCGTCGCTTCCGGTAAAGAGCTTGCTGATGCCCATTGGTTGAGATTCAGCTATGTGGACGAAGACCGTCCAAAGGAACCACGCCGTTATTCCAACGATCAAACTGGCCTTGGCTCCCACCAATGAGACCCGTTTGGAGAACAGGCTGTGCGTGAACAACGGCAGGAATGAGACCGCGCAAATGCCCATGAACATCGCGGTCGCCCGCGCAATGATGCTCCCTGGCATGACGAAAGCGAGTAGGACGCTCACGATGATCATAATCCCGGTACCTAGTTTTGTCGCCGTCATCGATGACTTGGCCTGGCTGATCTTCTCGTAGTTGTCCTTCGCTTTGCGGTTCTTTAGATGGATCCACAGGTCATGTCCTGCAGCCGACCCCATAGTATGGAAGATCGAACTGAGGGTGGACATTGCCGCTGCCAACAGGGTGAGCATGAACAACACGATCACGATGTCTGGCATCGACGAATTGATGAACAATGGAATGATCTTATCTGTATTGCCAGCCACGGCCGGCTGGGCTTGGGCTATTTGGCCGGTATGCTGGTAAAAGTAAACATTGGTCAATGCGCCCACGGTGAAGGCAACTCCGGTCATCATGATGATGAATATGCCGCCGATCGGTACCGCCCGGTTAAGCGCCCTCGAGTCCTTTGCCGTCATGAAACGAACGATCAACTGAGGCTGCGCCAATACTCCTATCCCCACGCCCATGACGATGGTAGTGATCATCTTCAGCCAAACGGTAGAACCGAAGACGGGCATTGACGTCCAACCGGTCATACCCGCGCTGGCTAGACCTTTCGGGACCAGGCCTGACATGTTTGTCAATGCCGTATGTGCGGTGGTCACTCCGCCCAACATGCTGTAGGTAAGGATCAGGACGGTGGTCATCCCGACCATCATCAAGATTCCTTGGAAGGCATCAGTGTACATGACGCCCAGGAGCCCACCGAAAACAACGTACAACGCGGTAATGATGGCGAACCCGACTATGGCCCACTCATACGGAACGCCCAGAACGACATTGATGAACGAAGCCCCTCCGATGATGACCGCCGATGAGTAAAGTGGCATCGAGACCAGGATAAGTATGCTCGTCGAGTATTGCATGAAGGGAGACTTGAATCTCTTACCCAATAGGTCAGGGAAAGTGAGCGCGTTCAGTTTTTGCCCTAACCGGCGGGTCGGTTTCCCGAACACGATGAAAGCCACCAGTATGCCCACCCCGATGTTCAGCACCGTCAGCCATATGACGCCCATTCCCAGTTGCGCAGCCACCCCGCCGAATCCGACGATGGCCGATGTGCTGATGAACGTCGCGCCGTAGGACAGCCCGATGATCCAAGGGCTGACCTCCCTGCCGGCCACAAGAAAATGGTCCCCGCTCTTGGTCTTCTTCCATGCCAGGTAGGCAAGGAACAAAGTTATCGCGATGTAGATGGCAGTGAAGACCCAAAACAAAACGGTGTCCATCCTAATCTTCCTCCTTGTTCCACTTCACGACACCGTACACCACGCATAGGAGTGCCAGTCCTATTGCGAGGGTATATGCTACCTCGATCTGTATGTCATCAATTCCGAACATCGAATCCCCTCCACCTATGGTACTGGCTCCATCTGGCAGTTAATCCTGTCAGGGGTGAAACCTCGCATTTGTTGAGAACCAGATTGGCGTTGGCTCACAACCATTAGGAAATATTCTGAGATTATTTAAATGTTACATGCTAGTACGGAACATGATAGCTTGTAGCAGGCTTAAAAATTGGTATCTGGCCCCTTTCGGGGCAAAGGGTTTTCAGGCCAACTCTGGCTGGAGCGTGTTCTTCTGCTTCTCGATGTACCAGCCTATGAACAATGCTAGTATCGACAAGGGAATGGCGATGACCAGTGAGTCGACCACTGTCCAAGAAGTGCCTGCTAAAAGCGAGTCAGAGCCGAACAGGGCCTTGCAAATGCCTAGCGGTTGAGACTCCGCGATGTGCACGAACGCCGTCCAAACGAACCAGCTTATGGTTCCTACCAGCAGGCTCATTTTCGCTGCCAGTAAGGACACTTTTTTGGAGAACAGGGCGTGGGTGAACAGCGGAAGGAACGCCGCTGCGCAAAGTCCCATAAACATGGCGGTAGCCCGGGCGATGATGCTTGGAGGCATCAAGAACGCTAGTCCGACGCTAGCCAGGATCATGATGCCTGCACCGACCTTGTTCGCTCTCAGAGAGGAGCAGG
>Ga0182021_10007642_pt1 | contig 12819 bp, 10 predicted proteins | sample 612E3MmetaG_FD_120493 | JGI IMG/M metagenome (GOLD analysis project Ga0182021, IMG submission 120493) | Permafrost microbial communities from Stordalen Mire, Sweden - 612E3M metaG (Illumina Assembly) | ecosystem: Environmental > Terrestrial > Soil > Wetlands > Permafrost | place: Sweden... | reverse complement strand
GTGGCTGGCCGGCAAGGCCACCCGCGCCCTCCGTCCGAAATTGGAGACCAAACAACTCCCGTCCGGCACCAAGGGCGTCGGTGGCCGCGGCGAGAACTAAGACTCCGCCAGTTCTCTTTCGATCAACGAAGCAATCTCCGGGGATTGCTTCGTTTTCTTTACTAAGGGTACCATCCCTCCACCATCAGCAGCGATACACCATGATCAGCGATACCGTCAAAAAGGGCTTTGAACGCGCCCCGCACCGCAGCCTGCTCCGCGCCGCCGGCGTGATTGAGTCCGAAGCCGACTTCGACAAGCCGTTCATCGCGATCTGCAACAGCTACACCGACTGCATCCCCGGCCATGCCCACCTCAACGAGGTCGGCGCGTTGGTGAAGCGCCTCGTGCGCGAGGCGGGCGGCGTGCCTTTCATTTTCAATACCATCGGCATCGACGACGGCATCGCCATGGGCCACTCGGGCATGAAGTTCTCGCTGCCTTCCCGCGAGCTCATCGCCGACTGCGTCGAGTCGATGCTGCGCGCCCACTGCTTCGACGGCATGGTCTGCATCCCCAACTGCGACAAGATCGTCCCGGGCATGCTCATGGCCGCCATGCGCGTGAACATTCCCACCGTCTTCGTCTCCGGCGGGCCGATGGCCGCGGGCATCGCCCAGACCGACCCCGCCAGCGAGCTTCCCGAGCACCTGCGTCCCGCCTCGGTGAAGTCCGACCTCATCTCCGTTTTCAAGGCCGTGGGCGCACTCCAGACCGGCAACCTCGCCCCCGAACAGCTCCTGAAATTGGAGCAAAGCGCCTGCCCGACTTGCGGCTCCTGCTCGGGCATGTTCACCGCCAACTCGATGAACTGCCTCTGCGAGGCCCTCGGCATGGCCCTGCCTGGCAACGGCACCATCCTCGCCGTCTCCAAGGAGCGCGAACAGCTCTACCGCCGCGCCGCCGCGCAGATCGTCGAGCTCGTGAAGCGCGACCTCAAGCCGCGCGACATCGCCACGCTCGACGCCTTCGACAACGCCCTCGCGCTCGACGTCGCCATGGGCGGCTCAACCAACACCGTGCTCCACACCCTCGCCGTCGCCCGCGAGGCCGGTATCGAGTACGACATCGCCCGCATCGACGGCATCTCCCGCCGCATTCCCTGCCTCTGCAAGGTGTCACCATCTTCTGACTATCACATGCAGGACATCCACCGTGCCGGTGGCATCCATACCATCCTCGGCGAATTGAAGCGCCTCGGCGCGCTCAAGACCGGCTGCCTCACCGTCACCGGCAAGACCATCGGCGAGAACATCGACGCCTGGGATCTGCGCTCGCCCTCCTGCACCGACGAGGCGCGCATCGTCCGCACGTCCGGCGCCGCGGCGCTCGTGCTCGACCCGGCCGACAAGCTCGGCCACACCGCCCGCACCGCCACGGGCAACCTTGTGCCGAAGCCGATGATCTTCCATCCGGCCGACGATCGCGCCATCGCGCTCTGGCGTTTCGCCGCCGCCTTCAACGCCAACGACGCCGCGGCCTGCGGCGCGCTCTTCGGCACGAAAGGCGAACTCGCCGTCGATGCCACCAACACCTGGCGCGGCGCGCTGGAGATCGAGGCCGGCCTCAAGCCGAAGTTTGCGGATTTCCGCGGCTTCGTCCGCGCCGAGCTCGGCGAAGTGCGGGGCACGCCCGTCATCGTCGTGTGGCAGTACGAAAAAACCGGCGCCAAGAAGATTTCCTGCCTGCTCCGCGTCGCGCGCCTGCACGCCGCCGGCACCATCGCCCGCGCCGCGCACGACTACACGCCCGAAGCCATCGCCTCCGCCAAGCCCGCCGGCCTCATGCCGCACGACCCGGTGTTCCGTTTCGACGCGCAGCAGTGCATCCGTACGCCGGAAACCGCTTACACGAAGGACGGCGGCCTCTCGATTCTCTACGGCGACCTCGCACCCGAAGGCTCGGTGGTGAAGACCGCCGGCATCAGCGACGCCTTCAAGGCCAACTGCGGTCCCGGCTTCGTCTTCGAGGGACCGGTGGTGATCTTCGAAAGCCAGGACGACTCCTGCGCCGGCATCCTCGCCGGCAAGGTGAAGGCGGGAGACATTGTCATCATCCGCAACGAAGGACCGCGTGGCGGCCCCGGCATGCAGGAAATGCTTTCGCCCACGAGCTACATCGTTGGCATGGGCCTGGGCGACAAGGTGGCGCTGGTCACCGACGGCCGCTTCAGCGGCGGCACGGCGGGCGCCTGCATCGGCCATGTTTCGCCCGAGGCGGCCGAGGGCGGCCCGATCGGCATCTTGCGCGAAGGCGACCGCCTGCGCATCGACTTCCCGAACCGCCGCATGGATATTCTGGTCGACGCCGCCGAACTCGCCGCGCGTCGCCAGACCTGGCAGCCCGTATTGCCGCCGCTGACCGGCTGGCTCGCCCGCTACCGCAAGCAGGTGACCAACGCCAGCAAAGGGGCAGTACTGGGCAGTTAGCGACTGGTATTGCCGGCTGGCATTTTATAGGTCCTATAGGTCTCATAAGTCCTATAAGTCCCCTATGCCCCCCAGCAAAAAACCCCAGGCCCCCGCTCAAGGTTTCATCCCGGGCATGGCGGCTACCGCGAACTGCGCTGTTTCCAGAAAGCGGAGATCATCTACGATTTCACGCACCGGTTCTGCGAGCTCTTCCTGAAACGCGGCGACCGCACGATCGACCAGATGGTGCAGGCCGCGCGCTCCGGAAAACAGAACATCCTCGAAGGCAGCCAGGCTTCCGGCACCTCCAAGGAAACGGAAATCAAACTCATGAACGTGGCGCGGGCCAGCCTCGAAGAGCTGCTCGAAGACTACCGCGATTTCCTGCGCGTGCGCCGGGCTCCGATCTGGACAAAGGATTCGAAGGAGGCGCTCTTCGTGCGAAAGCTCGGGAGCAAGCCCGATACGTCCTATGAGTCCTATAGGACCTATGTCGAAACCCGTCCGCCCGAAGTGCTGGCCAACATCGCCCTCTGTCTGATCCACCAGGCCAACTACCTCATCGACCAGTTGGTCCGCCAACTGGAAAAGGCCTTTCTGGCGGAAGGCGGCCTCCGCGAGCGGATGACGCGTGCACGGCTGGAAGCGCGGAAGCGGCAGGAGTAGATCCCAGCGTTTTGGCAAAAGCTCCGTCTATTCAGCGCCCCACTCTCAGCCAAATTCGTCCTATCCGTCCTATAGGTCCCATCTCTACACGTGCGCGCCGCTTCACCCCAGCACCGTCAGCACGATGCCGACGATCACGCCGATCACGGCGGGCAGTTTGCGCAGGCCATTGGGCTCCTTGAAGAGGAATAGCCCGCCGGCGAAGGCCACGAGCGTGCTGCCGCGGCGCAGGCTCGACACCCGCGAGACCAACGCCGCCGGATCGCGCAGCGCATCGAAGTAAATATAATCGCCCAGCAGTAGCGTCACCGACAGCAACACGATGCTCCAGCGCCAGTGAAACTCGTTGCGCGACCACCAGCGCCATTTCCAGCCGACCGCCAGCGGCAGGAAAAAGACGGCGAGGTAGATCGAAAACCACGCCTGCACCGTCGCAGCACTGAAACCCGCCTGCCCGAGCAGATACTTGTCGTACAGGGAGCTCAGCCCGTTGAGGACCGTGCCGACGAAGATCCAGCCGATCCATTTATTGCGGTGAAAGTGAATGCCTTCTTCGCTACCGGCGAACGAGAGCCCGGCGAACGCCACCAGCGTGATCACCATGCCCAGCAACTCCAGCCCGGTGGGGCGTTCCGCCAGCACCAGCAGCGCGCCGGCGAGCGTCCAAGCCGGACCCGTAGCCCGGATCGGCGACGTGATCGAGACCGGGAGGTGTTTGATCGCGAAATAGGTGGAGACCCACGCGCACACGATGAGCGCCGACTTGGCCGCGAGCAGCAGGTGCTGGTGCCAGGTCAACGCCGGCACTGCGAGACTCGCCGGCAACAGCCCGGAGTATGCGGCGTGGGTGCCCATGAGCAGCAGCCAGACCGATGCGCTGCAGAGGTTGCTCAGAAAGAGCACGGGCAGCACGGCGTTTGCGCGGACGGCGTGCTTGATGCACAGCTCATAGCATCCGAGAAACAAAGCCGACACGAGCGAAGCGACGATCCAATGCATGAAAGGCCGCGACGTGTGCCGCAACGCGCCCCCCGCCGCAAGGCTGCATATCGGCGCCGCTCTGCGCTTTGTTTTGCAGCAATCTTCTTCTGACATGGGCGGGACGCCCATCAGACCCCGCGCCGTAACCGTCGCGGCTACACTTCCGGATTAGCGCCCATTAGCGTGCATTAGCGGTTAAAACCGTCTCCGCCGATATTGGGTGTTGGCTGATGTCGCTCGGTACGTGGTTGCCCCAAAACTCCTTTGGATGCGGCTCCGTCGCGCCAGGTAATCTGCGGTTAAAATTCCGGTCCGTTCGATCCCAATCCATTTTTCCCGCGGATGGCGCTGATGGTCGCGGATTCAGAGGCATCCAATCCGCGTTCATCCGCATGATCAGCGGGCAAATCAGCTCCTCTGAGTCCTCTGCGGCCTCCTGTAAAACCCGCTGGAGGTTTTGGTGACACGTCCGTCGAAATTGACACTCCAGTGCTGATGGGGTTTATGCTCCAACCATGCCTCAAGCCATTGCCATTTCGGGTAGCCCGCGCCACGGCGGAAACACGGAGATACTATTGCAGCGTTGCCTCGACCGGCTGGCCGGGGGCGGCATCCAGGGCAAATTGATCAGCCTCGCCGGCCTGAATCTGCGCGGCTGCACCGCTTGCGGAGCGTGCGCCGAGTCGCGCGATGCCACTTGCCCCGGCATCACCGGCGACGACTTCGAACGGATATTCGAGGCGATGCTGCGCGCCGACATCCTGATTGTGGGTTCGCCGGTGCACTTCGGTTCGGCAACGCCCGAGCTCATGGCGCTGCTCGATCGCGCCGGCTACGTCGCGCGGGCCAACGGCAATCTTTTCTCGCGCAAGATCGGCGGTCCCATCGCCGTCGCGCGCCGCGCCGGACACAACTTCACCTTCGCCCAGCTGTTGTTCTGGTATATGATCAACGACATGGTCGTCCCTGGTTCGAGCTATTGGAACGTGGCGCTCGCCCGCGAACCCGGCGCCGTAAACGGGGACGCCGAGGCGCTGGCGACCATCGACCGCTTCGTCGACAACCTCGCCTGGCTGGCCACGAAGCTGGCCTGAAACCGGCAAAGGCGACGGAAACCACGGATTTCGCGGATGAGCACGGATACGGTCGGAGTTCGGGAAGAATGGGCCGACATCGAAACGTGCGCACGGTGGGTTGCCTGAGCCCATTCATCCGTGTCCATCTGCGTTCATCTGTGGTAAAAATCAGGGACTTGGGTTTGGTTGCGGCTCTGCCGCACCAGGTATATCCGTGCGATCCGTGGTCAAATTCTATCGTGTCCTTCCGTGAATTTCGTCGGTCTCCCATTCGCTAGGTTTTTTGCTCCGCCAAAAAACCGGCAATCGTCTCGTTGAATTCCTGGGTGCGGGTCATGAAGCTCCCATGCCCGGCACCTTGAATGACGTGAACCGTGGCACCCGGATAATGTGCCCGCAAAATCTGGCGTTCCTTCAGCGTGAACCCGGTTTCCTCGGAAGATTCGATGATCAAAACCCGCCCGTTCCAGCCGGGTACCGCCACCGGCTTGTCCCAGCCTTGACGGATGAAATCCTGCATGCACCGCGTCTGGCTGCGCAGGCTCTGCAATCCAGGCTGCACCATTTCGGATTGATTCACATACCCCATCCAGAACTCCCGGCCCGCCTCCGGCAGCGTTTTCAACAAACCGTTGAATTTGGAGCGGATGACCGACAACCTGACCCGCTGCGGCAGTACGAAAGCAACCGACAGCACCATTTTGATGAGCAACGCCCGGCCCGGGGTGTAGACCGCGGAATTCGCGATGATCAATCCCTCGACCCGCTGCGGGTAGGCTTGCACGAACGCCCGTTCCACAAAGCCGCCGAGCGAGTGACCGAGCATGCAGCACTGCTCCACGTCGCAGTCGTCCAGAATCGCCCGCACTCCTTCGATGAGCTCCTTCACCGTCGTGGCGGTCGGCGAATAACCGATCTCGACCACCCGATACTGCGGTTCCAACGCCGCCATGACCGGAAACATACACTCGGGATCGCAACCGCCGCCGCCGGGAAGAATCACCACCGTTGGCGTACCGGCGCCGGAGACGATGTAGCTCCAATCGTGGCCCGATACCGTTCGGTGCGAAATCGTGTGCGTAGTCCGAAAATGCGTGAATTGTTCGGCGAGAGACATGCTTTTTGCCGGGTTACCAAAGCCCAAGGCTGACTACGGCAAGAAGGCAGAAATTTGGAAGCGTTTTTCTGGATTTACGCAAAGAAGCGACGACAGTGGCGCGGAGTAGTGCGGTGCTTCAGCCCGCACGCCGAGGCCTCCCGCGCGGGCTGAAGCTCCGCGCTACCTCAGGAGATCATCGCGTGTTTATGAAATGATCGATAATCGCCACGCTTTGCCGCCATAAAACAGGGGACGCCGGTTTTCGACGGAAACTGGGTTGTCTTCCCCCTCACAGGGATCGTGACCGGTGACGGACCACAAAATAGGCGATCCAGAAGACCACGCCGAGCGCGCCATAAACGAGCGCGGCTTTCGGCGCCTCGAGGAGAAACCAGTAGGTGCGGCCGCCGGTGTACGCGAACGAGAACGGCGCGAGGCTGAAAAAGATGGCGGGCGCCATCAGCCACGCCCGACGCCGCACCAGGCGGCGCGCTCGGCGCAACGACTCCATTTCATCGAGGCGGGCGGCCAGCGGGGCCGTGCGCAGAACAGTCGTGCTCATGATGCGGAGCAATTCGGCGGCTTCCTTTGGGTGTTGCCGCAGATAGTCCCCGACCAACGCGCGCGAATCGGCGCTGCATTCGTTCGCGACATAGAGGGGAAGCAGGTCGTTGATGATGTCTTGGGTGATGTTCATGATGGGTGTACTTTGTCGGTTGCCAAAATCGCCGCGAGTTTGGCCCGGGCGCGAAATACTCGAACCTTGGCCGCGGTCACGGAGAGGCCGGTGGCGACGGCGATGTCCTCGTAGGAGAGGTCTTCCTCCGCCCGCAGCAGCAGCAACGTCCGGTCGGTCTCGGGCAGGGCCTGCATGGCCGCCAGCGTGCGCTGAAAATCATCCTGTTGGGCCGCGGCTTCATCCGGCGCGGCGGCGGTGTCGGGCATGGCTTCGTCCAGCGCTTCGAGGCGGGACGCGTGCCGCCAATGTTTGCGATGGAGATTCCGCGCGATGGCAAACAAGTAGGCCTTGACCGATTCCATCCGCGGTTCCTCGGGCGCTGTCCAGACCCGAGCGAAAGTTTCTGTGGTGATTTGCCGCGCCTCGCCGGCATTGCCCGTCAACCAGTGCGCAAAACGAAACACGTCGCCGGCATACCGGGTGTAGAGCTCGTGGAAATTTGTCGAACGGGTGCGCATGCTGGCTGTGTCCCGCCCCCCAGAAGAGGTTACCGACCGGGTGGTCGCGAGGCAATTACCGGCGCCCGGGCGGGCGAGCGTGGCAGGGTTGGTCGGGCTTGCGGTCACGTTGAGTATAGTCGGATGCGGCCAAAAAGTTACCGGGCCGGAGGCTGCCAGCCGGCCAAGCCCGGCCTCACCGAGGCCGGCTACACCCAAACCGATCGGAATGTAGCCGCGCCGCTTACGGCGCAGTCAACGCTCGGCCCGGCCTCACCGAGGCCGGCTACAACGGAATCGCCAACCCTGCCTTCCCTGTAGCCGGGGTCGCTGACCCCGGCCGACCTCGAAAAACCGGCGCATCTGCTTCGCCAACGGGACGAAAGAACACGCATTGGACATTTGCCGCCCATTGTGACTGACTGGTCAGTCACATCGATTCCATGAAGCCCGACAAGCGCCAACGCATCATGCACGCGGCCGAAAAACTCTTCCGCGCCCGGCAGTTTCACGAGCTCACGCTCGACGACATCGCCCGCGAAGCCGATGTGGGCAAGGGCACGCTGTACCTCTACTTTTCCGACAAGAACGACCTGTTTTTCCAGACCGCCGTCGCTGGCTACGACGAGATGTGCGAACTGCTCCGGCAAAACCTGATCGCCGATGCACTGTTTCGGGAAGATCTGCTGCGAGCGTGCCAGACGATCTCGGCCTTTTTCAAGGCCCGCCGCCCGCTGTTCCGGATGATCCAGACCGAGGGCGACCGGGTGCTCGGCGACACGGCGGGCCTGCGCAAACGCTGGCAGCAACGCCGGAAGAAACTGGTCGCCGCCCTCGCCGCCATCATCGCCCACGGAGTGGGCACCGGCGACGTCCGTGCCGATTTGCCCGCCGAGGTGCTCGCGGAGTACCTGCTCGGTCTGATGCGCACCCGGGCGTGGGAGTTGGAGGACTGGCCCGAGGCGACGCACAGCGACGCGGTCCTGGCCGACTTCTTCCTGAACGGCGTCGCCGCCCGGCCTTCACCCAAGAATCGGCAGAAGAGGAAACCACTATCCTTTCAATCATGAGCAACCAGGCATCTGCAAAAAACTCGGAATCTGCCCCTCCGCCGAACCCTCCGGCGGCCCAAGACCAGCGTCCGGCGCTGGAAGGTCCGCCCTCGCGGCGATCGCAAAAAAACATCTGGATCGGGCTCGGCGTGCTGGGAGCCCTCGCACTCGGCATTGCCGGCTATTGGTTTTTCTTCATGCGGGGCACCGTCACGACCGACGACGCCCGTTTCGGCGGTCATCTCGTCGACGTCGCCCCGGAAATCTACGGACGGATCGTTGAAGTAACGGTGCACGAAGGCCAGTCGGTCCGAAAGGGCGATATCGTCTTCCGGCTCGATCCCTCCTCCGCCGAGGCCGCCGTCAATCAGGCCGAGGCCACGCTGGTTTCCGCCCGGGCCAGTCTCGCTTCCGCCCAGGCGAAATACGACAAAGCGGTCAACGGCAGCCGGCCGGAGGAAATCCGCGCGGCCGAGGCGACGCTGCGGCGCCTGCAAAACCAGGAGGAGCTGGCGCGCCTCGAGCTCACCCGGGCCGAGAACCTGACCAAGACCGGCGCCTCGGCACAGGACGCGCTCGACAACGCCAGCAGCGCCTTCGAGTCCGCCCGCCAAAGCCGGGAAAACGCCGGACAAAATCTCTCCTTGCTCCAGCAGGGCTCGCGCGCCGAGGACGTCGCCGCCGCCAAGGCCGATGTCGCGCTGGCCGAAAGCCGGATTGCCGAGGCCGACGCCGCGGTCGCCCACGCCCGCAGCGAACTCGAGCACTGCACCCTGCGCGCCCCCTTTGACGGCTGGGTGGCCCGCCGCTGGCTCGATGCCGGCGCCACGCCGATGCCCTCCCAGGCGGTCGTCAGCCTGTTCGATCCGAGCACCCTGCGGGTCGATGCCAACATCGAGGAGAAGTACCTCCACGAAATTCAAATCGGCGACGAGGCCGACCTCGCGATCGACGCGTATCCAGATCTCCACCTCAAGGGGCGGATCGTGGAAATTCTGCGCGGCACCAATTCCCAGTTCAGCCTGATCCCGGCCGAGGGCGTCGCGGGCACGTTCATCAAGGTGACCCAGCGGGTGCCGTTGCGCATCGCCGTCAGCGCGCCACCGGAATTGCCGATCGGCCCGGGCCTTTCCGTCGAGGTGACGATCCGCTGCGGCACGGCCGCGGCCGCCGGTCCGGTCCGTTCGCGGCCGTAGACATACCCGGAGCAAACTCCAGGCATTTAGCCAGATCACATCGGTGCCAATCTTCCCCCATCGTCTTCATCTCCGACGTAGCCACGAGCGTGAGCGAGTGGACCTGCTTCCACTCGCTCACGCTCGTGGCTGCACTCCAACCAAGCCGAACCCGGCTTCGGAATATCGGACCCAGCGCCCATGAGCAGCGATCTCGATCTGCGCGGCAACCGGTGGGGCGTGCTCGGCATCATCATGCTGGGCACGTTCATGGCGATTCTGGACAGCAGCATCGTCAACGTGGCGCTGCCGCACATGATGAGCAACTTCGGCGTCAACCGCGACAAGATCGAATGGGTCTCCACCGGATACCTGTTGACCTCGGCGGTCGTGATGCCGCTGGTCGGCTGGCTGACGACCCGCATCAGCTACAAGGCGCTCTATCTTGGCAGCCTCTTCGTTTTCACGGTTTCCAGCGGCTTGTGCGCCATGGCGTGGAGCTACGAGTCGCTGGTGGCCGCCCGCATCCTGCAGGCGGCGGGCGGTGGCGCGATCCAGCCGATCGGCATGGCCATCATCGCCGAGCTCTTCGAACCGCACGAACGCGGACGCGCCCTCGGTATCTGGGGCACGGGCATCATGGTCGGGCCCGCGCTCGGTCCCACCTTGGGCGGTTACCTGACCGACACGTACAGCTGGCGCACGATCTTCTCCGTCAATCTGCCGATCGGCGCGCTGACGCTCCTGGCCGGCCTGATCGTCATGCGCCCGCTGCGCGCCCACGGCCCCAAACGCAACTTCGACACGTTCGGCTTTGCGTTTCTCGCGATGGCGTTGATCGCCGGCCTCACGGCGCTGTCCAACGGGCAGGAAAAAGGCTGGTCGTCGGACTATGTTCACATCTGCGAAGCGTTCACCGTCGTCGGGCTCGTGATGTTCATCGCGGTGGAGCTGACCGTGGCCCACCCTTTGCTGGACCTGCGGCTCTTCCTCTTCCGCAATTACACGCTGAGCATTCTGCTGGCCGTATTTCGCGCGGTCGGGCTGTTCGGCAGCGTCTTCCTTTTCCCGATCTTTCTCCAGACGCTGATGGGCTACACCTCCGTGCAGGCCGGTCTCTGGATGATGCCTGGCGCCGTCGCCGTCGGTTTGACGATGCCGTTCGCTGGCTGGCTCGCGGACCGCTACAGCCCGGCCTGGCTGACTGCCGCCGGCTGCTGCCTCGTGGGTAGTTCGTTGCTCCTGTTCGGCGTCATGGACCCGCTCTCGAGCTGGCCGATTCTCGTGTGGCCGCAGATCACGCGCGGCATCGGCCTCGCCTTGATGATGGCGCCGCTCACCGCTGCCGCACTCAACGCCGTGCCGCGCACCGCGTTGGCGATGGCCAGCAGCTTCGTCAACGTCTCGCAAAACGTCGGCGGTTCCCTCGGCATCGCCTTGTTGAATACCTTTGTGACCAACTCGATCCACCGCCACGCCGTGCGACTGGGCGAGACGTTTCCCCCGGAGTCGGCGGGATTCATGCGGTTCGGCTTTGCCGCGATAAAGATGAATTTTCGCCATGCCCAGGGCATTCTGCCCTCGCCGCAGCTCAAGGCGGCCTACGGCGCGGCCCAGGCGTTCCTGCGCCACGCCCAGGTGTTGGGCTTCAACAACGGCTTCGTGCTCGCCGGTCTGATCCTGCTCGCCGCCATTCCTCTCTGCCTCCTGCTCCAGCCGTCCCAGCATCACGTGGACGCCGCCGAGAAGGCGGCCGAATCCTTGGAAGCCGAATACCTCGCCGACTGAGCGCGGCGCCCGTTGCGATCGGAAGGTAGCCGCGCCGGTTATGGCGCGGGAGACGCCAGGCAAACACCTGCGGCTGCAGCTCTCCGGTTTGGTTGCGTAACTGTAGGCAGCCAGCTTGCCGGCGCGGTTTGGGCGCGTGCAAGCACGCTGACCTACAAATCGCGTGTTTGCCCCGGCCAATCGGAAAACGGCGTACGCGCGGCGGCAACGATCGGAAAGTAGCCCCGCCGGTTACGGGGCGGGAGACGCATGCGAGCGAAAAACCCGCCTAGCTGTAGCCGGGGTCGCTGACTCCAGACCGGCCTCAGCGAGGCCGGCTACAAGCGGACGTTCGGTCTGGTCCCCCTGTAGCCGGGGTCGCCGACCCCGGTGGAAAACAAATTCCCGGCATGGATGATACGTATTACGTATCATTGGTGATGGGCCAATGTTCGGGGTGAATGATACGTATTACGTATCATTCGGGAGGGGCGAACTTCTCGGGGAAAATTAACGGAATAGGGCTTCAGGCTATCGCGCGGACCGCACCTTCCACTTGGCCAGCGCGACACCGGTGAGGGAACGCGGCTCCTTTTCGATCTCGGCGCGCGGGCCGGCGTAGACCAGATCGCCGCCATCGTGGCCGCCGCCGGGGCCGAGGTCGATCAGCCAGTCGGCGAGGTTGATCACGTCGAGATTGTGCTCGATCACGATGACGGTGTTGCCCGCGTCGCGCAGCCGGAACAGCAGGTCCATCAATTTCTGAATGTCGATCCAGTGGAGCCCCGTCGTCGGCTCGTCGAGGATGTAGAGCGTCTCGCCCTGCTGGCGTTTGCTGAGCTCGAGCGAAAGTTTCAAACGCTGGGCCTCGCCGCCGGAGAGCGTGGGGGCGGGCTGGCCGAGCGTCAGATAGCCGAGCCCCACGGCGTCGAGCGTGGCGAGTTTGTCGATAATGCGCGGAATGTTGCGAAAGAGCGTGATCGCCTCGCGCACGGTCAAGGCGAGCACGTCGGCGATGGAGCGGCCGTGGAAGAGCACTTCGAGCGTCTCGCGGTTGAAACGCCGGCCGGCGCAGCTCGGGCACGGCGCGTAGGCATCAGCCATGAACTGCATGTCGAGCTTGATGACGCCGTCGCCCTGGCAGCGCTCGCAGCGTCCGCCGCGCACGTTAAAGGAGAAGCGGCTCGCCTTGTAGCCGCGCACTTTCGCGAGCGGCACCTTGGCAAAGAGATCGCGCAGCAGGTCGAGCAGGCCGACAAACGTCGCCGGATTGGAGCGCGGGCTGCGGCCGATCGGCTCCTGATCGACGAGCACGAGTTTCTCGAACAGATCGAGGTTCTCGATGGCGCGGTGCCGGCCGGGGAGCGTGCGGGCGCC
>Ga0182021_10007641_pt1 | contig 12820 bp, 15 predicted proteins | sample 612E3MmetaG_FD_120493 | JGI IMG/M metagenome (GOLD analysis project Ga0182021, IMG submission 120493) | Permafrost microbial communities from Stordalen Mire, Sweden - 612E3M metaG (Illumina Assembly) | ecosystem: Environmental > Terrestrial > Soil > Wetlands > Permafrost | place: Sweden... | reverse complement strand
TGGCCCGGCGGCGCGAGGTGGGGGTGGAGACGCTCTTGCGGGCGCGGAACGAACTGCAGGCGGTGGCCGCTGAGAGGGCGAGCGCCATCGAAGCCCGGGAAGATGCGCGGGCGGCCTCCGTGGACGCCGCGGAGGCTCTGAAGCGCGCTGAAGCGGCCGTCCGGGAGGGCCAGGAACGGCTGAGCCAGGCCGAACGGGCGCTGGCCCAGCAGAGTAACGATGGTGAACTGTGCGGCCGCCGCCTCGAAGAGGCGCGGCGGCAGTCGGCGGAATTGCGGAGCCGGGAAGCACGGGAGAGCGGGTTGGCCGGCAAGATGCAGGTCGAGCTCACCGAATTGGAGAAAAAGGTCGCCGGCCAGGAGAGCGAGCTGGAAGCGGCGCGGGCCGAGGTCCGGTCCATGCAGGGCAAGCTGGAGAAGCTGCGCGAGGCGGTAACGGCCCTGGAGCAGAAGAAGGCCCAGGCCGGCCTCGTGGAAGTGAGGCTGCGCGAGCGCTGCCGTGCCCGCGAGGGCGAACGCGAACGGGTGACAGGTCAGCTACGCTCCGCTGCGGGAGCCATGGAGCGCTGGGAGCGGCGTACCGGCTACCTGGAGGGCTACCTGCCGATGCTCGAGCGGCTGCTGACCGCCGTCGAGGGCCTGGCCGAACACAGCCGGGTGGTGAAGACCGCCTACGAAGTCCGCCTCGAGGAAGCGCGCGCGGCGGCCGAGGGCGCCGCGCGCCTCATGCGCGACACCGCCGGCTCCGAAACGGGCCTCCAGCAGCAATACGAAGCCATGGGCTCGCGTCTCACAGAGTTGCAGGTGGACCGGGCCCGCTCCGAAGACCGGCGGGGCGTCCTCGACGAGGAACTCGCAGAACTGCGCCGCAGGCATCTGTCCCCGCGGTCGCTCACGGCGGCGGAGATCACGGGCGAGAACGTCGAGTTGCTGGCGGCGGCCGCCGAGCGCGCCGAACGCCGGGTGGAGAAGATAGGCCCCATCAACCCGCTTGCCGAGCAGGAATGCGCCGAATTGGAAGAGCGCACGACCTTCCTGGCCGAGCAGCGCCGCGACCTGGAAGCCTCGCTGGCCGAACTCCAGGAAGTGGTCACCGACCTGGACGACCACATCGAGACCTCGTTCGCCGAGATCTTCGAGGTCGTGAGGGAGAACTTCTCCGCCACCATCGCCACGGTGTTCCCGGGGGCCAAAGGCAGCCTCAAGCTGGTGGAAGGTCCAGCGGCCCGGGCCGAGGAGGGGCAGGCCGAGCTGGAGGAGGCCCTCATCGAGGAGGCCAGGCCGGTGGTGAAGGGCATCGGCCTGGAAGTCAAGCTGGCCAACAAGTCGCCGCGCACGCTCAGCCTGCTGTCCGGCGGCGAGAAGGCCATGACCGCCATCGCCTTCCTCTTCTCGCTGTTCCTGGCCCGGCCGTGTCCCTTCTACATCCTGGACGAGGTGGAAGCCTCCCTGGACGACACCAACATCCGCCGCTTCCTCTCTCTCGTGAGGCGCTATCGGGAGCGCACGCAGTTCATCATCATCACCCATCAGCGCCAGACGATGGAGGTGGCCGACACGCTCTACGGGGTAACGCTCGAGAGTGACGGCACGTCGCGTATCCTCTCCAGGAGGCTGACGGCGGCCACGGGCGCCGAGAAAGCCAGCTGAGTGCTAGAAGGGAGTCTTCGAATTGAGCCATAACTGGTCGGATGTCTTCATCGGGGTCGAGGGCGGCACCATCCCCGATCCGGTGGACGTGGAACAGCAGAAGCGGGGCGGCTGGCTGGCGCAACTGCGCGACGGCCTGTCCAAAAGTCGTAAGGCCCTGCAGCAGCAGTTCGCCTCGGTCATCTTCGACCGGTTCGACGAGGATCTGTGGGAACGCATCGAGGAAGCCCTTATCTATGCCGACGTCGGTGTGGAAACGACCGTGTCCATCGTCGAGAAGCTCGAGGCCGAGGCCGACGCCGGTACCATCAAGGACTCGGCGAGCCTGCTGGATAGGCTGCGAGAGGTCACGGCGGAGCACTTCTGCCCTGACGACCGGCGCATCGACGTTGCGCACCAGCCGGCGGTGATCTTGATGGTGGGCGTGAACGGCACCGGCAAGACCACGACCATCGGCAAGATCGCGTGGCATCTGAAGCAGTTGGGCAAGGAGCCGCTGCTCGTCGCCGGCGACACGTTCCGTGCTGCGGCCGTGGAGCAGCTCAGCGAGTGGGGCAAGCGTGTGGGCTGCGAAGTGGTGAAGCACGAGCGCGGCGGCGACCCGGCTGCGGTGGTCTTCGACGGCATCGCGGCAGCGGAGGCCCGCAAGGCGGACGTGGTGATCATCGACACTGCCGGACGCCTGCACACTCAGGTGAACCTGATGAAAGAGCTGGAGAAGGTCTCCCGGGTGATCAAGAAGCGCATCCCGGACGCGCCGCACGAGTGCCTGCTCACCATCGACGCCACCACCGGCCAGAACGGCCTCATCCAGGCGCGCATGTTCCAGGAAGCGGTGGACATCACGGGCGTGGTGCTCACCAAGATGGACGGCACGGCCAAGGGCGGCATAGCCCTGGCGGTGTCTCATGAGCTGAGCGTGCCTATCAAGCTGATCGGCACGGGGGAGAAGCTGGAGAGCCTGCAGCCGTTCGAGCCGCTGGAATTCGCCACTGAGTTGTTCGGGGACCTCGGGAGAGGGTAAGGGGTCCGGCGGCGTCAGCCCTACCCGCCGAAGAGGGGGCGCAGCGCTGCCATTATCGCGATCGCCACGACGCTTAGCCCGAGGAAAGCCCAGAACAAAGTGCGGTTGTTGGTCCTGCCGATGATTGTGCACGCGCAGACCGCGAAGAACCCGAACAGCGGCCACGTGATCGTCGCAGCGCCCAAGGCCCAAATGAACCCCCCGATGCTGTAGTAGGTCCATCGACGCCTGCGTGTGGGGGCGGGCCCGTCGTAGTCGTCGGGTAGATACTCCGGCGCCATCGTCTCGATGCTTCGGGAGGAGGCGGGCGCCGCCGCGGGAGCGGCGTCGGGAGATCCAACAGGCCGAAGCGCCACCGTGAAGGTCGTTCCCTTGCCGAGCACGCTTTCCGCCGAGATCGTGCCACCCATCCTGTCCACCAACTCCTTCACAATCGCCAGACCCAGTCCATTCCCGACGTCGTTCTGACCTCTCATGCGGTCATAGAGGTAGAAACGCTCGAAGGCGCGGGAGAGATCTTCCGACGAAAGGCCAGGCCCTTCGTCGCCGACCATGATCTGGGTGCCGATTGTCTCGACCGAGACGGCTCTGCCGGGAGGAGTGCAACGTAATGCGTTCTCGACCAGATTCGACACCACCTGCACGACCCGGTCCTTGTCGCCGAGGACGTATGCGGGTTCCACAGCTCTGGAGCAAAGGGAGACTCCGAGGTCTTTTGCCTGCGGGGCATGCCTCTTGAGGACCTCGTCGCTCACCACCGCTAGCGACACGGGCTCGCGCCCTATGGAGAACGAGCTCTGGTTGATTTTGGCCAAGTCGAGGAGGTCGTTGACCAGGCGGCGCAGCCGTCCCGCCTCAGCGGCCAGCACCGGCCCAGCTTCGCCAGGGCTCACGGCACCGTCTTCAAGAAGCTCGGCATAGCCTTCGATGGCTGTGAGCGGTGTCTTGAACTCATGGCTCACGGACATCAAGAAAACGCGCTCGGCAGCCTGGGCTTTCTCCAATTCAGCCGCCATGTAGTTGAACGAGGAGCTGAGAAGGATGACCTCGGCCGGACCTCTGGCGGGCACCGGGACAGGATGACCTCCGTGCGCTATTGCCTGACTGGCTCGGGCGAGGCGGAGGATTGGCTTGGCGATGTATCGCTCGAGGATTGCTGCGGCCGGCGCGGCAATGATCGAGAGATAAAGGACGGCCCCGAATAGGAACAGGAGCCAAACTCCGATCGTCGCGGAGGAGGGCAGGAAGTGGACGATCCGCAGATGGATCAAGTCCACTTCGAGATCGTTGGAAGGAGAGTGCCAGAGGGCAAAGCGAGCCTTACGCCCATCAAGGAGGCAATCGCCGAAGGCATACCCCTTCGTTTGCAGATCCACGAACGCGGAAGGGGGAAGGTCGCTGGCATCGCTCTGTTGGTACCTGCTCCACTCCTCCGGGCTCGTCGGCCAGGGTGTGTCGAATGCTTCGAGGATGTTGAAGTCGCCGAACAATCCGGTGGTGCCCAAAACGACGTCCTTCAACTTCTTGAAATCGGCGGGAGTTGCGAGTGTGTCAGGCCGGACCGCTCCTTCGTGGTAGTCGAGTGCCTGCTCCAATGACCGGAGGTCCTGATTGGAGGCTTGTGAGTTCCTGGACATAGACCAGATGCTCAAGACGACCGGGATTAGGACTGCCAGGAGGATTACTCGGTAGAGAACCGAGCGCAGTGTCGGCGGGTATCTACCGATGAGAATTCGCCTGAAGAAGCGCCTCACGGCGCGGAGCACCATCATCTGCGAGCCAGCCGGTAGCCGACCCCGCGGACAGTCTCGATGAGATCCGGCCGCCCGAGCTTGGTCCGCAGTTGGGCGACATGCTGGTCCACGGTCCGGGTCCCGCCGGGGAAGGCCAGTCCCCACACGCGGTCGAGCAGGACCTCGCGGGTGAGAACGGCCCCGGCGTTCTCCATGAGGAACGCCAGCAGTTGGAACTCGGTGAGGGAGAGGTCGAGCCTGCGGCCGGCCAGGTTGGCCTCGTGCAGCGACCGCGACAACAAGAGGCCGCCGACTTCCAGCCCGTCGCCGAGCGGACGCGTCGGTCGGGCGCGCCGCAGCACCGCTTTGACCCGCGCCACCAACTCCCGCGGCGAGAACGGTTTCGGCACGTAGTCGTCGGCGCCAAGTTCCAGGCCGACCACGCGGTCGGTCTCGTCGCCGCGCGCGGTCAAGATGATGATCGGCAGGTCGGAGGAGGCGCGGATGCGGCGGCAGACTTCCAGGCCGTCGATACCGGGCAGGCCGATGTCGACGATGGCCAGGTCGGCGGGGGAGTGGGCGAGGTATGCGAGGCCGTCTTCGCCGGTACGGGCGAGCGCAGCGCGAAAACCGTCGCGCTCGAGCGCGATGCGCACGAGATTCGCGATGTTCTGTTCATCCTCGATGATCAGGACGACCCCGTCCACGCGGCCCCTCCACGACGCCGGACAACCCCGAGCGGGCGGCCAGCGCCCCGGAGGCGCAGCCCGGCCCGCGCCACTCAGCATGACAGACTTTCGTCAACGAACGGTCGGGGTTTTGTCAGGGTACTGTAAGACGTGAGGGAGCGGCGAGGGGCGCTCCGCCGCGGCGCCAACTCAATTGAGCGGCAGAGCGCCGTCCGGGGCGCCGGCTCAAAGGAGGAGCCGCGGCGCGCCGCTCGTGCGCGCCAACTATTGAGGAGCGGACCGAGTGCCCGGCGGTTGTCTAGGCAGAGCGGCCTGCACCATGGAAGGTCGCAGGACCGTGCCGGCACCATGCCCGCGAGGGCCGCAGCGCCGCCGGCCGCTCGCCCCCTGTTTGACGGGAGCGGGGCGGCCCGGTAAACTCCCTCATTCGCGGCCCGTCAAAAGGCCGCCGCTGAACGGTGCCCGGAAGGCGCCGGCTGACGACAAAGGTGATAGGTGTTCGAATCCCTTTCAGATAAGCTGCAAGGCGCCCTCGACGGCCTCAAAGGCCAGGGCAAGCTCACGGAGAAAGACGTCGACCGGGCCGCTCGCGAGATCAGGCTGGCGCTGCTCGAGGCGGACGTCAACTACAAGGTCGTCAAGCAGTTCGTCGACAAGGTGAAAGAGCGCGCGCTGGGCAAAGAGGTGCTGGAAAGCCTCACCCCGGTGCAGCAGTTCATCAAGATCGTCAATGAAGAGCTGACCGCCATCATGGGGTCGGCCTCCACCAAACTGACGTTCTCGCCCCGGCCGCCGACGATCATCATGATGGTAGGCCTGCAGGGCTCCGGCAAGACCACTGCCTGCGGCAAACTGGCCAAGTTCCTCCTCTCCGAGGGCAAGAGCCCGGCCATGGTGGCCGGCGACGTCTACCGTCCCGCTGCAATCGAGCAGCTCAAGACCCTGGGTGAGCAGCTGAACGTCCCCGTCTACGACGAGGGCGACAAGGCCGATCCGGTGGACATCGCCAAGCACGGGGTGGACTGGGCGCGCCAGAAGGGCCGCGACGTCCTCATCATCGACACGGCCGGCCGTCTGCACATCGACGAGAAGTTGATGGATGAGATCTATCGCATCCGCAACACGGTCAAGCCGCACAACATCCTGCTGGTGCTCGACGCCATGACCGGCCAGGACGCCGTCAACGTGGCCTTGCAGTTCCAGGAGAAGGTCCAGTTCGACGGCGTCATCCTCACCAAGATGGACGGGGACGCCCGGGGTGGCGCTGCGCTATCTGTGCGGGCCGTCACCGGCAAGCCGATCAAGTTCGCGTCCAGCGGCGAGAAGCTCGACAACTTCGAGTACTTCCACCCGGATCGAGTGGCTTCCCGGATCTTGGGCATGGGCGACGTGCTGTCGCTCATCGAGAAGGCCGAGAAGACCATCGACGAGAAGAAGGCCCGGGAACTCGAGCAGAGGCTGCGCAAGAGCAGCTTCACCTTCGACGACTTCCTGGACCAGATCCAGCAGGTCCGCAAGATGGGCTCGCTCTCCAGCCTGCTGGGTATGATCCCCGGCATCCCCTCGGCCAAGCTGAAAGGTCTGCAGGTGGACGACAAGGCGTTCGACAAGATCCAGGCGGTCATCCAGTCGATGACGCCCGAGGAGCGCCGCCATCCCGAACTCATCAACGGGAGCCGCCGCAAGCGCATCGCTGTCGGCGCAGGCTCCGATATCCACCAGGTGAATCAACTTCTGAACCAGTTCAAACAGGTGCAGAAGATGATGAAGCAGCTGGGTTCGGGCAGAATGCCCAAGAACCCGTTCCAGATGTTCGGCAATCCTAGTTGACGGGGAGGAGGTGACCAATGGCAACAGCGATTCGACTCGCCCGTAGGGGCAGCAAGAAACATCCCACGTACCGCATCGTGGTGGCCGATTCCCGCCGCGCGCGTGACGGCCGTTTCATCGAGAGCATCGGCTTCTACAATCCGCTGGCCGATCCCTCAGAGATCGTGGTGGACGAAGCCAAGGCCCGGGAGTGGCTCAAGACCGGGGCTCAGCCTTCTGATACGGTGCGCAAACTCTTTACAGTGAAAGGCATCGTGTAGCGTGAAAGAGCTGCTCGAATTCCTGGCTCGGTCGCTCGTGGACCACCCGGAGCAGGTCCGGGTGGAACAGTTCGACACGCCCGATGGCGTCCTGTTGCGGCTTTTCGTCGCCAAGGAGGACGTGGGCAAGGTCATCGGCAAGCAGGGCCGCATCGCCCGAGCCATCAGGACTGTGGTGAAAGCAAGCGCCGTCCGTGACGGGAGGCAGGCCACAGTCGAGATCGCGGATTAGTGACTCGGATCGAAGTGAAGCTGCGCCGCCGTAATGCCACGGCCTGAGTGGATCGAAGTGGGGCGCATCTCGCGTCCCCACGGGGTGCACGGCGAGGTCCGAGTGGCGCTCAGTTCCGATAATCCGGAGCGCTTCGTCCCAGGGGCCGCGTTCAGTGCCCGGCCCGGCCGCAGAGGTATCGCCGGAGCGAGGCTGCCCGAGCAGGTGCGGCTCACCATAGACTCGGTCCGAGGGGACGACGACTTTCCCATCGTGGCTTTCAAGGAGATCGCCGACCGCGGCAAGGCCGAGGCCTTCGGCGGGTACGTCCTCGAAGTCCTCGCCACAGAACTGCCCGAACTCGAAGAAGACGAGTTCTATCCGTTCGACCTCATCGATTTGGAAGCCCGCGACGTCTCCGGGGCCGTGCTGGGCCGCGTCTCGGACGTCTTGGATTCGGCTGCGCACGCCATCCTGGCGCTGACGCTCCGCGAGGGTGGGGAGGCGTTGGTGCCGTTCGTGACGGCGGCCGTGCCCACCGTGGACCTGGAGGCCGGGTACCTCGCGGTGGACCTGGAGTTCGCGAGTATCACCCGCGGGGCGCCGAGCGAGGCCTCCGGCGGCGCTTCGTACGGCGCGGAGCCCTCGGGCGCCGCAGGCCCCGAATGAAGCACATCGACGTCTTCACCCTTGTCCCCGAGGCCTTCGGGTGGTTCGTCAAACAGCACCCGGTCGCTACGGCCATCAATTCTGGCTCGATCGGGATAGCAGTCCACAACATCCGGGGATACAGCCCACTGCCGCATCACGAAGTGGACGACACGCCCTACGGCGGAGGGCCCGGCATGGTGACTCGAGTGGACATCGTGGGACTGGCTCTGGAGGGCGTCTTCGGCTGTCCTGCCACTGAGGTCCGCGATTCCCGCGACGTCTATGTGCTGGCCGCGGGCGGCCGCCCGTTCGACCACGACTTGGGGGTGTCGCTCGCCCAGAGCGGGCGGGACCTGGCGCTCCTGTGTGGCCGCTTCGAAGGCTTCGACGCCCGGGTGGAACAGCTCTTCGCCACCGGCTCGCTGTCCATCGGCCCGTATGTGCTGGCAGGCGGCGAGCTGCCGGCTCAGGTGGTCATGGAGGCGGTCGTGCGGCATCTGCCCGGTTCACTCGGCAACGAAGACAGCGTGCTCGAGGAGTCCTTCAGCCGGGAGTTGGGGGGCATGGTCGAGTATCCGCACTACACCCGGCCGCGCGAGTATCTGGGAGCGGAGGTGCCGCCCATCCTCCTCAGCGGCGACCACGGGGCCGTCGCCCGCTGGCGCAAGCAGAGCGCGCGGCCCTCTCCCTGGGAACCGGGGGGAGCCGCGGAATGAACGGCGAGCTGGAGCATCCGCCCCTGGTGGGGCACTCCACTGAGCCGGGAGACACCCGCCCGCCCACCGACGCGGAGCCAGGGGAGCCCGGCGCCGAGGAGACCAGACGCTCTAGCATCCCTCGGACAATCGTCGAGATCGTGGTGATCGTCACCGCGGCGTTCGTCATCGCCCTGCTCGTGCAGGCGTTGCTCGTGAAGCCGTTCACCATCCATCAGGTATCGATGCGGCCCACGCTCGAGGACGGCGACCGCATCCTGCTCAACCGGCTCGCCTACCACTTCCACGCGCCTTCCCGCGGTGACGTCATCGTGTTCCATTCGCCCATCAACGCCGGCGAGGATCTGGTGAAACGGATCGTCGGGGTGGCGGGCGACACGATCGAGGTGAAGGGCGGCAAGCTCTATCGGAACGGAGTGGCGCAGAACGAGCCGTACATCTTGGAGCAGTACATCCAGGGAGACACCCCGAAGACCGAGGTCCCGGTCGGCTCCATCTACGCGATGGGCGACAACCGCAACAACAGCAGCGACAGCCGGGTCTTCGGGCCGGTGCTCGTCAATGCCATCATCGGAAAGGCGATGGTGGTGTACTGGCCGGTGAGTCATTGGACGACCCTCTGATGGTCCCGGGCGGGGCGGCCTGCGCATCTTCTTCGCGCGGGCGGGTTGTAAACGCGGGGCCGATGCTTTAAAGTCTGCTGGCTTTTCTGCCAGTGGCGTATTCAGGCGCAGGACGAAGGATCAGGACAAAAAACATGGGCGTGATCGAAGAACTCGAGCGGGCACAACTCAGGGAAGTCCCTGTTTTCAAATCCGGCGACACCGTCCGGGTGCATTTCAAAGTCATCGAAGGCAGCCGGGAGCGTATCCAGGTCTTCCAGGGCTTCTGCATCAGCAAGTCCGGCCAGGGCGCCCGCGAGACCTTCACGGTCCGCAAGCAGTCGTTCGGCGTGGGCGTGGAGCGCACGTTCCCCGTGCATTCCCCCAAGATCGAGAAGATCGAAGTGATCGCCGTGGGCGACGTGGCGCGGGCCAAGCTCTATTACCTCCGCGACAAGCTGGGCAAAAAAGCCCGGGTCAAGGAGAAGCGCCTTTCCTAGGTAGAAGGGGGCCGGGTGACCGAGCTCGATTCCGGCTCTCTGGCCACCCCCGAACCGGCGGGCGGAGAGGAAACATCCCTCAGTCAACCGGCGAGAGGCAGGAGCAAGGCCTTTCGCTTGGTGGTAGAGGTCCTCGTCGTCGTGGTGGCGGCTTTCGTTCTTGCCCTGCTCGTCCAGCAGTTCATCGTCAAGCCGTTCGCCATCCCGTCCCCGTCCATGGAGAACACGCTCCGGGAGGGCGACCGGGTGCTGGTGAACCGGCTCGTGTACCACTTCCACCCGCCCCACCGGGGAGACGTGATCGTCTTTCATCCCCCGGGAGAGGTGAGCAAAGACCCGTTCATCAAGCGGGTCGTGGCCGTCGCCGGTGACACCATCGCGGTGCACGACGGGCAGCTCTATCTCAACGGGGTCGCTCAAGACGAGTCGGCGTATGTGAAGTCGTACCCCATCGAGGGCGACTATCCCGCGACGAAGATCCGGAGCGGGTACATCTGGGCGATGGGCGACAACCGCAACAACAGCGGCGACAGCCGGGTCTTCGGGCCGGTGCCGCTCTCTTCCATCGTCGGAGAGGCGTTCGCCATCTACTGGCCGCTCAACCACATCAGAGGGTTGTAACCGCGCGCCCATGGCCCCGGGCGGAGCCAAGAGGGGCCGGCGGGCCTCCGATCCCTTTCGATTCGACCGGCACTTCCTGGAAGAGGCAACGGCCTCTTCGGGCCGGCCGCATGACTTGCGGCTTGCCGGCGCCGACGAAGCCGGCCGGGGCTGCTTGGCCGGTCCGCTGGTAGCTGCGGCCGTCGTGTTCGACTACTCTGCGGCGCCGTTCCGCGGCCTGGAGAAGCTCACCGACTCGAAGCTCATGACCCGCGAGGCGCGCGAGCAGGCCTATGGGCTCGTGCTTTCGTTGGCGGCGCGCGTGTCCTGTGTGGCTTTTTCGCCTGCGACCATCGACCGGGTGGGGCTGCATCGCTGCAACCTCAAAGCTCTCGGCTCGGCCTTGGACGCGCTTGCCGGCGAATATGCCGTGGCCGTCGTCGACGGTTTCGATCTGAGGCGCCCGGAGCTGAGGGCGCGGGCCGTCGTTGGTGCGGATTACAAGAGCGCGGCAGTGGCGGCCGCGTCGGTGGTGGCCAAGGTCACCCGGGACCGGCTGATGCGCTCGCTCGCCGCCGAATATCCGGAGTACGGGTTCGAGGACCACGTGGGCTACGCCACCGAGCGGCACCGGGAAGCGCTGCGCGAGCACGGGCCGAGCGCGATCCACAGGCTGAGCTTCCAGGGAGTGGCCTGTCCTCAGCTGGAACTCGAACTCTGGGACGAGGAGATCCGGTAGGCTGCACCCTTTCGTTCGAGGAACCCCTCGCGCACCAGGTCGTCCAGCAGCGGCGCCACTTCTTCCAGATCCCGCCCCGGCTCGGGGAGCATCGCTTGGACGTCCGGCGCCTCGGCGGCCTTTGGGGCTACCGCGAGCAGGACCTGCAGGACCTGGGCCCGGGCCTCGCGCCGGGAGCCGGCGAACGGGGGCTGGACCGCGTGATGCTTGCTCCGGCGGCTGGGGTTCTCGAACTCACGCTTCACCCAGACCCCGTAATCCATGAGCGCATAGAACCATTCCCGCGGATCGTCACGGTCCATGGTCTGCTCCACGAGCGGGAGGATGTCGGCGTCGGGCACGTTGTCCCGGCCCGCGAAGAAGAAGTGGATGAAGGCCGCGCGGATGTTGGTCTCGATGAACGGCTCCGCCCGGCCGAATGCGAACGCGGAGAGGGCTGCGGCGGTCGCGGCTCCGACCCCGGGGAGTCGGCGTAGGGCATCCAGTTCCCGCGGCACCTGCCCGCCATGCTCCGCCATGATGACAGCGGCTGCTCGGTGTAAGGCCAGCGCCCGCCGGTTGTAGCCCAGGCCCTGCCAAACGGCCAGCACGTCGCCTACGGGCGCCTCCGCCAGCGCAGCCGGGGTGGGGAAGGCCGCCAGGAACAGCGGCCACTTCTCGAGCACGCGCGCGACCTGGGTCTGCTGCAGCATGATCTCGGAGACCAGGATCTCGTACGGGTCGTGGGTGCGGCGCCAGGGAAGGTCGCGGCGGCTCAGGCGATGGTGCTCCCACACCTCCGCCGTGAAAGCGGCGAGCCGCTCCTGAATCCGACTAAAGTCTGAGGCCTCTTTGGCCACCGGTCGATTAGCCTCCAGATGCACAGCGATGTTACGAACTCATACGGGAAAGGAGAGGCACATGCTGGACGACGTCACGACCGGGCTGGAGCGTGTCGTCCGCGGCCGCACCGGCGAGCAGGTGGCCGCCTCCTTTCTGACGGAGAGAGGGTACCGCGTGCTCGCCAAGAATCAACGGACGCCACTCGGCGAGTTGGACCTCGTGTGCCGGAACTCGTCGCAGATCGTGGTGGTGGAGGTGAAGGCCCGGTCGAGCGACGGATACGGGTCGGCTCTTGAGGCCATCGGGCCCCGGAAGGCCCGGCGGCTGCGGGCGGCGGCCATCTGGTGGCTGTCCGACCGAGGGCTGCTGCCCTGTTCAGTGCGCTTCGATGCGGTGGTGGTCGCACTCGATGGCTGCGGGCTGCCGTGCAGTCTGGAGCATGTCAAGGACATCTTGGGCGAGTGCTGCTCATGAGCGTCGCGTCGGCCTGGGGTTTCGCATTGGTGGGCATCGAGGCGGTGCCGGTACGGGTAGAGGCGCATGCCCGTAACGGCCTTCCCGGCGTGGCCATCGTCGGACTGCCGGGAGCCGCAGTGCGGGAAGCGCGCGAACGGGTGCGGTCGGGGGCGGCGTCGGCCGGCTTCCCACTGCCGACGCGTCGCATAACCATCAACCTCAGTCCTGGCGACGTCCCCAAAGACGTGTCCCGCGTCAAGTTTCTTGGACACTTCCCCCCGAAAATAGGTGTGGTTCCAGAAGGTGAGTCTCGAGCGGCCGCCTGAATGCGAGGGATT
>Ga0182021_10007640_pt1 | contig 12820 bp, 14 predicted proteins | sample 612E3MmetaG_FD_120493 | JGI IMG/M metagenome (GOLD analysis project Ga0182021, IMG submission 120493) | Permafrost microbial communities from Stordalen Mire, Sweden - 612E3M metaG (Illumina Assembly) | ecosystem: Environmental > Terrestrial > Soil > Wetlands > Permafrost | place: Sweden... | reverse complement strand
TGAGTGATAACCAGAAGAATCCCCTCCTCGGTACGATCGTAAAAGAGCATTATGCCAGTATGGCTACGTTGGGAGTGCCTAAAGACCACGTGGTTGTATCTCAATTTGAAACACGTCGTTTTCCTCACGCCCGCCAGGAAATCCTTGAATACCTTATTGACATTAACCGTGATTTCCACCCGGAAATCGTCTTTGTACATACCAAATCGGACCTTCATCAAGACCACGGCACTGTCACTGAAGAATCGTTAAGGGCTTTTCGCGGCACCACCGTCCTTGGATTCGATGTAATCCGCAGCAGCTTTGGCTTCTTCCCGAACTTTCTTGTAGAAGTGACCGAAGAGGATGTGGAACGCAAAATCGCAGCCCTGGCGCAGTATCACACCTATGAATCAAAGTATTATTTTGCACCGGAGGTTACCCGGGCAACACTTGTCCGCCAGGGTGCTCTGGCTGAGAGGCCCTATGCAGAAGGATTTGATATCCTGCGCGTGATCGGTGCTTTTGGCTGCTCGGCATAAAATTTAAATCAATTTAAAGCAAAAGGCTGTTCCCAAAGATAAAGGAACAGCCTTTTTGTTAGAATTTGTTCTTATTACTTGTTACTTGGTGACTTCCAATAACTGATCAACCGCAGTGCGGATGGTAGATTCTGGTGATGATCCTACCTGGGTGTGTACCACCTTGCCTTTCGATACAAAAAGCATGGTGGGAATTCCTTGCACTCCATATTTGATCGCATATTCCGAACTCTCATCCGTGTTCACTTTTGCGACAACCAACTTACCAGCATAATCTTTGGCAATTTTTTCCAGAATTGGTGCTACCGACCGGCAAGGACCACACCAGGGAGCCCAAAAATCTACAATCACAGGAATAGGCGATTGCAAGACGGTCTTATCGAATGCTGCATCTGTTACATGAATAGGTTCATCAATCATTACTCACACTCCTAATATTATCTAAACAAGAGTAATTCTACCCTATTATTATTAATATTTCGTTGGATTATTTCTTTTCATCTGTGCGCCGCTGAAAATCTACAAATCGGTAACCGACGCCGCGTTCGGTTAATATATAGATCGGGTTGGCCGGATCCTTTTCAAGTTTTTGGCGCAGGTAATTAACATATAAGCGCACATAATGCGGCTCATCCCGATATTCATATCCCCATACTTTGGAGAGGATCTGATCATAGGTTAATACCCAACCAGCGTTTTGAACCAGGTGATAGAGCAAGCGGTATTCGGTCGGACGCAATTTGACCAATTCGCCATCCAGCCAGACTTCTCTGCGGCCAAAATCGAGCTTTAAATGTTCGTCCACATCAATTAATTCTTTGGTACCTGTACCAGGGGCTTCCGTACGGCGTAGAACAGCTTTCACCCTGCTGACTAATTCTCTCGGACTGAAAGGTTTGGTGATATAGTCATCAGCGCCTAATTCCAGACCTTTGACGCGGTCATCTTCTTCCCCTTTTGCAGTCAACATGATTACAGGCACAGCACTGACCTCACGGATCAGTTGCAACACTTCAAAACCATCAATATCTGGCAGCATCACATCCAGCAATACAACATCCGGCATTTGATCGCGCAGCGCCTGTACAGCCTGCATTCCTTTGTAAACTTCAATGACAAGAAACCCATCGTGTTCCAGGTTCAAACGAATAAATCGAGCCATGCGCTCTTCGTCATCGACAACTAATATCTTTTTGTTGCGGTATGATTCATCTGGCATAGGTTACTCTCTCACAAAACTGATAATTTGTTCATCCTGTGCTCCAGGAACGACCTCAATTAAGGTGATTTTGTGAATCGGCCAAATCACTTGCGTCACATTTTGATCGAGATAAGTGAGGTCTTTACCATCCTTACGCCTTGGATTCTTGATGAAAATCAGCGTATCATTTTTTTGCGGTAAATCTTCAACCTCGCCAATCACGGCTTCTTCACTTGCCAAATGCACAATAATTGTCGGCATTATTCACCTTATTGAATGATGATTATTTGTATCTTTAATTTACCCAATGCAATGGTATCGCCATGACTGATTGGATAATCAACATGAGGTACGATTTTTTGCCCATTTACCCGCGTTCCATTCGATGAGCCTAAATCTGTAACCACGATATCTTTATTTACAATCCGTAAAGCAGCATGCAAACGAGATACACCCAGCGAAAAAGCATCAAACGGGGTTAAATCCACGTCAGGTAATATAGGTTGACCTTCAACTGTTCGTCCCAGAGTAAATTCATTCCTATCTTTCAAATGAACGACCTGGCCGCTGTCAACAATATGCAAGGAAATACTTGGTTCACTGGTTTTTCCCATTTTAAAGCTATTGCTAACCGGAGGAACAACTCCCTTTGGCTCAAGCAGATCAGAGGGAGTCTTTTTTATTGTCCGAGTGTTTAACACATCTATAACCACCAGTTGTGCGCCGCATTCGCTGCAAAATAATGCCCCTTGAAGTTCTTTATGTTGGCAATTTGGGCAAATGATCATAAATCAAATTCCTTTTTCATGGATTACTGGGAGCCAAAAGTTTTTTAGTTCCATATTTCAACTCTTTTTCGCCATCTTTACTGAATTTATGTGTTTTCAGAATTACTTCTGATTCCGAAAGAACCCGAGTAGCTAATTGCACCTCACCATCTGCGAGTAGTCTGGATGCGAGAAAATTGAGTCTTTTAGTAGCATGTTTAAAACTGCCTACCTTCACATCTTCTCGAGACCGTTCTTGCATCTGATAAAGGGTTATTTTAGATAATGCCCGAACAATCTCAACCGGTGGTTTTTCTTCAACAATTTCTGTTGAAACCGGCAAGACCACATTCGGAAAAAGTCTCGCATTCATCTGTTTTTCGTGAGGCAATTCCATTTTAATTTGCCCTTTTAATAATTCTACGTCCTTATCTTTTTTAATCAAGGGATGAATTAAAAATTCCATCAGAAATATTGATTTTTTGCCAAAATAGAGGTCACCCAGCAAAATTCTTCTCTCTTGAGTGGGATACTGAATTATGTTTGGCTCCAACTGAAACAAGAACCTTAGTTCTGCCCTTTGATCTTTTTCCAAATGAAGAGACATTTTTCTTGCATAAACATAGTCAATGGAATTGAACAATCTCTGTAAATATTGAAAAAGTGCCTCTTTTGAATTCACAAATAAGGTACTGCCGCCGGTAATTGCCGTCAATTTCTCTAAAAAAGTTTCATTCCATTCATTGCCGATACCCATCGCGCTGATCATAATTCCTTGCTCGGCCGCTTGCTGGGCTATTTTGTAACAATCCTCTTCGTCTCCATAGGTATGTCCATCCGTCAAAAGAATCACATAACGGGGAGACCCTTTTTCATCCCCCTGCCAGAGTAAATCAATGCCAGCCTGTAAACCTTTCTTGATCTCGGTGCCGCCTTGCGTTGAAACCTGAGAAAGTTTTTCTTCAATTATTGACCGGTTAGCAATTTGAGTAGGCGGTAAAAATATATTTGCTTCGTCGCTAAAAGTAACAATTGAAAGATAATCTTGTGGGTTGAGAGTTGGCAAGACACGATTCACATTCGCCTTGACCATATCCATGCGATGCCCTTGCATTGAGGTGGATTGATCTATCACAAGACAAACATTCACGTTTGGACTCTTTACTTCTTCATTCATCTTTAGGCATTCAATTTCTAATAGTGCATAGGCCAGTTGATCTTCATTAATCCTGGGAATTGATTTACGACTGGTAAAAATCTTCAACCTTGTGACTGGTTGAGCGAATTGCTCTTCATTGAGTAATAGGTCAAATTCTTTCCGCTTGACCGGATCTTTTAAGGTGTTAAAAGCTTCTTGAATCGCAATAAATTGTTCCGTTGACTCTTTATTCTGATTATGATCTGGATGAACTTTGCTTGCCTGTTCATGGTATGCTCTTTTGATTTCATCAAAAGTTGCGTCTCTATTAACCCCAATTGTTTCGTAATAATCTACAACCATTAATTTAACCTATTACCCTTGAAATTTAACCAATATGACGCTGATGTTGTCTGGTCCGCCATTTTTGTTTGCCAAATTGATCATTTCTTTACAGGCCAAAGCAGGATCAGATTGAGAAGAAATGGATCGGTAAAGATCAGCTTCAGCTACTACTCCCCATAAACCGTCTGAGCAAAGCATTAAATGGCCGCTTTTTGGAATCTGATGCGTTTGCACATCTGGGTATACTGGTTCAGCCTGCCCTATTGCTTTCAAAAGAACGTTCCGGTGAGGATGATTTTTAGCTTCAGCTTCTGTAATTTCTTCGAGGTCGATCATTCGTTGCACTAAAGAATGATCTTTTGTTAATCTTTGAATCCTTCCATCTGGATAGATGAAATAAGCACGACTATCACCAACATGAGCGATTGTTACTTGTTCTCCAAGGATAAGCGCGATTGTAAGGGTGGTTCCACCCCCGGGGGCATAACGGACCACGTTTTTTTGCACTTCATTGACCGCATGCTCGATAGTTTCTTGTAAACTTTCTTCCATTGGGTCAGGATTATTCTCTAACAGATGAGTATAAATTTTATTGATCAAAATTCGGGCAACAGTTCTGGCTGCCACTGCCGATGCGATTTCACCGTTTAAATGGCCACCCATCCCGTCAGCAACAACACATAGTCCAAAAGGAACATCATTCCTGCCATCCGCAAGTATGGAACTCATAGAGAAAATGGTATCTTCATTGTGATCTCGCTGAAGTCCAACTGATTGTCCACATCCGATAAGAAATTGAGGAGGCCGTAATGCCACGTTTGCAAAAGAGACTGCCTTTAACTGATCTTCACTTAATGGAGTTGTTTGAACCATGGTCACACCAGGTTCAAATTGTTCCGAGGATTTTTCCTTTTTTAATTTAAAAATATTCTTCAAAATATTATTCACAGATCCTCCTCTAGATTCACAAAATTAAGCCATGAACGCATATACTTTGTGATCAGTTGATCCGACATAAATCACATCGTTAAATGCTGTCGCACTTCCTGTAATTGCTCCACCCGAAATAAATTTCCAGCGCAGTCTTCCACTCGCATAATCGATGCTGTAAAAACTTCCGCTCGCGGTGCCGCAATAGATTGCATCTTTATAAATAAATGGAGACCCGCTCACCTGGTGATCACATTTATATCTCCATTGTTCACGTGAGCTGGATTTATCGACGCAATAGAGAAAATTATCTGCAGAACCAAAAATAAGTGAGTTTTCTCCCAATGCAGGTGAAGAGACCGAACCCTTTGCCATTCGAAAACGCCAAATCACCCAACCAGATTTTGCATCCAATGCATAAAAATTTGCATCCTGAGAAGCGAAATAAACTATTCCATCAGCTACGATCGGTGATGATGTTACCGGACGTTTTGTTAAATAACGCCATTTAATACTGCCGCGATAATCCGAACAAATAAATTCATTTGCTTCGCATCCAAAATAGATCATATCTTTCGTTAAAAATGGGGAGGACCGAACGGGGCCTCCTGTATGAATTTCCCAACTCTTCTGGAAAGTTGAAATATTCACAGCATAAAGATTACCATCATCTGATCCGATAAAGATGTGTCCTTCAGCAATTTTTGGAGAACAATGGATTGCGCCGTTTGTTAAGAATTCCCATAAGAACTTCCCGGTTCGAGCCTGAACAACATATAACTTATTGTCAGCGCTGCCAAAAAAGACACTATTCTCTGCGACCAGCGGTTTTGCTACAATTCCACCTTTTGTGGCAAATTTCCACAGAAATTGCCCTTTTGTGGCATCAAGTGCATATAAATTATTGTCATAAGACCCAACATAAAGCAACCCATTATCGACTGTTGGCGTCCCCCGGATCTCATCTTCACATTCGAACCACCACAAAGGTTTCACGTCTTGCTCGGAGAGGGAAAGGTTGTTAGATCCAGAACGCGGTAAAGCCCCTGTTCTCCTGGCTAATGCAACGAGAGCTGCCTTCATTTCAGATGCATTGGCAAAACGATCCGCAGGGTTATATTCCAAAGCAGTATTGATAATAGTCTCCAGTTCTTTAGAAACCAAAGGATTGATCTGCCGAATCTGCCTTTCGCCAAACGAAAAAGGCGTCTCCAACCTAGGGTCACGGTGGGTTAAGAGATGGTGCATGGTCGCACCCAACGCATAGATATCTGTTTGTAAGGTAGCATCTCCGCGGTATTGTTCCGGGGGAGAGTAACCTTCGGTTCCAATCATTGTGCCTTTCTGCCCGGTTTTGAACATTTTAGCAATACCAAAGTCAACCAGAACCACATGATTGCTCTGGTTGATCATGATATTCGAAGGTTTAACATCTCTAAAGATGATCGGCTCAGGTTTATGTGTATGTAAATACTCAAGCACATCACATATTTGGATCGACCAAATAATTACTTGATCTTCATTGATAGGTTCTAGCGATGATTTGAGAATTGCTTCAAGATCTTTGCCGTTAATATATTCCAGAACCAGGTAAGATCGATTCTCATGAGAGAAAAAATCATAAATTTTTGGTATCGACGGGTGATTTAAAGTGACTAAAATATTTGCTTCGCGTTCAAAGTTCTTAACGATTGTCTTCCGCACCACTGGGTCGGGAGCCTGGTTGATCATTTCTTTTACAGCGACTAATTTAATTACATTTGGAAAATGGAGATCTCGCGCGCGATAGACTGACCCCATTCCCCCAACACCGATCACGTCTTGAATTTGATAACGTTCTGCCAGAACAACACCTGAATGTAATTGTAAAAAAGTTCCAGTGTCATTATCGAGTGTTTCGGTGATCTTCCTCGTCCCGGGTTGGTCTTGTGGCAATTCCATGATTCCTCAAAATTATATTAATGATAGTTAAAATTATAAGCGCCAATGGATTGAGTTGCAACTCGAAAGGGGATAAATATTTACCTATTAATTCTTATCCACCTAATAGGATCACATCTCGATTGATCTATTGGCCTTCAATTAAACTCAAATAATCTGCCGCTGCCCACCCCTGCCGTTTTTGGTCATAAGGGGTCACTAACTTCCACCAGATCAACCCATCCTGTGAAACCGGCCCATCAATCACCTGAAATGCTTCAGATTCACTGGCTAAAAAATATTTCATATTGTTTTTAAGTCCCGGTTCTTCGCGAATCTTTAGACCTGCGCCTGAAGTACCAGAAATTTGCACATAAATATTTAGATGGATACCTTTCAAATCTCCAAACGATGGATTCAAAGTCGCGGTCGGGGTTGCCACCAACAAAGATAAATCTTGGGTCGGAATCAATCCAGGTGCAAGTATCGTCAAATATGCAGTCGGTTGGTTAATCGTTGCCTTTTGATAGGCAATGCCATTTAGCAAGAGTATTCCATAAACCACAACAACCACCGCAAAAACAATTGCTCCAATAACGACACGTTTATTAATTACCATTTTTTCTCCATCACAGATGAATTATAAACGAAAGCCGCTCGGGGTGGCTGTGATATAATCCCAAATATGGCTATAGATCATCCAGCTTCGACTATTTTAGGAAATCGCTATAGACTTATCCACCAGGTGGGTAAAGGGGGTATGGCACTTGTTTATCAAGCATACGACCAAATGTTGGAACGGCCGGTAGCAGTAAAATTATTACGTGATGATTTTTTAACCGATGAAGGTTTTCGCGAACGTTTTAGGCAAGAAGCAAAATCAGCAGCAAATCTTACCCATCCAAATATTGTTACCATCTATGATTTTGGATTCGATGAAAATAGCCTCTTCATTGTGATGGAATTTGTGCAGGGAACAGACCTTAAGACCAAAATACGTCAAAAAGGTCTTTTCACCGTTCAAGAGGGAATTCCATTGATCTTGCAAGCTTGTGCAGCATTGGGTTATGCCCACCGGGCAGGCATTGTTCATTGTGATGTTAAACCGCACAATATGTTGGTCACTCCCGATAACCGTCTGAAAATCACAGATTTTGGCATTGCCAGGGCCTTATCAACCATTGATCCGCATGAAAAGCATGATGTCGTCTGGGGGTCCCCGCAATACCTTTCTCCCGAACAAGCTCAAGGTTCTGCGCCAAGCCCTGCTTCGGATGTGTATTCCCTTGGAGTAGTAATTTATGAGATGTTCACTGGTCGATTGCCCTTTGAAACTGATAATTCAGACGAATTAGCTTCGTTACGTTTGACTTCTGACCCGGTACCGCCTCGCCAGATCAATCCGCTCATTCCAGCAGCCCTGGAAGAGATCATGCTTAAAGTACTGTCCAAAGAACCTTCCCAGCGCTATCGTACTGCTGACCAACTGGGTCGAGTGCTGCAGAAATTTGGAGAGCAGTTTGATAAGTATTACCTGGTGCCCCCGCAAAATCTTCAAAAATCGGACTTGGAAACACAAAAAGTCAACCAGGTTCCCCCGCCGCTGAATATTATCTCCAGTGAAGACGACATAAATTCAGCCGCAAGGGTTGATTGGAAGACAATCGGGCTTGAGTTAGCCTGCATTTTATTTGTCGGCGGATTGATCCCATTCTGGTTGTATGTTTGGTTCACTATCCGCCCCCTGCTATAATAGGAAAATAATGGCAAAATACATACTTTCTGCATCAATACTTTCTGCCGATTTCTCAGATCTGGGAAATGCCATCTCACAATGTGAATCTGCCGGAACTGATTGGGTTCATGTTGACGTTATGGATGGCCATTTTGTGCCCAATATATCTATGGGACCATTCGTAGTTGAAACATGTCGACGTATCACAAAGCTGCCTATTGACGTCCATTTGATGATTGAGAACAGTGAACGTTATGTGGAATCATTCATCAAAGCCGGCGCCTCAAATGTCACCATCCATATTGAAAATAACACCAACATCATGCGCACGCTTCAGCAAATTCGTGTCCTCGGTGCCCACCCTGGCGTTGCCATTAACCCCGGTACTTCTGCCGCTTTGCTTGAATCTGTTATCCCCTTTGTAGATATGGTTCTAGTGATGACTGTCAACCCGGGTTTCTCTGGACAAATATTCATGCCTAAAATGCTCTCAAAAATCACTTCAGTAATTAACCTCGCCAAATCCCTCAACAACTCTATCCGAATCGAAGTGGACGGCGGAATGACAGCAGAGACCATTAAACAATGCGCAGCAGCGGGTGCGGATACATTTGTGGCTGCCACATACATATTTAAAAATTCAAAGGGTATTCAAGCCGGTGTAAATGAATTACGGTCTGCGCTTAAATAAAAATACGGCCTACGCCGTATTTTTATTAGTTGAATTAAACTTAATTGCTTTTTACCATCGTGCGGATGCATTTGGTGCAAAGGGTTTTTTGAACTCTCTTGCCGTTTTCAATCACAGTAATCTTTTGAAGATTGGCTTTGAAAGACCGGTTAGTTGCCCTCAAAGAGAAACTGCGGTTGTGACCAAAGGTCGTTGTTTTTCCACAGGAATCGCACTTAGCCATTTTTTAAGTCCCTTTCCTTACATTAATTGCAAAAATGAGTAAAATCAAGGTTGTATGCAACCCACAAGCAAGCTGCGATTGTAACACAAACCGTATCTTTTTTCAAGAAATGCTGTTATAAACAGAAGGATAAAAACATGAGCTCAGCGAATAACCCCCTTGGAAGTATCTTTATCTCTCACAGAGCGATTGCTGCAATTGCCTCTCATACTACGATGGAATCTTACGGTGTCGTTGGTCTTGCTGCAAAAAGTCTCGCAGAAGGTCTTTCGCAAGTACTGGTTAAAGATCCAATTTTAGGCGTCGACGTTGATTTTCAGGACAATGTAGTTGAAATCGAACTCTACGTCATTGTAGAATATGGTGTTCGAATCAAATCAGTAGCTTCCAGTATCTCGGAAAACGTTAAATACCGCATTGAAAAAGATACCGGCCTCACTGTGGACCATGTAGATGTTCACATTAGGGGTCTACGCATCAGTAATTCCGATTGAAATATCTCTTATTGTATTTGGAGCGACATGAGTAGCGATTCAACCCTTACCGAGCCAACCGTCACCAGCGCATCTTCAGAAATTTTAACAATTAATGGTCAATCCTTAAAAATTCTGGCGGAAGCTGCTCTTCTCTGGTTAAAGGCAAACCAACAGATTGTAAACTCACTGAATGTTTTTCCTGTCCCCGATGGAGACACCGGAACAAACATGTTACTAACAATGCAAGCTGCCTATAACGAAGTACTTAAATCTGATGAGACCAATATAGGCAAAATGGCCAAAGATATTGCCCAGGGTGCATTGATGGGTGCCCGCGGTAATTCTGGTGTGATCCTCTCGCAAATATGGCGTGGGTTTGCCCGCGCATTGGATAGTGCGCCCGAAATGGACGCCGCCTTGCTAATTACCGCATTCGCCGAAAGTCGCAATACTGCCTATAAAGGTGTTGTCCGCCCGGTAGAAGGCACAATATTAACCGTTATAAAAGATGTTTCCATTGCCGCTACTGATTCTCTTACCCGAACTCAAGACCTTGCAGTGATCCTCGAAGACGCCGTAAAAGCCGCCGATATCTCAGTAAAAAATACTCCTGAATTATTGCCCATTCTGAAAACTGCCGGCGTTGTCGATTCCGGCGGCAAAGGGTTGTATTACCTGCTTGAAGGCATGCTGCGCTATATCAAACATCTACCTCTGGAAGGCATGGCTGCTTCTGTTCAAGAAATATCGGCCATGAACCTTGAAGAGACTTTGGACGCAATTGAAGAAGGTCAAGATATCGAAGTTGTTGTCGATTTCAAACCCAATGCGCCTCTTAATTTGGAAATGTTTTATCAAGAACTGGAAAAAATGGGAACTTCCATCCAGGTAGGCGAAGGGGATGGCATGTACCGCATGCATATTCACCTTGTCGAAGGCCGCCAGGAAGAACCCGTGCAATATATCTCCACACTTGGCACCTGGACGAAAATTGCTATGGAAAACTTGCGCGCTCAGATGGCTGATAAGAAAAGCAACAAACCGCCTTTTGAGCTTCATGCCCTGGAGCCAGGTCAAATTGCAGTCATTGCCGTCTCACCGGGAGATGGAATTTCGAAGATTTTCGCCAGCCTGGGTGTCGCTGCAATCGTCAGCGGCGGACAGACAATGAACCCCAGCACCGAAGAGATCCTTAAATCATTTGAAGATCTTCCTACAGAAAATATCATTATTCTTCCGAATAATAAAAATATTATTCTTGCAGCAGATACGGCAAAAACATTAAGCACGAAAAATGTCATGGTTGTCCACAGTAATAATATTGCACAGGGACTCTCCGCTTTATTACGCCTTGTCCCCGAGGGTGACCCAACAGATGTGTTTGAAGAAATGAATGAAGCCATCACTGAAGTGGATTGCGGAGAAATAACCATTGCTACGCGCACTGTTGAAATTGATGGTGTTCATGTTGAAGATGGCAAGATCATTGGATTAAAAAATGAAAAATTGGCAATTTCTGCAGACGATATTGAAACTGCTGTATTGAAATTGCTTGAGAAAATGGAAATACAGAACCGCGAACATATTACCATTTTCTATGGAAATAATATTACCGAGCCGGAAATTGACCGGATCGCCGAAAAAATAAAGTCGGCTTTTCCTTCGATCGAAGTTGAAATTCATGAGGGCGGACAACCCCACTATTTCATGATTCTAAGTATCGAATAAACATGTCTTCTACTTGCATCATCACAGATAGCTCTGCGCAATTTTCTTTTCCGGGTTTTCCCGGAAAGATTTGTTTAAAGATCTTGCAAAACCAGGTTGTCTATATAGATTCTGGAGAGAGCATCAATCCACCTCCTAAAGTGAACGAATTACCTGCATATACAAATTCCCATTTCTATCCAAAAATCATTGCCCCGACTACAGAAACGGTATATTCCACCCTTTTTGAAGCGTTGCCCTTCTATGATGACATTTTCATTCTGCTTCTCTCGAAGGAGATAAGCCCCCTCTACCAGGAAGCTGAGAAAATTACCACTTCCCTGCATGGACATGCGAACCTTCATATCATCGATTCTCAAAATTCGTCGCTCGGATTGGGACTGCTGGTTCAATACGCCTCTGATTTGATCAATAAAAACCTGCCGGCAGATGAAATAGAAATAAAATTACGACTGATCATTCCTCATATATATACGCTCTTTTGCACACCCAACCTGTCTTATCTACATTCTGCGGGAATTCTGGATATTGGTCAATCAACTGTTGGTGAAATGATGAATCTTTTCCCCCTTTTTGTCATGGAAGATGGCAAATTAAATCCATTGCAAAAAGTAAAGAATCAACGGTCAGCAATCGATTATTTTATTGAATTTGTCGATGAATTTGATGATTTGCGCCAAGTAGCCTTCATTCAGCCTGCCGCGCCGGCGATCAATGAATCCAAACTTTTGCATCAGCATTTGGATGAATTTTTCCCCGATACTTCTTATACAGAACATCTTATCAATCCATTCATTTCCGCGTTATTTGGACCGCGCGGTTTTGGCATGGTGGTCATGGAAAATAATTAAAGTCCCACCTTCAATATTTCAACATTATAAAAAGATTGTTCTCACCTTTGGGGTAAAATAATAACATGCTTGCTTCTATCGACAAACTTATTAAAATACTTACTCTCGAAGCTCAACAATTCAAGTATACAGATCGTGCCATCATTGGTGGTCTCGAAAAATTTCTTCCTACTTGGATAACTGAAGCTACCGCAGATAAAGTGCCCAATGATCTTTTGACTGGCATAAAATCTGCAATGGAAGGTTATAGCAGTGCTCCTGTAGAAGGGCGCTACGCTAAAGTGATCGACCTGG
>Ga0182021_10007639_pt1 | contig 12822 bp, 12 predicted proteins | sample 612E3MmetaG_FD_120493 | JGI IMG/M metagenome (GOLD analysis project Ga0182021, IMG submission 120493) | Permafrost microbial communities from Stordalen Mire, Sweden - 612E3M metaG (Illumina Assembly) | ecosystem: Environmental > Terrestrial > Soil > Wetlands > Permafrost | place: Sweden... | reverse complement strand
CAGGCATTGAACCCCGCGCTGCGGGCGGATCCCGTCTTCGCCAGCACCTGCGCGCTGGCCTACGGGCTGTTCAGCGGGCTGTTCCTCGCCCGCGCCCGGGCCCTGCGGGCGCTGGTTGGCTGGCCGGCTGCCGATCCCGCGCGCAAGTTGAGCCCGCCGCGGACGGACGCGTGATTGCGTGACAATGCGCGCCATGCCCTCGCCCGCCGACGCCGAACCGCGCACCGAACGCGCCAGCTTCGCGTTTCGCGGCCTGCGCAGCGCCGGCTTCGGCGTGGCGATCGGCGCGGCACTGACCCTCGCCTTCGACTATCCCTGGTGGTCGGCGCTGACCCATTCGGTGTGCATCGCCATCGCATGCTGGTTCATCATCGACACTGGCCGCTTGGCGGCCGCGCGCTGGGTCTATCGGCATGAGGTGGCCGCCCTGCCGCAAGCCGTGCACCGCTGGCCGGGCTGGCCCTGGATGCTGGTCATCGTCTGTGTGGGCAGCGCGATGGGCTACAGCGGCGGCAACGCCATGGCGGACTGGCTGACCGGCCGGCCCTCTCCGGGCATGACGGGCGGCTTCTCGCACGGCAGCCTGAGTCAGATCATCTCGGTCCTGGTGCTCGCCATGATTCCCGGGCTGGTGATCACGTACTGGTTCTATTCGCGCGAGACGATCGCCGCACAGGAGGCGGCGGTGCAGACGGCACAGCGCCAGGCCGCCGAGCACCAGCTCAAGCTGCTCGAATCCCAACTCGAGCCTCACATGCTGTTCAACACGCTGGCCAACCTGCGCGTGCTGATCGGAATGGACCCGCTGCGCGCTCAAGCCATGCTCGACCAGCTCATCGCGTTCCTGCGGGCCACGCTGGACGGGTCGCGCACGGCTCAGCATCCGCTGAGCGCCGAATTCAAGCGACTGTCGGACTATCTGGCGCTGATGCAGGTGCGCATGGGCACGCGACTGCGCACGCACTTCGAGCTGCCCGAGGCGCTGGCCGATCTGCCAGTGCCCGCCTTGCTGTTGCAGCCGCTGGTGGAGAACTGCATCAAGCACGCGCTGGAGCCTGCGGTCGACGGCGGGCGCATCGACGTGAGCGCCGAGCGCGAGGGCGACCAGCTTGTGCTGAAGGTGCGCGACACCGGCGCGGGCCTGGCCATTCCGACCGTCGAGGGCACCAAGTTCGGACTCGTGCAGGTGCGCGAACGGCTGTCCGCGCTGTACGGTGCCACGGCTACACTGCGGCTCGAGCGAGCGACGGACGCCGACGGCGGCACGCTGGCCACCATCCGACTGCCGATCGCCCCGGCGGCCCTGGCCCCATGGCGGGCGTGAACGGATCGACACCGATGTCCGAGCACCCACTCCCGCGCGCGACGGCCCTGATCGCCGAAGACGAGCCGTTGCTGGCCGGTCATCTGCAGTCCGAGCTCGAGCGTCTGTGGCCCGGACTGCGGGTCGTGGCCAACGTGCGCCACGGCGCGGCCGCGGTCGAGCAGACACTCGCGCTGCGCCCGGACGTCGTTTTCCTGGACATCCGCATGCCCGGCCTGTCGGGCCTGGAAGCCGCTCAGCAGATCGTCCAGGACTGGCCGCCCGGTGCGCACGCACCGCTGGTGACCTTCGTCACCGCATTCGACCAGTACGCGGTCCAGGCCTTCGACCAGGCCGCAGTCGACTACGTGCTCAAGCCGGTGAGCGCCGAGCGGCTGGCGCAGAGTTGCGCGCGGCTGCAAGGCGCGCTGCAGGCCCGCGCGTCGGCGCCCGCCGACGCCGACACGGCGCTCTCGGCCACGCTCGTCGAGTTGCGCCGGTTGCTCGGTGCGCCGGGGCTGGCGGCCGCGCCCGCTGGCCGCCTGGAGGTCATCCACGCCAGCGTGGGCGCTGCCGTGCACATGGTCCCGGTGGGCGACGTGCTGTATTTCGAGGCGGCCGACAAGTACGTGCGCGTGATCACCGCGCAGCGCGAATACCTGATCCGAACGTCGCTGCGCGAGTTGCTGCCGCAACTCGACCCGCAGCGCTTCTGGCAAATTCACCGCGGCACGGTGGTGCGCGCCGACGCCGTGGCCACTGCCGTGCGGGACGAGTCCGGCAAGGTGCAGCTCACGCTGCGCGGCCACGCCGACCGGCTGGTGGCCAGCCGGCTGTACGCGCACCTGTTCAAGCCGATGTGAACGGCCCCGGCGTGCCGCTGCGAGGGTGCGACCGTGCGGACCCGGGCGCGGCGCCGGCCTGCCCGACCTGCGGCGTCAGAGCCGGTGCAGTTGTCCGCCTTCGAGCTTGACCTGGTCGCCGATGCGCAGGTCGTCGATGCGCAGGAAATCGAATTCGCGCACGCTGCCGTCGTCGAACCGCACCTGCACCCGGTACGCCTCATCGTCGCGGCGCTGGCGGCCCTCGATCGCGTTGCCCGCCAGCGCGCCGCCCACCGCACCCGCGCCGGTGGCCAGCGCGTTGCCGGTTCCGCCGCCGAACTGGTGGCCGACGACCCCGCCGATCACCGCGCCGAGCACCACGCCCGCGCCACTGGGCCGGGTGCTGGTCTGCACATAGCCAATGTTCTGCACCCGCCCGAACAGCGCCTGCTCCGGCGCCGGCTGGTACGTTACCCGCTCCTCACGCACCGCACACCCGGCGGCGCACGCCAGCACGAACAAGCTGGCCCCCCACAACACTCGACGAAACCACATGGACGAACTCCTTTTCAAACGGACCCTCGCACCGACGGCTTGCCGCGCGCGGTCCGCTTCCCAGTGTGGCCCGGCCCGTGCACCCCCGGTGTCGGCGGGGCGGCGCTGGCCCTGTGGGACGGCAAGCCGGCGCATCATAGGCGTGCGCCCAGGATGGGTCGATAGAATCGGCGCAGCGCCCGAAACTTGTCCCGCTCCCCGACCCGCCCCATGACCGTACCCGTCGACGTCCCCAAGCCCAGCAGCAATTTCCTGCGCCAGATCATCGAACGGGACCTGGCGCAGGCGACCTACGCGGGCCGCCGTCACCGGGGCACGCCCGGCGACGCCGCGCACCACGCCGGTGCCCCGCTGGACGACGCGAAGATCCGCACGCGCTTTCCGCCCGAACCCAACGGCTATCTGCACATCGGGCACGCGAAGAGCATCACGCTGAACTTCGGCCTGGCGGCCGACTACGGCGGCGTGTGCCACCTGCGCTTCGACGACACCAACCCGGAGAAGGAAGAGCAGGAGTACGTGGATGCCATCCTGGACGCCGTTCGGTGGCTGGGATTCGACTGGACGGCCCACGGCACGAGCCACCTGTACTACGCGAGCAGCTATTTCAAGTTCATGTACCGCGCCGCCGAGGCGCTGGTCGAAGCGGGCCTGGCGTACGTGGACGAGCAAAGCGCCGCCGAGATGCGCGCCCACCGCGGCGACTTCGCCCACGCCGGTGTCGACAGCCCGTACCGCGACCGCACACCGGCCGAAAACCTGGCGCGGCTGCGGGACATGCGCGACGGCCGGCTGCCCGACGGCGCCGCCGTGCTGCGCGCTAAGCTGGACATGGCCAGCCCGAACATCAACCTGCGCGACCCGGCGCTGTACCGGATCAAGCACGCCGAGCACCACCACACCGGCTCGACCTGGTGCATCTATCCGATGTACGCCTACGCGCACCCGATCGAAGATGCGCTCGAAGGCATCACCCACAGCATCTGCACGCTCGAGTTCGAGGACCAGCGCCCGTGGTACGACTGGCTGCTGGACACCTTGTGCACGCTGGGCCTGCTGGCCCAGCCCCGGCCTCACCAGTACGAATTCGCCCGCCTCAACGTCACCTATGTCGTCACGAGCAAGCGCAAGCTGCGCCAGCTGGTGGACGAGCACATCGTCGACGGATGGGACGACCCGCGCATGCCCACGATCGCGGGCCTGCGCCGGCGCGGCTACACGCCCGAGTCGATACGCCTGATGTGCGAGCGTGCGGGCACGAGCAAAGCCGGCGGATGGACCGACTACGCCAGCCTGGAGATCGCGCTGCGCGAGGACCTGGACGTCAAGGCGCCGCGCGCGATGGCCGTGCTGGATCCGATCCCGCTGGTGCTGACGAACTGGGCCGACGTCTTCGGAAGCGCCGAACGGCTGGAGCCGTGCCAGGCCCCGGCGCACCCCCATTTGCCCGACCTGGGCATGCGCCACTTCGAACTCGGTCCGCGCGTCTGGATCGAACGCGAGGACTACGCCGCGGTGCCATCGAAGGGTTTCTTCAGGCTGTACCCGCCCGCCGAGGGGCGCCCCGGCAACCGCGTGCGACTCAAGTACGGCGTGATCGTGGAGTGCACCGGCGCACAGACCGACGCGAACGGCACCGTGACCGCGGTCACCGCCACGGTCGTGCCCGACACCAAGAGCGGCACGCCCGGCGCGGACGCGGTCAAGGTCAAGGGCACGATCACCTGGGTGGGCGTGCACGACGCGTTGCCGGTCGAATGGCGGCTGTACGACAGGCTGTTCACCCAGGCCCAGCCGGACGCGGGCGGCAAGGACTTCCTGCAGGCACTGAACCCGCACAGCAAGCAGGTCACTCGTGGCTACGCGGAACCGTCCGTGGCCAGCGCGCGCCCCGACGACCGGTACCAGTTCGAACGGCACGGCTACTTTGTGGCCGACCGCATCGACCACACCGCCGCTCACCCTGTCATGAATCGCATCGCCACGTTGAAGGACACCTGGGCCAAGTGACCCGGGGCACCCGCCGTTCAGGGTTCCTGCGTCGCCGCCCGCGAGGCCACGGTGAACGGCACGCCATCCAGCCGCGCGACCCAGGGACTGTGCATTGCGCGCGCGTACTGCCGCACCGTCGTGTGAGGCTCGAACGGCAGGCCCTGGCGCGGGTCCGCGCCGCGCGCGACCAGGAAGTCGATCATGTCGCCCTGCTGCTCGGGACGCACCATGAAGGTGGGCACCAGCACGCGCGCCAGCGGCACCCACGGAAGCTGAGCGCCCTGTGTGGGCGGGACCTGCCGCACCAGCTCGGGCACCCGGCTGAACCACCAGTCCAGCGCAGCCCAGTCCGCGTGGCGCAGCGCTGTCTCGAATCCCGCAGGCTGCACGCCCACATAGGCCCCCAGCGACGCGCGCGCAGTGTGGCCTTGCGACTCCAGCGCACGGGCCAGCGGTGTGGCCAGTGCGCTCGGATCGAGCGCACCCAGCACCCCAAAGCCCACGCGCGACGGGTCGAGTTCGCCTTGTTCGGCCCAGCGCACGAGCACGGCGTCCAGTCCGACCGCCCGCGCACCCGGACAGCTCAGCATCCGCACCACGTCGTGATCGACGGCGCGCGCATCGGCCTGGGCCAGGTACGTCATCGACTGCAGGACCTTCGGTGAAGCGGCGCTGAAATCGGGACAGCCGGGCACGCGCGCGAGCGCGGCCAGCGGCGAGCCCTCGCACGCCTCGGGCTGCGCGCCCTTGTCGAGCAGTTCGGGCACGACCGGCCACAGCCGTGGATTCTCCAACGCCACGCTCAGCGGACAACCCTGCCACTGCGCGGCGCGTATGTCCGCGCTACGCAGGCTGCCGGCGACGAACGCGCCGCAACGCGGACTCAGCGCACGCGCCACGCTGTCCAGCCGCAGGCACGGCACGTCATCACCCTCAGTCATCTTGGCGTGCAGATGCTTGACCACTTCCCAGGTGATGCTGGTGTCGCTGGCCACGCCCGCGGCGCCCAGCACCATGGCGGGCGCGGTGCACCCGGCCAGCATCGGCAGCACGGCACCCACCATGCACAGGAAGCGCCAGACCCCACCTCGACCCCGACACGCCGACATCCGAATGCTCCCGATGCGATTCCCGCCGGGGCAACCCGCCGTACGGCCGGCGCGGAGTGGCGCGGACACCGGCGGTGGACGGCCAGCAGACGCGGGTGCGTGCCATCGCCTGCACGACCCGTCCGCATTGGCGACCCCGCTGTCACGACCCTGGAAGGCCTCAGACCGGTGGCTTTGCGACCCCGGCTTTCGCACGGGTTTGCCCTTGAACAATTGCTCTGCTCGACACGCTCATCTTAGTGAACGCGGGCGCGCGTGCCCTCGACAGGCTGCAAGTTTGAGTAACGGCATGTGTCCGCCGCCTGGCGGTCCGACCGTGACCCATACACGCCCGGTTGCGGCATGATCGCGCTTGCCGGGGGTTCGCCCGGTGCACGCCCACCGCTCACCGGACCCGTCCGCGCACGAATACATCGACCCACCTCGGTGGTGTCCCATCCCCATGAACGTCCACAGCACCTGGCGGCCATCCGAGGCCACGCGTTCGTCCCCGGCCGGCGTCCGCCGCACGCTGAGGTGGCTGGCCGCCGGCGCCTGGATCGCAGCGACGGCCTGTGCCGGCGCGACGACGCCGCTGCCGCAGGAACGCCGCGCGCCCGGCGGCGTCGCGAAGCTGGATCTGGGCAGCGCCGATACGGCTCCGCAGGTACGCCTACGCGAGGTGCCGGTGCTGGTGGTCGGCCAGGACGGGCGGTGGACCGCATGGGTGGGCATCGCGCTGAACGCGCCGGTGGGCCGGACATCGGTGGTCGTTCGGCGCGCGGACGGCGCCGAAGCGACACTCGGGTTCGATGTGCGCCCCTATGCCTACGCCGAGCAGCGACTCCAGGTCGCACCGGGCCAGGTGGACCTGTCCGCCACCGACCTGGCGCGCTACGAACGGGAACGCGACCATCTCGCCCGGATCGTCGCCACTTACTCGGAGCCGGCCCCTGCGTCGCTGCAATTGCGCGCACCCGTGCCGGGCGCGCGCTCGAGCTCGTTCGGACTGCGCCGGGTCTTCAACGGTCAGTCGCGCGCGCCGCACAGCGGGATGGACATCGCCGCGGCCGAGGGCGTGCCCGTGCACGCGTCGGGGCCGGGCACGGTGATCGACGTCGGCAACTACTTCTTCAACGGCAACACCGTCTGGCTGGATCACGGAGGCGGTTTGCTGACCATGTACTGTCACCTGTCGTCGATCCAGGTGCACCTCGGCGACGTCGTGGACGCCGGCGCCGTGCTCGGCGCGGTGGGCCACACCGGCCGGGCCACCGGCGCGCACCTGCATTGGGCCGTCAGCCTGAATCGGGCGATGGTCGACCCGGCGCTGTTCGTCGCACCGCCAGCCACCGCATCGCGTTGACCGGCGCCGTGCGTCGGCCGCATTGCACGCTCGCGCGTTTGTTGGACAATGGCGCGCCGGCGCCGCCCACCCGGGCACCGGCGGATTGAACTTTTTGACCCGCCGCCGACTCAGTCGGCCAAGGACACCTCAAGGACTCGAACGTGAATCGTCGTTATTTTTCCGCCCGGCTGCTCGGCGCGGGCGCTGCCATCAGCCCCTGGCTGAGCTTGACGTGGGCGTCGAACGCATCGGCCCAGGGCACCCAACCGGTCGAGGGCAAGCAATACGCGCGCGTCGATCCGCCCGTGCCACAGTCGGCCAACGGCAAGATCGAAGTCCTGGAGTTCTTCTCCTACGCCTGCCCGCATTGCAACGCGTTCGAGCCGACGCTAGAAGCCTGGGCGAAGAAGCTGCCACCCGATGTGGCGTTCCAGCGCGTGCCGGTGCCGTTCCTGATGAACGCCGACAACTTCATGCGCACCTACTACGCGCTGGACACGCTCGGGCAGGTCGAGCCGCTCCAGCGCAAGATCTTCGCGGCCGTGCACATCGACCGGCTCTTCCTGGACAAACCGGCCGACATCGCGGCCCTGGTGGCCAAGAACGGCGTGGACAGCAAGAAGTTTCTCGACGCGTTCAACTCGTTCTCGGTGGCCACCAGCATCTCGCGCGCGAAGAAGGCCGTCGGCCTGTACAAGATCGATGGGGTGCCAACCATGACGGTGCAGGGTCGCTATGCGACGTCGCCCGGACAGGCGGGCGGTCATACCGAGACGCTGGCGGTCGTGGACTACCTGGTCGAGCGCGCCCGCAAGGGCTGACCGGCGGCACGCGCGGGACCCAGCCGCGCAGGCGCCGAGGCTGCCCGCGCTCAGCGGCGGCTCTTGGCCTTGCGCGCGTCGAGTTCGGCCAGTTGCGACTTCAGCAGCAGGATCAACACGCGGGCCGTCTCCTCGCTCAGGCTGAGCACGCTGGCGGGCGACGCGTCGTCGCGCGCCGGCGCGGGCTGCACCAGCGCATCGATTTGCGCGCGGATGAGTCCATGGCTGTTGCTGATGGCCTTGACTTTCTGTACTTCGATGTTCCAGGTCTTCACGGGACGAACTCCAAGAGTCGCGATGCGGCCGCGGGGACGGCGAGCGTGGCGGTCGCTGCTGCGTCCAGCGGCGCCAGGCCCAGCCGCTGTGCCACGGCCAGCGGGTCGTTGATCGCGCGCACGGCCGCATAGGCGACATCGGCCTGCGGGTGCGCGCGGCGCAGGTAGTTGAGCCATTGCTTGAGGCGCCCGGCGCGCGCGCGTGGCTCGATCCGCTGCCCCACCAGCGTCCAGAACGCGGCCAGCAGCGGCTGAAGTTCCGCCCAGCCCAGCGCCGACGGTGCAGCGCCACCGGCGTCGGCCGCGGCGATGGCCAGCGCCAGTCCCGGGTCGCTCACCATGCCGCGACCCAGCATCAGCGCGTCGCAGCCGGACTCGCGTCGGCAGCGCAGCGCATCGGCCACGGTCCAGATCTCGCCATTGGCGACGACGGGCACACGCACGGCTTCGCGGATGCGCGCAATCTGTGCCCAGTAGGCCGGCGGCCGGTAGCCGTCGGCGCGCGTGCGGGCATGCACGACCAGTTCGTTCGCGCCACCGTCCACCAGGGCCTGCGCGCACTCGACCGCGCGGCTCGCGTCGTGCATGCCCAGCCGCATCTTGGCCGACACCGGCAGCGTCGCCGGCACGGCGCGTCGCACGGCGGCCACGATGCGGGAGAGCAGCGGCGGATCGTCCAGCAGGGCGGCGCCCCCGCCGTGACGGTTGACGACCTTGGCGGGGCAGCCGAAGTTCAGGTCGATGCCGGCCGGGCCCAGGCGGGCGAGTCGGTCGGCGTTTTCGGCCAGGCACACCGGGTCGGAGCCCATCAGCTGGGCGCGCACCGGCACCCCGGCGCGGGTGCGCCCGCCATTGAGCAGTTCGGGCACGACGCGCACGAAGGCGCGCTCGGGCAGCAGCGTGCCGGTCACGCGGATGAACTCCGAGACACAGCGATCCACGCCGCCCACGCGCGTGAGCACGTCGCGCAGGGTGTGGTCGAGCAGCCCTTCCATGGGTGCGAGCAGCAAGGTCATCGGTGAGGTTCGCGGTGCGGCCAGAGCCCGTAGTGTAAGAAGGTCGCCGCGTGCACCGCCGCACGCTCGTGCCAGCGATGCGGATTGCGATAGAGTGCAGGCTGATTCAACGGGTCGACGAGATGAACCTGATCTACGTGGGCGATGCCATGTGTTCCTGGTGCTACGGCTTCGCCCGCACGCTGGAGGAGTTGTTGAACGATCCGCAGGACAGTGCGCCGCTGCAGCTCGCGCTGATTATGGGCGGGCTGCGGCCTTTCACCACCGAGGCGATGTCGCGCGCACGTGCTGACGAACTCGCCGGGCACTGGCACCATGTCGCGCAAGCCAGTGGACAGCCGTTCACGCCGGACGCCGACACGGCGATGCACCGCGAGGGGTTCGTCTACGACACCGAACCGGCCAGCCGGGCGACGGTGACGGTACGCAGCCTGTGGCCCACGAAGGTGTGGCGCTACTTCAAGACGGTTCAAGAAGCGTTCTACGCGCATGGCCAGGACGTGACCCGTCCGGCCGTTCTGGCCGACATTGCGCAGCAACTGGGCATTCCCCGCGAGGAATTCGCTCGCGCCTACGCATCCCAGGCCATGCGCGACGCGACGATGCAGGACTTCCAGCAGTCCCAGGACTGGGGAATTCGGGGATTTCCCACCCTCATCGCCGAGCACGGCGATCACCTGCACCTGGTGTGCAGCGGCTACCTGCCGATCGCCGAGCTGCGCGACAAGCTGCGGGCCGCCGGTGCACCGCACGCGCATGGACCCGCACAGCACTAGTGCCGCCGCCAGGCGTGGTCAGGGATCGCACCTGCGGACCGACCCACGCGCCGGCAGATCGGCGATGATGCCGGCCTCGCCACCACGACCCAGGAACCGCCGATGAGCTCGATGTCCACTGCGCGTAAGCTGCCATTGACCCTCACCGCCTTGCGCGCCATCGCGTTGACCGCACTCGGCGTCGTCGGGACTGCCGGCGCGCAGACCAGCGCCGATCTGGCCGCCACGGCCGGCAAGGAACCGGGCGCGACCGTGACCGCGTCGGGCCTGGTCTACCGCTCGCTGAAGGATGGTACCGGTGCCAGTCCATCGGCAGCCGACACCGTGAAAGTCCACTATCGCGGCACGTTCGCCGACGGGTCCGAGTTCGACAGCTCGTACAAGCGCAATGCCCCGGCGACCTTTCCGCTGAGCAACGTCATCGCATGCTGGACCGAAGGCGTGCAGCGGATGAAGGTCGGCGGCAAGGCCCGCTTGACCTGCCCGCCGGCCATCGCCTACGGCTCCCGCTCGGTCGGACCCATTCCGCCGAACACCACGCTGCAGTTCGAAGTGGAGCTGCTGGACATCGTCAAACGCTGATCCATGCGCGCCCGCGGGGGGCCGGCCCGCGGGCCGCGATAATCAACGATGTCCGCACCCTCCCCGACCGCCCACGCCCGCGCCGCACCGGGCCCCTCGTTCAGTACCCTGGACTTGCCCGAAGCCCAGCGGGCCAACCTCGCGCAGCTCGGCTACGCCCAGATGACGCCGGTCCAGGCCGCCAGCCTGCCGCTGGCGCTGGCCGGTCGCGACCTGGTCGTCCAGGCCGAAACCGGCAGCGGCAAGACCGCGGCCTTCGCGCTGACGCTGTTGACCCGGCTGCAACCACCCGCCGCCGCGGGCCCCGTCGCGGTCCAGGCACTGGTGGTGTGCCCGACGCGTGAACTGGCCGAGCAGGTCACCCACGAGATTCGGCGCCTGGCCCGCAGCGAAGACAATGTTCGTGCGCTCACGCTGTGCGGCGGCATGCCGCTGCGACGTCAGCAAGAAAGCCTCGCGCACGGCGCCCACGTCGTGGTGGGCACGCCGGGGCGGCTGCTCGATCACCTGGAGCGCGGCACGCTGGACCTCGGCGCGCTGCGCACGCTGGTGCTGGACGAGGCCGACCGGATGCTGGACATGGGCTTCTTCGACGACGTCGCCAAGATCGTGCGCCAGTGCCCGAAGGAGCGGCAAACGCTGATGTTCTCGGCGACCTATCCCGATGCGATCACCGAGCTCAGCAAGCCGTTCCTGCGCTCGCCACAGTGGTTGCGGGTCGCCGCGCAGCGCGACGCACCGCTGATCGAGCAGCGCTTCTACGAGGTCCGCGACGACCAGCGGCTGCACGCCGTCGATGCCTTGCTGCAGCACTTTCGCCCCGACAGCACGATCGCCTTTTGCAATACCAAGCAGCAGTGCCGCGACCTGACGGACGTCTTGTTGGCCCAGGGCCACAGCGTGCTCGCGCTGCACGGCGAGCTGGAACAGCGCGAGCGCGACCAGGTCCTGGTGCAATTCGCCAACCGCAGCTGCTCGGTCCTGGTGGCCACGGACGTCGCGGCGCGCGGACTGGACATCGCCCAGCTCGGCGCGGTGATCAATGTCGACATCACCCCCGACCCGCAGCAGCACATCCACCGCATCGGCCGCACCGGCCGCGCGCAGGCCAGCGGTCTGGCGCTGAGCCTGGCCAGCCTGGACGAGATGGGCAGCGTGGGCAAGATCGAACAGGCCTTGGGCGTCGAGATGGCGTGGTATCCGCTGTCGGAGCTGACGCCTCGCCCCGGCGGTCCAGTGCGTCCTGCGATGGTCACCCTGCAACTCGTGGCCGGCCGCAAGGACAAGATCCGTGCCGGAGACGTGTTGGGCGCTCTGACCGGCGAGGCCGGCCTGCGCGCCGAGCAGGTCGGCAAGATCCACTTGAACGACCACTCGACCTATGTCGCGGTGGACCGGCAGGTCGCCGATGCGGCACTGGCGCGCCTGAACACCGGCACGATCAAGGGCAAGCGCGTGAAGGTGCGTCGCGTCGCGCCCTGAGCGGCTGACGCGCAGCGAGCTGCCTCAGAACGACTCCCATTCGTCCGAGCCTGCGCTGGCCACGCCCGGCGCTGCGTCCTGCTCGCCGGCCGGGGCGGCAGGTCGCCCGAACGGCGGACGGACGACGTTTTTCGCGCGGTTCGGACCCCGTCGTTCTTGCAGGCCAGACACCGGCACGCCGGCCTCGAGGGCCGGGCGCGCGGCGCTCGGCACACTGGACGAACTCGCCGGCACCGGCCCGGCGGCCCGTGCCGGCGCGCCCGCGCTGGCGCGGGATGCCGCGGCCACCGCTGCCGGCGCGCTCGTCGATGGCGGGCTCGACGCGGTCTGCGCAAGCTTGAACATCGCCATCGCCTGCACGAGTTGCTGGGCCTGGACCTTCAGGCTCTCGGCGGCGGCGGCGCTCTGTTCGACCAGCGCAGCGTTTTGCTGGGTAGCCTGGTCCATCTGCGACACCGCCTGCCCGACCTGCGCCACGCCGGCGCTTTGCTGTGCGCTGGCGCTGCTGATCTCGCCCATGATGTCGGCGACGCGCTGAATCGCGGTCACGACCTCGGTCATGGTCGTGCCGGCCTGCCCGACCAGCGAGGTGCCCTGCTCGACACGCTCCACGCTGGCATTGATCAGGCTCTTGATTTCCTTGGCGGCGTCGGCGCTGCGCCCGGCCAGGTTGCGTACCTCGGAGGCCACCACCGCGAAGCCGCGGCCCTGTTCGCCCGCGCGCGCGGCCTCGACCGCTGCATTCAGCGCCAGGATGTTG
>Ga0182021_10007638_pt1 | contig 12823 bp, 33 predicted proteins | sample 612E3MmetaG_FD_120493 | JGI IMG/M metagenome (GOLD analysis project Ga0182021, IMG submission 120493) | Permafrost microbial communities from Stordalen Mire, Sweden - 612E3M metaG (Illumina Assembly) | ecosystem: Environmental > Terrestrial > Soil > Wetlands > Permafrost | place: Sweden... | reverse complement strand
TCTCAGCAATGAGGGAAGGTAAGTCATTACAAGGATTTTATGACCACGGATTGTTTTTCGGGCCGAAATTTGTAAAGGAACGTCATGATCTTCTAGTTTTTGAGCTAGATAATCATAATACTCTATTGGAATTCGATCCTGATGAATTTCCAAATTATCCTGATGTTGACAGAACACCAGAGGTTGTGGTAATATCTAATACTACACTTCTTACTAGGTGTCAGAGTTGGGGGAATAATCATCCTTATCCACGATGTAATGATTGGAGAGAAGGATAAGTAATTCATTATGGCCCGCTATCCCAACGGCAGAGGAAAAGGTCCTAAAAACCTTTTAGTGTCAGTTCGAATCTGACGCGGGCTACCAAATATTATATGCCCAAGTAATCCAATTGGTAGAGATAGCAGATTCAAATCCTGCAAAGTATCAGTTCGAATCTGATTTTGGGCACCAATTTTTATCGCCCCCGTATAATGGCACACTCTTCTAGATAATGTTATCTAGTTCCCAATGACAATTGGGGCAAAGTTGTATGATATTATCCTGAGAACTAACTTCTGCTAATGTAGCAGTTAGGGGGAATTTTGATAAAGGCTTTATATGGCATAATTCTACATGTTTAGTATATCCACATTTAGCACAAGGCAATTGAAGTAGGTTTCTATATAAACTTTTAGTATAATTTCTTAAGTAAGAGTTTTTCCATGAGGGGTGCTTACCGTTTAGACTGATCTTATCTTGTATCTCCCTAAGAGTTATAGTGTTGATTATTCCATAACGATGTATACTACAATAGGACTTGGTTGCAAGTCTATTACGTACTAATGTTGTGCAAGAAGTAAAATCACACAGTCTTTTGGAATCGAGTTTAGGTTGTCTAGACATTAGAACCTCCATTATATATGGGCCAGTATACCCTCTGCCTTCTAAGCAGGAGAAAGGTTAATGGATTACATGAGAGTTCGAATCTCTTCTGGCCCGCCAATTATTAATAGTCATTATGCACACCTTATGGGCGTGTACGTGCATAATGGATGTAAATGCAGGTTCGAATCCTGTTGCGGGGGCCAAATCTATTAGGAGATAGAATGAAGATTGTAATCAATGATTGTACTGGTGGCTTTAGTCTTTCCAAGGAAGTTTATGATGAACTTGGAATTCCTTGGGACAATTATGGTTTTTGCTTTGATACCTTTATAGAAAAGGGTTTTAAGATAGATAGGTCTGATCCTAGACTTATTGCTGCTATTGAGAAGATAGGTTGTGATAAGGCTAGTGGGGAACGTGCCAAACTTAAGATTCTGGAAATTCCAGACGATATCGAGTATTATATTGAGGATACTGGTTGGGGGGAAGAAATTATTCACGAAAAGCATAGGACTTGGTATTAGGTAAATAATCCCACTGCCCGATATACTCTAACTGATTGTTGGGGGCTGTCTTATAAACAGATTTAAGGTTTGGGTTTGATTCCCACATCGGGCACCAATTCTTTTTGGGGGAAAAATGAAAATCCTTGTTGTAGATGATATCCGTAATCATGTGCTAGATGCAGTTTATGCCCGCACACCAGAAGAAGGTTTGCAAAAGATTATTTCTGAGCCTTGGGATGAGGTTTGGCTTGATTACGATATGGGTGGGGTAAAGACAAATCTTATGATCGTAAAGAAGTTGGAGGAATTGGCGCAAGTAAATAGTATTTTGCTACCTATTGGAAGATTTGTTTTGCACACCAGTAATCCTGTTGGACGGGAAATTATGCGTAGCTATTTGGAAAGTTATTACAAGGTGGTTTATGCAATCGTTGTGGGCCGGTAAGACCTATTGACTTTAACCTTATTACGTGGGTCCGTAATTCAAAAGTAGAATGTCAGCCTTTTAAGCTGAACGTTGGGATTGCAAAATTCCCCGGACTCACCAATTTCTTTTAGCATAGGAGATACAAATGATTCGAAATAAGATTGTTCCCTCTACCATTACCACGGATTATGGTTATGATGAGCATGGCTGTCCCCTTACTCTAACTCAGTCAATTGCTGTTGAGAGTGTGGATAAAGAAGTAGTTTGTGATTACTGCAATAATCCTATTCTAGATGGTGATGCAGCTTCAATTATATATGTTGGGCTACTTGGAAGATGTAACTAAGAATACTCCTTTTCCCGAGGGATATTACTTTGATAAGTATCTGACTACATCTGAATTCTTTGTCCGCGCCAAGGAAAGTGATTTTGGTTGTAGAACGGAATTTCATTATCATGCTGCGTGCCTAATTCTAATGCTCTATAAGTAGACTTCATCGTGGCGGGTAATAGGCGATGATTATCCGCCATAATGAGTTCTAATTAAACTCATCAGGGGCTAGTTTAAATGGTAAAACTTTGGACTGTGAATCCAAGAATCCACGATCATAACGTGGTCCCCTGACCAAATCCGCAGACGAAAGGAGTGTGCAAATGTATGAGGAACGTCATACAATTTGGTTGCCTATTTAAAGCCGCAGGATGCACACTTAATTTTCTTAGCGACACAAATCAACTTCAAGTAGTTGATTTTCCTGACGCGAAAGAAAAGTTTGTGATGGACGCCCTCAATGAAATAGATCAATTTGAGGATACTGCGACTTTTGGGGATGGCTTAGTTGCAATTCCTTTGGCAGACCTAATTGATGGCAATCCAACCTCTTTGTCCGAAATTTTGCGCTTGCAGATTCTAGAAACTAGTGGTATAATGCATCATGGATTTTGGGTGAATCAGATTATACAGCATGTAAAAACTACTCGTAGTTGGCATAGCTCTGATGAGCCTAACGTATGCACTAAGTTTGGTGAGATTTGTACTAAAAGAGGAATAGAAAGGAATCCACATAAGCGTGGTAGACCCTCAAATAGAAGTCCTGATGAATTTCATATGATGAAAGCATCTGGTATTTCTAGAGAGAATTTAGTAACGCCGGGGTTAGAGGCTCTTACAGTTTCTATTGATCGCGTGTTACTAGTAAGTCGTCCACCTATATATTCTAATTGGAAGCTTGACCGATTAGATGAGACAGAACTGCAAGCCATTATGGATAGAATTCAAAAGGAGCTAAAAGTACGTGAGGATAATCAAGCACAAACATGAGGATATTTGCCGGGAATGTGAAAGCCCTGATCATTGCTATTGTAAGTGTCCATTAGCAGGAGAATGGGAGAGTCTTTCTCCGACAAAAACTGCACCCACAAAACCAAAGGCTTTGGTGACTAAAAAGTGAGTGTCATTCAATGTATCTTTCATGGCAAATTAGTTGAATATTGTGATCATGATGAATGCTTTTTCGTGGATGGGCCACTAAAGGGTGATATTTGGGATTTAGACTATGAGTTAGGTGTAACAACTTCATCTAGATTTTGCCCGGTTACTAAAACTATGGAGACTCACCTATTTGTTGGCCTTACAAAAGAGGGCGCTGAAATAGGTACTCATCATCGTAAAGATGACGGTAATCATGGGTGGAAATGCCTAGATGAAAAGCAATAAAGGAAAAGGAAAGGAAGGTACTGCCTATTAGAGAGCCTTAGGGTGTTCCAAGGTGTTCGGTTTTTGCTTTGATCAAAACAAAACTCTAGTAGTATGAAGGAGATTTAAATGAACGGTTCTGTGACTGTTATCGCTGGTGCTGAGAAGCTTGTTTCTGAGTCTTTGGTTTGCCTTTCGGTTGGCGATATTCGTTCCGACTATGGTGATGTGCTTAACATCGAGGATTCGATGCAGGCTTTTATTAATGGCCGCGCAGTTACGGATACTGCGCGACTTGTGGCTGGCGATGAGCTTACCTTTAACCTGCCTGTTGGCAGCAAGGGTTAGTCTTTAACTAGTCCAAACCAAAATTGCGGGGGTTATCGAAAGGTAGCCCCCGCAGTTTTTAGTTTATTAGAGAGGATACAATGTCAGGTACTCAAAGGGTTATTATTGAAGGTGACGTTGTTAGATATGAGGAAACTTATGTCCAGCGTCAGGTCGGATTAGGTGCCTTTATTGAAACTCTTAAACAAGATCGTGATGTTTCACTTCCGCGACTTCCTAGAAATACTAGGTTCTTTACGCAGAAGGGTAATCAAATTTGGATTGTGATTGAATTGGAGCCGGGTCTTAGATTTCTAAAGACTGAATCTCATCAGGTTGGTCTTAGACTTTCTATGCCGTGGCAGTATTTCGCTTTCTCATTTATTGCAGGTGGTGGATATCCCACCATTAATTGGTCCTTTGCTGATTACAGACTATTCTGGTCAAAGACTCGAATTAAGTCTTTGACAGAGAGGGTTATTCCTGCAAGCCTGCCCAATGTTTATCGTAATGATGGTAAGATTTGTTTTGGTGCTACTGCCCCGGAATCTACATTGGAATTGGCTGAGCGGATAGATACTCTGGTTAATGAGTTCTTTAGTCCAGCTTCTCTCTTTAATCGTGATTTGGGTTGGAATATTCCTCCATCTTACGAAAGCTTTAGGTCTTGGGCAATGGCTAGCCGAAATGATCCTCTTATTTGTCTTAAATGGGATAATATTTGGGGCAATAACTATTGCCGATATGGTCATCCAATTTCAGAGTATATGACTCTCCCTGAGGGTTATGACCGAGAGGAAAAGATTGTAACTTGGATGGCCGCAATAAATAGTAATCGGACTCCTCTTATTGATTCTAGTGATCCAGTATTGGCAGGACTTGATGAAGAGGAATGCCAATGTGATGAGTGTATTGCTGAACGTACTGCAAATGCTCCTACAGTTGCAGAGGAAATTACTCGTGCTCAGGAAGAATTGGAAAATATTGAAGCATTACCTCATGCTGATCTAGAAGAAGATGAAGAAGAAGAGGAAGAGCCTGAGGAAGAGGATTTTGATAATGAAGAGCCTGAGGAAGAATTTGAACCCGTTCCTCAATGGGACGAGAATGGTAATCCTTTATGAGTAGACCTGTAGCTGCGGCTTCTGATAAGCCAGTGATTAATCTAAAAGTAGTAATGGATGTAGTTGATGCAACTCCTGCTCTTTCGGATGCAGATGCTAAAACTCTTCGTAAGAATCCGAAAACAAGGAAAATTTCAGCGATTATCAGAATGCTAACAAACTTGCCATTTAAAACCTCAGCAGGAGATTGGTAAATGATTGATGCTATAGTTATTCCACCACCCAAACCCTTTGAGATTCTGAACTATAAGGGGGAGGATATTGATACTCTCCCTGAACCGGGATTGCCTTATTTTGTGGCAACTCAGGATGGTTTATATCTTGCAAAGAAAACTGTGCTTGGAAAATCAATTACTCCTTTCAGGGAGAAGTTGAATCATCTAAAGGCTTTTCCAAAAGATTATGAGGGTGGGTGCTTTTGGTGGGATGCACCAAAGGTTCCTGCAAAGATTATGGCTAAGACTATCAAGTTTTTCACCGAAGTCTATAATAAGGAGAAGTCTGAGGCCGAAGTCCTTATTCTTTACAATGACCAGAGTAAACATTTCTTCCTAATGGTTCCTGAGCAGGAATGCACAGGGGCAAGTGTGCATAGTAAAACTGATGGTGCGCGAATCCATAAGGGTTGGCAAATCATTGGTACTATTCACAGTCATTGTGACTTTAATGCTTTCCATTCTGGAACAGATGATGCTGATGCCGATAAGCTAAATGGACTTCATATTACCATTGGTGATCTAATCACTAGTGGGCCAACTTTTGCGGCTATGGTGTCCATTAATGGGATCAAGTTTCACTACAATATCGAGGAAGTGGCAGAGATTGAAAATCTGCCGGAAGTTACAATTCCTGATTGGTGGATGGATCAGATCAAGCATACTAATACCATTATAGTTCCTAGCAGAGCATCTAATACTCAGGAAGCTAACAAGAATTGGATTTCTCAATTCTGGAGGCGCAACAATAATTCAAAATATAGCCAGAGAGGTAATAATTGGGAATGGGATGATGGTGATGATGATTATCTTCTTCCCGGCGACAAGAAATATTTTTCTGGTGCTTTCGATACCAGCTACTATTCAGTAGAGCTTGGTTGCAAGGTTCCTGAAAAGCTTTATGATCGTGCTAAATACAAGATCAAGGATGATTGTTGGGAAGAGGCAATTGGTCTTGCTGCTGACAATCTTGCTGAGCTTGCCGAAAGACATGGGGTTTTAGTAGTCTTTCAGACTGCTAATATTGCTGATCTACAGGCTAAGGAAGATGGTGTTATTGAAGGTGTAGTTAAGGAAATTCCTTCAGAATACGAGGAGACTATTAGGACTAATTCTGAGGAAGATTTGGATGAAATTATGGAAATGCTTGACCGAGCAGAAACTATATCTCAGGCGAGATTCAATGATTATCTCAATGCCGAAGATATGGTTGATGTTGTGGAAGAGTCTTACGAGTAGGGTTGGTTAAGATATTCAATTGCCCAAGCATAAAAGTCAGAATCTTCAATTAATGCTGTATTGTGATAATGGCATAGAATACCACGGGGTTTACCCGTTATATGGTTATGGTCTATAGATAACTTTATTCCACTATCCTCTTGTGTCCTACCACATTTAGGATAGGCACAAGTTCCGCCTTGTTTAGCAAGTGTTTCCTCATACCATTCAGGAGTTACACCATAAACTCTATAAATTCTTAAAGTACGACTTCTTTCTCGGTTGTTAGCCCACCATTTAATGGTGGCCCCTTTTTTGGTGGGGGACTGTAAATAACATTGATAGCACATTTTGCTACAATGACATTTTCTATCTGGATGACCACAATTGGGTACTGTAGGCTTTCTACTCATAATATAACCTCCTTGTGCAATAAATTATACCATATTCTAGTAAAGGAAGTCAATATGCGACGTTTTGTTTTGGTAGGAGCCGGGGGCACAGGGTCGATGATTATTGACCCCTTACTCCGTTATCTAACTAATATTTATCATGAGGCAGATTCGTGGGAACTTGGAATTATAGATGGGGATTCAGTTGAAGAAAAGAATTTGAGTAGACAGCTTTTTGATGCCAGTTCTGTTACCGTTAACAAAGCAGTAGCACTAGTCAATAAGTTCCCCTACTATCAAAATCTCATAGCAATACCAGAGTATTTAGGAACTGATAATATCAGGCGCTTCTTGGTTGACGGCTGCGTAGTACTTATCGCAGTTGACAATTTCTTGATACGGGCTCTAATTGAACAGCATTGTTTGGAACTGGAAAACTGTGTGGTAATCAATGGGGGTAATGAGGAAGCTACTGGATCAACCCAATTGTGGATTAGATGTGGGGGCAAAGATATTACCCCACCCATAAGCTTTCTCCATCCTGAAATATTAGCCGGTGGTGAAGATAGGGCAGAAATGTCTTGTCAAGCAATTGCACAACTTGATGGTGGTACTCAATTGATTACCGCTAACATGGCATCTGCAATGTTTATGTTGGTGGCATTAATGCAAATAGCTCCAATAATCCTAAATGAGTTTAATAATGCAGATTTGGCTGATCCTATAGTTTGGACTGAGCTTCAATTTAATCTGCCAAAAGGTACAACTTTCGCAACCGATAATCGCAGCCGACGCGGTTGGCAGGAGGATTAATTAAATGGCAAAGCAAAGTTTTTATAAGCCCCATACAATAACATATGAGGAGTGGGAACGAAAGCAAAAATCAAAGGGAATTAGGCGGGAGCGAAAGATATATCGTGAGGCTAAGTATTCTCAGGAAGAGCCTATAATTGATAACGCGCATAAGGAGAATTACTGTGGTTCGTAGAAGTGATACCGGCACCCTTATTGTAATTACTACTGATCTTGGTATCCCTGCAGATTTTCATGAGATTTGGCAAATTACAGATGGCTTTAATAAGCCCTATTGGGCTTGTAGAAGTTGCTCTTTTCAGGGTGATATGAAGGAAGGTATTGCTCATATTGTTGCCAAGCAGTTTAGGAGCGGAAATGTCTAAGCCAAATGACAAGGGTATTACAATCTTTACTTTTGCTGTCAAGCCTATTCTTGATGACAATAATAGACCAGAAGTTTCGCGCGTAGAATCACTGCTTATTGATCTTTTCTATCAAGTTTTAGAGGAACCTTATATAGAAAAGGTTGTCCTAAAGATTGAGTGGCCGGATGGAAAAGATGAAACATGGGCACCTGATACTGTTCCTGATTATTTCCACTATAATATGAGTAATCTTACGGCTTCTAAAGGAGACTAGATGGTTCCTAAACCATGCCTTTTTAAAGGAATCCTTCAAGGCAGGTGAAATGATAGAGTGGGGTAGTCCAAATGTTTAAGTTTGAGATAGGCCAATGGGTAAGAATATTGGATGTAGGTGATAATCTTACTATTGCATCCAATATTGGTAAGGTAGGTTTAGTAATAAGTCATGGCCCGGAAGATTCTACGTATCCGTACCACATACTGTTTTATACTTCTAGGAACGAAAATCGTAGATGTGATTATAGAGAGGATGAGTTGGAGTTATTCAATGCCACAATTCAGAGTTAATGATTGGGTTAGAGTAATAAAAGCTGTGCCAAGTTATGCAAAAGAGGGTACAGTAGGGATAGTTGATGAAATAAGGCGCTCCGTTATATGGCCGGTTGGTGTGACTTTTTATCGTCTAGATAAGACTTCCTATAAAAGGGTATTTAGTGCTAATGAATTAGAGCCTTATATTCCGGGGGAAAATAAAGATGTTTAATGTTGGTGATTGGGTAAAGGTTACTCAGGTAGTTAGTATTTCGGGTATTCCTGAAACTAGTTCTGATCTTATCAGATGGATTGGAAAAGTGGGGGTAATAGAAAAACTTAATAATCAGGCTTATGAAGGATCACTCCTTTTTAGAGTTAGGTTTTATACCTCTAAAACTACCTCAGATTATGAATCTTTTAGAGAATGTGAGTTAACATCTTATGTTCCATAGAGGCGATTGGATAAGAGTTAAGTCTGGATTATATGATAGTCAGAAATGGGATAGAAGTATGCTTTCATATGAGGGTAAAGTAGGTCGTATCTATAGTATTTATAGAGAGATGGATAGGAGAAGTCTTACTCCTATCAATGTAAGGTTTTATACTGCAAATGAGCCTATTGGTTTATATGTAATGTCATTTGATGAGGATGAAATAGAATTATTTGAGGCCCCAAATGTTTCAGAAGGGTGATTGGGTAAGAGTTAGACCCAACTCATTTGCTAATAGTGGTTGTGTAGGGATTATTGTATCCCTAACTACTCGTGCTCATCCTAGCCAGTACATAGTTAAGTTTTATAAACCAGACGGGACAATTAAAACTTTGGATATGCTAATGGAAGATGGTCTACCCCACGATGGTAGATGGTTTTATCAAGAAAGAGAGTTAGAGGAATTCCATGTCATTTGAAGTGGGTGATTGGGTTAGAGTTAAGGAAATATATAGAGACAACGATTGTACACAGATAGAAACGTTGGCTCTAACAGCCTCCCTTTATAAAGGTAAGGTTGGAAGAATTACTCATATTCGTGGTGAATCCCCATTTAGTGATGAGGTTCCTTATTTTCCAATTACGGTAAAGATTTATAGGTCCAGAAATAGGGGACATGTGAATTGCTTTAGAATTGGTGAATTAGAAAGATTTATCCCTCCCCAAGAAAGGAATGAAGAATGAAGAAACGTATTGTAGGGATTCTCTTATATTGTCTCCTTACTGGATTCTTTAATGGGTATGTTATCATGCCTAATTTTGGGGTAGTGGCCTACATTATCTTCATGGGTATTTCTCTTGTTGGTGCTTTCCTTTTGGGATCAGAGCTTGCCGACTATCAGTATAGAAAGTAGCCCCTAATGCAACGCTGCTTTAAGAAAGATAAATTCATAGAAATAGAAATGAAGAAAAAAGGGTGGGCAGAAGTTAAAACTATATGGTCTGGTCATTATCAAGATTATGTAGTAAACTGTTTATCCTCATACGAAAATACATTTTGGTTTAGATATGAAACACTCTATAAGATTCTTACGGGGGAGCCATCAATGGGGGGTACTTGGTTATCTTATATACCTACAGCAGAGGACCGTTAAGTGCAACACTGTATAAAGAAGGATAAGATTATCTTTGCTAAGCTACTTACTTGGCAGAATAAAAAAGTTTTCATGTACCACGGCGAATGGTATGTTGGGGCAAGAGTAACTTTTGAAGATAGAGACTCATTTGTATGGACATATGATTCAATATATGATTGGGCAGTAAATGGTTTTACTCCTCATTCAGCCCAACATCTTCGAAGTATTTATGAGGAATTATTGTGATACATTGCATAAAGAAAGACAGGATAGTTAAGGAAAGTTTTGAACGTTTTAGATGGGAAAATGTACTAATATACTTTTCTCCTAATTATAATCGTTGGATTGTCACTGCCGATGACCATCTTGGTTATCAGACTATATGGGACTTGGAATCAACCTATAGATATTGGGTAGATGGCAGTGGATTTCCAATGACAGCCCTATCTCCTGAGAGGCACTAAATGCAACACTGTTTAAAGAAGGATAAAGAATTACGTGCTTGGCTACATGCTTGGAATAACATAAAGATATTTCAGATTTCAGGTGAGTGGTTTGTGGGGGCAAATATAATTGATGCATCAAACGCTAGTTCTATATGGACATATGAAAGTCTTTATAACTATTTCAAGTATAGCGGGATGGAGGAAATAGAACCCCGTAATTATGAACCATTTCTATCAGTTTATGCTTCCCTATTAGAGCACTAGGAGGATGGAATGAATTCAGATGATATTCAAAAGCTTCTTGATAAGTTAAGTACAGCACTAACTCCTGCCGCAAGTAATGTTTGGGATGTTGTTGTTAGACAGCAAATAATTGAGGCTTTGGCTTGGTTAGGGGTAGGAATTGTTTTATTCTTTGTTGCCATAGCCCTAACTATTGGTATTAGAATCTGGCGTAATGCGGCTTGTTACTTTACTGATGATGATACCTCTTTACAATTTACTGGTGTGTTTGTTATCTGGTTTGTTTGGTTTTTTGGATTAGGTGCTTGGTTAGTTACAGACCTTCCCAAATTAATTAATCCTCAGTATGGCGCTCTTATGGATTTGCTTGATAAGCTGACTGGTCATTAGGGGGGGCTAAATGAGAATAAATACTATACAATGTGATAGATGTAAAGTAATTAAAGATACTACCCTAGATGATTCCCATTTCGATTGGGGTAGGCTGGAGACTCGTAAAGATGGAGCAATGTATGAATGGGAAAAGTTTGATCTTTGTCCAGATTGTAGACATGAATTTTATAAGTGGTTTAATTTATGGCTACCTGATGGTAAGCAAGCATGGATTGAATCACATTTTAGTCAGCAATTGGATAAATGGGTTGATTGCCCAATTAAAACCGCATGGGTTGATCGTGATCGTACCTTACCCAAATGGAAGGGCTTATAACTTTGGAGGTTAGTAAATGAAGTGTCATGAGTTAGTAAAACATACTAATTCTCGTAAAGAGTTTTTGGATGCGTTTGGTTTCTGCTATCAGTTAGCCGGAAGTATTCTTCTTACAGATGTTAATGATCCTTATACTGTGGGGGAAAGAAATAGATTAATTGAACTTCTTCTAAATACTTTATCTCGTCCCGAAGATTACTCAGTTGATATACTGGATAGTCTACAAAAATTAGCACTAGAAAAGTAGGGAGCAAAATGGTTAAACAATTAGATATAGACTATATTAGAATAGTATATCAATGTCCCAACACTCATGATAGTTATACTACTGTTCGCTATAATGTAAAAGCAGACTCTTATGAATGTGATTTGTGTGGATCACATGGGGCGGTAGAAATATATATTTATGAATGTGAAGGTTGTGGTAATGAGCATTCTCTACAATTAAGGGAGTGGTAAATGTTTAAAGACATACTGGAGTTTTTTATCAGACTATCTATATTCTTGGCTGGTTGTTTTTTGATTAGTCTTTGTACGTATATAATGCTTTCTCTGCCCCTTAGTTTATTGGTGGCCGGAATACTTGGCTTCATTTGGGGGGTAATATCCTCACGAACTTTCCTTATTCTTGACTAAGGAGGGCAATAAAGATGCAACATTGTTATAAGAAAGATAGAATAATAAGAGAACAAATGAAAGAGTGGGGCTGGGATAGAATAGAAATATTACCCCACGAAGAATTTGGTTATATAGTAAGAGCTTGGAATCTCCCTACTAGTAGAGACTGTTCTAACTGGACATACGAAGGTCTATATCATCATATCCTAATGCCAACTTTTGTGGCCCCCTTTCTAGGATATGGCGAGGATAATTCTACGTTTCATTTAAACTCATTCTAAGAATGTTCTAGTACTTGTTCTAAAAAGTGGGGGAAGGATATTCTATTATTACATATAATGTATATAAGGAGTATAATAAATATAGTAGTAAGATACCTCAAACCATAGGAACAAACAAGTTGTACCATAAAATTCGATGCCTGTCAAGTTAGCTTTACATTTGTTAGTCGAAAACGGCTAACAAATAGTGATTTTGAGTTTCATCCACGATGCCGTTACATAAAGATAAAGATTAAAAAGAACCAATTGTATATAGTGGGGGTAAATATGGCTGGTATACACTGTCTAAAGAAGGATCGAGTTATCAAGAAGCAATTAGAGGAGGGAATATGGACAGATTTAAAAATCTACTTCTCGCCCGAATATGAGCGTTGGGTTGTTGAAGCTCATAGTACAGTGGGTAGGTCGTTCCCTGTAATATGGTCTTATGATTCTATTGTTGAACTTATCTTTCATCCAGAAAATAATAGTATGGCCGAAGTATTATGGACGA
>Ga0182021_10007637_pt1 | contig 12823 bp, 7 predicted proteins | sample 612E3MmetaG_FD_120493 | JGI IMG/M metagenome (GOLD analysis project Ga0182021, IMG submission 120493) | Permafrost microbial communities from Stordalen Mire, Sweden - 612E3M metaG (Illumina Assembly) | ecosystem: Environmental > Terrestrial > Soil > Wetlands > Permafrost | place: Sweden... | reverse complement strand
TCCTGATCCAAAATAATGGAGAATTTTTTAGCTCCCAGATAGTTCAGATGGTCATTATCATAAAAATCATCTTTTGTAAAACGCGGATCCCTGAAGTAATCTAAATAAGTTATGCCGAACTTCCGGCAGAGATCACTGGTAATGTTGTGATTTGCCTTGTCAATAAGAGGATTGATCCATTTGAAATAGGTCTCACATACAGGGGGAGTTACCAGGTAAACAGCAATGTTTCTTTTCTTCAGGATCCCAATCAGTTCATCCAGGTATTGAATTGTCAGTGCACGGTTCTTCGGGTTGATCAGCGTTTCATGAAATCTCAACCGTTTGATCCCTGAGGAATCGGAAATACTGCCCGGATTTTCAGGCAAAGGGGCCCTTTCCCATCCATTAGGCTGTATATCACCGATCTCTTTTTTAATTTCTAATGGATTTATCAAATTGTCAATAATCATATTCCTGGTGTAAAGCGCGGTATAACAAAATGTTTTTGGGTCAAGGAGGTTTAATGACGGATGTCGGATCCCGTAATAATGAAAATAAAAATAATCCCGAAAACCATCAGGTGTTTCATTTAATTCAAAATAGAAGGATATGTATGAGAGTGAGATAATTACTCCTTTAAGCCGTGGAAGATAACCGAGGTATTTGAGGCAAAGGCGCATGTCATAAAACAGTGTTTGTGAACTGTTCCCGAAATTTAAACCTTTACAGGAGAAATATTCAGGATCGATATCCTTGTATGCATTGGAAGATCCCAATACGAGAATGTTAATTGAATCTGATTGGTTTTCAATCATCTTTTTTTTCTGGCTGTAACTGTTGGGAATTTTCTGCGAGCGGTATTCAATGTATATAAAAATGAGGCATAACGGCATCATGAACAGAAACAATTTGATAAAAAATTCCCTAATGTCAGGTTTCATCAGAATTGAAGATAAATGAACTGCCTGCTTTCCGGTGCACTGAAAAGGATGATTGAGATTGTTATAAAATAATAAAAAGCCCACCTCAGATAAACAGGACTCTGGTATATTCTTTCAAACATATCTTTTTTCTCCGACATTGCATCCCAGAATATTAATATTACGGTTGCCGCAATCCCGGCAATCAGTTGGGCCCCGTTCAGTCCCATCCGGCTATAAAACATGTAATGACCGTGTATTTCCCCATATGACCATCCATGAAACAAATCCCTGATGAGCAAACCTGCATTGGTCAGGTTTGCAGTCCTGAAAAAGATCCAGACAAAATTGACAAGAAGGAATGTGGTAAAGATCTGGATGGCTGTAAAAACCTGTGGCGATTTGAGCAGTCCTGTCCCGGTATTGATTTTTTTCCGGATGTCCCTGGTAACTATATCAAAACTGACATAAAACCCAAACAGGAGCCCAACGACAATATAATTCCATCCAACACCATGCCAGACCCCTATGATCAAAAAAGTAACGAAGGCTGCCACAACATACATGATCTTCTCAGCACTCAGACTTTTAAGATACTTTGTTTTTTTTAACATTTTCTTCAGCGAATAGCTGTAAGTTAATACCGGTAAGAATACATAATCACTGCACCATGATGAAAGGCTGATATGCCAGCGTGTCCAAAAATCCCTGACAGATTTGGAAAGAAAGGGTCTGCGGAAATTCTGGGTCAGGTCAAATCCTAGTATTCTTGCAGAGCCAAGTGCAATGTCGGTATATCCTGAAAAATCAGCGTATAACTGGATCCCGAATAAAATGATAGCAACTATTGAAGTCGGTCCGTTAGCATGACCCGGATCTGAGAAAACAGCATTCACCGGAATTGCAAGATTATCGGCGATTACAAGCTTTTTAAAGAAGCCCCATGCCATGAGGATCAATCCATCTTTTATCCCTGCAGCTTCAGGGATATGCGTTTCATGAAATTGCGGCATCAGGCGGCCGGCCCTTTCAATCGGGCCTTGTATGATTTTTGGAAAGAAAAGGAAATAGGAAGCAAAAATTCCTATATGGCTTTCGGGTTTAATAACCTCTCTTTTTATGTCGATGAGATAGGATAATGAAGTGAAAACAAAGTATGACAAGCCAATAGGAAAAATTATGTTGAGCACGGAGTCAGGGTAATGCAGATGTAAGAAACCGGCAGCTGCCTTTATATCTATGTTTAAGTAATTAAAATATTTATAAAAACAAAGGATAAGAATATTGATGAGTATCCCCGAGAGGTATACCGGCCGGTTTAGTTGACCATTTGGGAGATATATGTTTAAACCGATCACAAAATTAAGCAGGATTACAACAAAAAGAAAAAGAAGGTACCCCCAGCTAAAAACAGCATAAAAAAGGGAACTGGCTATGAGAAGAAACAACCACTGGAAACGGTGAGGAATCAGATAATACAGAATTACCACGCAGGGAAAGAAAAGAAAGAAATTGAAGGATGTAAAAAACATAGGCTGATTTTCAGGATCGGATTGGTCTCATTTTGGAAATCATTTGAAGGGAAAACCTCCTATCCGGGATCAAAATATTTTAAATTTCCTTTTCAATCAACGAACTTCTCCTTCCCAATCAATTCTATCAGACTTCCGACGGTTGTGATTGAAGCCAATTGCCTGGCTGTAAGTTTTTTTGAAAAATGCTCATCAACAATCGCGATAATGGTCATGATAGACATCGAATCAAAGCCATCAATTGCTTTTAAATTTGTTTCAGGCGAAAAATTGATTTGTTGAAAATCTAAAGCCTCTTTTAAAATTTGCATAAAATCAACTGTTTTCATTTACGTGGTTTTTAATTTGTCAATCTAATTTATATCTCAAGAATAGTTGCTCCCCAGGAATATCCGACCCCGAAACCGGCAAGAAGGACCTTATCTCCGGGTTTAATGATATTCAGATTCATTGATTCTTTCAGGGCAATAGGAATTGTTGAAGAGACTGTGTTCCCGCTCAGCAAGGTGTTATTGTGAAATTTTTCTGAAGGGATCCTGATTTTTTTTCTTAAATATTCGAGCATATATTTATTGGCCTGATGAAAAATAAAATAATCGATCTCTTCTATTGTAAAGTTGTTCTTTTTGAGTATCTTTTCGATTAATCCGGGAACCTTCTCTATAGTAAAATTGAAAATCTCCTGTCCGTTCATATACAGATGGTTCGGGGAATATAAATTTCCATTTTCATCAAGGGTTTCTTTAACAGTCTCATTATATGGTTGTCGCAACGCTCCATTGGTAACAATAAGATTGCCATACCCACTGCCGTCAGTGCCTAACTCAAACCCATGGATTTTTTCAAGGTCCGACAGTTGAATGATCGTCGCTGCAGCGCCATCCCCAAAAATTGCCCTGTTCGCCCGGTCCCTTGGATGGACATATTTAGAATACGTTTCTGCCGTTACCAATAAAACATTGGTCGCAATCCGGCTTTGTAAAAGTCCCTTTGCCAGAGCTAATCCATAAATATAGCCTGAGCATCCCAGGTTAAAATCCAATGCTCCTGCACCAGTTATTAAACCAAGTTTATCCTGCAAAATGCATGAACCCGAAGGAAGAAAATAATCAGGACTCTGTGTACATAACAGGATAAAATCAATCCGGTCCTTGTCAAAACCTTCCAACACCATCTTTGAAGCTTCAATGGCAAGATCCAAAGCTGTTTCATTCTGAGCGGAGATATGCCTTTCTCTTATACCGATTTTCTCTTCCACAATAGCTGCAGGCAGTTTTGGAAAAATTTTCTCCAAATCCTGATTTGTGAAAACAGTTGCAGGCAAATAATACTCAATTTTCATCATTCTGCTTTTGTTTTATAGAATTCCCTGTTCCGGTATATATAGACCTTATTTGCTTTATTGACAGGGTTCAACCAATGCATTAATTTATCCATATTACCTGGTTCAATGGTTGTTTCATAAACAAGAAAAGGGAAACTCATTCTTGCCCTGGTAACCCGTTGGCTCAGGTTGCGGCTGCCTGTAAAAAGGAAAAACTGGGGATGATTCAGCTTCGGACGTTTGGCAAGTGCTATGACTCTCTGGTAAACTGTGGTATCCTTCTTCAGCCTTTCCGGATACTTTGGCCATTTACCGGTATAGAACAGGGCACCCATAGGAACCTCCCCATTCTCATCCTCTATGATAATGGTTTTCACATAAGGGTATTTGTAAAGATAATACATTGACTCTGCCTGCGCCCGCTTTGAATACGTGAATGTAAGACAGCCAAGAAGTATAAGGTTAATTATCCAGAAAAAGATCCAGCATGCCTTTAATAATTTTTTCCTCTTTAACCAGAATGAGGATCCAGCTATATATTTATAATATCCGATTGAGCCAAGCATGATGAAGAAAGGAATGAACGGGAGAATGAACCTTTCCTGTTTGTTCGGGAAAGAAGAATGAAATGCAAAAAACAGTGCGGCCGGGAAAAAGACGAGAAAATACTTTTTCCAGCCCCGGGAAAAACCATAGAAAAAAAACAGGCTTACCGGAGGCAGCATTATCCCGCCAACGGTAAGGAAATAATTATACCACGGTAAAGTAAAATAGGAGTTCCTGTCGGTGATGTTGACCCTGATATAACCCATGAACTCCGCAAACGGATAGCCCCAGATAGACAAATCGATAAGAGTCTGTACAAGGAGGAATGAAAGGAGAAAACCAACAATAATCCCTGCTGTTTCCTTCCATTTTCCCTGGAAAATCAAAAAAGTACATACACCGGCAGGGAATAAAACCGACTGGTACCGGATATCAGTGGCCAGTCCGAAAAAAACACCTGCCAGAAAAAAAACACTGAACAGCCTACCTGAATTCACAGGTTTGACCATCTGCCAGAATCCAAGGATAAGAAAAGGAATGCACACAGCCTCTACCAGGTTCCTGACACTAACCCAGGGCATGAAGTAATAAAGGGCAAGCAGGATCCCCGCCAGCCTGGCTGATCTTCTGTCTTCCAGTCTTTCAACTATACGATATCCGTACCAAACCGTAATCAGCGAAAAAGCACCATGTAACAGTCTCACGATCAGCATTTTGATTTGCGGATCATTAAGATGCACCCATTTCATCAGGGTAAACAGCAGGAATTGAAATCCCGGGTAAAAGAAATTGTGGCCTGTCGGGCCGAGATTATCTTTGCTCGACGGCAGCCATGAATTATAATCATATCCGAAAACCCAGGACTGGGGTGCTTCAATGGTAAGGTAATGGTCATCGAGCATGCCCCAGCCTTTCGCAAACACAGCTGCCAGCAACCTGAACAGGATGGCAAGCCCTATGATGAGGATCAAGGGCTCATCGTTCCAGGTTTTTTTAATTCCCTGGTATATCCGGTTCGCCTGTAAAGACTCTGTCCTCATATAACCTGTTGAATTATTTTAAATTCAGTGTTCCGAAGCCGGTTGTAAAAATAGTCAATCCATTGGTATTTCAGGGTGCATGGTTACCTGCCTCTGTTCCGGAGAATGGAGATGCAGTGTTATAAACTTAATTTCCTGTGTTTCTCATATTCCCGTTCAAGGGTTTTTCTCGGGATAGTCCGATGGTGCATGGGCAGGAATACTTCACAATTTGTATCTAAAAGGATTTTCCAGCTTCTGACAAGGCGTTCCGGATCATCTGCCCAGGGTGGAAAAGCCCTGCCTGGAAAGGGTGAAACACAGGTGTCACCGCTGATAACAAGCTGTTCGTCAATGATCATACTGATGGATCCCCTGGTATGCCCGGGGGTGTGAATAAGTCTTGCCCTGATACCAAAAACTGACAGATCGAAGCGGTCATCAACAAGTATATCAGGTATGAAAACTTTGACTTTTAAATACTTTTCCACGCGCCGGGCTCCCAGGTTGTAAATAAATTCCGAGATAGGCCAGCTTCCATGGGGGAGAGGGCTGAAGCCGGATTCCAGGAAAACAGATTCTGAACGATGAACCAGGACAGGCATCCGGAATCTTTCCTTCAGGATGGCTGCATTCCCGGTATGGTCAAAATGCGTGTGGGTCAGGACCAGTGCATCCAGGCTTTTAAGCCCGATTGAAGAGACCGATTCATTGAGCTTTCCTGACAACAGGGAAGGCCCTGAATCTACCATGATATGATGCCCGTTAAAGGAAACCAGGTAAACATTTGACCAGCCACTTATGATCTGTTCCACTAGGGTCCCGCATCGTGTTTGCCAGTATTTCATCAGGAACCGGTTTGGTTTTTCCGTATCAATGAAGCGACCTGATCAGGTCATCACCTGTTCCAATATGATAACCCTGCGAAAGGTAAATAATTTCTCCTCTTCCATTTATCAGCGTCACAACGGGAAGTATTGATCCTGAAGGCCGGCCTGTTGTATTGGGGATCATATTGATGTTAAATTTTGCAGGAATGAGATAAAGCGAGGACGAAGGCATTTCTCTGCACGTCCCGGCAATAAAATCATTTTTTTCTTTTTCATTTCTGAAAAGAAAAATTATCCTGGCTTTCTTTTTTTCAAGATCCGGCTTCTTTGCTTTGAGGTCCGCGATAAAATGCCTGGTTGGTTCTTTATCCGGCTCCATCCAGGCAAGTATAAGGTCGGCTGATGAGATCCTGCCTGGAATAGGTATGTCAGCATATAAATTCTTCATGTCAAGCTTGCCGAGTACCTTTTGAGCAGGTTCTTTAAGAAGCCTGATCGTTTGTTTCATTTCCCTGCCCTTCACAAGATTGAAGAATGAGAGATTTGCAAGGACGGTACCATCCTTCAGCCTGTTCCCGGTCACCATCAGGTAATACCCCGGTGCAAGATCCAGTTCACAGGGAAATGATCCGAGCCTGGGATCTGCTTCATAATCAAGGGATCTGAAAAATCCGTTATCAAATTTCTCGAGCGTGAAATGAATATAATATTCAGGCTTGCGGTCATTATCAGGATCCGAATCCAGGGTAAGCTTTACTCTTTCGGCTGAAGATAGTTTGGTATGACCGAACATGACATCGTGCCAGGCATTATTAAAAAAATACTGGGGCAGGCGTGTGCCGGGTTCAAGGCGTGCTGCAACACCCATGCTTCTGCAGGCTGCGACAAAGAAAATATCCCTGGAGTGCGGATCCGCGACCTTCAGCTCATAAACGCCGGCAGGGGTAAGGGGCGCCCTGCTGTAATTTGCTTTTTCATCGATAAGAACGGTGTTTTTTACCCATTCAACCAGCTTTCCCGGATCTGTTCTAACCCTGGCCTTAAAGTTATTATCGAATTTTTTCAGCAGGAAGGACTTGTATGGCCTCAGCCATTCGTTGTCGATCCGGGGGTTTAAAATATATTTAAAAAATAACTCACGGTCACCTCCTGAGGAGCCTGGGAAAACTGCGTTATTAAAATTGTCCATCAGGACTTCAAAGGGAACATCCCTGAGATCTTTTAAAGAAATGGCCGATAGTAAAGGAAATAAAAATGCCCTCCCGGAACCGCTGGTTGATCCGGCGAAATCGGTTATTGCCCTGAAGTTTCCCCGGCTTTCATAAAGGAAATGCCATAAGGTGTCGGGATTCAGTTTTAAGGTGGCAGCAAGCCTGAAGGCCCTGGCACTGTCAATAAATGTATGTTCATATGCCGATCTCAGCCGGTCCTCAAACGCAAGCCTTGTTTTATTGGTTTCCTTAAGGGAATCAGAGGTTCCGTAGCCGGCCGGCTTTTCGGCAGGAGGGACAAATTCTTCCTGCAGGGTGTATTCCCGGCCGGGTCTCAATGACAGGTCAAGTTTGATCGTATCGCTGGTTCTCACACATATTTTACTGAAAGCATAGTTGCCGTTTTTGGAAGCCCATATGAGCAAATCGCCATAGCCGGTCTGAAAACTGCAGAGGCCTTTATGGTTGGAATAAGTCCTCAGCAATGGGTAGAATTCGGCATAATTATAAAGCTGGAATTCAACTGCTGCACTATCGACAGGCTTTCCCGACGAATCCCTTACCAGGGCATAAACCCTTTTTGTATCAGCATAATTTGAAAGGATGTTGATCCTTATATATCTTTCATCCTTCAGGAGAATGTCTTCACTGCCCTGGTAGTCGCCGAAGACATTTGTATTTACAAGCATTGCCCTTTTCGCAGGAGCTGTGAACCAGGCTGCATCCAGGACCGGCTCCGGTTCACAGGCACCTATATAATGCCATTTGCCTCCGGCCCAGACTTCCACCCAGGCATGATTGTCATCCGAATGTGCCCATCGTGGCGTATAACACTGGCGTGCAGGGATACAAACTGATCTTAATGCCGCAACCGTAAATGTGGATTCCTCCCCGCAACGCCCGTATGCAGTCCTTACCGTGGCAAGAGGCGATGAAGTACGGTCGTCTGTTCCGCGGTATGTTACTTTTTCATGGCACCAGTGGTTGACTTCAAGTATTGCTTCCTGCATCGACAGTTTTTTTATCCTGTCCTTAAGTTCAGCAAAAAAAACCATCCTTGAAGAATCAAGATTTTCATTATTCACCCTGACCGGAAGCACAAAATGCCTGAACAGTTCATCAGGAATCGTTTTTCCCCAGGAAAATGTATCCCTGGCTGCAAATGAAGCCCGGATGTTACTGAGAAAGAAATCCCCGTTGTAATCGGCAATATCACTCAGCGAGGAATAGGCCAGGATAAATTTCAAAGCCTCTTCTTCCTTCAACGGCAAACCATTGCTGGCGATTTTAAAGACTTCTTCAAAACGGTTCTTTCCAAGCTGTTTCTGCTTTCCGTACCGGATCTCCACTCTTTCACGATAGGATTTATCCTTCAGGAAATGATCGCCCCGCCGGCATGAAGCCATACCTATAATAAGGATGGCTGCAATAAACCAAAAGTAATTTCTCATTTATCAGGAATTTTGATCGGGATAAACGTAATCCGGTACATGAATCCCATTTTCCGGTCTAATATTGTATTCTGATCTCATTTTTAGTGAATGGCAAAACAACTGACTGTTGCGATGAGGAATCCGGAACAAGTGGCAGGACCCTTCCATCCGTTTTAACCATGCTTATTCCATGAAAACCATGCAGGATAAGCTTTACCTTATTGAAGGCTGAATTATACGTTCCTTCCGTATTGCCCAGAATGATCAGTTTGTTTGCCGGATCAAACCTGAACTCACGTTTAAAAAATGTATTATGTTCAAATTCATAGGTCAATCCGTCATCCTCATAATATAGAAAAGCAGCAGCCTTATCTCCTGAATAAATATGAAGGTTCAGGGTATCGTGCGGTTTTTCTGATGTACTCTGGACAACCGATTGCATTGGAAGAAATCCCGAGGCCCTGGCAAATACGGGAAGATCATTCAAAGGCGCATCAACCGTGACTTCCTGTTTCCCCTGGTAAAATTCGCCGGAACTCAGGCGGTACCATCCGCCTTCAGGAAGATAGACTCTGGCAAAGTCCTGGTTGCATGAAACAGGGGCAACCAGCAGGTTATCGCCGAACAAATACTCATCCTGGTAATTCAGCCACCAGGTCTTCTCATCATAAGTGAAATTGATAGCAAGTGCCCGGGCTACAGGCAAACCGGTTTGAACGGAGGTATAGAAGCCTGAATAAATATAAGGCATGAGCCTGTATCGCTGTGAAATAAGTTCTTTAGAAAGATTTTCAATATCGCGGCCAAAGGACCATGGTTCCTTGCTTTTGGTATCCCATGCCGAGTGGTTGCGGAAAAACGGAGTATAGACACCCAGGGACAACCATCGGGCATATAATTCCCTGGACGGGTTGCCAATGAATCCTCCCAGGTCAGGGCCCGCAAATGATACCCCTGAAAGGCCCAGCCCGCAAACCATTCGTGCCGAGAGCAGCATATGGTCATCAGTGGCTTCATTGTCGCCTGTCCACACTGCCGAATAGCGCTGTATGCCGGCATATCCTGCCCTTGTCAGCACAAACGGACGCTTTCCCTTCAACAAAGATTTTGTTCCCTCAAAAGTACCCCTTGCCATATTCAATCCGTAAACATTATGTGCGGCAGCCATGGAAGATTTATGTCCGTCATTATCAAACTGCAGGAAATCGGGGATGCTTTGTCCCCAGGCGCTTGGTTCATTCATGTCATTCCAGAATCCTTCAACCCCGGGCTCAGTAAGCCGGGTAAAGCTTTCGCCCCACCATTTGCGGACAGCAGCCCTGGTAAAATCCGGAAAATGACAACGGCCCGGCCAGACGCTTCCGGTATAATTCTCACCGCCCGGGTAAGTCACGAAATATTTATTGGAAAGGCCTTCATTATAAGCAAAATAATCCTTGTCAATTTTAATCCCGGGATCAACGATTGTGGCCAGATGAAACCCCATGGCATTTAATTTCCTGATCATGCTTTCAGGCTGTGGGAACCTCTCCTTGTTCCACGTAAATATCTTGTATGAATCCATGTAATCAATGTCAAGATAGATCATGTCGCAGGGGATCTGCTTTTCACGGAAAGACTCTGCCAGTTTGATGACTTCGGATTCGGGATAATAGCTCCACCGGCATTGCTGGTAACCCAGGCTCCAGACAGGAGGCATTGGCATCCTCCCTGTCAGCCAGGTATAGTCTCTGATCACTCCTGCAACTGTTGAAGCTCCGAAAAAATAATAATTCATTTCGCCGCCGGATGCCGAAAAACTCATAAACTGTTCGTCGGTCGAAGCCCCGAAATTGAATTTGGTCCGGTATGTATTATCAAAGAAAATACCATAAGTGACCCGGTCATGAATGCCGATATAAAATGGTATGGTCTGATAAAGGGGGTCAAAATTCGTGGCATAGGCGGGAACATCGGAATTCCAGTTTTCATATTTATTGCCCCGTTTATTAAGATTCCCGGTTTTCTCGCCAAGTCCCAGGAATTTCTCATCAGGGAACAGCTTTTTGTAACAACAGGCTTCAGTTCCCAGCCAGGAATAAGGAAACTTTTCATAATCCTCACTGATAACCTGCTTCCCGGAGTTCAGTATCCTGATCAAAAATGGATTTTTCGTGATCTCCAGATAGAGTGAATCGGTAGTCAGTATCCAGGCTTCCTTTGTCTCTTTTATTTCCCTGAAATCAGAAGAAGGCTGCTGAACTACAGCATATGAAAAGTCATCCTCCAGTTCCTTCTGATCTATGCGGATGCGGATGATCGTTGGGGAGTAGCAGGTGATCAGGGCCCTTGCATTTTCCATTTTGGCTGCAAACCCGTGATTGACTTTTTTAACATTTTTTATTGATCCGATGATGACCGGCAGGCCGGATTGGGCATATAAAATATTCCATGTTGCCAGTGAAAGCAATAAAAGGAAAATAATTTTCTTCATTGGAGGGATTTTTAATATGACTGGTGTTCCGTGCGCCGGATGATCTCGTTTTGAAGGTCTTCTCCAAGGTCATTGAAATAATCGCTGTAGCCGGCAACCCGTACGATCAGGTCACGGTATTTCTCCGGGTGTTTCTGGGCTTCACGCAGGGTATCAGCAGAAACCACATTGAACTGGATGTGATGGCCGTCCATACGGAAATAACTTCTGATCATGGAAGCCAGTTTCCGGATACTTTCTTCACCTTCGAAGAATGACGGGGTGAATTTCTGGTTCAGGAGTGTGCCTCCGGTACGAAGATGGTCTATTTTCGCTGCAGACTTCAGCACTGCTGTCGGCCCTTTGAAGTCGGCCCCCTGAAAAGGTGAGATGCCTTCCGACAGTGGCTGGCCGGCTTTCCGGCCATCAGGCAAAGCGCCGATCACGCTGCCGAAATATACATGTGAAGTAGTGGGCAACATATTGATCCTGTGCTTTCCACCAATTGACGTAGGCTTACTGTCAACTGCGTTATAAAACATCTCAAATACTGTTCTTGCCTGCATATCGGCATAATCATCATCATTCCCGTACTTGGGAGTGTTAAACACGAGTTCTTTCCGAAATTCCCCGTAATCTTCAAAATCCCTTGCGAGTGCTTCAAGCAATCCCCTCATGGAAATGGTTTTCCGGTCGAAAACATGATATTTTACAGCTGTAAGCGAGTCGGTAATACTGCCCAGCCCGACTCCCTGTATATAGGTGGTATTATACCTTGCCCCGCCTCCGTTATAATCGGTTCCGTTATCAATACAATCATCTATCAGCGTGCTCAGGAACGGGACCGGCATATGATCCGCAAAGATCCTGTGTATTGTGTTGTTTCCCCTGATCTTTATCCCGATCAGGTATTCCAGCTGTTTTTGAAATGCGGCCAGCAGTTCATCAAATGTTCCGAAAGCAGAGGGATCACCGGTTTCAACCCCGACTTGTTTGCCGGTGAATTTGTCAAAACCATTATTCAGCGTAAGCTCAAGGACCTTGGCAAGATTGAAATAACCCGACAAAATATAGGCTTCGGTTCCAAAGGCACCGGCCTCTATACAACCACTGGCTCCTCCGTTTCGGGCATCCTCTATGGATTTGCCCTGGCGCACAAGTTCCTGGACAATCGCATCGGTGTTGAAAAATGAAGGCTGACCGAAACCAGTTTTTGTAATTTCCAATGTCCTTTCAATAAATCCATCCGGGCTTTTTTTGCTGACCTGTACCATCGAACTGGGCTGCAATAATCTCATTTCTTCAATAACATCCAGAAGAATGAAAGTAAGCTCATTCACGGCATCGGAACCGTCAGTTCTCACCCCGCCAAGGTTGATCAGGCAGAAATCAGTATAAGTATTGCTTTCCAGAGCTGTCACACCTACTTTGGGCGGAGCCGGATGATTGTTGAATTTTATCCAGAAACTTTGCAGGAGCTCAACCGCCTTTTCTTTTGTCAGTGTTCCATCAGCAAGGCCTTTCCTGTAAAATGGCAGAAGATGCTGGTCAAGCCGTCCGGGATTAAAGGAATC
>Ga0182021_10007636_pt1 | contig 12824 bp, 12 predicted proteins | sample 612E3MmetaG_FD_120493 | JGI IMG/M metagenome (GOLD analysis project Ga0182021, IMG submission 120493) | Permafrost microbial communities from Stordalen Mire, Sweden - 612E3M metaG (Illumina Assembly) | ecosystem: Environmental > Terrestrial > Soil > Wetlands > Permafrost | place: Sweden... | reverse complement strand
CTTGTATAAAGATTGAGGCCAACATTAGTAATTGCAAACACAACGCTAACAATAGCCTCTCCTATTACAATTATGGTGAAAAGACCAAATCTTTCAGGTAAATGTGTTGGGTGTGGGGAAAATTGATATGTATTTCACCAGCAGTGAACGGTGTAAGGAAATCGACTAATAAAGCAATTCCCCAAAGAATAAAACGCAAAGGAGGCGGTACAAATGCAGATGACAACCATATCAAAGCAGCAATACCAAAACCTGTACTATAACGATTTGTCAAAGGACGAGCATCAGGCAAATGTCTCCCGACCCTGATATACTCTGCAACCAATATAAACCTCAAAACTGCATAAGAAACTGCAAAACCTGCTCCTGTGGTTGTTAAAGCAGTTTTAACATTTATTGCCAAGTATGCTACCACCACCATCTGCGCCATGGTTAGAACTCTGTTAAAAATATCGTCGGTACCGAAATGGTCTAAATAAAAAGTATGACCACACCAACCCCACCATATAGCAAAAAACAGAGGTAAAGATTCTAAAAAAGTAATTGGGGAGTAGTTTCCGCTTAAATTAGTGGCAATCTGTGATATGGCTGCTACAAATATGAGGTCGAACAAGAGTTCAAGCCAATCTGCATGCTTCTCTAAACTCTGATCCTCACAAGATCGCAAAGTAGGCAGCACAATAAAATCCTTTCTAAGCTTCATGTATTCCCCCAAAATAATGGATAATAATTTTTTTGTAATACAAACATATTAAATATTTAATCAATCTTCCCAATTATTATTAGAATTAAATATTTCAACTTAAAATCATAAGATTTGGAATAAATCATTAAAACCTAGTAGAACTATACAAAAAAATTATTAATTTCCATTATTGTTTAAAAAAAAGAATAGTTAGATCAGTCCAATGTAAAGGGTTCCAATACCAACAATAAAACACAATAATGCTGTGATGTATGTGGATGTTTTGGTACCTTCCATTAACCGGGTTGTACTGTAAAGTAAAAGTGGAACAAGTAATAACAGTACAATAGACCCTGCAACATAAAATATGCGCATTAGTAACCTCCAATAATTGTGATATTCGAATATATTTTTTTTATTTAACTTCTTATTATATACGATTAAGTTAATTTGATTCTATTATAATAAGCATGCAAGAATGATCTACATTCTCTTAGTAATAAATTGATAATAATAGAATTAACATAATTATGTATGGTGATATTGAATGGAAATTTTATCGAACATACATATGATCGATGGGATTAATGCAAACAGTTATCTGCTTTTAGGAGACAAAATAACACTCGTAGATACAGGAATGCCCGGAAGCCAGGAAAAAATCTTAAATTACCTTCAAAACATGCTTAAAAGTAAACCTGAGGATATCAAAACTATAGTTATTACTCATCACCATATTGATCATACAGGAAGTTTATACGAACTGAAAAAAGTTACAAATGCCGATGTGGCGGCCTTTAAAGATGAAGTGGATTATATTTCTGGAAAAAAACCAGCATCTGGCCCATTTTATATGAGAATTGGTAGCAGATTAATGTCATTTTTAACAAGTTACAACAAAGTTGAACCAGATATAATTCTCAAAGAAGATGATGTTGTAGAGGGTTACCGGGTTATCCACACTCCCGGCCACACACCAGGAAGTATTTCCCTTTATAATCCTGACAATCGTGTTATTATTGTTGGAGATACACTCAGATTCAATGGAGAAAAGGTAAATGGACCTCCATCCATGTTAATAGAAGATCATGAAGCTCTTAAAAAATCCGTTGAAAAGATTTCAAAACTTGATTGTGAAGTGATGCTATCTGGACATGGAAAACCTATCCCCGAAAATGCATCCGAACTGATAAAGGAGTATTACAAAACGTTATGATCTAATAAATAGAAAAGAAATTCGATATTATCAAACAATTTGATGAATACATTTACTTAAAAATACTTTTTATTAAAAATTTAAAAAAGTTTTGTGGGGGAAATGAAATGGATATTGGTGAAGCGTTGAATTCTCGTTTTACATGCAGGGTATTTAAAGAGGATCCTGTAAGCAGGGAGACAGTATTAAAAATAATGGAAGAAGCAACCCGTTCACCTTCATGGGCCAATACACAGCCATGGGAAATTTTTGTAGGTGGAGAAGTATTAGAAAAGATTAGAAGAGCATTTATGGAAAATTTTGCCAATGATGTGCCAAGAGATCCAGATATACCATGGGTTAATGAGTGGCCAGAAAAACATGAAGAGAGGATAAAAGAACTTGGAATCAAACGCTATAAACACCTTGGAATATCACGAGACGATGAAGTTGCAAGAAACGCATCGTGGAGGCTTAACTTCAAATTTTTTGGAGCACCACTCGTTGTTTACTTGTGCATGGATGAAAGTCTCTCAAAATGGTCAATATTTGATTTAGGTTCCTTATCTCAAAGTATCATGCTAGCGGCACAGGGACATGGTGTAAACACTGCACCAGCTGTTAATCTAGTTGCTTATCCCAAGATAATTCGAAAAGAAATGGAGATTCAAGATGAACTAATAGTAGTATTTGGAATTGCAATGGGCCTCAGTGATAGCAAAAGCCCACATAATACATTTAAAAGTACAAGACGTCCATTAAACGAAGTTGTACGTTTGAAAGGAGTCTAGGATTTATAAAAAAAAATGAATATATTTTTAAAAAAAATTTAGGGGAGGATATTATGGATGTATCTAAAGCTATAGAAGTTAGAAGAAGTATCAGAAAGTATAAAAATACCGAAGTTGAAGATGAAAAGATAGAAAAAATATTGGAATCAGCGAGAATAGCACCATCAGCAGCAAATCGTCAGAAATGGAAATTTCTGGTTGTTAAAGATGATGCCACAAGGGGAAAATTGGTAAATGCTTGCCACGGACAAAAATTGGTTGCAGAAGCTCCTGTATTAATAGTTGCATGTTCAACAGAGTCTGATACAATCATGCCCTGTGGACAGTATGCTTACACTGTAGATCTATCTATTGCTCTGTCTTTTATGATACTCCAGGCAACAGAACTTGAACTTGGAACCTGCTGGTTAGGTGCGTACGATGAAAACTTAGTAAAAACTATTCTGGGCATCCCAGACGATATCAGAATTGTTGGAATAATCTCGTTAGGATATGCAGATGAGAAACCGGCTGCTCGACCTCGTAAAACCATTGAAGAAATTGTTGTGCATGAAAAGTGGGGATAAAATAAAAAAAATTTAAGAAAAGAAATAGAGAATCACTTCTCTATTTAATTTATTATGATTTTGCCTTTGCCTGTTCTAAAATTTTGTTCACTAAAATGGTAATATCACCATTTTGCTGATACCAGAATTTATATCCATTATTTAGTAGTAACTGGGCGGGATAATCTATACCATCAGTTTCTAATAATTTGGTAGGATATATTTTTCCATTTACGTATCCTGCTCCAGGTTCGAATACACCATCTTTGTTTGTGTCAACAAAATTGGGGAATTCTCCAGGTTTGGATGAGTTGAATAATGGAGTAAATGTATCGTCGTGAGCCCTTGGTAGAAATGCTAGATTAGCAATGTTTGTTGCTGTGTTTATCCAGATAGAATACACAGTTCTTTTGCCTACTAAATTTTTGTAATATTTTTGGGTCATTTCCCATATTGTTCCGGCACATGCACCACCGTATATATCAATTATTAATGCATTCTGTGGAACGGAACTGTCACTAATTACACTGTAATGAGAATTTGGACCTAAACCATAATTAACTGCATAGATTCCCTTTGAAGCTAAACCAACCACCAATTTGTTAATTCTTGCATTATCAGTGGCTTTATTTATAATATTGTCGCTGGTAATGTAAACTGGCGTTTTATCGACAACACTCCTGATGTTGACTTTTGTTGGGCTGTATTTGACGTTGTTGGTTTCAATGGTTTCTTTTATTAATTTTGTGCTGTCTGCGTATGCTCTTATAAAATAACTGGTGCTTTTTGTGTTGGCGGGTACGATTAATTTGGTGTTTTGGTGGTTGCTGGCTCCTGCACCTAGGGAAGTAATGTATCTGTGTCCTATGTAGATGTTTGTGCTGGTTGAACTTTTTTTCAGGTAGTAATTTACCCAGAAACCTGCAGTAGCACTATTTCCCTGATTTTTAATGGTGTTTGAGACTATTATTGTTTTTCCTTTGAGTCCCCATAGTTGAGCAGTAACTTCAGTTACTATTAGATCGCGCTTAGCACTTTGTATATTGATTTTTGTTGGGCTGTATTTGACATTGTTGGTTTCAATAGATTCTTTGATTAAGTTTGTGCTGTCAGCGTACGCTCTTATAAAGTAATTGGCACTTGCTATGCTGGTGGGTAAGGTTAGTTTGGTGTTTTGGTGGTTGCTGGCTCCCGCACTTAGGGAAGTTATGTATCTGTGTCCTATGTAGATGTTTTTGCTTGTTGTACTTTTTTTAAGGTAGTAATTTACATAAAAACCTGTTGTAGCGGTGTTTCCTTGGTTTTTAATGGTGTTTGAAACGGTTATTGTATGCCCTTTCACTCCTTTTGTGGGAGCTGTAACTTCTGTAACTATCAAATCTTTAACATGGGCAGCTGAAACCACATTATTTGTTGTTGAATTAACTGTGGCTGCTGATGCTGAACCACATATTAAAAATGCGGAAAAAAACACTATTGTAAGTATTATTAGATTGTTCTTCAAAAGAATCCCCCGTAATTATTAAGTATTATATCTTTAGTTTTTTTAATGTCGGGATACTTTTAGCAATTATAATCACAGTAATTTTTGCTAATGATACCGCCTCCGAAACCAGTCCTCAAAATACTTGTTGTAAATGAGGACTAGGATAATCTATAATTGATTTGAATCACTTATAAAGATTTTGCTTTAAACTCTTAAAAAAAACATTTATGAGTTCTGTTTTTAATTTAAAGCCTTCTTATATGGTATTGTTGGTTCTCTTTAAAGAAGATATATATCCGCTAGTATTTTAAGTTAATTATAAAATTATAAAGTCTATTTAGAAAAATACCTCCTATTAAATCTTATTTTCAGCTTATACTTTAAATTTGAATTTACTTAAAACTGTATTACACACTTTATTCCCATTAAAAAAGTTCAATAAATAAATAAATTGGATATGAATCAGTTTAAACATATGATGGTTAATTTCAGTATACATATATTAGTGGAAAAAATTTATACAGTTCATTATAATTTAGAAAGACTTTGGAAAAAAATCTTCAGAAAATAAAGATAAAATTTTTTTTACTGAAATAAGTAGTTATAATTATAATATTTTAAAATATTTTAAGAAGGCAATCATCTGATTAAATGAATTATTAACCTTACTCAAGTTCAAAGTTCCGTGTGTAGAAATAACTTCACATGTCACAGCAGGAATACCCCTTAAATTACTCACATCTTCCAATGCTCCAGGATATTCTGTTCCAGCTTTTTTATACATTATTAAATTTGATCCAGTTTTTTTGCTTATGTACCAAGCTATACTATAGCTTTTTGGGGTTGGAACCAGGGTCGAGAAAACACTTTTTTTACCTGGAACACCCCCTGGTTGGGTTGAATGGAAATCTCCAAGTGCATTTACGTGTAGCTTTGCTGCCAGATTAACAATGACGTTGGTGGGACTGCCATAGATATTAGCGATTTCATTTGGATTTTTTCCATGCCAGTAACGAAGTTTATGAGCTGTATTGTAAGGAATTACAAATGGCACAACATAAACAGTTCCTTTTATTGATTTACCATTAAGGTAATTTATTAGTTTCATGGCTGCTGCAGGGGCCGGTAACTCGTTACCATGCACTCCAGCCACTATTAATACTATTGGGCCTTTACCATTTCCAAACTTGATTAATGGTGTTCCATATTTTGCTTTTGAAATTATTTGTTTTGCTAGTACTGTTTTTTTAATGTAATTCATCAGTAAGGAATTCTTACTGATATCACCACCAGTAGCTTTGTTTATAATTGTTATCTTAGCTGTAGTAACAGGACTGGTTGAAACAGAATTAGCAGTGGTTATAGTAGTGGTATTATTAGCAGCGGATACTGGACTAGCAGATATTAAAAATAAACTAAGAAATATTAAAATCTTTTGAAACATGATCCACCTGTTCAGAAATACTTATGAATGATTTTTCTTTTTCATTACCTAAAAATATTTGGATATTTGATTTAATCAAATAATTGGAAATGATTAAAACTCATTAATAGTTTGTTTGGAAGTCTATATAGGCTGTTTCTAATGTTTCTAACATTTTTTTACCAATTTCTTCATAGTCCTCAAATCTTAAATTGGCCAATGAAACTCTCACAGACCAGCTGGGAGCATCAAATCCCGCTCCAGGTAATATGACAACGGATTCTTTATCTGCCAGTGCAAATACAAATGAAAGTGCATTGTACGATTTTATCATCCATTCAACAAATATGTCCCCATATCTATCCCTCGCCAGTTCAAGGAGGTCAATTACTGCGTAGTAGTTGGTTGCTGTTTTATCAAAATCTAATGGAAGGCCAAGGGATTTGAAGAGCACGTGCATACGTTTGTTAAGCGCTTTCTTGGTGCCTTCTATATAATTGACATTGTCTTCAATTATAAAAAACAGTGAAAATAGTGTCATTTGTATCTGTTGGGGTAACGATAATCCAGCAGTGTGTTTAAGGGCGACTGATCGGCTGTCAGCAACCATACGGTCTATGAACTTTATATTAACAGGATCAAGACTGATACTTTCGTACCTTTCTATCAACTGGTGTTGTTCCTTTTCTGGAAGTCTACTTAACATCCTGTCGATTTCATTATCTTCATATAAACAAACTACCCCTAACCTCCAACCTGTGCATCCCATATGTTTACTGAAAGAATATACACATATAGTGTTTGAGGGTATTTCAGCCATTATGGAACGAAAGTTCTCTACAAATGTTGCATAAACATCGTCTGTTATAATTATAAGATCAGGGTTGTCATTTTTAACTATATTTGCAATGCGTTGGACAGTTTCATCCCTTATGGACCTTGCCTGAGGGTTACCGGGATTGACTACAAAGAACGCTTTAATTGATGGATCTTTAAGTTTATCTATTTCAGAATCTGGATACTGCCAATCATCCTCTGCATCCGCTTCAATTTCAACTTCCACAAGTTCATAATCATTCAAGCGAGGTATTTCAAGGTAAGGGGTGAATATTGGTGAACCTATTGCTATTTTATCTCCCTTACTTATGAGTTTGTTCTCCATGAGGGAGTTAAAAACATATATTATTCCTCCTGTTCCCCCTTCTGTAGCAAAGAGATCGTATTTGCATTCTTTCTTTTCATTGTTGCACAAAAATTCTATTAAAAATGAATGCACAACCTTCTCTGCATGGGGTAGCATACGATCGGGTTCGGGATAAAAATCTCCAATAACTCCAGTTACCAATTCGTATACCCATGAGTCGGGTGTAAATCCTAATATATCTATTCCATAATCAACCGCGTTTTTTAAAAATTTTATCCCCGGTTCATCTGGATTTTTTAGCACATATTCCTTGAATCTTTCTGCTATTCCGGTTTTTTCAGGATGAAACCCTGTATGTATATATTCGCAGTTGCATTTCGATTCTTCTACAGCAAAATTGCCCAGAGTAAAAAAAGCTTGTCTAGGTGTGGTAGCTATCCAGTTAGGATTTCCACGACCTGCATTCAACAGTGTGTGGTCCCTGAAATTTCCTGCTATATTAGTCAGTGCAAACTGTACCTCAAATGGACTTAGTTCCATATAACTCTGTAATTCCTTGTAATCCATGTCTTCACCTATTTTTTAATATCACGCTTTAATTTGTGGTTTCCATTTAACCTGTTTGTTTCCATTGTTCCATGAACTCTAGGGTCATCATTTTAAATTGAAGTGCATCTGGATTATCAGGATCTTTTATTAATACCTCATCAAAACATTCCAGGGCTTCAGGGTACTGTTTATTGATTCCTAAAGTTACTCCCTTCTCCATCAATCCAAGAATGAAATTAGGATCCACATCCAAGGCATTGTCAAAGGCTTCTACTGCTTTTTGATACATTTCAAGTTCCTTGTAATTTAATCCAATCTGGTGCCATGCCCATGGATTCTCTGGTTCCATATCAATTATTGTTTTAAAAGTTTTTATGGACAATTTATATTTATGCATATGCTTCAAAGCCACTCCCTTATAGTTTAGAGCTTCGAGATTATTTTCGTTGATCTTTAAAGCTTCGTTGAAACATTTTAATGCTTCTTCTGGTTCTTCAAGGAATCCGAGGGATTGGCCTTTTTTTATAAGAGCATCTTCATTATCGGGTTTTAGTTTTAAAACATTTTCAAAACTTTCAAGTGCTTCCTTGTATTTTTCAAGCTCTAATAACATAATACCCATTAAAAGAAAGGCTTCGTAGTTTTCAGGGTCCATGAGCGTTACCATTTCAAAACATTTTATTGCTTCGTCTGTTCTTCCAAGAAACATTAATGATCTTCCCTTGAAGTACCATGCACCAATATTCTTTGGATCGATTTCAAGGGCACTGTTAAAGGAGTGCAGTGCTTCTTCAGGGTTATTCATATATTCCAATGAAATTCCCCTTAAAAACCATGCCTCATCATTTTCAGGTTCCAATTCAAGTACCTTGTCCAGACTTTCAATAGATTCCTGAAACTTCTCAATGGTTTGGAGAGTTCTTACTTTAAGAAACAGGGCAGGTAACAAAATTGGATTAATTTTTAATGCCTCATCACAGCATTTTATAGCATTTTCGAATTTTTCGAGACGTATCAGTACGCTTGCTTTGTTCATCCATGCATTGTGGTCTTTAGAGTTTAATTTCAGGGCTTTATCGAGGCATTCCAATGCTTTATCATGCATTTGCATGGTTAAAAATGTTGCTCCCTTGTTAGTCAAAGCTTCTGAAAAATCAGGTTTTAATTCGAGGGCTCTGTTGTAACATTTAATTTCTTCTTCATGATCTCCTATTTCATAAAGTGAAAGTCCCTTACCATTCCAAGCTTCTGCAGAATTTTCATCTATTTCTATGGCCTTTTCATAGGATTCTATTGACGCGGGGAATATTTTTAGATCGTATAACACTACACCCCTTCTATACCATGCTTCTGTGTTCAATGGATTGATCTCAAGGGATCTGTCTAAACATTCAAGAGCATCTCCTAAATCGCCCATTGCTGAAAGTGTCTTTGCCTTCAAAAACCAAGCCCTATCATCATTGGGATCAATATCAATGGCATGATCAAAACAAATAATTGAATCTTCATAGCATTTTAAGAGTCCATATGTAACTCCTTTAGAGTTCCATGCTTCCACATATAAAGGATCTAATTCTAATGCATTATCAAAGGCTTTTAATGCTTCATTTGTTTTCCCAAGGCCTCCAAGAGCATTACCCTTCTTGAAGAAGATATCAGGATCATCCCTCTCAACTGTTAAAATTTCATCCAAGCATTCTAGAGCTTCAGAATATCTTTCAAGATTCAAAAGACAGTTAGATTTCTCTTTAAGTACCGATGTCCTATTATCTGTTTGATCAAGTATCAGGTCAAATATTTCCACAGCATCTTCAAACTTTCCCATAGACGACAGTAAAAATGCTTTGTTGTTTAGGAGTATCTCGTCTGATGGATTGATTTCCAACGCTTTGTTAAAACAGTCAAGAGATTCTTCATATCTCTCAGAAAGTAACATGGCCATACACATGTTGTCCAGTGCCCACACATAATCAGGTTCTAATTTTAAGGCCTTATCAAAACTTTTAATTGATTCATCAGCATTTCCGAGTCCCAGGTGGGCCATTCCCATCCGTGTCCATGTTTCAGGATCGTCAGGATCTTCTTTTAAGAGCTTTTCACAGGCTTTAACAATATTTTTAAATTCTTCTTCACTTACCTCGCGATGTTCTTCCACAAAACTGCCCTCCTGTTATAATATATATCATAGAAACTTCATGTAATTAATGTTGAGTATCAAATTTACATTCTTAAAAATATTCAAATGATAAATTATATTATAAAGAATCTGAAAATTAAATTATTTTTACCTTATTTTGATTTGAGAAATCTATATTGATTAGTAAAAATATATACTTTAAATAATTAGATAATTAAAACCCAATGAAAAGTTTTTAAGTGGGGAGATGAGTATGGCTGATGACAAGGAATTATCAAAAATAGAAGAGATGGCAGGTGAAATCCTGAAGAATCATAACGGTGTTTATCTCGATAAAAGATTATACACAGCCTTAAGAAAGGAGTTTCCAGATTTATCAAGAAAGGATTTTCAGCAGGTTCTGGAAAATGTCTTAAACAAAGGATATTCAATGCAACATGGGCTTATAAGACCTTTAACGGCTAATGAAGCTGAAAAACAGCTTCAGGAACATGAAAATGGCAAGAAATCAGGAAAAGGTGCTTCTGGTCGTCCAAGGCTCTCAAATAAACGTGGAATATAGAAATTTGATAATATAACCATTTATATTTCTTATACCATGATTTGATGTGTTATTTTTTATGACTTCTTTGAAATGGCCTCAAACTCATTTTCATATAGCATTATAAATTCGATTAACTTGTTAAATATATGTTTAACTGTATCAATATGGCTTTCAGATGATTCCTGTATGGATACCGTAACATAAACATCAACCTCGACTTGCTTTTTTTCTTTATTGTAAACCATTTCAAAATGACGAGTTGGCTTTAAAGGTCCCAATTTCCAGCTTACCAAACGACCAACCATTTCTTCACAGTTATCTTTGGATAGTTCATCGTCAAACAACTTTAATTCTCCTAGTAAAGTTATCCTCTGCCTTGTAATTTTAATGTTCTCTATTATCATCTAAAATTCCCCCATTAATACTTAATTGGTGTTTAACGATATTTCTTATAATTCTATATTATTATTGATCTTATTTAGTAATATTATTGTATCATCTTAAAAACTATTTTACAGTATTTTTGTTGTTTAAATTATTTTAATGATTCCAAAGAGCTAATCTCATTTTATATCGAAATATTTTTCATAAACTCTCACCATATAATCTATCGGATTTAATAAAAATTTAAGAAATATTTAATAAAAAAATGGGTTCGACGATGAAGCATATAAAAAAATCATCATTAGTTATAATAGCCATTTTGGTTGCAATTTTAGGATTAATTAGTCAAAACGCAATTGGAAACCTTTATAATTCACAATCCAGTATAAATTCTCAATCTGCAGGATCTGTTGTTTATGTGGAAAATGGAGTTACAGGTGTGGTTTCGATTACTGATCCATTTCTCAACAAAACAACAGATATTAATATTATATACGCACCATTAGATTCAGGTTCGGGTTTTATTGTTAACAGTAATGGTTATATTATAACGGCTTTCCACGTAGTTGGTGATCCACTTACACTACAGAATCAGATGACACTTAAACTAATGAACAGTACCGATGTACAAAATTATCTTGAAAAGGCTGCTGTAACTAGTTACCTAACAGACTACAATCCGCAACTTGGTTCAGAACTGGTCAACAATAATGTTTCAGGCAATCCTATGGTGATTCAATCTCAGCCAGATGCAAACACCACTACAGAACTGTTAATTCAACGAAATCTACTGAATGTGAAAAATTCTCAACAGCTTATAAAAGTCAAACTGCCCGGAACCAGTGGTGGAAATTCTGTAGATGCAAATCTGGTGGATGTAGGGGATCCTAACTCCGATGATGATGTGGCACTTTTAAAGATCAATACATTTTTCCAGAAACTCCCTTCATTATCTGTAAGCTCAAAAAGACCAAATATTGGAGAAAATATTCAGATATACGGATATCCTGTTATAAATGGTGGAATGTACTCTGACTTTAACCAGTCTACAATAAAACCATCCTCAACCTCAGGAATTCTAACATCAATAACACCTAATAATGGTACAGTCTATTATCAAACTAATGCTGTAACAACACATGGTTATAGTGGAGGCCCTGCTTTAGACTCCTCCAACAATGTACTCGGGATTATAATCTACAGTATAGAATCAAATAATCCAAATGCATCAACATCAAGTCTATTCCTCTCATCAGACTATATTATACAGATATGTAACAAAAACAACGTTCCCATCAACATCGTTTAAAAATATGATATTTAAAACGCCATATTATAAAATATAGTTAGAAATATTTAATAAATACTTCACAGATTAAAAATCAATTCATGCTAGGGGTAGAGTTTATGGAATCTCAATTAGAGGTAAAAATTACTGAAGAAGATGTGGTTGGTTTAATTGATAGTTTTACCAAGGTTCCATCAATTATACTTAAAAGAATGGTATCTGCAAATTTAAATGTTGTCAAATCTTTTGAAAATCAGATCCAAAACTATAAAAGCCAATTATCAGATGATGAAATTTTAAAAATTGAAAAAGTACTGGATATGCCGGTAACTGAGCTTCAGGAGATATTATACAATGCCTATGAGAGCACACATAAGAAACAATTGAAAATACTAGCAGATTCCAATGCTGGGCCTTTTATAGAAAAAAATCTCAGCCAACTAGAAAAAGTTTTGTTCTAATTCAAATAAAAATAATTTTAAAGTGGATGGCCTATTGGGAATATATATAATGGTGTTTCATTACTAGGCAGTTCAAATCGTTGGATTAACTGGTTTTCATTGAAAGAACCCAGTGAAACTGTAGCCAGACCCAGAGCTTCTGCTTGGAGGTATATATTTTCCCCTGCATGTCCTGCCTCAAGATCAACGAAT
>Ga0182021_10007635_pt1 | contig 12824 bp, 10 predicted proteins | sample 612E3MmetaG_FD_120493 | JGI IMG/M metagenome (GOLD analysis project Ga0182021, IMG submission 120493) | Permafrost microbial communities from Stordalen Mire, Sweden - 612E3M metaG (Illumina Assembly) | ecosystem: Environmental > Terrestrial > Soil > Wetlands > Permafrost | place: Sweden... | reverse complement strand
TTTATCAAAGGCTGCTCTTACTAAAGAATATATTGAATCAGAGGGAATTAAGATATTTATATTTGCTATTAAAGATATTTCACCAATAAAGAAAAAAGAGGTTCTGGAGTCAGTTATTAACCTTGGATTAGAAATACTTGAAACTCCTTCTTTCGATAATTGGCTTAATGGCCATTTACAGGTGAAGCAGTTGAAAAAGGTTCAGATTGAAGATCTGCTGGGTAGGGAACCCATTAGACTTGATTTGAAACGAATTGAACAGGGACTAAAAAATAAAACAATACTTGTTACCGGTGCCGCTGGCTCAATAGGTTCAGAGATTGTTCGGCAATTAACAAGGTACAGGTATAAGCAATTAATTCTGGTTGATCAGGCCGAGACCCCTTCATTCTATCTGGAAAACGAATTAAAAGATAAGTTCTCCACATGTCACTTTGAACTTATTATCGGAGATGTTACAAATGAGCCTAAGATGGAACTTGTTTTTCGTAAATATCGTCCTGATATTGTTTTTCATGCAGCAGCTTATAAACATGTTCCTATCATGGAAGCAAATCCGCATGAAGCTTTTAGAGTTAATGTCGGAGGCACAAAAATCATCTCAGAGCTGGCAATTAAATATAAGGCTGAGAAATTAGTCATGATCTCTTCCGATAAAGCTGTGAATCCAACAAATGTTATGGGAGCCAGTAAAAAGGTTTGCGAATTATTGGTTCAGGCACAAGCAAGGAGACTGGAAACAGAAACAAAATTTGTTACAACACGTTTTGGAAATGTATTAGGATCAAACGGTTCGGTCATTCCATTATTCAAGAAACAGATTTCCGAGGGAGGTCCAATTACTATTACTGATCCTAATATAACTCGTTTCTTCATGACTATTCCTGAAGCATGCCAACTTGTATTGGAAGCTGGATTTATGGGCAACGGGGGAGAGATCTTTATTTTTGATATGGGTGAACCTGTCAAAATATTGGATATTGCAACAAAGCTTATCCAACTTTCCGGTCTGGAACCTTACGAAGATATTGAAATTAAATTCACCGGATTACGTCCGGGTGAGAAACTATATGAAGAACTCTTTGCAGACACTGAACAGCAACTTCCAACTCATAACCCTAAAATTAGCATTGCCAGGGTAGCAGATGCAGATTATGACACAATCTATCTGAAAATAACTGATTCACTGCATAATATTTATAAAAAAACCGATTTGGAAGTTATTAAAGCTATGCAGTCAATTGTTCCCGGATATACTAGTAAACTTGAATTGATAAATCAATAAATCTCACTCTTTATCTGCTTTTATGCAGACTCTTCTACACATGACCTTAGTACACTTTAGTCTTTGACTTTCCTTTGATAGATTTATAGAATTTTATGATTGTGTCAGTGAATTTTAGTGACAGGGTTTGTATTAGTGATTACTTCGATATCTTCAATTCAAAAAAAATATGTTCCTAATTGAAACTTCTCAGTTTGGCGGTTTATATATAGGATTTTCCGATAGATTGTTAATGATTTGAAAGTAAAGAATACTCTCATGCTGACTATCAAAGTTCGATGTTCTATCTTAAGTTACTGAAAGCAGATAAATTCTACCAGTTGGACAGTTAATTTTGTGGAGAATATAATGACCTTATTATGTTATTTATACTTGATGTTTTTAACGAGGTTGCGTTTTTTGAAGCATTAAAAATTAGCTAATTACTGAAGATTATTGAATTTAAGATATATTTACAAAAAACAATTGATAATAAAATGAACAAGATTGCATTAATATCAGGGATAACTGGACAAGATGGTTCTTATCTTTCTGAACTATTATTAGATAAAGGTTATGAAGTCCATGGTATTATAAGACGATCAAGTTCTTTTAATACTTTTAGAATTGATCATATTTATAATAATCCTGATTATCTGAATAAGAGATTTTTTCTTCATTACGGAGATCTTACTGATTCTAGTAATTTAAATCGGTTGGTTGAGAATATCCAACCTGTCGAGATATATAATCTTGGTGCTCAGTCGCATGTGCAAGTTTCATTTGAGGTACCTGAATATACTGCTGAAGTTGATGGGGTTGGTACTCTTCGTTTTCTTGATGCAATTAAAGAAACAGGATTAAATACAAAGTTTTATCAGGCTTCAACATCTGAACTATATGGCAACGTTCAAGAGATCCCTCAAACAGAAAAAACTCCATTCTATCCGCGAAGTCCTTATGCTGCGGCAAAATTGTATGCATACTGGGTTGTAGTAAATTATCGTGAGGCTTATAATGTTTTTGCAAGCAATGGGATACTCTTTAATCATGAAAGTGAAAGAAGGGGCAAAACATTTGTAACCAGGAAGATTACTATTGCAGCATCAAAGATTGTTCTTGGACAGCAGGATAGATTATTGCTTGGGAATTTGAATTCAAAACGCGACTGGGGATATGCACCTGAGTATGTGGAAGGTATGTGGCGCATGATGCAGGCTGAACAACCTGACGACTTTGTCCTTGCTACTAATGAGACCCATTCAATCCGTGAGTTTGTTGAAGAGACATTTAAGGTTTTAGGAGAAGAAGTATTGTGGAAGGGGAAAGGAATTGACGAAAAGGGTGTTCTTAAATCATCAGGCAAAGAAGTTGTTAGTATCGATAGTCGTTATTTTAGACCAACGGAGGTAGATATCCTCATTGGCAATCCCGCCAAAGCAAAAGAGAAGCTTGGCTGGGTACCAAAAACTACTTTCAAAAAATTGGTACATATAATGGTAATTTCTGATTTTGAAAAGGCAAAACGGAGATTGGAATAAAAAGTAACATATAAATAAATTGTTAATTACGCGAAAAGAAAAAGTATTATTAATGGAGAAAAAATCTAAAATATACATTGCAGGACATAATGGAATGGTCGGAAGTGCTATAGCCAGAAAATTGATGGCTGAAGGCTATTCTAATCTGGTTTACACTCCATTTCCTTCTTATGATCTTACTGATCAGAAAATTGTCTCAGATTTTTTTGCTAAAGAAAAACCCGAGTATGTTTTTATGACAGCAGCTAAGGTAGGTGGTATTATATCCAATAACACTTATAGAGCTCAGTTTCTCTACGAAAACCTGATGATACAGAGCAACATTATTCACCAAAGTTACTTACATAGAGTAAAGAAGTTATTATTTCCGGCAAGTTCTTGCATTTACCCAAAAAACTGTCCGCAACCAATAAAGGAGGAGTATTTACTGACTGGAGAGTTGGAATATACTAATGAGCCTTATGCTATTGCAAAAATTGCTGGTCTTAAGATGTGCGATTCATACAATATCCAATATGGTACTAATTTTATTTCTGTAATGCCCACAAATGTATTTGGGCCAAATGATAACTATAATCTTGATTCATCGCATGTCCTTCCTGCATTGATCCGCAAGATGCACTTAGGTAAATGTTTGGAAAACCATGACCTGGAAGCAATAAGAAAAGACTTTATGGAACATCTGGTTGAGGGCATAAATGATAGTGCATCAGATGAAGAGATATTGAAAAAACTTGCTCATTACGGAATCAACCAATTAACAATTAATAATCAACAATCAACAATTATCACACTTTGGGGAACCGGTAGTCCATTTCGCGAATTCATGTACGTTGATGATTTAGCAGATGCATGCATCTTTATAATGAATTCTGTTGACTTCACTGACTTAAAAGCCCTCAGTGCAGAATCATCCAACATTAATTCCAGGCAGAGTTCAGAAATAAAAAATACACAAATAAATATTGGAACCGGGCGGGATACCACAATTAAAGAAATTGCCTTTATTATAAAGGATATTGTGGGTTTTAAAGGTCAGTTGAACTGGGATAGTACCAAACCCGATGGTACTTTCAGAAAATTACTCGATATATCGAAAATAAATCAGTTAGGATGGAAAGCAAAAGTTGAATTAGAAGATGGAATAAAAATGGTATACTCCGGATATTAGAAAAATACTAATATCAAAATGCTTATCAAAAGAAATTATAAGGTGAATAACTATTTAGCTTTGATAATTCCATACAAAACTAAGATTTATTTCACTGCTTAATACATAGTGTTTTAATAAAAATTACATTTACTCTTAATGAATAACTTTGCGAGCATTTTACTATATCTTGATCCTGGAACGGGTAGCTTACTTATTCAGTTTTTAGTTGCTGCTATATTTGGGATTATTCTATTCTTTAGGAAGATTATGATGGAAATCAAAATATTATTCTACCGTCTTTTTAATAAGAAACCCGAAGATAAGAAATGAACCGGATCGAAAGTTCTTTCCGTGACCCTGATGGGTTTATGTTTGAATTTGAAAAGGAAATATTCCGAGTTGTGAATCTATCATATCAACCAGATTATGATCATCTTCTATCTTCAGGATTATATGGTAAACTTATAAGTCAGGAACTTATTGTCCCATTTGAAGAAGTTAATTCAGCACAATTTGGTCTTTCTGATTTTTACAAGGTTCTGAAACCTGAAAGAATCAAATTCATTTCCTACCCTTATGAATGGTCATTTAGTATGCTGAAAGATGCAGCTATATTAACACTTAAGATTCAGAAACTTGCAATGGAGTATGGAATGAGCTTGAAAGATGCTACTGCCTATAATATACAATTTCACAAAGGGAAGCCAATTTTTATAGATACTCTCTCTTTTGAATTATATCCAATAAACAGACCGTGGGTAGCTTATCGGCAATTCTGTCAACATTTCCTGGCCCCTTTAGCTTTAATATCCCGCATCGATCCTGGTCTGATCCGAATGTTCATTATCCATCTTGATGGTATCCCTTTGGATTTGGCTGCGAAAATGCTTCCTTTCAGAAGTAGATTAAATATTGATTTGTATCTGAATATCTTTCTACATGCATGGTCACAGAAAAAGCATAATGCTGATGAGATTAGTTTGGTCCAGGTAAGAAGAAAGTTTTCATTAAGTTCAATGATATCACTGGTAGAAGGATTAGAAGCATCAGTTCTGAAACAGTGTTGGAACGCCAAAGGATCAGAATGGGCCTATTATTATGACGAAGATGTACATTCATCTGAATACAGTCAATTTAAAAAAAGAGTTATTTCCGGGTGGTTTGATGAGGTCAAACCTGGAAGTATTTGGGACCTGGGAGCTAACAGAGGTGATTATTCACGACTTGCAGCACAAAAAGGAATTGATGTTATCTCATTCGATTTGGATCCAGTTTGTGTTGAAATGAACTATACTAATGTCAAAAAAAACAAGGAGACCAATATTCTTCCTTTGTTATTAGATATATTAAACGCCAGCCCATCAATAGGTTGGGGTTGTGCTGAACGACCTTCTTTCTATAATCGGAATAGACCCGATATGGTACTGGCACTGGCACTCATTCATCATCTGGCAATAAGTGCTAATATTCCTCTTGCATTGATTGCAAGATTGTTTGCCGGATTATCAGATCATTTGATTATAGAATTTGTTCCGAAGGAGGATGATAAAGTAAAGATTTTATTGCTTAATCGTGAAGATGTTTTTGCAGATTATACTCAGACTAATTTTGAAAAAGCTATGTCAGTATATTTTCGTATTGAACAAAAGATTCCAGTGGATTACAATAACAGAGTATTTTATTTAATGTCTTTACAATGAAAGCAAGATTTGAAAATTTAAAAGTTCTTTTAAGTGAAAGAGTGACCCTGTATCCTGTTTTAACAGGAATACTTTTCCTCGTAAATGAGCTTAGAAATAATTCTGGTTTTTATACAATTAAAGAAAATGTACTCTTAGTAGTTATTATAATTGGTTTTTCTTTTATAGTTGATTCTGTAAGCCGAAAATTTGTAAAAAGTAAAGTAAAAGCTGCATTAATAGCTGTATTATTTATATTCATTAACCTGTTTTATCAGGATATTTATCTTATTATATCTAGTATAGGATGGGTAATGAATATTTTAAATTCAACTACTGCCAACCATCCTGAGATTATCATAATTCCAGTTTTATCGATGATCTGGTTAGCATTTACTTTTATTATTCAAAGAACTATCCGAAGTTTAAACGGTCTTAATTTATATCTAAATGGGTTAATAATCTTTTTTATTCTATTTGAATTAGCTAAATGGCTTATATATCCAGTTCCAAAAATTAAACTGGTTGACAGTGAACCATTCCCTATTAGTAATGATTTTAAATCAGTACAAAAACCTGATATTTATTATATAATTCTTGATGCTTATACCAGCTCTGAAAGCTTGAAAAAATATTGGAGTTATGATAATTCTATGTTCGAAGATTCTCTTAAACAACTTGGATTTTTTGTAGCTAAGAAGAGCAAACCTGATTATATTTACACTTCTTTTTGCCTTGCTTCCTACCTGAACTCATCATTATTAATATTAGATTCCACGAAGCACTATACTGAAAAAAATCTGTTACAATTAATTCGTAATAATCGATTATTTTATTGGTTAAGTGCTAATAATTACAGGTGTTATAATTATTCTATATACAATTCTTTTGGAAGTAAAAAGTATTATAATCCTTTTACCTACAACCATTTTCTTGGGAGAACTATTTGGTACACAAATTTCATAAAATTCTATCATTTTGTACATCCATCATCCCGCATATCATATACTAATCTCAGGATATTCAAAAAATTAGGTGACTTGTCAAAAGATAGTCTTCAGAAGCAATTCTTTGTTTATGCACATGTGATGATGCCACATTTCCCGTTCAGCTTTGACAGAAATGGGAAACCATTTAGTAAATCAGACTCCTCTAATGACGAAAAAAAGTACTTGGAACAGCTAATTTATACTAACACTTTAACTCTGAAAACATTAAATAATATTTTAACTTCTTCACGACCTAAACCTATAATTATCATTCAGGGTGATCATGGGTACCGATATCTGAAAAACATATCGGAAGTTGAGAGATTGCAAGAGGCTCACTCCATATTTTTTGCTATTTATTCACCCAATGATATGGTTGTATCCGATACGATCAAACCACTAAATGTTTTTAAGAAAGTAGTCAATAAAATTAATGACTTCTGAGAAGATAGCTTTGTTATATACGATTTCTAATTTTAAAAGTAAATAATATAAAAATTTAAATGAACATTATTTCCATTATTCCTGCATGGGGAGGCTCAAAAGGCATATCTAAAAGGAATATAATACAAATAAGTGGAAAACCTCTAATTGGATGGACTATTGAGCAATCTATAAACACAGGACTTATTACTCATACTTTTGTTACAACAGACTGTGATGAGATAGCAAAGATTGCTGAGAGTTTTGGAGCTGCAATCATTAGGAGACCAGATTCAATAAGCGAAAAAATAGCATCTTCCGAAGCTGCATTGATTCATGCAATGGAATTCGTAAAAGCGAATTATCATTTCGAACCTGACTTAATTGTGTTTCTGCAGGAATCATCTCCTTTGAGAAAACAAAATGATATAAACGATTGTATTAATAAATTGCTTGAGAATGATTCTGACTCTGTTTTCTCAGGATGTCTTCTTGAAGATTTTCAAATATGGGGAAATTCGGATAATATCTGGAAGAGCTATAACTGTGATTATCTAAACAGGGGAAGTAGACAAAATATAAAATTACAATATGTTGAAAATGGTTCAATTTATGTTTTCAAGCCTTTCATCTTGACCAAATTTAATAATCGACTTGGTGGTAAAATTTCATTTTATGAAATGGAATTTTGGCAGTCATTGAAAATAGATAGTCCTGAAGATATTGAAATTGTAGAAACATTTTTAGATGCCAAAATCAAACACCCAGCTGGTCCAAAAATATATTTAAAAGAAATTGAATTAATAATATATGATTTTGATGGAGTGATGACTGATAACACAGCTATAATTGATGAGAATGGGAAAGAAAGTGTCAGAATTAACAGAGGAGATGGTTTAGCAATCAGCTATTTTAAAAAAGCAGGTATTAAACAATTGATACTATCTACTGAAAAAAACAAAGTAGTTCAAAAACGGGCTGAAAAACTGCAAATTGAATATTTCAATAATATTGAAGATAAAAAGCAATTTCTTTTGGACTTTGTTAAAGATCATAATGTTTTTCTAAAAAAAGTTTTATATTTAGGCAATGATATTAATGATTTGGAGCCGATGAGAATTGTAGGAATTCCAGTTTGTCCTAAGGATGCATTTCCTGAAATTAAAGAGATTTCCAAAATTGTATTGGAAAAAGATGGAGGCCACGGTGTTATTAGAAATTTATATGAGTTATTAAAATAGATTTTTATGAATAATCTTATAAGGCAGCGAATTAGTGAAAGTATTTTGGTTAAAAATGAAATATTAAATAATGATGAATTATTAAATAGAATTGAAAATATATCTCATGAAATTATTAATTGTATTAAATCTGGTAATAAGGTAATCTTTGCGGGTAATGGAGGTAGTTTTTCAGATTCTTTTCATCTTGCAGGCGAATTTGTAAGTAGATTTATGTTTGATAGAGAGCCACTAGCTGCAATTGCATTAGGGGGAAATAATTCGATTATTACAGCAATTGGTAATGATTATTCATATGACGACATCTTTTCAAGGGAAATTAAGGCATTAGGTATTAGGGGTGATATTTTTATTGCAATTACTACAAGTGGTAACTCAAAAAATATTCTTAATGCAATAATTGTAGCCCAAAACGCAGGGATAAAAACATATGGTTTTACAGGAAATAGTAATAGTAAAATTACTTCTCTATGTCCATGTGTTTGTATTCCATCTGGAATTACAGCAAGAATTCAGGAAGCGCATATATTGATAGGACATATTATCTGTGAAATAGTTGAAATGAAGATATTTAATTAGTATTAATCTAAAATAGTTTTTATGGCAATTTTTATTATTGGAGAAGTTGGAATTAATCACAATGGTGATATCCAAATTGCAAAGAAACTTATCGATGTCGCCAAAGATGCGGGTGCTGACGCGGTAAAGTTTCAGAAACGCACCATCAACCTGGTTTATACAAAGGAGTTGCTCGACTCGCCACGAGAAAGTCCTTGGGGCACAACTCAGCGTCACCAAAAAGAAGGACTTGAGCTGACGTTTAATGATTATAAAGAGATAGACCTTTATTGCCGTAAGAAAGGTATAGAATGGTTTGCTTCTGCATGGGATCTTGAAAGCCAAAAATTCCTACGCCAATTTGATCTTAAGTATAATAAGGTCGCATCAGCCTTATTGGTTTATGAACCACTTTTAAAGATGATTGCAGAAGAGAAAAAACATACATTTATTTCTACAGGTATGACTGATGTAAAATATATTGATCAAGCAATAAATATTTTTAAAAAGAATGATTGCCCTTTTGAATTAATGCATTGCGTATCAACTTATCCTATGAATGATGAGGATGCAAATTTGAAAAGGATTATTTCCCTAAGGAATCGATATAAATGCAATGTAGGCTATAGTGGGCATGAAGTTGGGTTAGCAGTATCTTATGCTGCAGCCGCATTAGGTATTACATCTCTTGAACGTCATATAACATTAGATAGGGCAATGTATGGGTCTGATCAATCTGCTTCTGTTGAGCCAGCCGGTTTTAAAATGTTAGTTGGTGCTGTCAGAAAGATTGAAGCTGCACTTGGAAGCGGTGCTTTAGAGATGAATATCAAGGAAGCATCAATAGCTGATAAGTTAAGGGCATATTTGCCCCCGGAAAGTCGCTTAAAATAATTCATGATAAGCCAAAATAATCGATCAAAAAAGTTCCGATAGGAAAATTATTAAGATATTTTTTAGCATTGAAAGTTAATCTGGATGACGTACTTCTAATTGATATTAACATCTGGTATAATTTATTATTAGGATATTTGAATTTCTATCGTAATAATTGAAAAAAACACTGGATCAAAGTACCTTGGAGCAGAGTTTGTGTCAGGAATATGGTTTGATTGACCACTTCTCATCTCAATTGCTCTTTCCACAAACATTTTAAGAAAGAATGATAATGGTAAAGTATTGATATAGAGAATTTATATTCAAAAAGAAAAATCGAAATGAACATCCCTGGTTTTATAACTGTTCGGGCAAGCTCTAAACGGTTGCCGAACAAATGTTTCCTCCCTTTTGGAGAAAATTGCAATGTTCTTGAACATATTATTCGTCGTACCAAACATTTCGAAATAGAACCAATTGTTTGTACTAGTACTGATAGTTCGGATGATGAAATTGAGAAAATTGCAATTCATGAAAATGTTAAGTACTATAGGGGGTCGTTGATCAATAAACTGCAACGATGGCTCGATTGTGCTAGCTATTTCAAAATTGAAGCATTTCATACAGTGGATGCTGATGATCCCTTTTTTGACGGTAATGAAATGATCAGGTCTTTTCAATTGTTAATAGAAGAAGACTTGGATATGGTCTGTCCTACTATTAGTTCTTCTTCAGGTGGTGCTAGTGTTGGATATTCTCTAACTTTGGATATTATAAAACGTGCATGTTATAACCTTTTATCTGAGCAAGATACGGAGATGATGTGGTATTATATTGACAAGGTTCCAGGTATTAAAAAAACCATTCTTCCGGAGTCCGGCCAGAAACCACCAATTGCCAGACTAACTCTCGACTACCAGGAAGACTATTGGTTGTTAGAATCAGTTAGAAGAATAGCAGGTAATTTATCCTCTAGAGATCAAATTAATAACCTGTTTCGGAGAAACCCGGATCTCTACCTGGTTAATTGGTTTAGAAATCAAGAATGGAGAGATGGTCAACTGGAGAAGAAAATTTGAAATCAAATAAAAGATGAACATAAAAATTTAAAATTAAAGAATATGGATCAATTTAATCCCTATGGAAAGTACAACGGTAACGAAACAAATTATGTTTTAAAAGCACTCGATTCGGAAAATCAAGATGGAGGTGACTACCCTTGGGTAACAAAATTTGAGGAGGCTTTTGCTGCAAAAGTTGGAACAAAGTATGCCATTTCTGTCAATTCTGGAACATCTGGCTTACATGCAGCACTGTACGCTGCTGGAATTAGCGCAGGAGATGAAGTTATACAACCAGCTTTAACTGTAATAATGGATGCATATGCTACTATTCATTTAGGGGGGATCCCGGTTTTTGCGGATATCAATCCTTCAACACTTAATATTGACCCGAATGATATATTACTTAAGTTGACACCTAAAACTAAGGCAATATTAACAGTTTCCTGGTTCGGATTACCTGTCGATATGGATCCAATTAAAGATATCGCTAAAAAGCATAATTTAATCGTTATTGACGATTCAGCTGAGACATTAATGGGACGATATAAAGGAGCAATATCTGGATCTAATGCAGATATTGGGGTGTTTAGTTTTGAGCAAAAAAAGCATATTACTACCGGATCAGAGGGTGGAATGATAGTAAGTAATAATGAAAATTTAGCTACTCGTGCAAGAAAATTTGCAGGAATTGGATATAAGCATATGACAGCAACAGCAGGGCGGACTCATTTAGCAATGTCAACAGTACAGGACCCCAATTACGAACGATTCGATACAATCGGTCTGAACTACAGGATGAATGCAGTTTCAGCTGCTATCGGATTGGCACAGCTAGAAAGAGTTGAGCACATTATATCACGACGTCAGGCTTGTGCTGGTTTTTTCCGCGAAGCAATAACTGGATGTTCCTGGCTGATTCCCCAGGAGGTACCCTTAGGATTTGAACATAGTTATTATACCTTTTCCATAGATTTTAGAGGTTTAGAAGAACGGAAAGTAAGCTGGAAGGATTTTTATAATCAATATAAACAAATGGGCGGTGATGGTTTCTATGGAAATGTTATGATTCCTTATCTGGAACCTGCCTTGAAAGGGAAACAATTTGGTAATACAATTCTAGCGCCAGGATTATGCCCTAAAGCCGAGGAAATACAAAAGCGGATAATGGCTTTCAAAACAAATTATCGAGACTTGGGTATAGCAAAACTCAAAGCTGAAATACTTTCTAACCTGATAGATAAAATTGGTCGTTAAAAAATATGAAACAAAATCAAATTAATCTTAGGACTGGAATAGTACAAGGTCGTCTTATCCAATCACCTGCGAAAGAACTACAATGGTTTCCACAAGAATTCTGGGAAGCGGAGTTTTTTATTGCCGGAACAATTGGAATTAATTATATTGAGTTGATTGCTGAAAGAAATCATAATCTTCATAATCCAATTTGGAGTGACTCTGGAATAGAACAGATAAAAGAATTGGTATTGAGAAACAGCCTTTCTGTGCATGCGTTATGCAATGACTACATTGTAGATCATGCATTAGTATGTTATCCTGAAGTATTGGAACAAAATTTAAGATTACTAGAGCGTTGTGAATTATTAGGGTGCGAAAAACTCATTCTGCCACTATTTGAAAATTCTGAATTGAACAATGAAAATTCAGATAACTTTATTGAAACACTGCGTATAATTGCCAATAAAGCAAATGAATGCGGGATTCGCGTTTGTCTGGAAACAATATTGGATGGCAACCAAATAATTGTTTTTCTTAACAAACTTAATCATCATAATATAGCTGTTGTTTACGATACTGGCAACAGGGTAGCCTTCGGCCATGATCTCGCAGCTGATATCCGTCTGCTTGGCAAAAATCGAATTGCTCATGTCCATATAAAAGATAAGAATTCGCATAATCAAAATGTTCTTATAGGCACTGGTTTAGTGAATTTTCAATCTGTTTTTGAAGCTCTTTGTGATATTGAATATGATGGACCTTATACATTTGAAACTCAACGGGGCTCTGATCCAATTCGC
>Ga0182021_10007634_pt1 | contig 12824 bp, 10 predicted proteins | sample 612E3MmetaG_FD_120493 | JGI IMG/M metagenome (GOLD analysis project Ga0182021, IMG submission 120493) | Permafrost microbial communities from Stordalen Mire, Sweden - 612E3M metaG (Illumina Assembly) | ecosystem: Environmental > Terrestrial > Soil > Wetlands > Permafrost | place: Sweden... | reverse complement strand
GTATTTCATAATGACATAAACAGGAATGAGGATCGCCGTCTTTAACAGGTTTAAAAGCATAATAAAGTACAGAATAAAACCGGCAAAAGTCAATCCCCAGAAAGGGGATATTTAAGAAAATGAGGGAACTGAATGGGATTTTAGTTTAAGCCGTTCTCTGCAGCAAAGTTAACGAGGGATGCAGTGTTCTCCGTATTGAGTTTTCTGAGCATATTCTTTCTGTGGGAACAGATTGTTGATTCTTCCACATTCAGTTTTTCCGATATCATCTTTGCTGAATTTCCTTCGGCGAGAAGTTTTAATACATCTCTTTCGCGTTTAGTGAGTTTCAGAATTATATTTTCATTCAGCAATCTGCTGTTCTCCTTTAATAATTCAATCATCTGATTATGAGTATGTATTTCTTCGTTCAGAGTTATAGTTGAATTTAAGAATTGCTTTGGGCTGCCATCGGGGCTACGTTTGAAAACCCTGCTTCTGCCTATCTGCCAGATATAATCCATGTCTTTCGGTTTACATCTGTACATTCCGCCAAAAACCTGATCATCGGCGATCTTTGCCAAATGCTCGATTGATTGAATGCTAACTTCAAAGTCATCAGGATGTAAAACTTTTCTGAAATATTCAAAGCCTAATTCATATGCTTCTTCCATTGAATACCCGGTAATATCAATTGCATATTTATTGAGATACACATTTCGCATAGTATATTCTTTACCGGTTTTTTCGATTTCATTAATATAAATAAAACAGGGAGCCTTGTCCAGTATTTCTTTCAGATATGCGAGTTTTTCTTTTAAACCTGCGTTTTCTTTTTTTAAATCAGTAATTTTATTTTCCATCGAAAAAGAGTATGTGATTTAGATTGACAAGTGTGATTCATAAATAAATTTTTATGTCTTTGATCTGTTAGCACTACATCAAATTTACGAGAGAATAACGGAAATGTCAAGTAAAGTTTTTCAAACTATTTATTTGAGCTGTTTTATTGTAAGTACCAGACTGGTACGGCATATTTACTAACTAAGAAATATTCTTCATGATTTTAGAGTATTCCTTCGCGCTTCCCGGGTTGTAAAGATACATCAATTTCAGCCATGAACTCCAATTGATGTTTTGAGTCCATGAAGCAGCCAGCGTTTTGTTCAGAGGGAAAATAAAATAAAAGGATAACAGTCTCTGATCAGGCTTTTAGTTGAATGAAATCGACATTCCTCCGCCACCATTGTTTCCGAAGCGCGGGTTTACAACATTATTATAAATAGACCCGAAAGTATAAGTCAGCCCGAAGCTTGTAAAATACTGAAATTGTGTTGCCAGCTCTTTCCTCCTTAGAAGGACCTCTTCGGTAGTAGCACCTCCTTTAACAAGTGCAAGCTGATCGTGAATCAGAGATATATTCCCTCCGAAAGTAACTTGTAATCCTTTTGCAATTCTCAGGCTTAAAAACCCGTACAGTGAAAGATTGTTTTTTGACCAGTCATGGAGATAATTACTATAACTAAGACTCATATTAATTGATCCCCACTTCTCTACCACTTCGTATGAGGCAGACAGGGAATGCAACCAGAGGAGTTCTTCTGTTTTATCATAGATTGTACTATCCTGGTAATCTGCGAAAGTACTGCCAATTTTATATAATAGCCTGAGTTGCCTTCTTGTTGATTGTGAATATGGGAAAATATCATACTCAAGACCAGGCATAACAGAGCAGATTAGCTTTTCATTACTGTAAGTCGATGACCCTATACTAAATGAACCTCCATAGGACCAGTGATCAGTCAGGCTTTTAACTATTAACGAATTGAAAGATGTGGATCTGTTATCACTTTTAATAATATCAGTACCGGTGTCATATCTGTCATTATTGTAATTATAATTAAACCTGAGATTTACTTTTAGTTTTTCGGTTATTCTGCTGGCTGAAGCATTGCCGGAAAGATAGGTTGATTTATATGATTTCTCGCCTTCAAGATATCCGTAAACTGATGTGCTGAAAACCCAGCTGTTCCATTTATCGGTTGTAACTGTTTCAGATAAAGGTTCCGTAAAACTGATATTCATAAATTTTGAAAGAGGAGTCTTGGCAACATATCTCATCAAACCCATCTTCAGAGTTTTGACCTCTTTTTGCCTGATCAAATCTTCCGTGTCATCGGGTGGTGAAACAAAAGAAACAGTGTCCTTCATTCCTGAGAATTGATGCTGTCCGACAAGAAAAAAAGTATATTCCGTACCCCCGGATCCGGTCGACTGACTTGTTGAAATTATGTAAACACCAGCATCTTTAATATCCCTGACATAATTTATAAAGGGTATCTCCTTACGAACATAATCAGATGCATCCATAAATACATTGAGAGCATTTTTGCGCAGCGTATCAGATTTGGTTTGTTGGTCTTGTGAAAAACCCCGGACGAATAATATAACTAAAAATAAAAAAAGGATTGTTTTTTTCATTTTGGTTAGGATTGACAGTTTTTTCTAAATAAGGGGGTGAAGATAAATCTAACAAAAAACATAAACAAATAATAGATCGACGTTTAACATTGGATTAACGATTTGTTAATATATTTTCAATGGATTTGTACCCAATTAAAAATCCGGCCAGGGCGCACCCAAAGCCGGATAATCACAATTGATATCAGGAATGAAAAACCAGGAATTATTTTTGTTCGGCGGAATGTTAATCAATCTCCTTGATTCTTCTGTCAATCGATTTCCACATGTGGTTTCTTAATCTTCTTCTGGTTGAGTAGTTGTCCTGGTCAGATTCAAACAGTGGATTCCGGTTTAAAAGATTTTCTGAACCCGAATCAAATTTTAAAATTGTTCCTTTCCTGACAGAAAGATAAATGCCAATATTATCGACAGCCCATTTATGCCCTGATGGAATCGTAAAATACTCATCAAGAAAAAGGGTATCCCCATTAATATGAAAATCGTAAATCAACTCTTCGGCTTTTTTTGCCGCAACTATTTCACTTCGTCCGGAAGAACGCTTTCGTACTTCAACTTTTGCAATCTCATCATTGACGCTATTAATATTCAGATAAGGTCGGATATAAAGTTCTTTCTTTTCATCAGATATAAAAACAGCGTAATTTTCATTGTCAAGCGAGAGCTCTTTATCAAACTTGAGTTCAGAGATTTTATTGGCAGTCTTTATATACAGAGTATCGTAAGGATGAGAAAAGACTTTCCTGGTCGAGTATCTGGCTGTTTCAGTAAAGCTTATGCCTTCGTTAAAAAGAATAACAGCCAGTGCCGTCAGAGTCAATATCCATAATACAAAACCAATAAGACTGAAAACGCCGTCTCTTGCTTTAAACCAGAAGATCATTTTGACACCCAAGTAGATCAAAGCCAGCAGGGGCAGGATTACGGCAATTAATGTCAATGCAATTATCCATGGCACAATTGTCGGATTTACAATATAACTCAGAAAATCCGGAAAATATATCAGGTGCATGTCAAATACATCTGCTGAATAAATTCCCGGGTATTTGAAGACAAATACCATAACAAAACAAAGAATTGTCAGAAAGCCTGTTAGGACAAATGCAATGCCGGCAATTGTCAGCATAATACGTATGATAATATAACAAACCCTCCATATCGCTTTGAAAACTTCATTAAATGCATTGCCAACCGTTGAATTTTTATCATTCCTGGTTTTGTACAAAGAAGCGCTAGTGGCAGAATATCCATTTTGCTGGTTATCCTGCGAGTGGGTCGATTGATATGCTTCACCACACAGTTCTCTTCTCCGTGAATCAGTATTTGCTGAAGGAAGAGCTATCCACAGAGCGATGTAGACGAAAAAACCTACCCCAAAGAACAGCGTGAAAAGAACAAAAAGAATTCTGAAGAGGACAGGCTCGGTATTCAGATAGGCGCCTAAACCTCCGCATACACCACCTATAATTGAATCATCGGGATTTCTGTAAAGGTTTCTTTTCTGATTGAACGGAGCATTAGATCCTGAAGAATTTTCTGAATGATCAAAATCCCCGGGTTTCCCAATTATCCCAATCATTGCTTCAACATTTTCTTTCGAAATAACACCTGCCAGACTCTGCTGAGACTGGAAAATTTCTGCGATCCTTGATTCAATATCTTCTATTGTTTCATTTCCTCCCTGAGCATTCCTGAAGCGTAAGTTGACCGCCTGCAGGTAATCACGAAGCAAATTATAAGCTTCTTCATCAATCTGAAACAATACCCCGGCGAGATTTATTTTTATCGTCTTATCCATTATAATAGGTTTTAAGTTAGAATATGGTTATCTGGTCCTGATAAGATTCACTGATTCAACCAGTTCTTCCCAGGAATTATCGAGGTCTTTCAGGTATTCCTTCCCTGCAGGAGTGAGTTCGTAGTATTTCCTGGGCGGACCCTGCTGTGACTCTTCCCATCGGTAACTAAGCAATCCGGCATTTTTTTGCCTGGTCAGAAGGGGATAAAGTGTTCCTTCTACCACAATTACTTTCGCTTCTTTAAGTTCTTTGATAATATCGCTGGCGTAGCAGGAATTTCTTGATAAAATTGAGAGTATGCAGTACTCCAGAATCCCTTTACGCATCTGTGCTTTTGTGTTTTCTAAATCCATGATATAAAGTTTTTATAATTTACAATTTAGGTTCAAGTCCCCCCATGGGGGGATTCAGGGGGTCACCATTATAGGAAAATCAGATTTCTTAAAATATTTAGAGTTTCATCTTTTTTCTGACATTCTCAAATTCCTCTTTTACTGATTCTTTTATATTATGAATGTTAACCGGTTCTCCCTTCATTTCAATTTTCTGGGCAGTTGTTTTAGCTTCAGGGAGAACAATATATAATATCAGATAAATAAGAGCACCCAATCCTCCGGCAAGGACAAGGGCAGCAAAAAGTACCCTGATAACTATTGGGTCAATATCCCAATAGGCACCCATCCCGGCGCAGACACCTCCGATTATTCTATGGTCCGGATCACGATACATCCGGTGATAACCGGGAGAAGAAAATTTCTCGCGGGAGGATTTACTCTCACTGTCCGCAATATCTTCAGGTGTACCGAGAACAGATATTACTTCATTAACATCTGCAATCGTAATGACCTGCTTATAGCCGGTCATTTTGGCTCTGAATAACTCTGCCATACGGGTCTCTATATCTGAAAGAATTTCCGATGAACTTTCTTCTCCAGCGAAATGAAGTTCAAGATTCTTGAGATACCTTTTGAGTTCTGAGTATGCATCTTCGTCAATGTTGAACGAATATCCGCCCAGATTTACACTTACTGTTATTTTCATAGAACTTTTAATTTTATAATACTATACTATACAAGTAACTTGACAATGCAAAGATATATAGAAACATTAATACTATGCAATACATAGTACTAAAAAAATATAATAAATTAATAGAATATATTATAATGCACAGATAATCAGTGAATACCCCTCTGTCACGCTGAAGCGTGACATCTCCCCCAGGGTGGCGAAAACACGGAGTAAACTATATGGATAGCAATGGAAGAGTAGAAATTTTTGGGGTGTTGAAGAAGAGATAATACTTTACTTTTCTCCTTAGTGTTACTTTATGCTGCCCTTTGTGATCCTTTGTGATCCTTTGTGGTTCAATGATTTAGGTCTTTCCACAAAGGAACACAAAGGTTTTCACGAAGGTTCACAAAGTACTTTTTCGACAGACCTAAATACAAAGGGAGTGAAATTCAAGAGAAAAACCCCCTTTGTCAGCTTCACCAACCTCTCCCACTTTATTTCTTACAACTAATTTCTATATTTATCAAATAATTATTCGATAATGACCAAAATATATAAATGGGGCATCCTTGCTCCCGGAAAAATGTCTGCCAAATTTTCTAAGGGCCTTCAATTGCTGGAAAATGCTGAATTATATGCTGTCGGATCAAGGGATGTTAAACGGGCAAAAAAGTTTGCAAAGGTGTATGGTTTTAAAAAATATTATGGCAGCTATGAAGAACTGGTAAAAGATCCTGAACTTGAAGTTGTTTATATTGCTTCACCTCATTCATTTCATCATGAACATACATTGTTATGTCTGAGGAATAATAAACATGTAATCTGTGAGAAGGCATTTGCTCTGAATTACAGAGAGGTTGAAGAAATGATAGATGAGGCTAAAAAGAGAAACCTATTCCTGATGGAAGCATTATGGCCTCCTTTTCAGCCTTTCTACAAACAAGCGGCAGAAATACTTAACTCAGGCATACTGGGCAAAATAGTTCATCTTAATGGTTATTTTTCATTTATAGCACCTTATGACCCGAATGAACGCAAATTTAACCTGGCGCTTGGCGGCAGTTCTCTTCTTGATATTGGCATCTATCCTGTTATTGATGCACTTACCTATTTAGGCGTTCCTGCAGAAATAGAAGCCTCCGCTGTTTTTGGTAAGACGGGTTCCGAGGAGTCTGTGAGTGTGATCTTCCGCTATCCCGACGGTAAAATGGCAACATTATATAGTTCATTCAGGACAGATACAGGAATAGGATGTAAAATTTTGTGTGAAAAGGGGAATCTTACCGTTTCACGGGGAAGGGACATGAACCAAAGTACAATTTTAGAGCTTCATGGTAAAGAAAAGAAGGAATTCACATTCAGGCCTGAAGCAATGGGCTATCACTGGGAAGCGGAAGAAGTTATGTCTTGTCTCGACGAGGGCAGGAATGAGAGTCGGATTGTTCCGCATTCATTTAGCAGGGAACTCATGAAAACTCTCGATAGAATCCGTGAAGCAGCAGGCATTGTTTTTCCGGGCAGGGAATAAATAGTTAAGATTGGGAGAGGGGGTGGAAGGGAGAATCGGAGATGTATGAAGTAGTACTGTAAATAAGCAATCTGAGAAACTGATTACAAGCATTCCCAAACGAATATCATGGCAGAAAACAATCCCGAAATATTTGATGAGGATGCTTTTTACAAAAAAAAGCTTTTGCTGAGTATGTTCATTCCGGGGATCTTTATTTTCCTGATGTGGTTGGTAAAAATAATTGAGGTTCTTTTTGAAACAGATTTTTCTTTTTTGGGAATATACCCCCTGGAGGCGAAAGGATTACCGGGTATAATACTTTCTCCTCTTATTCATGAGAACTTCAAACATCTTTTCGATAATACAGTCCCTCTTTTCTTTCTGGCAACAGCAGTCTTTTATTTTTATTCTGAAGTAGCAGTAAAAGTTTGCTTCTGGAATTATTTGCTTACAGGATTATTTGTCTGGTTCGCCGGCAGAGAGGCGTACCATATAGGGGCAAGTGGATTAGTCTATGGACTTGCCTCTTTCCTTTTCTTCAGTGGAATTATCCGAAAATATTACAGATTAACAGCACTGTCACTTCTCATCGTATTCTTATACGGATCAATGGTCTGGGGAATGCTCCCGGAATTTTATAAAAATGTATCATGGGAATCTCATATGCTTGGATTTGTTTCAGGGATCATCCTTGCTGTCTGGTTCAAAAATGAGGGACCGCAACGTCCAGTATATGATTGGATGGAAGAGGATGAAGATGAGAATGGGAGCAATGGAGAAGAGGAGAATAAGGAAAAACAGGAGGGAAAGACAAAAGTTTAAAGATAAAAGTTGAAGAATGAAATATAATGGAGCTGTTAATAGCTGTTTTTCAGTTATAATGATAATCCCTCCAACAAATAAATGTTAATTTTTGTATCTTTTGATTTTCTGAATCAAATGTAAATTCACACGCAAGTTTATGACTATCTGGGGAATAAATATAATTGATCTTTCAATTGTTGTTCTTTTTCTCTGCATTATGATCTGGATCGGCGCACGAACAACCAGGGATAATAAAAATACTCAGGACTTTTTTCTTGCCGGAAGAAAACTCAATAAGATGTACCAGTTCTTCCTGAATTTTGGCTGTTCAACCCATGCTGACCAGACAGTTGCTGTTACCCGCGAGATTTACAGGCAAGGAATCGGTGGTATGTGGATCCAGTTTCTTGTCCTTTTTTTGACTCCCTTTTATTGGTTTACGACATTTTTTTTCAGGAGAGTAAGATTGGTAACGATTGGAGATTTCTTTGCTGAAAGATTCAGGAGTAAATTTTTAGGCGCCTTCTACGCGGTATTTTTTGTTCTGATGTCGGTGCTTGGGGGAGGTGTGGGGTACATAGTTGCTGCCAAGACTGTCATGGCAATGACCCCAAAACCATTAAGTGAATGCACAATAGCTGAACAGAGAAGTATTGCGGAGTTCAAAGAATTCAAAGATCTTCAGGAAATAAAGAAAACGGGTTTAAGTGATGAACAGAACAGGAGGTATGTTGACCTGTCAGATAAAAACAAAAAAGGTGAACTAAGTTCATTTATTTCATATGTTAAACCCATATGGTTCTATCTTATCTTTTCAATTATTGCCTGCGTTTATACCATGATGGGAGGATTCCGGGCTGCAGTTCTTACAGATATTGTACAGGGATATCTGATAATAATTTTCTCAATAATTCTTATTCCCGTCGGACTGATAAAAGTAGGCGGTTTCACTGCCCTTCATGCTTCGGTGCCTGATTATATGTTTGAGCTTTTTGGTTCTCCTGTAATGAGTGAATATGCCTGGTATACAATTCTTGCAATGGTACTTGCAAACCTGGTTTCCATTATCGCAGTCTCGACCGGAATGCAAACTGCCGGTTCCGCCAGGAATGAAATGACGGCAAGGCTGGGCATGATCTGGGGAATGTTTGCAAAGCGATTGTTAATGATAATGTGGGCTCTGGCAGGGCTTATAGCTATCGCCCTTTATGCAGGTAAATTGAATGATCCGGACCTTATCTGGGGTCATATGTCGCATGAGCTGCTGGTACCGGGAGCCATAGGATTGATGCTGGCCGGCATACTGGCGGCAACTATGTCTTCCCTGGGAGCAAGTTCTGTATCATATTCAGCCCTTTTTATAAGGAATATCTATCAGCCTTTTTTCCCTCAGAAATCAGAGAAGCAATATATTTTTATAAGCAGGATAATTATCGGGCTTACATTACTGGGGGGAATTGGCGTCGCTCTTTATCTTGATAATCTTTTGGAACTGTTTAAGTATATAATTTCTATCCCTGCAATTTTTGGTGCGTCAATCTGGCTTGGCTTTATCTGGAGAAGACTCACTAAATGGGCTGTGATTGCTCAGGTTGTATTATGTCTTCTTATTTATGCCATCATACCGAATATCTTTATGCATCTCGATGGAGTCAGGAATAATAAGAAATTTCTACTTGAGACAAACACAAAACAAGTTGTTTTTTCAACAGCTGCATTACAATCGGATGTGGATGCCGGAAGAGCAACAAAAGCAGGAGAAAAAATTACAAAAAATCATACTATTGAACCAGTCGGTATTTTCTTTGAAAGTGTTGCAAGGGTAAATCCGGATGATCCCTCCTCACCCAAGACAGGTCTTGGCCGATTTCAGGCAGAAATCTGGATAATGAGCTGGTTTGGAATTGACTTCACGTCATGGTCAAAAGCCCAGCTGACAGCCGGAAGATTCTTCTTTGATGCCCTATTTCCATTCCTGATTCTTTTCCTTCTTTCTTTCCTGACAAAACCCGGCGAGAAAGAACACCTTGACAAATTTTATGCAAAAATGTATACTCCGGTTCAACCTACACCGGAAGAAGAATCTATGGCATTACAGGCTGCTTATGATAATCCGGGAATGTATGATAAAAGAAAACTGTTCAGGAAATCAAACTGGGAAATGTTAAAACCCGGACGCATCGATTATATTGGCTTTTTCGGAAGCTGGGTCCTGGTTGGAATAATAGTATTTCTTCTTTGGTTAGTCGTAACAATTGGTAAGTAGAAAGCAAAAGATAAAAGACACCCGCCCGAACGACTGACATCGTTCCGTCGGGCGGGAAAGTCACAAGACAAAAGTATTAAGTCTATAAAGTCTATAAATTTGTTTGACATAAGACCGCAAGACATTCAGACACTTAGACAATAATAAAATGCATGTAAAAACTGGTAAACCTGAATTTGATAACCTGATACCTCTGGTCAGGGGATTTCTTGAAAAAGATATCCTCGATGTGGTTATCGACGGACAAAAAATCAGAGGTTACAGGTCACCCGATTCACGTGCGATATGGCTGCGTGACTATTCTGATATGATCAGGGCTATCCGGTATTTTGAAAAAGATCTTCAGAGCACTATAAGGCACTTTGCTGAAACTCAATCACGAAACGGAAGGATATTTGATTACTTTACAACCTTTCCCGAAAAGTTTCCTTGTGAAAAGGAAAACTGGACAAAGTACGTTCGTGTTCCCGTTGAGGCTGATGTTGAATACCGTTTTATCAAAGCGGCATGGATATCATGGCAGGCAACGGGTGATGATGAATTCATAAAAGAGCTGCTTCCATGTTTTGAAAATGCACTCTCCTATATAATGAACAGCTGGTACTGGGATGAAGAGAAATTTCTGGTGAAGAGACCTTATACCATTGATTCCTGGGATTTTGCATATACTGCCGGAAAACATAGCTGGCTTCAATTTCAGATAGATGATAATACTTTCTGGGGATATATGCATGGAGATAACAGCGGTTACTATGAAGCTTTTTCAATCATGTCAGAATGGTACACATATTTTGGCGAAAATAAAAAGGCTGAAATTTGGAGATTTAAAGCTGAAAGAATTAAGAAATCGCTGAATGCTGTTTGTTGGAACGGAAAGTATTATACCCATTTTGTGAAAATAAGTCAGGTAACAATTGCCGGTGTAGATGAATCCTGTCAATTAAGCCTGAGCAATCCGATGAATATCAATAGGGGGGTTACTACCGGAGAAATGGCTAAATCAATAATCGAAGAATATCAAAAAAGGAAAAAAGACTCAGGCTCTTTTGCAGAATGGTTTTCAATTAATCCTCCTTTTCCTGATGGTATTTTCGGTGATGAAAAGCTGGTTGCCGGGGCTTATTGTAATGGCGGAATAATGCCGCTTGTCGGAGGTGAACTCGCCAGGGCAGCGTTTGAAAACGGATTCGAAAAATACGGTGTAAAAATCCTGAAACAATATTATGATCTGATTTCACAGAGTGGAGAGACCTATCTCTGGTATTTCCCTGATGGCACTCATTCATCAGTCGAAACAAGTACATCTCCTGAAGCAACACCAACCGACGGATGGGGCTCAGGTGCAATGCTTTATGCTTTTATTGAAGGACTGGTTGGAGTCCAGGATAAACATAAGGAATTTAAAAATATCAGGCTTTCTCCAAAATGGGAGCCAGCAGGAATTAAGGAGGCTGAAGCCGAAATTGATTATCCTGCCTCCGGAGCGTATGTTAAATATAAATATCTTTATTCCGGAAATTCGATTAAGCTTGAAGTTGAAGGATCTACGGAGAATATTGATATTGAATTATATCTTCCTGAGAACAGGAAAGCTGTTTCAAACAAAATTATCGGAGGTGAATGGATGAGAACAAGTGAATATAAATCTGATAATAATTATTTCAGGTGCAACATTAAGAAAACCCGTTCTATCTTTGAATTAACAGTCAAATTATCAAGGCAATAAGGCGTTATGGATCTTTCAATAATAATCGTCAATTATCGTGGATGGACCCATCTGAAAGAGTGTCTCGATTCACTGGCAGCTTTTACTGGTACACATTTCAAATCTGAAGTGATAATAATAGACAATAATTCATCAGACGGATTTATTGATGAGTTCAAATTGAATTGGCCTGGGTTTAAATTCATCCTAAATGAAGTCAATGGTGGTTTTGCAAACGGATGCAACCTTGGAAGCGTCAATGCAAAAGGAGAATATTTTCTCTTCCTGAATCCCGATACTGTGGCTTCAGAAAGAGAGATTGAAATTCTTCTTGAAAGAGCTAAAAGGAATCCTGAAAATTATATTTCTTCCTGCCGTCAGATTAATAAAAAGGGTGAAGGGAAAAATGCCTTTGGACTTTTCCCGGATCTTGGAACTCTTACCGGGATAGGAAGAGCATTGTACAGAGTATTGAATAAGAAAAAAATAGCAGATAGAATAGATGCAGAGAATAATGTAATATATCCCGACTGGGTATCAGGCTCAGTAATGATGATTAAAAAGGAAATATTCCTCATGCTTGAAGGCTTTGATGAGGATTTCTGGATGTACTCTGAAGATGTCGATTTGTGTAGAAGGGCAAGAGATCAGCATGGTGAAATAGCCTGTTATTCAGATATTAAGATTCAGCATAATCATGGCGGCAGCTCCAGAATTAATCTCAAAACCACAGCTTTAACAAAAACTGAAGTCATTATATCGGGTCATCTTTATATTTCAAAGCATAAATCTGGCATCTCCGGATTTCTGATTCAATCGTATCTGGTTTTTATGAATCTTATAGTCGGAATTGTAATGACTTTATTCTCAATACTCTTTTTTGCCAGTCCTAAAATATTTGTAAAGGCAACCATTTATTTCAGACTAATAGCTTATTATTTTGGTGCATTAACACGTCAGTCATGGATAAGTCCCCGATCGGTCAATTTCATCAAAAATTGCTGAAGCCTGGTTTTAAATTGTTAAATATCTGATAATATGAACCGTAAAAACTTCATTACTACAGTTGGTGTTGCAGCCGGCGGAGCATTGACGGGCTTGAAAGGACTCACCAAAGAAGAACAGGTAGTCAGGCCTTTTTCATTACCCTCAAATGAAGAGGATTTATGGCCGGTCATAAGACAGGAATTCAGTTTTCCTGAAGGGTATGTCTACCTGAATACCGGAGGAATAGGTTCTGTACCAAGACATGTCCGCAGCTTTTTC
>Ga0182021_10007633_pt1 | contig 12827 bp, 9 predicted proteins | sample 612E3MmetaG_FD_120493 | JGI IMG/M metagenome (GOLD analysis project Ga0182021, IMG submission 120493) | Permafrost microbial communities from Stordalen Mire, Sweden - 612E3M metaG (Illumina Assembly) | ecosystem: Environmental > Terrestrial > Soil > Wetlands > Permafrost | place: Sweden... | reverse complement strand
TCGTGGGAGGGCATGGGAACCCTTTCAGGGTTCCCATATCAGTCGCGTGGGGAGCCCGCCGGCTTCGCCGGCGGCGCACCATCGTGGGAGGGCATGGGAACCCTTTCAGGGTTCCCATATCAGAGCGCCGAGGACGCAGAGATCGGAAGGGAAGGAAGGGCTCGGGGGGGGGAGTGAGCCTTTCTGGCGAACAGAGGGGGAAGGGTGCAGATTGTGACTGTTGACGCTTTGGTGCCTCCCCTATTTCGTCCTGTCAGCAGCCTCCACGGCGCCTGACAGTGGCGTGCCTGACGGTTCCGCCATCTCTCCGTCGCAGCCTTCGGTTCGGAGTTTCGATCCGCGTTGGAGTCGTGTTGCGACGCCCAAGCCGGGTCCGCCGAGCGCCATCGGTCAACCAGGCGCCGGCTGCGTGCGAGGCGCGGTGGCTCTGCCTTTGCGTGGCCCAGGCTGGCTGGTCGAGCATCCCGAGCGGCAGCGCGAGTTCGGCCATCCCCTGCTGGTGGCCTACCTGCGCGATCTGGCCTCCCGCGCGCGCCGCGAACACCTGGGCCTGCTGTGCGTGGGCGATCTGGGTCAGCCACGCGGCGGGCCCCTGCCGACCGGCCATCGCAGCCACCAGAACGGGCTCGACGTCGACATCTGGTATGGACCGCCGGCCAAGCCGCCTTCCCTAGGCCAATCGCCCGTGGCACCCGTGCTGGTGGACCTGCGCACCAGCAAGCTGCTGCCCGCCTGGAACAGTCGCGTGGCGCGTTTGATCGAAGCGGCGGCCACGGATCCCGCCGTGGATCGCATCTTCGTTCATCCTGCGGTCAAGCGCGCTCTCTGTCAGGACAAGGGTCGGGCCGGCCCCTGGCTGCAAAGGGTGCGGCCCTGGTGGGGACACCACGACCACCTTCACCTCCGCCTGCGCTGTCCGCGTGACAATGCCGACTGCAAAGAGCCGCAGCCCCTGCCCGCCGGCCTAGGCTGCGATGCCTCGCTCGATTGGTGGTTCTCCGAAGACGCGCGCGCCACCGCAGCCAAACGCGGCCCGCCCGGCGAGGGCGCGCCAGCCATGCCGGACCAGTGCGAGCTGCTTCTCTCGCCCTAATGGATGAGGAACATGCAGGACCAGACGGGCGCTCCTGCATCGCCGGATACGCAATCGCACCAGGTCTGATCGTAGGCACAATGAAGGCCAAGCGTGCTGCACGCAGGCTGCGCGTTGGTTGGCACTGGACATTGGGAACACATCGAGGAGGAACCCGAGCAGACGACGCATGACGCTTCCCCTGCGGGACACGGTGACGACCACAGGTCACACGTGCAACTTGGGTTGCCGGCGTCAGGCCCACCCTTGCTATTGCGATTGAGGATGTCGTTCATGAACAGCTCAATCGAGGTGAGCGCAGCTTGGGATTTCTCGGAGATGTTGAGCTCGATGTAGAAGCGGTCAAGATAGGCGAGAGCGTCATAGGCGCTGATCAGCCCCATGTCCACCACGGCGTTGTCACGGCCGTCGATGGCCTGGCGCGAGACGGGCAGAGCGTAGTTGTAGATGGCCTGGGCATTCGCAGCGCTGCCCATGTCGTGAATGGCAACCTGGATGGCACGCGCTCCCTGGCGGTATTCGGCGTACACACTGCTGACCCAGCCGCGATCAATGTACTTGGGCGCGCCGCCATCGATTCGACTGTAGAGTCCTGTCTCGTCGGTGATCAGGGTGGGAGTACCGGCGCGCGTCCAGGTGCTGACCTCGTTATCAGCCGGCAGCATATCGACGAGCGACGGGTTGCCTGCCCCGCCGCTGAGAGTCGTCGAGAGTACCAACCCATGAAGATGGAGTTCGCCTTGGAACGGATCGTCGGCGGCGTTCCTGAGATCGACGTCCCCGCGATAGGCCGCGCCGATCGCTGACTTGAAGAACGTACCCGTGTAGTAGAGCCAATCGGAGTTCGTTGTTTGCCCGTTGTAGGTCCGGATTTCGTCTGACCACCAACCCGTCGGGTCGGCGCGGAAGTAGATGCACAGGCGCATCTCGCGGCCCAGTTCTTCCCATGTGATCTCCAGGGTGGTGTAGGTCGCCCAGCCCGGATCGCTGTGCACGTCGACAGCGGCGACCTTGCTCGTGAAGCGCTTGCCGTCCGCGACGATCCAGAAATCGTCAGCCGTCAGCGACACCGTGGAGGTTCGCCACGCGACCGGGTTGGGCGCCGAGGCGGCACCGCCAACCCCAGTTCCGCCGGGGCCGCCTATGCCGCCGGTTGCTGTCGCACCCCCTGTTTCAATCAGCTCGTTGCCACCCATGGGCAATGCTGTCACACCGCCTGTTTCAACCAACTCGTTGCCACCCACAGGGAATGCTGTCGCACCCCCTGCTCCCGTCGCCCCGCCACTTCCCACACTCCCGCCCACCCCGCTGTCGTCATTGCCTGCCGCGCCTAAAGAATCGCTCTTCATGCAACCAAGCGACGTCAAAGCAAAGTAGGCCATCGGAACGAACGAAAGGAACATGCTTGTCTTTTTCATGGCAGTCCTCATTTGGTCCATGTCTTTCCTAGTGACGGCACCTGGGCAAACGTTTCAGGGACAGTGGTGAAGGGCCTGCGCGGCTCGCTTGGCCAGGGAATCGGCGACACTCTTTTCGAGAACGTCGCCGAGGTCCAGCTTGCCCTCAGGGCAACGGCCAGCTTTGATGCGCAGCTCGCCGCGCACGGTCTGCAGCTCGCGCACGCGCGGGATCCCCGACAGCACAAGGGAGTCCAGCACCGCCAAGGCCTCGGTCTCGCTCCCCTGCGCCAGATAGATTTCTGCGCGCAACACACGGGTTTCCAGGCCCATGTGTCCGTTGGGATACCGCTGCTCGTGGGCGTCGAGCAGTGCGAGCGCGGCGCCTGCATTGTGGATGCGATGCCAGGGCTCAATCACCGACGCAAGCGAATGGCTCTCGGCTACGATGGGGTTCTCTTCCTTGGCGGCAGACAGGGTTGGGGCAGGCGCCTCGGGCGCCTCGACCAGCCTAACTCCCTCGGGCGAGGCGAGAGGAGCGCGCAGGGCCAACGAACGCGGGCGTGTGACTGCCTGGCGCACGGGTGGGGTAGGCAACTCGACGGCCTCGGCCGGCCCTATCTCGACAATTGGCGCTGGCTCAGGGACAGGCGCGGGCCTCGGCGCGATGGACGGCGCCGACGGAACCGGGGCAGACCGATCCTCTGCGAGCGACTTCTGCACCGCAGGCCGACGGCGTTTCTCGGGCTTTGTGGCCCCAGCTGTCGGGACAGACGGTGGCGCAAACAACGCTCCTATGAGGGGCAGCGAACGCAGTCCGCGCTGGGCCACCGCAAAAGTCGCACCCGCAGCCAGGACAGAAGCAAGCGCGGCCAGGGCTGGCCAAAGAGCCATCCGCCGCGCGCGGCCCTTCCGCTCGTGCAGGCGTCGCTCGATGCGCTCGACCTGGGACGGCTGCAAGCCACGCAGGTCGCGCGCCTGGTGCAGGAAGCTCAGGCCCTGCTGGGAAAGTTCGTTGTCTGTGCCGTGCGCTTTCCTATCGGCTGACATTTTCACACCTCAGTCGAGTGACGTTCGCTTCGGAAGAGGGAAATTCCCGCCGATAGACGTGCAAGAAGCGCGCTCGCGCTCGGTGCCGTCGTAGACGTGCGTTGGCTGCTTTGATTCCCAGCAACGCGGCGACCTCGTACGCGGCCAGCTCTTCCAGTTCGAACAGAATCAGGATACGCCGGTCGCCCTCGGGCAGGAGGTCGAGTATGCGGTAGACATCCCTCGCGGTCTGGTTCTGTTCGACGACGCGCAGGGGATCCGGGCCGGCCCCCGCGACATGTCCCGCCGTCGCGTTGGCAGAGCCTGACAGCCAGCGCCACCAGCGCTCTTTGCGACGGCGGTGGCGCACGACCTTGTCGGTGATGCCGAACAGCCAGGTGGACATGCTCGATTCGCCGCGAAAGCTGGACAGACGCCGGCAGGCAATCGTAAACACCTCATGCACGGCGTCTTCCAAGTCAAGGGCTGGCCCGCCCAGGCGCGCAACCCAGCGCGCCACCTGATGCACCTGCATCCGATAGATAGTTCCCGCATCGAGCGGAAGGTCGGGATTGGTCAAGTCGCCCTATCTAGTGACGGCCAAGCGCCAAACGTTTCACCTTGCACCCAGGAGCACGGCCAGCCCCGCACCCGCGCTGACGTTCCAGCGCGAGAGCGTGATGTTTTGGGGACGGTCATCGAGGGAGAGGCGCTCCCCGCGCAGGGCATAGCTGCCGCCCGCGAACAGAAAGGGCGCGAAGCGGCCCCAGGCGAGTCCGAGGCGCGCGCGCAGGTCTGCCGCCGCTCCCCATGCGGTTGCGCTGCGCCCAGACGCAAGCTGTTTGCCGTTCAGAGTCAGCAGCGTCAGCTCCGGGAAGATCCCGACATCGCAGAAAACCCGGTTCCAACTACGCAGGACGCCGGCTCCAACGCCAAAGCGGAAGGTGCGGTAGGCCGCCACCCCTGGGTCAAGGTTCCGCTCGCGCTCTCCTGTGGCCTCGAGAAGCGCGGCCAAGACCAGTGCGCCGGTTGGCCGAACCCCGACCAGGATGCCCGCGCCAAATGTACCGGCGTCTCCGTCGTGTGTGCCGAATCCCAGCCCGGCGACCTCGCCCTGCAGACCTCGCTTCGGTTGCTTGGCCGCGACGGCAGGGGCCTTGGTCTCGGCCGCGGCTGCTGGCACAGCCACAGGCGCCTGGGTACCGGACGGAACTGCCCTCGCGTCCGGCGCTGGCGGAGTGGCGGACCTACCGGGCGGGGCTCGCGCCGCTTCCGGTGGCTTGGCGTCGTCAGCTTTCGCCACTGCACGCTGCTCGCCCAGGGGAAGGCCTGTCCGGCCTGCGGGATTCGCGGTGTTTGGGCGCGGTCGTGGGATGCTGGGCGGGAAAGCTGCCGAATTCGGGCTCCGGGCTTCGCGCTGGGAATCTTGGCCTTCGGCCATGGGCGCGGTGGTCCACGCCCCGACCCAGGCTGCGATGAAGACGGCGGCCACCGTCGCGCGCTCGATGCAAGCCTCGGGCGCCGCGACTTCGCGAGCACCCAGCAGGGAACCGTCCTGTCCACGCAGGGCCACATGCAACTTAGTGTCCTTGACTGTGATCTCTGGTGAGCCCAAGGCAGCAAGGGCAGTCGTGGCGCCCAGCCGGTCCAATTCCGCGGCGATGGCGTCCCTGCTCGGGCAGGTCGTGCCTACTGGCAAGACCGTGACCGCCCAGGCCGACAGCGAGGCTGCGATTGGTCCCCACATGCGCTGCCACTATCGTCGATCTTCGGCACGGACGCGAGAGCTGTGCACGCGGATTGAAGCGGGGGCTAGCCAAAGACGAACGCGCCGTAGCCCACGACCTCGTCGCGCGGGCCGGCCGTGTCGCCGGAATTGCGCAGGTCGATGGTAGTAGCCGAAAGGCCATGGTCTGCGGCGATCTGCAGAAGAGCATTGACCGGCGTGGCGCCGCAGGCCTGGTCGAGATCGACCGCGCCCGCACGGCGCGCCTCGATGGTCTCGGCGGTTTCATGGTCGAGGCGACAGGCAGTGTCATAGTCGTGGTAGTGGGACAGGTCCGAGCTGACCACAATGACGGTCTCAGGTCCTCCCCACAGGCGGGCAAGGATCGCGGCCACGCTCCCGTGGTCCTGGTCGCCAGCCAGCAGTGGCACCACGCGCGCACCCGGGAAAACCCGCTGCAGGAAGGGCAGGTGTACTTCCAGGCTGTGCTCGCGGGCGTGAGCGGCGTCGTTTTCTCGAATCAACCCGTCTTTGAGCAAGGCTTCGATGGCGTCGCGATCCACAGGCACCGCGCCCAGCGGCGTGTCAAACCCTGCGGCTCGACTGCAGGCCACGCCGGCGAAGGGCACACGATGCGACGGGCCCACCAGGATCACGCGCTCGACCACCTTCGCGTGGGAAATCAGGCTGGCGTAGGCACTGCCAGCGATGGGCCCGGAATATCGATAGCCGGCATGCGGCGCGATGATTGCCTTGGGCGGCTGAGTTTGGGGCGCAGGTCGCGCATCGGCCAGGTATGCTTCGACCGCCGCAGCCAACGGCTTGGCCTCCCCAGGATAGAACATCCCGGCTACCGCAGCAGGACGCGTTTCCATCCCCCATACTGTACCGCGAATCTCTCGTGAAGAAACCAGCCAGTTTGAGGTGTGACCCAATGTCTCTGATTTCCGTTGTCGTACCCGCCTACAATAGCGAGAAGACCATCGCGGACGTGGTGGGCAGAATCAAGACGCTAGACATCGAGGGCCACGAAATCGAATTGATTGTGGTGGATGATTGTTCGAAGGACAAGACTTGGGCGAAGCTGCAAGCCCTGGCGGGGATAACCGCAATTCGCCATCCCCGCAACACGGGGAAGGGGGGTGCACTCCGAACCGGTTTTCAGCGAGCCCGCGGCGAGTTTCTTGTCATGGAGGATGATGACCTCGAATACGATCCCCGCGAGATTCCAGTCGTACTCAAGCCCTTGCTTGAACGGCGCGCTGACGTCGTTTTCGGTTCTCGCCAACTGAATCCAACCAACACCTACATCAATCCTTTCTATCACCTGGGAGGACTGGCTCTGAACATGGTGATAGAATCGGTCCTTCACCGCAGGATTACCGACTCGATTAGCGGCACAAAGGCGTTCACCAGGCGCGTGTACGACCGCATCGCGCCCATTGAGAGCAGCGGGTTTGGCGTGGAGACCGAGATTGCGGCGAAGATCGTCCGAGCCGGTTTCACTTTGCAGGAGGTACCGATCGGCTATCGACCGCGAACCCACGCCGAAGGGAAGAACATCCACTGGTATCACGCCTATTCGCTCCTGGCGTCCCTGATCAAACACGCGAAACGAGCCAGCAAGCTGAAGGATTCGAGCGATTCGTCCATCTTGCGGTAGCCTTGAAATGGGGTCCTTCTCTTGGCAGGAGATTCCCTGCATGGAAAGCAAAGGTTGAGCATGCCCGCAAAGGCTTCGCATCGGGGCGACGGCCATCCCGGGGCCGTGGCAACACGGTACTTTCGCCGCGACGGCGAGGACCATGTGGTGTGCGAGATGTGTCCGCGCTTCTGCCGCCTGCGCGAGGGCCAGCGCGGCCTGTGTTTCGTGCGCGCCTGCCAGAACGGGCAAGTCGTGCTCACCAGCTACGGCCGCTCGACGGGATTCTGCGTGGACCCGATCGAGAAGAAGCCGCTCTATCACTTTCTGCCCGGTACCCCGGTGCTGTCCTTCGGCACCGCCGGCTGCAACCTGGCGTGCAAGTTCTGCCAGAACTGGGAGAGCACCCACTCGCGCGAAGTGGAGAGCATGTCCGCGGCCGCCTCGCCCAGCGAGATTGCCGAGGCCGCGCGTAGGCACGCCTGCCCCAGCGTGGCCATGACCTACAACGATCCGGTCGTGTTTCACGAATACGCGATCGACGTGGCAGACGCCTGCCACGAACGCGGCATCAAGACCGTCGCGGTGACCGCCGGATACGTGTGCCCGGCCCCACGCGCGGAGTTCTATCGCCACATGGATGCCGCCAACGTGGACCTCAAGGCGTTCAGCGATCGCTTCTATCGCGAGCTGTGCGCCGGCGAGCTGGCGACCGTGCTCGACACTCTGGTGTTCCTGCGCGAACAGACCAAGGTTTGGGTGGAAGTCACAACCCTGCTCATTCCTGGCGAAAACGACAGTGATGGCGAGCTGGATGAGATGACCCGCTGGATGCGTGCCAACCTCGGGCCCGACCTGCCCCTACACTTCTCGGCCTTTCACGCTGACTTCCGCATGCGCGACAAGCCGCCTACCCCGCCCGAAACCCTGACCCGCGCACGCCGGATCGCTCTCGGCAATGGCCTTCGCTACGTGTACACCGGCAACGTGCGCGACGAGACCGGCGGCACTACGACCTGTGTTGACTGCACAAGTCGGCTGATCGGTCGCGATTGCTACGAAATCACGACCTGGGGCCTCACCGACGACGGTCGCTGCGCCGCCTGTGGCGCCGTTTGCCCGGGTGTGTTCGCCGGTGCCCCTGGGCGCTGGGGCAACCGCCGCATGCCACTGGATGACGTCGGCGAAGCGTGATTCACTGCGCGCCCGCGACAATTGCGGAGCGCAGCGCATTCAGCTCTACGGGCGAGCCAACAAACAGATCCTCCGGGTAGTGCCTGAGCGCGAGCATTCCCCGATAGATCTCCGCGCGCTGATCGACGTTCATGCCGAATCCAGCCAGGAACTGCAGGCGCAGGTTGTCGTCACGGTTGACCTGGGCGTCTCTCAGCCAGGGTGCAAGCTCGGAGCCGCGACCGCCGTAGGTGGAGAGCAGCGCCACGGCTGAATCGAAGCCGATCTGTCGCAGCGACTGTGCGACCGGAGCGAACTCTGGGCTCTGCAAGCGGCGCTCCATCGCGTCCACGTCGATCCGGATCGGCTCCACCTGCCCCACCAACACGACGTCGTAACCTTGTCCTTGGACCGTGTTGCCCAGCACGATCCCGTTTGGAAACGCCCCAAAGAACGTCGCGACCTCGCTCTTAACCGCCGCCATTCCGCTGTCGTAGAGTTGCACGAACACCGTCACCGCCCCACCTGGATTGAGGTGCCGCTTGACGAGCTCCCAGAACTCGCTGGTGTAGAGATTGGCGGCGCCCTTGACCCACGGATCGAACGGATCTGAAGTGATGGCGTCGAACTTCTGCTTGGTTGTCGTCAGGAAGTGCCGAGCATCGTCCACTTCGACGTGAACCTTGGGATTGTGGACGACGTTGTGGTTGTGTTCGCCGAAGTATTGCGCGGCTACGCTCGGGACCAGCGGCTCGATTTCCGCGATGGTCAAGTGCTCGACGCGCGGATCGATGCTGGCCGCGCCGGCGGTCACGCCAGCGCCGCAGGCGATCACCAAGACATCGCGCGGCTCTGCCGGGACCAGCGTCGTGAGGTGCCCGAGCATGCGCTGCAGCCGCATGTCCTGGGGAAGGGTGGACGCCTGGACCTTGCCGGCGTTGTAGTAGCTGATGATTCCGCCCAGATCCCGCGAAACCGCCGGGGACGAATTCATCCCTTCTCCGACGTAGAGGAAGGTTTCCTTCGTGGTTCGTTCGACGGCCGAGAAGCGACCGTGCGCGACCAGCAGCGGGGGAACCGCGACCACATTGCGTCCCAGAAGGACGGCCAGCTCGACTATGGCCAACGTCCAGATAGCATACGGTATGGTGAACCGCGGCGCCGCGCGATCAGGCAGCAGCGCCGGTATGAGGGTGATGGCGGCGGCTACGGCCGCGAGCGCGATCAGGATCCTTTCGCCGTTCTGGGTCCCGACCGCGGCGATCAGCACCAGGCTGGTTCCGAGCGCCCCGACGATGGCGCCCACTGTGTTCGCCGCGTAGACCCGGCCCACCACGACGCCGCCATCACTTCCCCTGGACGCGACGGCGGCAAGCGCCAGCGGAAAGCTGGCACCCCACAGGCAGGCCGCAGGCAGGATTGCCCAGAGGCAGCGGACGAAATCGATCTGGAATTGATGCCACGGAGTGTCTGCCAGCCGCGGGTTGACCGGCCAGTAGGGCAGCGAGCGGGTGATGTTCCACGACGCCCAAGCGATCGCCGCGACCAGCGCAAGTTGGGCGAAGCCGAGCGCCCGGCGCGGATGGGGCGTGCGGCGCCCGATCGACGAGCCGACGCCACTGCCCAGGCCGATCCCGACCAAGAACACCGCCAATATGATCGAGAAGGTATACGTGGTGTGGCTCAAGAGCAGCCCGAAGAGTCGCGTCCAGATGACCTCCGCGCCCAGCGCGCTCATCCCTGAAAGCCCGATTGCAAGGTAGATGATCCAGGCGGGTGTGGTCGGGGCGGCAGTCGCGGCGGTCCCGGGGTCGCGGCTCACGTCGCGCGGATCAGCCCCGGGACAGGCGTGCGCGAGTGCGAACGCAGCCAAGGCGACCACCGTGTTCAAGGCAACGGCGACGAAAGTCGCGGTACCCACGTCGTGAACCCGGAGAAGGTAGAAACCCGCAAGCAGACAGCCGAACACTGCCCCAAGCGTGTTGCCGGCGTAGAAGAATCCGAGCCAGGAGACCCCGCGTGGGTTCATTTCCACCCAGCGGGAAACCGCGGGCAGGGTAGCCCCCATCATCATGGTGGGCGGCAAGAGACAGATCGCCGCGAAAAAACCGCGCAGTAGCAATCCCGGGATGCCATGCCCGACCACCGCCGTGTAGACATACTGGACCAGAGGTATCGCCCCCAGCATCAAGATCCCGGAAACGCCAATTGCGACTTCGAGTACGGCGTAGACGCGCAAGGGGTGCCGAGTACGGGAGACGAAGCGAGAAAGCCCCAGGCTCCCCAGGCACATCCCGCCCATGAAGGTCCCCAGCAGCACCCCGATCGAGACCGCCGAAGACCCAAGCACGAGTTGCAGCATCTGGAACCAGACAATCTCGTAGATCAGCGCCGCGCATCCGCTGGCCAGGAAAAACACCAGGAGAAGCGCAAAAGGTCGCTCGTCAGCGCTGCGGCCAACCAGCGGCACGGTCTTGCGGCGGCGTGCGATCCGCACTCCGGCAAGCAACACGATCGCCACGCCCAGCGAGATCTCAAGCCAGCCAATCGAGGCGGGCGGCGCGGGCTCCGCCATTCCCGGCTGTCCGGGGGTCTGCGGCGCAGCCGAGAGGGGCGCGTCCAGAATGCGCATGACCGGCGGGAAAGGGGTCGGGGCGAGGCAATACGCGGCGAACTCGGAGACCGAGAAGAATCCATCTCCTTCTGCCTCGCCGATGCGCAGGTAGCGCACGGTCTGGGGTTCGATCTGGACGGAGCGCGTGCGCAGACCGGGTCCCCCGTCGACCACGTTCGCGATCTCCGCCAGCACCCGGAAGCTTCCCGTCTGCCCGTCGCTCGATCCGGCGATCTTGTAGGTGTCGTTGGCGTCGGCTTGTAGATAGAGCGCGCTCACCTTTCGCGGCTCGCCCAGGTCATAGGTTATGGATGCGGCAGGGCTCGCCAGCTTGACGGCCGCCGGCGCGTCCCAGGATGTCCATTCTTGCGCAACCGTGCCGTCCGTGACCAGCGCGGCGTTGCCGCGAATTTCTTGCTGGGCGGATGGCATCAGACCCGCGAGCAGATCCGTGGTGTCACATTCTGGCAGCGCTGGGCGCTCTGCCGCGTGGGCGCCTCGGCTTGCCACTGCACCCACGGCCAGCGCCAGTCCGGCACACACGAACAGCGGTGTCGCACGACGGCGTGTCATTGGTCCTCCATAGATAGAGGTCGCTTAGCGTATCAGGTCGGCCACTCGCGCGCGATGGTGGAGGTGTGCAGAACCAGCGTAGCGAGAACGAAAACGGGGTAAACTGTACCCCATGTTTGAGGTTACGGTTTCGGCCCTCGGGCGACCTTGCGCTATTGCAATCTGGGTGTTGAGTGCTGACGGGACCGCGGCTTGCTGGGGTGACAACACCTCCGGTCAGAACACAGCCCCAGCAGGCACTTTCATCCAGATCTCCGCCGGCGCGAGGCACTCCTGCGGGCTGAGGTCCGACGGCTATGCCACTTGCTGGGGAGATCTGGTGACGCCCGACCGCTGAGCGGGCGATTAGGGGAAGGCAAAGGAGTGCAGCAACAGATGTTTGCTGGGCCCATGGTGGTTCGCGCTGTCGCTATCGTTCTTCTGGCGAATCTGGCCTCGGGGGCGTGCGGGAGGACTGGACTCGGTCGGGGTGATGCTGGCGCTGCTGCCCCCACGGATGTGGCGGCCGCTATCGGAGGTGCGGCCGGCGGCACGGATGTGGCGGTCGCCATCGGAGGTGCGGCCGGCGGCGCGGATACGGCGGTCGGCATGGGTGGGCTCAACGCCGATAGTCGCGGCGCGGGAGGATCGGGTGGAGGCCAAGCTCCCATCTCGTGTAGTAGCGCGGACGCTGTCCTGGTGAAATCTGTTGCGGCCGGCTATTCCCACACCTGCGCGCTGATGACGAACGGAGGCGTCCGTTGCTGGGGACAGAACTCCTCCGGTCAGCTCGGCAATGGCACCACAACCGATCGCTGGAGCCCGGACACGAACGATGTGCTAGTGGGCGTGCAGGCCATTGCAGTGGGGTCCGAGCACACCTGTGCGCTGATGACGACAGGCGGAGTCCGATGCTGGGGACAAAACTGGAATGGCCAGCTCGGCGATGGCAGCACAACCGATCGCTGGAGTCCGCCGACCGGCGACGTGATTACCGGGGTCCAGGCCATCGCCGCAGGTGTTTCTCACACCTGTGCGCTGATGATGACCGGCGGAGTCCGATGCTGGGGAGACAATCACGGCAATCAGATCGGAGACACCGCCGAGTTCCACTTGAGTCCACCCCCGCGCGACTTCCTCACGGGCGTACAGGCCATCGCGGCGGGTTGGGATCACACCTGTGTCCTCATGACAAGCGGTGGGGTTCGTTGCTGGGGCTCCAACTTCGATGGCCAGCTAGGAGACAGCAGCGTGAGCTACTCCCGGATCGGCCCACCTGAGAACGACGTGCTCACCGGGGTCCAGGCGATCGCCGCGGGCGTCTATCACACCTGCGCGTTGCTAACGAGCGGCGGGGTCCGATGCTGGGGCAACAACGACCACGGCCAGCTCGGCGATGGCACGACGATGAATCGTTCCAGCCCACCGGCCTTCGACGCCATCACCGGGGTCGCAGCAATCGCGGCTCAGGAGAATCAAACCTGCGCGCTGCTGACCACGGGCGGGGTCCGATGCTGGGGCAACAACGACTCCGGGGAGCTTGGCGATGGCACCACCACCGACCGATCGAGCCCACCGACCAGCGACGCGCTCACGGGTGC
>Ga0182021_10007632_pt1 | contig 12828 bp, 9 predicted proteins | sample 612E3MmetaG_FD_120493 | JGI IMG/M metagenome (GOLD analysis project Ga0182021, IMG submission 120493) | Permafrost microbial communities from Stordalen Mire, Sweden - 612E3M metaG (Illumina Assembly) | ecosystem: Environmental > Terrestrial > Soil > Wetlands > Permafrost | place: Sweden... | reverse complement strand
GTAAGTGACGGTAACTGACTTTAAATGACAGTAAATGACGTCTATTGACGTTAAATGACGGTACCCGCAACTGATTTAAGCTTTAAATCAAAAAAGCAACCTAAAACACAACGAAAAAAAATTCACTCCAAAAAATCAAAGCTAAATTAGTGCCTAAACATGACGTTTCAAAATTATGAATACAACAAGCGAACTTCAAACAAGTCTGAATATATCAGAAACTGAAATATCCCTTATAAGCAAACCAAGCACATAAACAAGATGTAAAGAAATGTGGGTCAAAGGAAGAGGGGCAAACCCCCAACACCTTACCCCAAATTAATTTTAATGTTAAATTTGAAATTTCATTCTCAGAATTTTTGATAAGCATGTTAGAGGTTTTTGATGTAGTCTTGGGATTCAATTTTTAGAAACAAATTCAGCTACCCACAGCTAACATAACAAAGTCAGCCTTGCTGCTGTTTGAATCTGAGCATCGCTGCTATGCCGCCAAACGCGTTCTTTAGCATTTGACCTTCTTCAGTTTCAGTTGAAATAACTTCGACGTCAGTGTTTCCAAGCTCAGCTAACTCAGCTAAGTCATCAACCACGTCTTTGGTATCTACAACTGTAAAAGATGGTGCACTGCATTTGACACATGGTTTGCCGACGAGACCTTTCTCGAAATCAGCCACTTGATCTTTTTTAAGGGTGTGTTGTTCTTCGTTGCCGCAGGCGCTACATTTAACAGTGACACGAACCAGATCCACGCTTTCAGACAAGATAAGCAAACGCACAGCTCCTGACGCCACCATCCGCCTTACCTCTGCTTCTCCGTAAGTTATCATTCCTGTGTCATGCCCGACTTCGTAGAGGAATTTCTGCATGATTGCTTTCTCCTCTATGTAGCGCACTTTCTTCATAATCTCCGGCGCTTTTTCCATCACTTCTTTAACGCCCTGCTCCTCCACATACGCCGTATCAACGACATCGAGAATTTTGTCTTTAAGCTGATAATTCAAGTAGCCGCCTTTCTCAAAATCATATTTTGTCGGTCCAGGACCACCCAGAATAATGCCTTTTAAATTGTCAAGCGGCAGAAAAGCTTCGTTCGCGTGGACTCCAACACGGGTAAAATACTCGTTTAACTGCATGTCTCTTAAACGTTCATATCGTCGGGCTGACTGTCCACCTGCCTTGGTTTTACCGGTAACTCCTGAATGCATTTGGCGAACAATTTCTAAATGTTTACCCTGCAGGATTGCAATTGAGGCGTTATTGGCGTCTACCAGCAAGATACCGTAGCTTTCTTTTTCCCGCAACATCTCTTGCAGATGCTCGGTATGAAAACGGGAGTCACAGCGATAAAGGAAAATTCTGATTGGCTCTGGCGGAACGATGACGTAGGCTTCCATACGTTCAGTTCCTGGTGCAGCTCCTTCGCCTAGAAGGGCACCTGTAAAAACAACTATGCCTTTTTCGCCTGGGTCTTTGAAGAGTTTGAGTTTCTGCTGGGCTTTAGTGATGGCGTCGAGTACGTTTTTGCGTGTAACGTTTGATTTGATGTTGCTAGCTGTTCCATATTCGTTGCGTAGAAGGTTGAGGGCATCGCTGATTTGTTTGCCTGGCGGAACATATACAGTGATGAGTTCGGTGTGACTTCCCTCTTTGGTAGCTAGGGAATTAAGCATTTTTCTTAGCCGAAATAGCTCCAGAGAGGATTTTTTTGCTGTACTCAACATAATTCACTAGTTGTTTGCTTAGTTGGATAACTAACGTTAAAAGGAGTCAAATAAAAGTTCCGACACAAAAAAGTAAGTTGTTAGGCTTTTGCTTTCGCTGGAGCGGCTGGCGCTGGTTCTGGCATGGGTGCACCGATGGCTTCTCTTAGGTAAGCTTTGAACGGACCGAGTTTTCCGCCATAATTACCAGATGAAATCTTTACAACGCCGGGCACGCCGATTGCTGCCGTTACGCCTTCTTTCATGCCTTTTTTAACAGCGTCCAAAGTTAAGCCGTTCATGACTATTTCGTAAACGCAAGTCACGTCTTCTGGAACAACAGTATCAGGTACTAAGGTGCGCAAAGTTGGGCAATATGGATGGTTAGTTGAAGCTTTCAATTTGTATTTGAGCGAGCCAGCTTTGCTTCCTGCACGGCAAACGCCTCCAGGAAACTGCATGATTACGTCAGGAGCATTTGCGCGGATTGCGTCTGCTGCTGCTTCAGCTGCTAAAAGTCCTGAGGGTTGATCTTTGGCAAAAATCATAAAGTTGCCGCCAGCGACCGCTTCCATAGCGCCAAAACCGTTTTCAACGATGAATGTGCCTTCCATAACTGGAATTTTCCAGCATTTCCGTCCTCCGACCATTGCTTTTTTCTGAAAGCCATCGCCGAAGTAGCGTAGGCTGTTGCCGACGTCCAAGGTTCTTTTGCCAACTAACCCGTTGAAGGCTGCAGTGGTTGGACAAGTCAACGTGCATTGGCCGATACGTTGCATAAGTTGATGTTTGAGTTCAAAACGGTCGCGATTATAAATTTGAATAAATACACCAGGCCGCTTGTCAGGTGTCTGGTCTGCTGGAACAGCTCGTTCAATTGCTGCTTCCGCAGTAGCCTCAATAACGCTTGTTGCAAAACCCGTCGTTAAAGCAGCGGCGATTTGTGCCCATTTCTCGTTTTGAGCGGTGATTAAAACTCTTCCTGCCCAAAGACCGAACATTTCTGCGAAGGTATCTTGAACCTTTACAACATTACCGTTGAGTGATTTTACATAAAACATTTTTTCTTTATCATCGTAGCTTTGGATTTCAAGCGGATTAGTGTTTGATGACATGAACGAGACCTTGCATTCAGTTGGGACTTGTATAATTTAAGAGTTTTTGTGAACGATAAAGTTTTTTCCCGTTTTTCAAAGGCTAATTTAAAACTTAAAACGCAGGGCAGCTTTGGAAACTTGCCTTCTTTTAAACAGTCAATTTACTTTTATGCTTCAACTTTAATCATTTCTGGAATTTTCCCTGCCATGCCAACTTTGCCTTTGTAAATTATTAACACCCCTTCCACGCCTTCGATTGACATTCCAACATTGATTCCTGCCTTAATCCCGACCCCAGTGTCTTCGCCTTTCACCACATTACCAACAGCCGTCGCCACTGCATCAGCCAAAGTAGCGTCTTTGCAGAAAACCGTCGCTGCCTCTGCATCACCAAAACTTAACGCATGACTGAAGCGTCCAGAACTTGTTGCAATACCAATCGGGAATTCTGAGAGCCGAAACCCAAACCGTTTCGATAATGGCTCGTCTCCAGCAGCAACTGCCACATCAACTGGAATATTTGATTGTGCTGAAATTTCTCCACCGTCTTCCACGGCAGCCACTTCGCAGCCTGCCTTAATCATGTCTCTTACTGCGAGGTCAGCTATTGCTCCTGCTACAGCAGCCATAGGCCCAACACTTGCTTTATCTGACGCTTCAGCCATCATTTTAGCTACAAGCGGATTCTCTGGAGGAGGAATCGGCTTTAGCGTCCACAAAAATTTAGGGTTTGTTTGTATGTAAGCTTCGAGTTTTTGCCTGTTTCGCGTGATTGATTCTATTGCTGCGCGGATTGCTTTTTGTTTATCAGAAATAATGGTGCATTGGGTTTCTTTCAGGTTAAATTTTTCTTTTATGAGATTATGAGTCATTTGGTTTTCCTATTGTTTGCTGATTGGTCATTGTTGTTTTGTTTAACTGATTTTATAGCTCTGGCTGGGCACGCATCAACGCATATGCTGCAGGTGCTTCCAACGCATTTTTCTTTGTCAAATTTCACTGTTGAGTCTTTGTCGATACTTATGGATTCTACTGGGCAAAGTGCAACACATGAACCGCAGCTGAAACATTTCTCAGCATCTACTTCGATGAGTTTAGGTACTGTTACTGAGATGCCTCGTTCTCTGAATGCATTCACTATTTTTTCCTGTTGCTCGTCAGGTATTTCAGCGAGGATTTCGCCGCCTTTTGAGCTTATTTGCGCTGACAAAATTACCATTGGCACTTTGTACTCTATGATTATTTGGGAAGCTATTGGTTCTGACACTTGAGCTTCTGAGAATCTAAGGAGAATGCGTACCATGTTTTACCGTCCTAATAGTTTAGACACATCTTCTGAGGTGACTATACCAAGCACTTTCTTTTCAATATCAACAACGGGCAATGCTGAAATGTTGTGTTGCGCCATCCGTTTTGAAGCAACTTCTAGCGGCTCATCAGGTTTAGCGGTGAAAACAACCTGGGTTTCAATGTCAGCTAACGCTTTTTTGCCTTCAGCCATAGCCCTAGTAACATCCCAAGAAGTAACTATGCCCTTCAACTTGCCAGCCTCATCAATCACAACTATATGGTTGACCGATTTGGTAACGATTCGATGGGCAATCGCTTGAATTTCCTCATCTTCAGTGCATGTAACCGCAGGATGCATAACGCTAACAACAAAGGGTATTTCTTCAGTCTGCCTCATCGGCTTAAACACGCTGTTATTTGGCAACCGCTCAACAGGAGACGTCAACAAAAACGAGCCAACTGCTATCCAAGACTTCAAAGTGACGGATATTTTCTTAGCCATCTTTACACTAGACAAAGAGCTTACTCTAACTTTCTTATCATTAATTGTTATGGAGCCCGACTTTAGCTCTTTATAACTTACTTGCCTGAGCTTGGGTCTATCCCTTCGCGGCACGCTATAATCAACTACATCAGTGAAGATTTCGCTGTCACGAATAGAGGTCTTCTTCGCTAACCCCTCATTTAAAATTGGTATAGGAATCCCCAAGCCAACATACATTGAAGTGCCATACTTCGTGAAAGCAGCACCCTGCAAAAACTCGAACGACATCTTTTTTGCATCGCCTTTAACCATCAAGGTGCCGTTGAGGTTTTTGGGACTATGTTGAGTGCCCTCACCAATAACGTAGCCTTGACCGCCGCCAAGAAAAATGCGCGTTCCCATGCCAATGGTTTCGTAATCGGGGTCATTCATGAGCGGGTTTAATTCGCCTGCACCAGAAAACGTTGCATTTCGAAGTCTTGGCAAAAGTTTGCTCATGTAAGTGTAAATAATTTCGTCACTATTGTTTACAGCGCAGTTGTAGCGTTGGTAACAGTTGCGGAAATTTATGAGTTGAAACTGGTTTAAATCATCTTTAGTAATGTTGGTTTTAAGCTGGGTTCTTGGGTAACAATCGGTTCCGTAGCCTTCGGCTCGGAGTTCAACTTCTTTTCCAGCTACCAAGTCTTGGATAACGTGGCCGCCTCCATACTCAAAGGGCTGCTTCTCCGACATGTTGGTTGCCCCTACAAATAGATCAACCGCCGCCCCCGGATGGCAAACTTCAACGTCATTCATCCATGCGTGATCGATTTTGATTGGTGGATCAGAGTGCCCAAGGTTGATAACTGCTCCAGAGGAACACATCGCACCAAAAGTGCCCGTTGTAACGACATCAACTTCTTTAAAGGCAACTTCTACACCGCTGCTTTCAACTAGTTTCTTCATTTCTTCAGCGGTTAAAACTTGAACATCGCCATTTCTAATTTTCTGGTTAATCTCTTCTACGGTCCGAGTCTTGGCTTGTTTAGACAAGTTAGCTTACCTTAATGCCAATCGAGAAGGATGCGCAAGTTAATATTTTTTGTGCAATAACCAATTAATTTGGACACTTTATTTAGAAAAGAAGGCGCAGAAGCTTAATTCTAATCCCTAATTCACAAAAAAAGAAGATATTTTCAAAAGACAAGACACCGATAGGACGACAGTAAGTTTTTATCAGTTGGTTACAACTAAAACATTCGCGGGTTAGACAAGAAAGATTAACTTAAACGCAAACAAAAAAATTCGGAAGAGAGAGGGGGAATCATTTCGCCCGCGTTTAAGTTAACCTTGAACTCACGCTTTTAGATTATTTCTCTTTTGCGTGCTTACTATTTACTCCATCTTAAAGAATAAAAATTGATGTGACTGTGACTTAACAGTAACAAAAAAGTGGAGTCGTCGAGTTTTGGCTGGAGACTTTTGCAGTTGTTCATTGCCGGCTGATCAAATTTTGCTAACAAGAGTAACTTGCAGAGTCTGAAAGGTAAAAATAAATCTGATATGATTCATAATTTTTACTGCAGGGCTTTGGTTATGAGGGCGAAGATTATTGAGGAGATAGCTTACCGAGACCGGAAGTCTGTATTTCAGGATAGGTTTCAGGCTGGCAAGCTTTTAGCGGATAAACTCCGACATTACGTAGATAAGGAAATGTAATTATCTTGGCAGTGCCTGCTGGGGGTGTGCCAGTGGCTTGCATGGTTGGTAAGGAACTTGGTGCACCAATAGATGTGGTTGTGGTTAGAAAGATTCAGATTCCATGGAACACCGAGGCAGGATTTGGTGCAATAACGTGGGATGGCAAAATTGCACTAAACGAGAACTTGGTTGAGCAGTTAAATCTGACAAAAGAAGAGATCGAAACATCGATCTTGAGTACTAAGAGAAATATTCAGGAGAGGCTTAGAAAGTTCAGGGATGATAAACCGATGCCCATTTTGAAGGATAATGTTGTGCTGCTAGTTGATGAGGGGTTGGCCTCGGGTTTTACGATGATGGTTGCTGCAAGATCTGTACGTGAAAAGGCACCTAAAAAAATAATCGTTGCTGTGCCAACTGCTTCCTTGGGAGCAATTGAGCTTCTCGATTCCGAAGTAGTTGAAATCATATGCCTCAACATAAGAAGTGTACCATCATTCGCAGTTGCGGACGCCTATGTGAACTGGTACGACCTCACGGATGAAGAAGTCACCAACATACTCAAAAAAGATTGATAACATTCTTTGTAAAAGAAAGCTCATCCTCTTGCATCTCATATATTAGTGTCAACCTAAAATTTTTGGTTCAAACCGAACACATAGAATAAAAAAACCATTTGTGTGCACCCATAATTCCACGTTAACACTTTTAAAAAACTTACCATTGCTTCCAGGGTAAGTCGTCCATATACTCGTTGAGAGATCGGATTGAGGTCCCGTTTTTGCCCTTTTGCTTTAACACATCCACTAGCGCTGCGGCTAACTGTAGGTTTGTGATGACCGGTATGTTGAATTCTACTGCTTGCCGTCGAATGATGTAACCGTCTGTTAAGATGTCGGAGAAACTATTCTGTCGATTGGCAATTGGCACATTGATGACTAAATCTATCTTGCGCCCTTGCAAGTAATCCAAAATGTTTGGGTTAACTTGTGCTTCCTTAACTTTGTAGAGCACAGTGGCATTGACGCCTGCTTCATTGAGAACTTTAGCAGTATGTGCAGTCGCGTAGATTCTAAAGCCCATTTCAGAAAGAGCCTGGGCAATTGGCACGACCCTTCTTTTACGTTCTTCATCGCCGCCAACACTTATGAATACTGCACCGTCTTTTGGCGGGATGTTGAATTCTGCTGCCTGCAAAGCCTTAGAGAAGGCGTCAGAGAAGTTATCGCCTAAACATGCTACTTCACCAGTGCTAAGCATTTCTACGCCAAGAACTGGATCAGCGCCGCTTAACCGCATAAAGCTGAACTGCGGAACTTTAACACCTACATGTGGAGCAACCGTCATCGGCGAAAGCTTAACACCGTCAATTCTTTTACCCAGCATAGCCAAAGTGGCAAGTTCAATAAGATTTATTCCACGCGTTTTGCTGACGAACGGCATCGAACGAGAAGCCCGCAAATTACATTCAATCACATTAACTACATCATCTTTAACGAGGTATTGAATATTAAATGGACCGTGAATGTTAAGCGCCTTAACTATACGCTGTGTGCAATCCTCAATTTTCTTCTGAACCTCAATCTTTAACGCTTGAGGCGGAATCGTCATGGTCGCGTCGCCACTATGGACACCAGCGTTTTCCACATGCTCCATTATAGCGCCAATAAACACGGTTTCGCCATCAGAAACACCATCGACCTCGACTTCTTTAGCACGATTAATGAATTTGCTGATGACTACTGGGTGATCGAGTGAAACTTTAGCAGCTAAGTTAAGGAAATTTTCAAGAGACGTCTCGTTAAAAGCTACACGCATTGCCGAACCAGACAGAACATAACTTGGGCGCACAAGAACGGGATAACCGATTTTTTCAGCAAATCGTTTCGCATCGCTAATTGATAACAATTTGCTCCAAGCTGGCTGAGAAATCCCCAGTTGATCTAGAAGCGCACTGAATTTTGAGCGGTCTTCAGCCAAATCTACGTTCTCGGCGGATGTACCAAGGAGTTTTACACCTGCGTTAGAAAGTTTCATTGCTAGATTATTTGGGATTTGACCACCCACACTGGTAATGACACCTAATGGGTTCTCCTTCTCGTAAATGTCTAAAATGCGTTCAATCGTTAATTCTTCAAAGTAAAGCTTGTCTGAAACATCATAATCTGTTGAAACGGTTTCGGGATTATAGTTTACCATGATGGCTTCTTTGATGCCGTTTTTCTTAAGTGCCCAGATAGTGTTGACTCCGCACCAGTCGAATTCTACGCTTGAACCTATCCGAAAAACGCCTGCGCCAAGAACTATAACCTTGCTATCCGATGTCGATAATTCTATGTCGTCTTCGTCTCCGCCATAGGTCAAATACAGATAGTTTGTTTTTGCAGGCCACTCAGCAGCCAAGGTGTCAATCTGCTTTACTGCTGGGACAATGTTGGCGGCTTTTCTAAATGCCCTAATTGTGAATTCATCCGTGCATTGGCATCGGGCTATTTGTTCGTCAGAAAAGCCTAAGCGTTTAGCTTCACGAATAATTTCTTTAGAATCGGCTTCGCCAAGATTTAGAGAGCGAAGTTCTGCTTCCATGTTAATAATATTTTGAATTTTATGGAGGAAGAATGGGTCTACGCCGCTTAAGCGGTATATTTCGGCTATGGGTATGCCTACCTTTAATGCTTTGACAAGCTCGTATAGTCGTTCGTCTGTGGGGTTCGCAATTTCATCTCTAATTCTTTCTTCTGATTCAGGCTCAGAATCTTCAGGATTACAGACTAAACCAATTTTGCCAGTATCCAACATCCGAACAGCTTTCTGAAGTGCCTCTTCAAAGCAGCGTCCAATTGACATAACCTCGCCAACAGAACGCATCTGTGGACCAACGTGACGATCTGCATTCTTGAATTTCTGCAAGTCCCAGCGGGGGATTTTGACAGTTATGTAGTCTAATGCTGGCTCAAAACAGGCAGTTGTGACTTCTGTTACTTTGTTTATGAGTTCTGGAAGTGTGTAGCCAAGAGTAAGTTTTGTGGCTATGTAAGCTAATGGATACCCTGTTACTTTGCTGGCAAGAGCGCTACTTCTAGACATGCGTGAATTAACTTCTATGACTCGGTATTCCTCGGATTTAGGATTCAGCGCCCACTGAATATTGCATTCACCCACAATACCCAATGCACGTATTGCGTTTATTGAGGTGGATCGGATAAGATGGTATTCACGGTTTGACATGGTTTGTGAAGGCGCAACAACTATTGAGTCACCCGTATGGACACCCATGGGATCAAAGTTTTCCATGTTGCAGACTGTTAAGCAGTTGTCTGAGTAGTCACGCATTACTTCGTATTCTATTTCTTTCCAATGACCAACATATTCTTCTATGAGCACTTGACCTATGCGACTTTGAGCTATGCCTCGGGTAGCGATTTCTTTTAGTTCATTGACGTTATGGGCTACGCCTGCACCTTTCCCACCAAGAGTGTAAGCAACACGCACTATGACTGGATAACCAATTTCTTCAGCCACTTCCAAAGCATGATTTACACTTGTAGCTGATTTGCTCTGAAGCGGTGGAACATCGGCTTTGAGCATTGCCTGACGAAAACGTTCCCGATCGCCAGTATCTTCTATAGCTTTAACGGGTGTGCCTAAAACTTTAACATTGTATTTTTGGAGAATGCCTGATTTTTCAAGTTCTATACCGCAGTTTAGGGCTGTTTGTCCACCGAACCCCAAAAGGATTCCGTCTGGGCGTTCTTTCTCAATAACTTTTTCAACGTATTCTGGAGTAACTGGCAAAAGATAGACTTTTCCAGATAAACGCGGGTCGGTTTGAATAGTTGCTATATTAGGGTTGATCAGTATTGTTTCAATGCCCTCTTCTTTGAGAGCCTTAAGACATTGGCTGCCCGAATAATCAAATTCGGCTGCTTCACCGATTTTTATGGCGCCGCTTCCAAGAACCATCACTTTCTTTATCCAATCAAACTTCGGCATTACTTAACCTCCAACGTCTTAGCAAACTTATCAAAAAGCATTTCAGTATCATATGGTCCGGGTGAAGCTTCAGGATGCCACTGTACAGCAAAAACGGGTTTGTTACGATGCTTTACGCCTTCGGTTGTTTTATCATTAGGATTCATAAACCAAGGTTCAAGCAGCGTCTTCTTTATCGACTCTAAATCTATCGCGTAACCGTGATTTTGAGTAGTAATGTAGCACCGGTTATTGTTTAAGTCAAGCGCGGGTTGATTTTGGGCACGATGACCAAACTTTAGTTTGTATGTATCTCCACCCATCGATAACGCCAAAATTTGAGCACCAAGACAAATGCCCATGAGCGGAACCTTATCTGTTAATTCTTTGATGCATTGGATTGTTTCGGTGCATTTTTTGGGGTCGCCTGGGCCGTTGCTTAAGAAGACACCGTCAGGATTGTAAGCCATAACCTGGCTGGCTGAGGTATCATAGGGCACCCGAATAACGTTTATTCCTCGTTTAAGCAGGTTACGGATGATACTGTATTTAACGCCGCAGTCAATTAGGACGACGGTTTTTTTGCCCTCGACGCTGTATTTGACTGGTTTCTTAATTGAAACTTCCTTTACAAGATCAGTTAAGTTGGGGTCGGAGATGTTTTTGCCGTTCTTTAAGATAGCATCTAAGTCTGGTTCTTCGCCTGGTTCAAAGACCTGTAAAATTCCTAGCATAACACCGTGAGTTCTAAGTTTCTTTGTTAACCTTCTGGTATCGATGCCATATATGCCTGGGACGCCTTCATCTAGTAGCCATTTGTCAAGCGTTCTTGTTGATGCCCAATGGAAAGGCTCATGACATAACTCATGAATAACTAAGCCTTGAACTTGGATGTGGTCAGATTCAAAATAAAGTGGAAGACCATGATCCAACTGGTTTGAGGGAACACCATAGTTTCCCACAAGCGGATAAGTAAAAGTTAAAACTTGACCTTTATACGATGGATCAGTTAACGCTTCTGGATAACCAACCATCTGAGTTGAGAAAACTACTTCTCCCGAGATTTTCCCTGTTGCTCCAAAACCGTTACCGATAAATGACGTTCCGTCTTCAAGAAGCAGTATTGCTTTTTTATTTTTGTTGGACGTGCTATGTTGTGGGACCAAAGCCCTATTCTACCTGGGTGTTTGAATTTTTAAGTTTTGTGTTTTCAGCGCTCTTTGAAGTGTAAGATTCCAAAGTTAACTGAAGTTTCTTTTGAGCATTCGCAAGATTGTTTTTAAGGGTAACTATCGCAGTTTTTGCTTCTTCCATGGTTTTCTTTGATGTTACGATTGATTTTTCAACCTCAACGGCTGATGGACCGCCTTGCACTTTATATGTTTCGATTAATTTGCGCGGATTCGTGCATTCGACAATATCTTCTTTCTTAACTGTTAATTTGACTCCAACAGCTTCCTGAGCTACCTTTTGCAACAGTTCAGGCGTCGCATCAAGCAAAGTCTGATGAGAATCTACAAGAACCTTGACAAGAGCACCCACTATCTTGTGAGAGGTGCGGAAAGCAACATCATATTTTCTTACAAGCATGTTAGCCAACTCTGTTGCACCCACAAAACCCGCTGCCGCTTTGCTTTCAACGTCTGGTGATACTTTCAAGTTGGGAATGAGCTGTGTAAAAATGCTAAGTGATTGGGAAAGGTTGTCTATTGTAGCCCAAAGCTTTGGGGTTACCTCTTGGAAATCAAGATTATATGTTGAAGGCAAACTTTTCACAGCCGCGGTTGAAGCGACAAAATCTCCTAAAGCATAGCTGGCGTGTGCACGGATAACTTCAAGCACTTCAGGGTTCTTCTTCTGAGGCATTATGCTGCTTGTTGACGTGAAATCGTCAGGCAATTCAACTGTGCCAAACTCTTGGGAACTCCAAATTATCAGGTCTTCAGCTAAACGGCTTAAATTCACCGCAAGCAAGGTCAATGCCGCTTGTGTTTCAAGAATGAAGTCTCGGCTGCCAACTGCATCAATCGAATTCTCCAATACCGAATTGAAACTTAAGAGTTCTGCAGTTCTTTTGCGATTGATTGGAAAACTTGTGGTAGCTAATGCGCCTGCACCAAGAGGGCACAAGTTAACCCGATCATAAGCGTCCAAAAGTCTCTCGAAGTCACGCTGTAATCCTTGAAAATAGGAAAGCAAATAGTGCCCAAACGTGACTGGTTGAGCGGCTTGTAAGTGCGTGTATTCCAAAATGACGGTGTTTATGTGTGTGCCTGCAGTATCAAGAAGACTTGCTTGCATCTCCAACGTCTTAAGCATCAAATTGATTAGTTCTTTTCTAAGTTCCATTCGTATGGCAGTTGTAACTTGGTCGTTTCTGCTTTTTGCGATGTGAAGATTTCCGCCCACGTCCGGCCCAGTTTCTTTGAGGACAGCTTCTTCGACTGCCATGTGAACATCTTCAGCCGAAGGGTCAAGTTTCACGTTGGATTGGTTAGCAAGTGCCTTTAGGATTTTTGCGCCATCTTGCTGCCGGATAATTTTCTGTTCAATGAGCATAATAACATGAGCTTTATTGATGTCAACAACAGCCGTGGCTAAG
>Ga0182021_10007631_pt1 | contig 12828 bp, 12 predicted proteins | sample 612E3MmetaG_FD_120493 | JGI IMG/M metagenome (GOLD analysis project Ga0182021, IMG submission 120493) | Permafrost microbial communities from Stordalen Mire, Sweden - 612E3M metaG (Illumina Assembly) | ecosystem: Environmental > Terrestrial > Soil > Wetlands > Permafrost | place: Sweden... | reverse complement strand
TTGCCGGGGGATACTTACTGAGACGCACGGCAATCGCATCGAAAAGGCGCCCAATACCGTAAAGTTGAGGTAAATAAGTGTTTACCCTGCCCCAATTCCGGCCGGCAACTAAGAGGGCCGGATATTCGAGTTCAAGCCACATGAGATTGCAGCGGTGAGATCTGAGGAACGCGGGAGAATAATAGATGACTTTGCGCCGGTGCGAGCGCCCCACGCCACTGTTGCGCCGGCGCAAGGATCGTGACAAAGCATTGCCCAACAAATTGTCGAAAACACCCCGCGCTCCGGCACTCCCATGAAATTCACGCTCTCCTGGCTCAAAGACCACTTGCAAACCGATGCCTCGCTCGACGAGATCGCGGCGAAGCTGACACTCATCGGCCTTGAGGTCGAAGGCATCGAAGACCCGGCGGCGAAGCTTAGGGATTTCGTCATCGCGCACGTGCTCGAAGCGGCCCCGCATCCTAACGCGAACAAGCTCCAAGTCCTGCGGGTCGATGCGGGCGCCGGCCCGCTGCAGGTGGTGTGCGGCGCGCCCAACGCCCGCAAGGGCCTCGTCGGCGTATTCGCGGCGCCCGGCGTGCACGTGCCCGGCCTCAACGTGACGCTCGGCAAGGCCAGCATCCGCGGCGTCGATTCCGCCGGCATGATGTGCTCGGAGCGCGAGCTTGAGCTTTCCACCGAGCACAGCGGTATCATCGAGCTGCCGGAGAGCATGAAGGACAAGGTGGGCCGGCGCTTCGTGGACGCGATGGGCCTGCACGATCCGGTCGTCGACGTGGCGATCACGCCCAACCGACCCGACTGCCTCGGCGTGCGCGGCATTGCCCGCGATCTGGCTGCCGCTGGGCTCGGTCAGCTTAAGCACCCGAACGAGGGCTACGCCGGCAAGGGCGAATTCGAGTGCCCCATCCCGATCGAGCTGCAATTCCCCAAGGCTGCGGAAAACGCCTGTCCGGTTTTCGCCGGCCGCGTCATCCGTGGCGTTGCGAACAAACCCTCGCCCGAATGGATGCAGCGCCGCCTGCGCGCGATCGGCCTCAGGCCCATCAACGCCGCGGTGGACGTAACGAATTACATCTCCATCGACCTCGCCCGGCCGCTGCACGTCTACGACGCGGACAAGCTGGCGGCGCCCATCGTGGCCCGGCTTGGCAAGCAGGGCGAAAGCTTCGTGGCGCTCGACGGCAAGACCTACGAGGTGGACGAAACCATGTGCGTGATCGCCGATAACGCGCATGTGCTGGGCCTCGGCGGCGTCATGGGCGGCGAGACGACCGGCGCCACGGAAGCGACCACCACAATCTTCATCGAGAGCGCCTATTTCGATCCGGTACGCACCGCTGCCACCGGCCGCAAGACCGGCATCAACTCCGACGCCCGCTACCGTTTCGAGCGTGGCATCGATCCGAAATCGGAAATGCTGGGGCTGAACCTCGCGACCCAGATGATCCTCGAATTCTGCGGCGGCGAGCCCAGCGCGGCAATCGTTGCGGGCCACGAACCCGGCGGGCGGCCCGCGATCCGCTTCGATCCCGCACGCGTGCAGAAGCTGTCCGGCGCCAAGTTCACGAACGCCGAAATCGTTGCCACGCTCAAGAAGCTTGGCTTCATAGTGCAAGGCAAGGCGCCCGTGCTGACCGTAACGCCCCCTTCCTGGCGGCCCGATGTGCATGGCGCCGCCGACCTCGTGGAGGAGGCCGTGCGCCTGTCCGGCGCGGACCGCATTCCGTCCACGCCCCTGCCGCGCGACCCAGGAGTGGCGAAAGCCGTGCTGACGCCTTCCCAGAAGCGCGTTCTCGGTGCCCGCCGCGCGCTTGCCGCCCGTGGGCTCGTCGAAGCCGTCACCTGGTCGTTCGTGGCCGAGGCCCAGGCGCGGGCTTTCGGCGGTGGCGCGGCCGGACTTCGCCTCGCCAATCCGATATCGAGCGAAATGACCGACATGCGGCCGAGCCTGCTGCCAGGCCTGCTTTCGGCCGCACGCGCCAACGCCAATCGCGGCTTCGAGGATGCCGCCCTGTTCGAGGTTGGGCAGGTCTTCCGGGGCGAGAAGCCCGAGGATCAGGCCAACGTCGCGGGCGGCGTCCGCACCGGCACGGCCCGGCTGAGCGGCGGCGGCCGGCACTGGGACGGCGCGGCCAAGCCCGCCGATGTTTTCGACGCCAAGGCCGATGCGCTGGCGGTGCTCGCTGCTCTCGGCCTCGATACGGCCAAGCTGCAAACCGCGCGCAACGCACCGGCCTGGTATCACCCCGGCCGCTCGGGCACGTTCCAGCTTGGCCCCAAGACCGTGCTGGCCCATTTCGGCGAACTGCATCCGGAGACCTTGAAGGCGCTGGACATCAAGGGTCCAGCCGCCGTGTTCGAGGTCTTCCTCGATCGGATCCCCGCCCCGCGCCGGAAGGGAACCGCCAAGGGCGCGCTCGTTGCCAGCGATTTCCAGCCCGTCCGGCGCGATTTCGCCTTCATCGTGGACATGGCCGTCGAAGCCGCTGCCGTGATGAGGGCGGCGGAAGGAGCCGGGAAGAGCCTGATTTCCCGCATCGGCGTCTTCGACGTGTTCCAGGGCCTGGGTGTGCCAGCCGGCAAGAAGTCGCTCGCCCTCGAAATCACGCTCACGCCGCTTGACCGCACCCTGACGGAAGCTGAAATCGAGGCCGTCTCGGCGAAGGTTGTAGAGCAGGTGAAGAAGACAACCGGAGCGGAGCTGCGGAGCTGAAGCCGCGCGCGAGCAAGCTTAGGTTGTAGCCCTCGCCCTGAAAGCGGCCAATTTTAACCGTAAAAGCGGCAATCATCTTTTCGAATTGCGAAATAATCTACATTTCGTGGTTCACATTTACTGACACCCCAGAATCTAGATTGAAACCGGGGGGCAGTTCCCCATATACTTTGCCTATACGGCTACGGTAACGCTAAGTATGTGCCTGTCAAACCCGCGTCCAAACGGAAAAAGTGTACGTTGCGCCCCCTGCCAGGGCGTGCGGCGAGTGATGGGCCGGTTGTGGCGCAAGTTCGTCGTGGCCGAGGATCCGCGCGAGAAGGAGCGCGTGCGCCAGAAGCGAATCGACAACATCATGCACGATGTCGTCCTCCTGGAAGCCATGCGGCGCTGGCAGTTCGAACACAAGGGCCAAGACGCGCCCAAAGACAGCCCTTTCAGCAAGGAACAGGGCTGAAAATCCAGCCCGCGGTTCCGGTCTTGGCCCAGAACTCCCGGAGGTTTGCGGAGGTGGCGTTGCACGGCGGCAATAGCGTGCCGGAAAAGCCGCACCCCTTCTTTGCAAATTGGCCGCCCCCCGGCTATATAGAGTGGATCGGTTTCCCCAAAGGGCAGAGTACGGCGCGGACATGGAGCTGCGGCACATCGCTTTTAAGAAGATGAACGGCCTCGGCAACGATTTCGTTATAATCGATGCGCGCGCCGGGGCCTTGCGGCTGTCGGCGGCCGAGGCTGGCGCGATCGCGAGCCGTGCCGAAGGAGTTGGTTGCGATCAGGTCATCGTGCTGGAGCCGTCGCGCGCCGCCGATGTGTTCATGCGCATTCTGAATGCCGACGGTTCGGAGGTGAGCGCCTGCGGCAATGCCAGCCGCTGCGTGGGCGCGCTCTTACGCCCCGAGCTTGGCCGGGACCGGCTCACCATCGAAACCCGCGCCGGCCTGCTTGGCGCAGAGGCCGGGGCTGGCGGGCTTGTCACCGTCGACATGGGCGCGCCCCGCTTCGACTGGGAGCGGATTCCGCTGTCGCGGGCCTTCGAGGATACGCGCGAGATCGATCTCATCCACCCCTTGCCCGATGGCCGCGTGCTGGAGCGCCCAAGCGTGGCGAATGTGGGCAACCCGCACTGCATTTTCTGGGTCGGGGATGCCGATAGCTACGATCTGGCCGCCTTCGGGGCGGCGCTGGAGCACCATCCGCTATTTCCGGAGCGCGCGAATATCTCGCTCGCCGAAATCACAAACGAAAATGCTCTTAAGCTACGCGTTTGGGAGCGCGGGACGGGCATCACGCGCGCCTGCGGTACCGCGGCTTGTGCTGCCGGCGTCTCGGCCGCCCGCACCGGGCGCACCGGACGGCGCGTGGCCGTCGAACTTCCCGGCGGCACACTGTTTATCGAGTGGCGCGAGGCCGGCGATCATATTCTCATGACGGGTCCAACGGAATTCGAGTTCGAAGGCGTGCTCGAATTGGACGGCGATGGCCGCCTGGCGCGGGTGGCGCGGCAGCCATGAGCGTCCAGGTCATTTCATTCGGCTGCCGGCTGAACACCGTCGAGAGCGAGATGTCGAAGAAGCTCGCCGAGGAGGCAGGGCTCGACGGCGCGGTGATCGTCAACACCTGCGCGGTAACGGCAGAGGCTGTCCGCCAAGCCCGGCAGGCAATCCGCAAGGCCCGCCGCGAGCACCCAGGCGCCAAGATCATCGTCACCGGCTGCGCGGCGCAGATCGAACCCGGCACCTTCGCCGGGATGATCGAAGCCGACTACGTGATCGGCAACGCGGAGAAGACGAACGCCGCGACCTTCCTCGACATCGCGGGCGGGGCGCTCGCGCGCGTCAAGGTGAACGACATCGCCTCGGTTCGCGAGACCGCGCAGCACATGGTGGCGGGCTTCGGCGGGCGCGCGCGCGCCTATGTCGAGGTGCAGAACGGCTGCGACCACCGCTGCACCTTCTGCGTGATCCCATACGGGCGCGGGCCGTCGCGCTCGGTGCCCGCGGGCGAGGTGGTGCACCGGATCCGGGGGCTGGCCGGACAGGGCTACCGCGAGGTGGTGCTGACCGGCGTCGATCTCACCTCTTACGGCGCCGATCTTCCCGGCGAAATGACGCTCGGCCGGCTGGTGCGCTCGATCCTGAAACTGGTGCCGGAGTTGCCGCGCTTGCGGCTTTCCTCCATCGACACCATCGAGGCGGACCCAGCCCTGATCGCGGCTTTCGCCGAGGAGGAGCGGCTGATGCCGCATCTGCACTTGTCGCTGCAATCGGGCGACAACCTCATCCTGAAGCGCATGAAGCGGCGGCACTCGCGCGAGGATGCCATCGGGTTCTGCCAGACCATGCGGGAGCTGAGGCCCGGCATGGTGTTCGGCGCGGACCTGATCGCGGGCTTCCCGACCGAGGACGAGGCCATGTTCGCCAATACGCTCCGGCTTGCCGACGAGTGCGGCCTGAGCTTCATGCACATCTTTCCGTTCTCGGCACGGTCCAAGACGCCGGCCGCGCGCATGCCGCAGCTCGAACGCGTGCTCGTCAGGGAACGGGCGGCACGGCTCAGGGGCAAGGCATCCGAGCGCCTCACGGCGCATCTGGAAGACCAGCGGGACAAGGTGTTCGACGTGCTGATGGAGCGCGGCCGCCTCGGGCGCACGCCGGGCTTCACGGAGATGGAGATCGCGGGCGAGCGTGCAAATCAGGGGGCGATTGTGAGAGCGCGCGCGACGGGGCTTGCCAACAGCCGCCTGATCGGCGAGCGTCTGTCCCCATGAGCGAAACAGAAAAGCGCAACCTGTTCGGCCGCCTGTTCGGGGGTAACAAGACGCCTCCCCCGGCTCCCGCCGCCGAAGAGAAGCCCGCCAGCGATACACCTGCGGCGCAGGCCCCCGAGCCCGCGCCGGCGGAGCATGTCCAGGCATTGAAGACGCCTGCCGAGCCCGCGCCAGTGGTAGAGGTTCCCGCGTTGCAGACGCCCGCCGCCCCTGCCTCCGCCGCCGTGGAAGGCGAGAAGGAAGGCAAGAAGCCTGGCTGGTTCCAGCGGCTCAAGCAGGGCCTCACCCGCACATCCTCGCGCCTCACCGAAGGCATCGCCAGCGTTTTCACCAAGCGCAAGCTCGACGACGAGACGCTTGAGGAGCTGGAAGACCTGCTGATCCAGGCCGATCTCGGCCTCGACGTGGCCGCAAGCGTGACGGGCGCGCTGAAGAAGTCCCGCTACAATAGCGATATCAGCTCCGAAGAGGTGCGCGCGATCCTTGCGGAAGAGGTCGAGAAAGTTCTGGCGCCCGTGGCACGGCCGCTTGAGATCGACCCGGCGAGGAAGCCTTACGTGGTCCTCATGGTTGGCGTGAACGGCACCGGCAAGACCACCACGATCGGTAAATATGCAAGCCAGTTCACCAAGCAGGGGCTCAAGGTCATGCTGGCCGCCGGCGACACCTTCAGGGCCGCCGCCATCGAGCAGCTCAAGATTTGGGGCGAGCGCACCGGCGCGGTGGTGGTTTCCGGCGAGCAGGGCGCCGACGCGGCCGGCCTTGCCTTCGACGCGTTGCGCCGCGCCAAGGACGAAGGCTACGACGTTCTTTTCATCGACACCGCGGGCCGCCTCCAGAATAAGGCGTCGCTTATGGCGGAGCTGGAAAAGGTCATCCGTGTCATCAGAAAGATGGACGATACCGCGCCGCATTCGACCGTGCTGACGCTCGACGCGACCACGGGGCAGAACGCGCTGTCGCAGGTCGAGATTTTTGGCAAGATCGCCGGCGTGACCGGGCTCGTCATGACCAAGCTCGACGGCACGGCGCGCGGCGGCATCCTGGTCGCCATATCGAGCAAATATGCGCTGCCCGTGCACGCCATCGGCGTTGGCGAGAGCGCGGCCGACCTGCAGGCATTCCAGGCGCAGGATTTCGCGCGCGCCATCGCCGGTGTGGCATAGGTTGAAGAGGAGTGGCCATGGAGCAGGAAAACAATAGTGGCGGCAAGAAGCCGGACCCCATGCTCAAGCTTGCGCTCGACATGGGGCCGCTTGTCGCGTTTTTCGGCACCTATGCCTGGGTCAAGGGCGAAGCCGTCGAAGCGGGCGCGGTGGATATCAAGCGCATCATCTATGCAACCGCCGCCCTCATGATCGCCACTGCAGTATCGCTGATCGCCAGCCGCGTTCTCCTGAAGCGCATCCCTGTCATGCCTCTGGTAACGGGCGTCTTCGTGCTGATCTTCGGCAGCCTGACCATCTATCTGCGCGACCCGACCTTCATCAAGATCAAGCCGACCATCCTTTATCTGATGTTCGCTAGCGCATTGGCAGGCGGGTTATATTTCCGCAAGCTTCCACTCAAGGCCCTGCTCGGCGAGGCCTTGCAGATGCGGGACGAGGGCTGGCGGCTTCTCACACAGCGCTGGATCGGCTTTTTCATCGCGCTGGCACTCCTGAACGAGGCGGTGTGGAGAAACGTCGCGGAAGCCACCTGGGTCGCGTTCAAATCATTTGGCGTCATTCCGTTAATGGTCCTTTTCATGGCAGCTCAAATTTCGTTGATTATGAAATATCAGATCCCGGACGTATCATCCGGTAAATCGGAAGCGTCGTCCTCGTAAGTCTTTGCCTACCCTTATTTTATAACTTTGAATGAGGCATGGAACTTGGCGGCCGGCGGATCCGTTTTAAACAGTGGACGAAGTTTTACGCTAGCAGCCGGACGATAATGCTGACCTCGAAAGAAACGGTAAGCCGCGCGGGGAAGAGGCGGAAGAAGACCGCCACCTCGCGGCCGGACGCAATCGACCGTTCGATGATCCATCTTCTGCATCGTGCAAGTCAGAGGGCATCCGAAATATTCGCCATCGAGACACGGGATTTCGATCTCACGGCACGGCAATTCGCCGTGCTTTCCACGGTGGCCCAGCATGAAGGCCTGAGCCAGACGGATCTTGTCAGGCTCACGGGCATCGACCGTTCGACCCTCGCCGACGTGGTGCAACGCCTCCTGAAGCGCGGCATCATCCAGCGGGAGCGGACGACGCAGGACGGCCGGACCTACGCGGTGACGTTATCCGCCCAGGGCCGCGAACTGCTCGACGCGATCAAGCCCTCCGTGCGCCGCGCGGACCGCGCGGTTCTATCGTGCCTGGGCGAGGAGGATGGGAAACTGGTTGCCCAGGTTCTAGGCCGCCTTCTGAAAAGGCCGGGGGCCGAGGACGATGCGGACGCTTACTAAATCGTTGCATTAAATTTCATCAAGGACGCTTGCTGCCTCTCGCTTCGTTCATAATGTGGATGTAAGCTTGCCTCATGGGAGCCGAACTTATCACTTTCAGGCAGGCTGTTCCAGCGGACGCAAGCGCCGTTGCGGACATACACGACGCTGCTTGGCGCTCAACCTATCAGGGAGTGATACCCCACCTTTATCTTGAGCGCATGATAGCCCGGCGCGGGCCGCTCTGGTGGCAACGTCAGATCCAGCGCGGCTCAAGGATCACCCTCCTCGTCTTCGACGGCATTCCGCAAGGCTATGCGGCCTGGGGCGAGGCGAGGGGAAGCTGGCCTTGGCCCGCGGGCGAGATTTTCGAGCTTTATGTGGCGCCGATTTTCCAGGGCATCGGCCTTGGCCGCCGCCTTTTTGCCGCCGCGAAGCTGGAACTGAAGGAGGCGGGCTACGATCGCCTCGTGGTTTGGGCGCTCAAGGACAACGAGCACGCCTGCGCATTTTACGACGCGCTCGGGGGCGTGGAACTGACGACGGTACCCGAGCGGTTCGGCGGCGTCTCGCTGCCCCGCGTGGCCTTTGCCTGGGGCGTCAACGTGAAATCGTCGAACACTTGAGGCGCTGGCCCAGCGGTGCCCTGCACGAAGGGAATCTTCCCTCACCCTGTCCCTCTCCCCATGGGAGAGGGAACGCTAGAAATACCGCTGCGGATAGTTCGGGGGTCCCCTCTCCCATGGGGAGAGGGACAGGGTGAGGGGGTGAGCGCTCGGAGCATGCCTGAACCTGGCATCCGGCAGATCATATTTTGACGCAGCCCTCGCACAGGCCGCAAAACGGCCGCCGCTCAGCCCAATTTCGGGGCTGGACGTAGATAAAAGAAAGCAGCAAAGGACAGGCAACACACAAACTCCCGGTGACGGCATGAGCTACCTGCTGCTCAAATATATCCACATCCTCAGCGCAACGCTGCTTTTCGGAACCGGGCTCGGCACCGCTTTCCACGGTTTCCTCGCCTTCCGCTCCCGCGATGCACGCGTGGTCGCGGCGGTGGGCCGCTCCGTCGTGCTGGCGGACTGGCTTTTCACCACGCCCGCCGTCATCGTCCAGCCGGCAACCGGCATCGCCATGGCGCATATGAACGGGCTGCCGCTCGCCACAGGCTGGATCGCGCTCACCTTCGCGCTTTATGCGCTGGTTGGCGTCTGCTGGCTGCCGGTTGTGTGGCTGCAGATCGAACTGCGCAAAATGGGGCGCGCGAGCGAGCTTTCCGGCGCGCCGCTGCCCGGGCGCTATTTCCGCTTCCTGCTCTACTGGTTCTTGTTGGGCTGGCCCGCCTTCATCGGCGTGCTCGCCATTTTCTATCTCATGGTCTTCAAGCCGGATATTGGCTGGTAGCGCTACCTGCGCTGCGGACCGGATGAGGACGGGGCCGGGGCGGCGCCCGGATTCGCCTGTTTCGGGGAATCGGTGATCGCAGCCCGAAGCTGATAGGTCTTGATCACGCAGGTATGGTCCTTGTCGAGTTCCTCGAAGGCCGGGTTGGGGCGGCTCGTGATATCGTCCAGCGTCACATAGCCCTTATGGCCGGGGTCGTAATATTCCATGTTGGCCATCTGGAACAGCCGGTCGATCCTCCCAAGCTTGTCGAACTCATCGGGTGTCAGCTTGCCGTCGCGGTTGGTGTCGACCTCCTTGAAGAGGCCGGCCATATATTGCTTCCACTCGTCGCAGGTGACGTTGCCATCGTGATTGAGATCCCAGGTGGCGGCAGCCCGGATGAAAGCGCCATCGAGGCCTTCCTTGAGCCCCGGCGCGGAAGAGCCGCAGCCCGCGGCGGAAAGAGCCAGAATAAGGGCCGCAATTGAGCCCGCATGACGCGAAAGCGAGGTCTGGCGCATACTGTTTCCGTTCCAAAGCTAGACTGACGCCAGTAAGCAGAGTCCGCTTGAGCTGTCAAACGCGGCGCGAAGGGCCGCTGCCCCCTGTTAACTTTCGGTTGACGCGTGGAGCGCTATTGGACTTAAGGTAGCACGGACAGGTACAACCTGCCGCGAATCCGGCGAGACCCCCAATGATTTTCCGCATAACCGCGAGCGTGGCGCTCGCAGCCCTCGTTTATGCCGGCGCAAGCCGGGCCGGGACCTGCCAAGGCAGGCCGGAAGCGCTGGGCACGGCCCGCGTCATCGCGCTCGATCCCTCGGAGCACCGCAAGCTGGGGCTCATGGAATATAACGAAACCCTGCCGCTTGAGGATCACGAGGTGGTGCTGACCTTCGACGATGGGCCGATCCCGCCGGCCACGCCCAAGGTTCTCGACGCGCTCGCCGCCGAATGCGTCAAGGCAACCTTCTTCGTGGTTGGGCAGATGGCCAAGGCCCATCCCGAGCTTGTGCGCCGCGAATTCCAGGAGGGGCACACCGTCGGAACCCACACGGAGCATCACCCGAACCTCAACCGCCTCCCGGCCGAAGCCGCTACCAGGGAGATTACAGCCGGCATCGCCTCGGTCAACAAGGCGCTGGGCGAACCGCTTGCCGCACCCTTCTTCCGCTTCCCCTATCTGGAGCCCAAGGCCACGCAGGACGCCTTGGCGCTCAAGCTCGGCCTTACGATCTGGAGCACCGACATCCACGCCAGCGATTGGGACCCCTTGTCCCCCGCCCAAGTCGCGGAACTCGCGATGCGGCGCCTGGAACGGAGCAAGAAGGGTATCCTCATGCTGCACGATATCCACCAGCGGACGGCGCTCGCGGTGCCCTTGCTGCTGCGGGAACTCAAGGCGCGCGGATACCGCGCCGTCCAGGTTGTGCCCGCCGATGCGGCTCATCCCAAGACCGCGGCAAGCGCGGAGATGTGGATGGACTGATCCTCCGCCGCGCCTTGTGGGCCTCACGGAATGTTGGCTCCGTCACTGAAGCGCCGCGCCTTGCCTCCCCGCGGCCGCCACGCCAGCTTATGGGCGCAACGAACCGCCAATCCCGGAGGAACCGATGAGCGGAAACCCGTCCCTGCCATCCGATATCGCCGGCATGACCAAGGCCGCCCCGCTCTCGCGGCGCTGCTTCATGACCGCCGCCGCGGCGGCAGCGGCAGGCTACACAATCGCGGCCGGCGAGGTGCGCGCGGAGGCCATCCACACCGATGCGTCCGGGCTCGACGCGGGCGACGCGAGGATCGCGGTCGCGGGCGGGGAGATGCCGGCCTATTTCGCGCGCCCCAAGGGCATCGCCAAGCCGCCCGTGGTACTGGTGGGCATGGAGATTTTCGGCCTGCACGAATACATCGAGGACGTTGTACGGCGGCTGGCCAGGCTTGGCGCGTTCGCGGTGGCGCCGGACTACTATTTCCGCATGGGCCAGGACCTTACCAAGTTCAAGGATTTCAAGGCGATCATGCCCATCGTGAACGCCAAGCCGGACGCCGAGCTTGTCTCGGACCTCGACGCGGCGGCGGCCTGGGCGGGAGGCCAAGGCGGCGATACATCGCGGCTCGGCATGGTGGGCTTCTGCCGGGGCGGACGCAGCGTCTGGGTCTACGCCGCGCACAGCAGCGCGCTCAAGGCCGGCGTCGCCTTCTACGGCTCGCTCGTGGACCCGGAAAGCCCGCCGAACCCTGCCTGGCCCAAGAGCCCGATGGAGCTTGCGCCAGAGATGAAGGCGCCTGTGCTTGGGCTTTACGGCGAGGCCGACCAGGGCATCCCGGTGGCGCAGGTGGAGGAGATGAAAGCCGCCCTCAAAGCCGCCGGCAAGACCGCCGGATTCAAAATCTATCCCAACGCGCCGCATGCCTTCCACGCAGACTACCGCCCGAGCTTCCGCCAGGAGGCCGCCGAGGATGCCTGGAAGCAGATGGAGGCGTGGTTCAAGAAATTCGGCGTGCTTTGACCATCATCCCCGCGAAGGCGGGAATCTACGCCCGCAAAAAAACAACGATTTTGCATATACATACCAAGGGTTTCCGCTTCCGCTGGAACGACGCCGAGGCCAATTTCCTAACGCTGCGCCACTATCCTGGCGCAGGGAGCTTCCCGTCTGGGGAACGATGCCCTGGATCGTGTGCCCGCGGCGCTTCACCTTGCGGGTGAAACCCGGAAAGCGCTGGAATGTTTGTCTTGGTATCTAGACCGAATGCAACTACCGGATTTAGGCTGGCTGGTCCGCCACCTTACGGAGTACCCTTATGACATTGCTCAATTCCGTTACACAGCGCACACACATTGCCTATTTTTCCATGGAGATCGCACTCCGGCCGGAAATACATACTTACTCAGGCGGTTTGGGCGTCCTTGCGGGCGATACGGCGCGCTCGTGCGCGGATCTCGAACTGCGCGCCGTCTTTGTAACCTTGGTCAACAAGGCCGGCTATTTCCGGCAAAAAATCGCTCCGGATGGCCGCCAGCTCGAAGAGCCCGATTGGTGGGACCCCGCGCAATTCTGCACGCCTCTCAATGCCATGGTGGCCGTGGAAATGGAGGGCCGGCCCGTTTGGATACGCTCATGGCTTTACGTCCATCGGTTCGAGCATGGCCATGAGATTCCCATCCTCCTCCTCGATACCGACTTCGAGCAGAATGGGAAGGACGACCGCACGTTAACGCATTTCCTTTATGCCGGGGACGAGGCCTACCGGCTTAAGCAGGAAATCGTGCTCGGCATCGGGGGCCTGCGCATGCTGCGGGCCTTGGGATTTGAAATCCACACCTACCATCTCAACGAGGGGCACGCTGCATTCTTGACGCTTGAGCTGCTCAATCGCTATCGCATCCCGCCGGAGGAACGGGAAGCCGGGACGCCGCCCTACGACACCACATTGGTTCACGAACGTTGCGTGTTTACGACGCACACACCCGTGGAGGCAGGCCACGACCAATTTTCCTACGAGCTGTTCGAGCGGGTCATGCCGGATT
>Ga0182021_10007630_pt1 | contig 12828 bp, 14 predicted proteins | sample 612E3MmetaG_FD_120493 | JGI IMG/M metagenome (GOLD analysis project Ga0182021, IMG submission 120493) | Permafrost microbial communities from Stordalen Mire, Sweden - 612E3M metaG (Illumina Assembly) | ecosystem: Environmental > Terrestrial > Soil > Wetlands > Permafrost | place: Sweden... | reverse complement strand
TCAGCAAAAAGAACCACTATACTAATTGTATTTTTAGCAGGACTCATCACAACAACAGGTTACACCACCAAAACAGACCTACAAAAGCTATCCGAAACATAAAAAATCTAAGACCCTAAAATTTTTATTCAAAGCCAATTAAATCAAAATTAAACAAAGGATAATAAACCAAAAAGAACTAAAACAAAAAATTGAAGTTCAAATAAATTATCTACTATTTTTAATAATTAGCGATAGAATTAACTTTTAATAAAATCAGATTAAATCATATCAAAAGACAGGAGTTGATTCTAAATATGGATAAATCTTCAATTAATCATGATGAAAAGTTAAAACGATATGTTCGTCCAATAAATGAATTATGGGAGATGTGGAGTCCTCGGGTAAAAATGGGTATTTGGCCATTTACTTATGCATCATATGATGATATGGAGCAAGTGTTATGACTAGTCTTACCTCATATGATCATGATAAATGGGTAGCTGCTTTCACTTCCCTTGCCAAACCATATGAAGATAAAGCCAATGAGGCAGAAAAAAATGATGATGAAAAAGAAGCTGAAGAGAATTATCTAAAAGCTTATGAATATTATAGGCTTGCTCGGTACCCTACAATTAATTCAGAGGTAAAAAAGGAGGCTTACATAAAGTCTCAGGAAATGCTTTTGAAAGCTTCACAGTATTATGACATTCCCATAGAACAAGTGGAGATACCATTCAAAGGACGAAATGGAGAAAGCAATAAGATTATTGCTTATTTAAGAATGCCTAAAACGGATGCAGCACAGCTTCCTTTGCTCTTTACATGGGGTGGAATTGATGGTTTTAAAGAAGAACAATTACAATTTTATGATGATGCTCTAGAACATGGCTTAGCAACACTAGCAATTGACGGACCAGGGGTTGGTGATTCACCAATTAAAGGTTCAGAAGATGCAGAGAGATTATTTGGGGCGGTCTTTGATTGGATTGATAAGCAGGAAGGATTGGATTCTAAACGAGTGAGTTTTGGGGTTATAGTACAGGTGGTTATTGGGCTGTTAAAGTAGCTCATGTTTATAAAGATAAGATAGCTTGCGCAGTAAGTCAAGGTGGACCCGTCCATTATGCATTTGAACTTGACTGGATAAAAAAACAAAATAAAGGAGAATATCCTTTCGAATTCTTTGAAACGATATCTTATGCTTTCGGTTTATCAGGTTATAATGAGTGGGTTGAATATGCACCAAAGCTCTCACTTCTCAAACAAGGTATCTTAGATAAGCCAAGTACATCTTTATTGCTTGTAAATGGAATACATGATTCAATATACCCAATCGAAGATAGTTACATTTTATTTGAACATGGTAATCCTAAATGCGCTAGGTTTTATGATACAGGACATATGGGAGTCACTAGAGATACTTTTCAAACAATATTGAACTGGATATACAAAGAATTAAACATAAAAGAATAGAGAATTTCTATTTATTTGCTTTTTATTCCTGAATTTCATATTTTTTATCTATTTTTTTGGGTAGCATTTCTCAATTTCTTTTGTATATCATCCACTAGATTGTTTTTTGTTTGATGGTTCTATATTTTTAGGAGATAGTAGAAGCAAATTAATATATTTTGGTGTGTGTTCTGATTTTGGTGGTAACTCTTACATAGTCTGATGGAATCAACATTTAAAAGATCATTAATTAATAAAAATAAACCAAAATTATTAACTTTAACAACTTAAAATTATTGAAAGTTCTCTATAATTTTTTTAAGTAAATTGTGGGTTGACTCATAATTAAAAAAATAGAAAAAATTAGGATAACTATTTGTATTTTTACGCCTTGAAACTATTGATTATTGTGTTAAACATTTGTTCCTGTGATTTAACATCTGTTGCTATTGTTATGAATTGTATCTGGTAGTTGTAATTATTTTTTTCAAAGCTTATAGATTTGATTAAAACTGTTTCATTGCTAATTTTAGTTGTAAAAGTTGTTACATTAGCTTTAACACCGTCTATAGTTTGAGTGGTTTTGGTACCGTTAAGCTTTGCAATCTGAGATTTAAGATTAGAAGTGTTTGGTGTTGAATTACTGTTTTTTGGTGTTTTAATTATGATTATACCATTACCCTTTAATGTATTATTCATGAAACTTGAATCACCAAGTGCCACAACGGTATTATTTGTATGTGTTGTTTGGTTGATTATAGACCAGCTACTCGGATAGTTAAATGATATTCCATTAGCTGAATAGGTTTTTGTGGCAGTTGAATTATTACCGGTTTGACTGATACAACCCGATGCCATAACAACAAGGCCAACAATAGCAATTACAAATAAAAAATATTTTTTCATAATGCTTCCCCCTCCCAAATTAATATACCAATAAAAATATATAATACTAATATGCATTCTTGATCTATAAATATCTTCTCTAAAGGTCTGGATACTTCTTATACTATTAATTACATCCTAATGGAGTTACATGTCATGTCATCTTATGAAAATACTGAAGCAGAAATTTTACGGTCAAAACTTATAGAAACTCATAGAGAAACATCTATCGAAGATTATTTCAAGGGTGAGGAATGTGAAACAAAAAAAGGTTCCTGCTACAGAATTGAAGAACGACGAAAATTAAAATTAAATACCATAAGCCCACCTAAGGCTAAAAAATATATATTAAACGATTTAAAACTCATTAAAGGTATTGGAGACTCAAAATCTGATATTTTAAGATCTAATGGATACGAAACAATTGAAGATCTTAGGGAACATCCCCGTTACGGTGAAGATGCATGTAATTTAGTGGATATTGTTGATGAAGGTGATTTTTCAAAGATAACAGATTATGTTTTGAATAGATATCCCAAATCCCATGCCTCAGCACTTTATTCATCATGCTTTTCAGATAATGAAAATCTTCTCTTCATGGATATAGAAACCCTGGGACTTAAGGGTGTACCTCTAATATTGATTGGAGTTGCAAGGGTTGAATCAGATCATATACTAGTTGACCAGTACCTTCTAAGAAATCTTGATGAAGAAACTGCTGCATTAGATGCTTTCTTGTCACATGTTGATGAGGATACTGTATTTGTAAGTTTTAATGGCCAGACATTTGATATTCCCTATATTAAGGATAGGTTAAGACATCATGGAATGAAAAATAATATTCAAAGACATCATTTAGACCTTCTACATTTTTCTAGACGTACATGGAAAAACAAATTACCAAACTGTAAACTCCAAACATTAGAAAAACATCTTTTTAATTTTGAAAGGGAAGATGATGTACCAAGCAGTTTAGTTCCATCTTTTTATAAAACATATGATGAAACTGGTAATATTGGGCCTTTAATTCCAATAATAGAACATAATAGGGAGGATGTAGTTACCCTGGCAAGAATTTTATCCAGGTTACATACTGAAATGGATATTTAGGATTTATTTTTTTTTTTATTCGAAGACTTTTAATAATTTTTTCAATGGTAGGGTGTTAACTATATCACCCTTTTTTGCCCATCCTCTTTTTGCAGTTGAGATACCAAGTTCCATATTTTTTAGTTCCAATATTGAATGAGCATCTGTATTTATTACAAGTTTACAACCATGTTCAATAGCTATTTTAATGTCCATATCCTTGAGATCTAGTCTGTTCATCTGACTGTTAACCTCGAGTAGGGTGCCTGTGTCTTTAGAGGTTTCAAAGATCCTTTCAAGATCCAGTTCATATGCATTTCGTTCCTGTATCTTCCTACCTGTTGGATGGGTGATTATATTGATGTTGTCATTTTCCATTGCAGATATAATCCTACGTGTTAACTCCTTCTTATTCTGTTTGAAACCGGAATGTATCCCTGCTATAACTATATCCATATTTTCTAATATTTTATCAGGAACATCAGGAAGGCCATAGGAATCAATATTGGTTTCAATACCCTTGAGTATCATGAAATCGTCCATTTTATTGTTGATCTTGGTTATTTCATTCATCTGTTTTATTATGGTTTTTTCGTTCATTCCATTGGCAATTCTAAGGGTTCCTGAATGGTCTGTTATTGCTATATATTCATATCCCATTTTTTTTGATTCATATGCCATATCATTTATATTCGCGGATCCATCACTCCATTCTGTATGCATCTGAAGGTCACCACAAATATCTTTATAATCTAAAAGTTTTGGTAATTTATTATTAATTGCAGCCTTTATCTCACCTGTATTTTCTCTTAATTCAGGTTCTATATATTCCATTTCTAAAGTTTTGAAAATTTCTTCTTCTGTACGGCCGGCAAGAAGTTTTTCGCCCTTAAAAATTCCATATTCACTGAGTTTGAGTCCTTTAGCTATTGCTATTCTACGTAGTTCCACATTTGTTTCTTTAGATCCTGTAAAGTACATGAGTGCAGATCCGAATATTTCATCTTCAAATGCCCTTAGGTCCACATCTATACTGTTTTCTTTTAATCTTACAGTTGATTTGGTTGGACCCTTAACAACTACATCGTCCACTAGGTCAATACCACTGAAATAGTCCATGACTTCGTTTGGTTTGTTGGTTGTAACGAGTATATCTATATCTCCTACTGTTTCCTTTCTTCTTCTTATGGAACCAGCTACTTCAACCCTGAAAACATAATCAAGACCAGCAAGATCTTCTTTTATCTCATTTGCAACTGGTAATATATGTCCGAGAAGATTTCTTCCCGTACTCTTCCTTGCAAAATCTATATTTATGAGTATTTTTCTTTCGGTTTTATCTCCCATTCCCTTGAGTCTTCTGATCCTATGTCTTTTAGCATTTTTTTCAAGGTCATCAAGATTCTTAATGCCCAGTTCATTGTATAGCTGTTTGATACTTCGTGGTCCTAAACCTTCAACAGCCATCAATGCATCATAATCTACAGGAAATTCCTTTTTTAAATTGTCGAGATATTCTAATTTTCCAGTTTCAACTATTTCATCGATCTTACCCGCAATTTTTGCACCAATACCCGGAAGTTCCTGAAGCCTGCCCTCATTTTTTATATTTTCTATATCTTCAGAAAGAGTATCAACTGTATGTGCTGCCCTTCGATATGCTTTGGTTCTGAAATCAACAGCTTCAATTTCCATTAGATCTGAAACTTGGTTCAATATGGCTGCAACTAACTGGTTTTTCATAGTTATATATATTGTATATCGGAGTAATAATTTTTTCCAATTGATATAAATCAAAATAGAATGTTTAATGAATGAAATATAATATTAACCATAAGAAATCCCAATTTTAAAGATTTAAAATTAGATGTTTTTTTGAAGAAATTAGGATCTCTTTTTATTGCCGTATCTAAGAGTGAAGTGTATATCCATCAAAACAAGGTCGGGTTTTGTTTCTCTTGTTTTTTTTATGGCATCATAACCATAATCTTGTCTCCTTCAATTTTAACTTCATAAGTTTTGAGATTCCTCGGAGACTTAAATATTTTGGATGCTGTCAGTTTAAGTCCAGTCCAGTCTGTCCAACGAATTACATGTCCATCAACGAGGTCGAATTGACTGTTATGTCGTGGACAAGTAATTATAGTTCCTTCTAATTTACCCTTAGATAAATTACCACCCATATGAGGACATAGATTATCAGAAACGTAATATTTATCCTCTACTCTTGCAATTAAAAATTCATGACCCTCAATGTCTGCCATTTTCAGTTCACCATCATTTAATTCATCCGTTTTTAAAATCTCGACAAAACCCATTATTAAACCTCCAACTTATATAAAAAATTTTAATTATTTTAAAGACTCTTCAATATTATTATTATGTTGATATTTGGATTTATAGTTCACCAAAATAATACAAAAATAGTCCTTCATTCATTCAAACTGGTATTAAAGAAGACAAATATAAGTTGGAGTCAATATTATGAATTTATTAGTTAGTTTATCAACCTCATAGTCAATTCCAAGATAAACCACCAGAGCAGAAGGGACTGGAATCTTTTTTTCCCAGTATTCTTCAGTGTAGGTCTGCTTTTCTGGGTCAATGAGTTCTATTCCTGTGAAAGGGTAATCTACATTTACTAGCACAATTCTGCTTCGTATGATAGCATTGTTTATGTCACCTACTGACATCTCCATTACTTTTTGTATTTTTTCTCAAATTATCTATAATTCCAATAAGGACGTGCTCATGCGTGAGATTCATCACAGGGTAAAAAATAACCTACAAATAATTTCCAGTCTACTAAATCTCCATTCACAATATATTAAAGACGAAGATGTCCTGAATATATTCAGTGATAGTCGGAATAGAGTAAGATCAATGGCCATAATACATGTAAAGCTCTATAAATCAAAGAGTATGTCTAAAATAGATTTTGGTGACTATATATCAGAACTAGTAGATAATATTTTTTACAATTATAATGTGGATGAAACAAGAATTAAATTAAACAAAGATATGGATAAAATATACTTCAACATTGATATAACTATACCATGTGGACTAATTGTTAACGAGTTAATAACAAACTGTCTTAAACATACTTTTTCCAATGATATAAATGGAGAAGTTAACATTGATCTGCTTAATATTGATGACAAATATGTTTTGAACGTCAAAGATTATGGAGTTGGATTTCCCGATAATATTGATTATAAAAATACAGAATCTCTTGGTTTACAATTAGTAAACAAGTCTTGTAGATCAGATCGATGGTATTATTGATTTAAATAATATGGAAGGTTCAAATTTCAAAATTATATTTAGACAATTAAAATATAAAAAACGTTTATAACAATAAGATAAAATCGAATATAATATCATTATAATAAAATTTATTTAATTAAAAGAACAGAAAATTAGTAAAGGATGTGATTATCGATGGCTGAAAATGCAAAGTATGAAGCAGCAAGTTTTGCAGCTGGATGTTTTTGGGGAGTAGAAGAAGCTTTCAGAAAATTAGATGGTGTTATATCAACAATGGTAGGGTACATGGGTGGACATACTGAAAATCCGACCTATGGTGATGTATGTTCTGGAAGTACAGGACATGCAGAAACTGTCCAGGTAACATATGACCCTAACAAGATATCATATGAAAAGTTACTGGACACATTTTGGAATAAACATGACCCCACAACTAAAAACAGACAAGGACCAGATGTAGGGTCACAATATCGGTCTATTATATTCTACTATAATGATGTTCAGAAAGATCTTGCAATAGAATCAAAGAATAAACTCGAAGCATCTGACAAATACAATAATCCTATAATTACAGAAATCATACCTGCTCCTAAATTTTATCCAGCAGAGGATTATCACCAGCATTACATAAAAAAAGGTGGAAGCTGTGGTTTTTGAAGGATATTCCACTTAATATAATATATGGTATATTTTTTCTAATATTATTAATGTACTGAAAATTCATCGAACTATGAACAGAATTCTGATGAACTATTCCCTTTCTTTTTTTCATTATTGTATCTAATAGACTATTCAATAATGGTATATTCCTGTGGAAATCAATTTAAACTGAGCATATTTAAAATAAATAGAGATTTTTTTAGTATTTATTCTTAAAATTTATTTATCATCTAAAATATGGGATTTTTTTTAATATAGAAAAATTTAGATGAAAAAAGTTTAAAACACTAATTAATTTATTACACTTTTCACCCCCACCTTAGGGGATTTAAGAAAATGGTTTTTCAGAGCTACTGAATGGATATTAGTTATGCCAGTAGTTTATAGGATAATTTTATGTCTAAGTCTTTAGAATATTCTTAGGATTGTTTTTGGAGTTTAGAATTTAGTATGCTGAATTCATTTTCTTCATTGATGGTAGTAAAGAGCCTATTATTAAAATTATCTATTTAATTATTAGTTCATAAGAAAAGAGATAATTTAAAGGATAAAATTTATATATAAACTTTTAAATGATTTAAACTTAAATATTATTTTTGATATGAATTTTAAATAATTTAAGAATAAAAAATTTTTTTTCTAGGGATGTAAACCGAAATAGGATATGATTATTAATATTATTTTAATTCCTATTGCAAATATTAAGATGTAGTATATGGCGGTTGTAATTACAGTAACGTATCCCGCCAGTACCAAATATCCATCATGTTCTAGATATCCTAAAGATATAAAAAGAATTCCATATGATGGTAAAAAGTCTCCTAAAGGTGCTATTATGGGGATTACTAATAAGATAGCGCCAAATGATACCATAGCACCGTTAAAATGTTTTATTCTATTACTCTCAACTAAGATGTTTAGTCTTGGTTTTATAATTTTTTCTAATGGTGTTAAAATATTTAAAATTTCATTTAAAATTAAGTCAAGATCATGTTTTGATATGTGAAGGTTCATGAAACGTTTAGGTATCAGAATAGGAGTGTTAAATCCTATTCTAATACTTAACAGGAATATAGCTGTTCCAAAGGGTATACTACTTCCGGGAATTGAAACTGGAAGTAGAAACGGCGCTGTCAAGATCATGCAGGACATAAAGAGTCCACGTTCTCCAATTATATCCAGAAACTCTTCTAATGTAATTCCTTCTTCTGGAATTTTTGAAGATATCTCAGTGATGACCAGAGAAAAATGTTCAACGCTTTCAAATCTCTCAGACATTCTAATACTCCATTATATAGCTGTAATAAAATAATTTAATATATATTAAATATATTATACTTATATACATGGTTTTGAGTTATTATATCCATAAATGGAAAGTAACAGCTATTATTATATTCTAAATTCCATTATAATAAATTATTGAATTATTAGATGATTCATAGGGTAAAATTTAAATTATTTTAATTATATAATGCTTTTTTGTAAGGTTTTAATAGACGAGAATATTATGCTGATGAAATTATATTCTATGCGATTAAAATTTTTTAAGTTGGTGTTTAACTTTGTTGGAAACAGAAACAATCAAAGAATTTTTTAAGGGCGATAAACTTGCCCAATATCTAGGAATAGAACTTATAGATGTGTCAAAGGGGAAAGCTGTTGCAAAAATGTTGATTAAGGATGAACATCTAAATGGTATAAGTACAGTTCATGGTGGGGCCATTTTCACTTTAGCAGATTTCACATTTGCAGTAGCAGCCAACTCCCATGGAAGAGTTACCGTAGCAATCAACGCAAGCATATCATTTATGAAGGCAGTAACCCGTGGAACTTTAACAGCAGTTGCACATGAAGTTTCTTTAAACCCTAAGATCGCTAGCTACACAGTAGATATATGCAACGATGAAGGGGAACTCATAGCAATATTTCAGGGATTAGCCTATAGAAAAAGGGATAAAATTGTTATATAATCTTGTTTGATGGTGTTTATATAATAACCCCATATTTATCATAATATTTGTTATCCGTTGATTGGAAAAATATTAATTCTTATGAAATTATAATAATATATACTGAGATTTTTTGATTTTCTGTAAATTTTTAAATTACATTCTTCATGCTTTAACATTTAGGAAGGAGGAGGAAATGTTGGATACCGAGGATATTATAAAATTGTTAAACGAGGATTTTGTTAGGGAACTTGAAACTTCCATGATCTATGTTTATAACTCGTTTATTATGAAGGATTGTGACCCTAGCAGAGTTACAGAGGCAATATCTGTAGATGAGATGAGGCATATGTGGTGGTTAGCAGATCTCATAACTAAAAGGGGTGGAAAACCAACAATGGAACATAAAGAACTGGATTTTAGTGATGATGATCTTAAAAGTATGCTCAAACGTCAAATTCAGTTAGAAAGTGAAGGAATAGATAGATACAATTATCAAATAGAGGTAATATATGATGATGAAGTTGTAGGTGTTTTAAAACACATCCTTGACGAAGAAAAGAGACATAGAAAGGAATTTAAAATGAGATTGGAAGGTATGGATTAAAATAGATTATCTATTTTAATTTAAAGTAAATTTTCACCATTCCATCTATTCTTAGTATAATAAAAGTTGATGAAAATTTAATTTAAAATCATACTATCTTCTTTCGGGTAAATTTGTTTTGATGACATCTATGATGTTATGTCTAATTTTATCAGGTACTGCTCTAAATGGTCGGTTTTTCATGGTTCCAAAGTAAGGATCTTCAAATGTGAGACCATCAAATTCTACTTCATGGTTATATCTTGGAATGAAGTGCCAGTGAACATGGGGATTTGGTGGTTTTTCAAGGTAAGATGCATTCATTAATGAACCCCAATTGTACATGGTAACACCAAAACTTTGTTTTACTGAAAATTCAAGTCTACCAACAAGATCACCAAATTCTGTCCATTCTTCACTTGTAAGACTGGAAAGATCTTCTGCTGGCCTGTTCAGAGCAACCACACATGTTCCAATGTTGCTTTGTTGAGGTGCAAGGAAAACAATCCAGTGTTTGGTATTAAATATATAATCTCCAAAGTTATACTTCTCAAGTTTTTTGCAGTAATCACATTCCAAACATATCCCACCTATAAAATTTAAAATATAATTTAAACATTAATATCCTATAACGTAGGAGTACATATATTAATAATCATTTCAATTAATTATTAGATCGAATATTTGCATCCACATATTAATAAACAAAATTAGAGAGTAAATACAATGGATTCAAAAAGAGAAAAATTAGAGGAATTAGAAGAACAACTTGTACTTTTATACAGGTTTGTAGCACAAAATAACTCGTTTAAAAAATTTTACTACGAAGGTGTTGATGTCAAACCATCATTTAAAGATGAAACAGGTATCTTAACAGAACTTATTTCGAATGATGATTCTGAGGAAATTCTTAAATCATGTATTATAGAAATTGAAGAATCTAAGCTAGGAAATATAGATGATGATACCCATGAAAACCAACAGTTTCATGAAGTACTTGATTCGTATGATACAGAAGTTCTCTATAAGAAGTATGGTATGAGTGGTGTTGAGGATGTTGATAAACTGGATATCAAAAAGATAATCAGCTTACTTTAATTTCAGTTCTACCATTGTTTTGTTATTTTCTTTATTTACTAATTCTTTTTAATATCACTATTAAATACTATATAATGCTCAATTAACAATTAATTTATTCATTAATATCATATCTGATATTCAAACATCTTAAAGTATCTTAAAATATTATCTTATATCTACAATACTTGTATAACAGCTCTAATAAATTATAAGCTTTAAAATGAATTATTCGCATTATGAGTTAATATATTCATTCAATATGTTTAATTAAGTACATTCTATAATCTTTTTAATTTAAATTCTTAAAATCCTTTCTGGAGTGATTATCATATTTATTTTCTCATCATGGGACTCTAAAGGTATTCTTTCAATAATTTGAATCTCATGTACAGTTGTAACGACTGGAGTTTGTGAAGTAATTAGTTTATTATTTTTTAAATATGATATCTCCATATCACCATACCCACCACCTTTACCCAATCTGCCTCCATAGATATCAACGGCAACAGAACCCTCAACCACCATATCTACATTTGGGATTGAAATTATTTTACGACCATGTTTAAATGCACCTTTAATGGTTGAGGCTTCCTCTTCATTGCCATTTGTACAATTTGAATCTAAAAAGATGTATCCGTTTAAAAGTTTTGGAGATGCCATAATCAGATCCTTATCATCATAAAATGCGTTTTTTCTAACGGTCTGTTGAGCTGTATCAGGACTTACAAATATGATGTTGCTATCTTTCCACTCTACGGAGTTTCTTAATAGATTGGAAGCTTTAATTGAGCCATGGAAGTCGGGTATTCTACCATGACTATATGATATTGATATGCTACTTTTTTCCATTCTCTCCCATATCATATTTCTTATAGATTCCTTTGTATTGTCCAATTAGGATCACCCATTTAAATTAAATATTTTTAGTATAAATATTAGTTTCATTTATTAAAATAATAACAATTTAGAATTAATAATCATTAACAAAGATTAAATTCCCCTCCTAAGGTTATTTAAGGTTTTAACAGATTATTTAGTTAGTATTACCATAACAAAGTTTATAAGCTTGTAGAACAATTACTTATTACCATATTTTTTTTAAATGTGAAGAATCTATAATAGAATATAAGCATTTATATACTATATAATAAGTTAATATTAGTTTAATGAGAATTATAGGTACAACTATAAAAAAATTAGATTATCATAAAGATTACGACGGTTGTGATATATAATGGCAGGAATAGTAGGATATGGAGTTCATGTACCTTCATATAGGATAAAAGTAGAGGAAATAGCTAAAGTTTGGGGCGATGACGCCAAAGCAATATCGAGAGGACTGGTTATGCAGGAAAAATCTGTACCAGGTCCAGACGAAGACACAGCAACAATTTCAGTTGAAGCTGCAAGAAATGCCCTTAAACGAGCTATGATTGATCCTCAGAAAATAGGAGCAGTATATGTGGGTTCAGAATCACACCCATATGCAGTCAAACCAACAGCAACAATAGTTGCTGAGGCTGTGGAAGCAGCCCCAGAAATGACAGCAGCTGACCTTGAATTTGCTTGTAAAGCCGGAACAGCAGCCATGCAAATATGTATGGGATTAGTTGACTCGGGGATAATTGAATATGGCCTAGCTATAGGATCCGATACAGCACAGGGTGCTCCTGGAGATGCATTAGAATACACTGCATCAGCAGGTGGAGCAGCATATGTTATAGGAAAACAAAATACCATAGCAGATTTCGAGGGAACCTACAGTTTTACAAGTGATACACCGGACTTCTACAGAAGGGAAGGTCAACACTACCCTAAACATGGTGGAAGATTCACTGGTGAACCAGCATTCTTTAAACATGTACTTTCAGG
>Ga0182021_10007629_pt1 | contig 12829 bp, 3 predicted proteins | sample 612E3MmetaG_FD_120493 | JGI IMG/M metagenome (GOLD analysis project Ga0182021, IMG submission 120493) | Permafrost microbial communities from Stordalen Mire, Sweden - 612E3M metaG (Illumina Assembly) | ecosystem: Environmental > Terrestrial > Soil > Wetlands > Permafrost | place: Sweden... | reverse complement strand
GATTCCAGACGCCGTCGTTGTTGCACGCGATCACGTGGAACGAGTAGGCGCCCGCCGGCAGGCTGGCATAGTAGGCGAAACGCCGCGTGCCGGCATCCACCCAGTCCCGGTCGAATCCGATCAATTGATATTTGAAGCGGACTCTCCCCGGGGCCAGATAGCTGAGCGCCGTGTAATGGATCTCCACCTCGCCGGCGCCGGGCGCGATCTCCGCCGGTTGGGCGGGCGGCAGCGACTGTTTGTCGATCAAGACCGTCTCGACATAGACCGGCGGCACGAGCGTATTCGAAAACAGGTTGCGCGGATCGACGGTGACGAGCCCTTGCAGCGAGCAAAACAGGAGCCGGCCATCGCTGGTCCGGCAGACACCGGGCTGGTTGCCGCCCGCGAACGCGGTGGTTCTCATCCCGTCGCTCAAACCGTAGGCATGGGACCGGAGCTGGGGAATCTTGCCGTCGGCCACATCGCGCAGGTCGGACGCGCTCACCCGAAAAATACCCTGGCTGCAACTGAGCCAGAAGTTGCCCAGCCCGTCCTCCAGCAGATTGCTGATCGCATTGGCGAACAAGCCGTCCTTGATCTGGTAGGTGAAGAAGCGCCCGTCCTGCCGCCGGCTCAAGCCGCCCCGCGTCGCAAACCACAGCGCGCCGGCCGCATCTTCGTGGATGGACGCCACCCAGTTGCTGCCGAGGCCCTCCTTGCTCGTGTAAGTGGTAAATTTCCCGTTGGCGAACCGGCTCACCCCGCCACCGAAGGTCGCAACCCAGAGCGCGCCCTGCCGGTCGGCCTGGAGCCCGCGAATCTGGTTGCTGGGCAAACCATCCTGGGTGCGGAAAACCGTCACGTTGCCATCGGCATAGCGAAACAATCCGTCGCCATCGGTACCGATCCACATCCGGCCCTGTGGATCGCAATAGATCGTCTTGATGTCGAACACCCGCTTCCACGCCGGGTCCTTGGTCAGTTTGCCGGAGACGATTTTGAGGAGTTCGCCGCTCGAGGCGATCCACAGGTTGCCTTTCGCGTCTTCCGCCAGCGAGGTCACCGTGGCGATCGGCACGCCGTCCATTTCGCGAAACGCGGTGATTTCCCCCTGGTGGTCGCGGGCCAGGCCGCTGGCGGTCCCGATCCAGATGTCGCCCCGGCTGTCCTGCAGTACGGACCGGATGCTGTCCTGCGGCAGACCGTTTTCGATTGTGAGGGTGGCGAACTGCGTGCGCCGGAGCCGCGCCAGGCCGTTGGCCTCCAGGCCCAGCCAGAGACTGCCCTCCTGGTCCTGACACATCTGATACACGGCGCCGAGCTTGGCGTTGGCCTCCGCCGGCAACGCGAGCACGAATCTTCCCTCGTGCAACCGGAACAGCCCCTCGCGCGACCCCAGCCAGATCGCCCCCTGCCGGTCCTCGAAGATGATGCCGTTGTGCACCGGGGTGGCCAACGCGTACCGGGTCACGCGCCCGTCCTTCAGGCGCTTGACCAGGCTGTCCTCGAAGTTGACCCAGAGCGAGCCGTCGCTGCCATCGGTCAGATTCGTCACCCGCCCGTCCGCTTCCTCGATCACGCCCTCGACCACGACAAACCGGCCGTCGACCAGGCGTTGCAGTTTGTTCGCGGCGACCGCATAAACCCCGCGCGTCGGACTCACGCAAATTCGGACGACGAAATCGTGCGCCAGTCCGTCCTTCGTGGTGTAGGCGCGGAAGCCTCCCTGGGAAAAACAGCCGATGCCGCGGGACGTGGCGACCCAGACATTGCCCTGGCGATCGGTATCGATCTGCCGGACCAGATCGCTGGGCAGGCCGTCGGCCGTCGTATACGTGGTGAACCGCCCGTCTTTGAGCCGGGTCACGCCGCCGCCGACGGTGCCGATCCACAACCCGCCTTCGTTGTCTTCCTTGAGCCCCCAGACTTCGTTGTCGTTCAGGCTGCCGGTCTGGGCATTGAAAAGCGTGAAGCTCGCGCCATCGAAGCGAATCAAGCCGCCCGCGCTGCCCAGCCAAAGATAGCCGTCCCGGGTCTGGACCACGCCCCGAAGGCGGGATTGGGGCAGTCCTTCGGCTTCCCGCCAGAAATCGACGTCGTATTGGAAAGGCAGCCGCGCCGACTCCGCCGCCCACCCCGTCGCGCAGCAAGCCACTGACAGCAGGCCGAGCGCGAGCGTCGCGGTCTGGCGGAGTGAATGCTTTCCTTTCATGATTGCGGCCGGAGTTTCGCCGGGCGGGGCGGAGGGCGCCGCCGCGGCAGGCGAGTGAGGTTAGAAGAATGAGGTCGGGCGTTGCATCTGGAGGGCGCCCAGGTTGACCGCGGCGTCCTTGCCCTGGCCGTTGCGGAAGGTGAACATCTCGGCGCCGGCGAGCAATACTGGACCGTAGCCATGGGCCGCCATGACGCTCGTCGGGCGGAAGGAATAGAACGTCGGCTCGAAGCCCATGTCGGTGCCCACACACGTACCCTCAACCTGGCCCTGGGCATTGACCTTTTGGGCCACGGCGTTCCAGGCCAGCATCACCATCGGGCCATGGGCGGCCGCGCCGATCCAGCCGCGGTTGATGCCGTGGGCGATCGCATAGACGAAAATTGCCGAGGCGGAGGTTTCGAGGTAGGTGTCGGGCCGGTCGAGCAGTTGGTGCCAGAGGCCGGCAGGGCTCTGGCAGGCGGCGAGCCCGCGAACGTGGGCGCGGTAAAGCTCCAGCACCTGGGCCCGGCCCGGGTGATTCTCGGGCAACACGTCGAGCACCTCAGCCATCGTCAAAATCGCCCAGCCGTTGGCCCGGCCCCAATGCAGGGCCGGATGCGAATCCATCTCCTGCACCCAGCCGTGCATGAAGAGGCCCTTTTCCTTGACGAACATCCGCTGCGAGAATTGCAGGATCTGCTTGACGGCCTCGTCGTAGTATTTGGGGTCGCCGGTGAGCTTGCCCATCTGGGCGAGCGCCGGGACGCCCATGTAAAGATCGTCCAGCCAGAGCGAGTTGGCCAGCGGGCGATTGCGGGCCAGCGTACCGTCGGCCAGGCGGAATTGCTTGTGCATGATCCAATCGGCCAGGGTGTCGATGATGGGCCGGATCTCGGGGCCCGCCACTCCGGCGCGCTGGGCCTTGATCAAGGCCGCACACATCGAGCCGGCGTCGTCGAGCGCCCGCGGCGTGAGGAGTCCGCGCAACGGATTGCCCCGGCCGAAGCCGCCACGCCCGCCCCGGCCGCCGGGGCCAGGCCCGCCCGGCCCCCCGGGCGGCAGCGTCGGCATCGGTTCCTGCGGCAGGGCGCGAAACATCGGTGCGCAGTCCGCGATGAGCTTGAAACGTTTGCCGGTGTAGTCGGCGAAGCGTTTGTCGCCGGTGGCCTCCGCCGCCAGCAACATGCCGGAATAGGTGACGCCCCACTCGTAGCCCACCAGCTGGAACGTGCTGCGCGGCGTTGTGGCATTGGGATTGGGCTTGGAGAAATCGGCGATGACTTCGTTGGTGGTGCGGTCCACCAGATGGTCGGGCGATGCGGTCTCGAGGTAGGCATGGATGCGATCCAGCACGCCCTTGATGTCCTGCACGGGAGCCGGGCCGTAGAGCATCGGGTACTCGACCGGCCCGCCCCCCATGTTGACGAACATGGGATCGGGCACGGTCGGGGCCGGTCCGGGAGCGCCGGATACCGGCGCGGGAGCGGCGGGCGCCGGCGCGGGCGGGGTTTGCGCCGGCGCGACGAGTCCAATCAACAACAGCGGAGCGAACCGCAGGACCGAACAGATGGAGGGATGTTTCATGATGTCGGAAAAGTCAGGGAAGGTTGTCGGGGAAGATGGGGTCGAGGCGAGTTCCGAACGAATTGGCCTGTGTCTATCGTTTCGAATCCGGATCCGGGCGTGGCGCGGGAGCAGCACCTGGCAGAAACACGTCTCCGCCGAAATCCGGGTACAACTTGCGCACGCAATCCGGACAGAGGCTGTGGCTGAACTGTGTGTCCGAATGGTCGCGGATGTAGGTTTCGATCTGATTCCAGTAGCCCTTGTCGTCGCGCACCTTTTTGCAGCTGGCGCAAATGGGCAGCAGGCCGCTCAACACCTTGACCTTCGCCACCGCCTCGGTGACGCGCGCCTGCAGCTCTTTCTCCCGCGCCTTGAGCCCGATGACCCGCATTTCATAAACGGCGCCGATCAGCCCGACCAACGTCAGCAGACCGAGCGCATAAAACCAGCCGCGCTGGTAGAAATGGGGCGTGAGGGTGAACGCAAATGCGTCGCCCGCCTCGTTCCAAAGATCGTCGTTGTTGCAGGCGATGACGTGGAACCGATAAGTCCCCGCCGGCAGATTGGCGTAGTAGGCAAAGCGCCGCGTGCCCGCCTCGACCCAGTCGCTGTCGAAACCCTCGAGCTGATATTTGAAGCGCACCTTCTCCGGCGCGACGAGGCTCAGCGCGGTGTAATGGATCTCCACTTCCCTCGTTCCCGGGGGCACCGTGATCGCCTGGCCCGGCGCCTGGCGGCGTTTGTCGATCAGCACAGACTCGATGTGCACGGGTGGCACGACCGCGTTCGGGGCCGTGCGACCGACCCCCACAGCCACCAGACCCTTGAGCGAACAGAAGAGCAGCCGGCCGTCGGTGGTACGCCAGGCGTTGGGCTGCACGCCGGCGCCGAAGGCGAGGCTCAGCAGGCCGTCGCGCAGTCCGAAGCCCTGCGAGCGCACGCTGCGACTGCGGCCTGCGGCGAAGTCACGGAAGTCCGCCTTGGGCACGGTAAACAGCCCGTTGTCGCTGCCGAACCAGTAGGCATCGGCGCCGTTGTCCAGCATGTTGCTGATGTTATCCGTAAACAGGCCGTCGCGGACCCGGATCGTCGTGAACCCGCCGGCGGCATACCGGCTGAGGCCGGTGCGCGTGCTGAACCAGAGCACCCCGTCATCGTCCTCGTAGACGGCCGCCACGCGGTCGTTGGCCAGGCCGTCGCGCTCCGTGAAGGTGGTGAATTTCCCGTTGAGGTAGCGGCACACGCCACTGCCGAGCGTCGCCACCCACAAGGCGCCGCTGCGGTCGAGCACGATGCCCCGCACCTGATTGCTCGACAGGCCGTCCTGGGTATGAAGGCCGGTCCACTGATCGCCTTCACGCAAAAACAGGCCGTCGCTCGCGGTGCCGACCCACAGGCGATTCTTCCAGTCGCGGTAGATCGTTTTGATGTCCTGAACGTGCGGCCAGCTGGCGTCACGCGTTACCCGACCGTCGCGAATCTGGTAGAGGTCTCCGCCCGCGGCGGCCCACACGATGCCGTCCCGGTCTTCCCCCGCCGCGGAGACGATCTTCAGGGGCAATCCCTCCGCCTCGCCGAAGTTGGTGACGCGGCCCTGGCTCCAACGCGTAAGCCCGACGGTGGTGCCGATCCAGATGTCGCCCCGGCTGTCCTGAAAAGCGGTCCGTGTGCTGTCAGACGCCAGGCCCTGATCGGTCGAGAGAACGGCAAACTGCGACGATCGGAGCCGCCCGAGTCCGCTGGCTTCGAGGCCCAGCCAAAGGCTGCCCTCGCGATCCCAACAGAGCCATTGAACCACCCCCAACCGGTTGCCGATGGCCGCCGACACGGCCGGCCGGAACTCGCCATCGGCGAACCGGAACAGACCGTCGCGCGAGGTCAGCCAGACACCGCCCTGCGTATCCTCGAACACCGTGGGATACCGCATCGGCACGCCCGCGCGAATCCGGAAGACGGACACGGTGTCGTTGCGGATCCGCTTGACCAGACCGCTAGCGAAAGCAAGCCAGACCGAGCCATCGGAACCGGCCGTGAGGTGGTTCACGTCACCCTCGTCCGCGGCCACGAGCCCGTCGATCACCCCGAACCGCCCGTCGACGAGGCGATAGACCTGATTGCCCGCCACCAGCAGCACGCCCTGGGGAGTTTTGGCACAGATGCGGATCGGCGTATTGCTCGGCAAACCTTCCTGAATGGTGAAGGCTGGCGACCGGCCGGCCGTCATGCGGGCCAGTCCGCTAACGGTCACGACCCACACATTGCCGGCTGGATCGATGTCGATGGCCCGAACCCAATTGTCCGGCAATCCGTCGGCCTTGGTATAAGTCCGGAATTTTCCGCCCTCGTAGGACGTGAGGCCGTCGCCCGTTCCGATCCAGAGCCCGCCGTCGCGATCTCTGGCCAGCGCCCAGATTTCGTTGTCGCGCAGGTCGCCCGTGCGCCGGTTGAACACCGTGAAACTGGCGCCGTCGAACCGCACCAGACCGCCATCCGTGCCCAGCCACAGATAGCCGTCACGGCCCTGCACGATGGCGCGGATGCGGGTTTGGGGCAGGCCCTCCGCCGCACCCCAGAACTCGACGCTGTAGGTGCCCGTGCCCAGATCGACCGGCGGCCGCGCCGCGTCCGCCGCCCGCCCGGTTGCGCCGAAGGACAGCGCCAGCAGACCAGCGGCGAACCGGACGATCTTCCGAACTGACTTTTTCCCTTGCATTCGCGTCAGGTCTTTTGCCCCAAGGCTGGCATCGGCCCGGCCGAGCTGGAGCCACGAGCGTGAGCGAATGGCAGCGCTGCCACTCGCTCACGCTCGTGGCTCCGCCGGAGAAAAAGACAGCGGAGGCAGATTGGCGTCAGAGTAGCTTGGGCAAATGCTCCGGGGCTTGCTCCGCGGAGGTTGGCGTGGGTTTTCACTGCGATCGTCTGGTCGGAAGTTGCCGGATACCGCAAAGGAATCCTACCGCTGATCCGCTCCGGTCGCCGGCCGGTCGCCGGTCGGTGGGGTCGGATTCCCGGAAGCAGGAGCACCCGGCGGTTGTCGGTCGCGGCCGCCCCGACCGCCGAAGGAAGACTCCGGCAAGGGCGGCATCTCGTCCGGCAACCGGTCGGCACACAGGGCGAGGATTTCGATGGCCGTGAGGCTCGATTGCGCCGCGTCGTTGGTCGACACGCCGATCGCCTCGTGCACGGGGTTGAGCGAGTCCGCGCCGGCGATCAATTTCGGATTGGCGGCAGGGTCGCGCCGGGCCAGCCCGGCGACAGCGCGCCCGGCAAACGCGGGATTTTTCGTCCGGGCATAGGCGTAGGCGGCGAGCCGCGGGCCGCCCATGTCGGTTTCCACGTAACGGGCGTCGGCGCCTTCATTGCCGGTGAGGCGGTCCTGCTTGAGCACGTCGGCGGGCGCAGTGCCGAGGCGGCAGTATTGCAGCCAGGCCCCGGCCCAGTCGTCGCGGCCGAGAAGCGGCACGAGTTCGAACATCACTTCCGCACCGCCCTGAATCGTGGAGAGATTGTAGTTGGCCGGCACCGGTTCCTTTGCGATCGGATCGGGAATGGGGTAGAGTCTTCCGGTCGCGGGATCGTAACCCACCAGCATCGCCGGGCTGTGGAGCCGGCCGATTTTGCCGCCGAGAGTCGGTTCGAGGCCATTGACCTGGCCGGTGCGAATCCAATACGGCAGGGCGAGGATCGAGTCCACGCCGGCGAGGATGCGGTCGCGCCATTTCGGGTCGCCGGTGCGCTCCCACTCGGTCATCCAGTTGCCCGCCAGGGCGAACCAGTCGGGGCCGATGCGGATGCGGCCGGGATATTTCGGGTCGTCGGGCAGGATCGGCTGGGCGACGCGCATCGGATCGTATTTCATCGCCGCGAGGTCGGAGGTGAGCATTTCGCGCAAGAGGTCGCCGGTGCGCTCGTCGGTGGTCAGGTAATAGAACGGCCGCCAGTGCGCCGCCTGGCTGATGCGCGCCTCCTTGGCGCCGCAACCCCATTTGACGACATTGTGCCGGGAGCCGAGCCCGGCCATCGGGCCGAGGTGATAGACGCACGTCTCGCTGGTGTTGCGCGTGAGGGCCTCGGCCATGCGGAAAAGGTCGGCCCGGCCCGTGCGCAGGAAGCTGTACCAGAGCCAGAGCGGCGTGCCCAACTCGGTGTTGTCCCAGGCGTGACCGCCGAAGTCGTAGTACCAGACGTGGCCGGCGCTGTTGTAGCTGTGGATGACGTCGCCAAAATACCAGAACCCATACCAGGATCGCTCGTCCACCTGCTGCCGGTAGAACGCGAGCATGTGGTCGAGGCTGTCCTCAACGGCGGCTTTGAACGGCGTCGACCGGTCGGGCAGGCTCCAGACTCCGAATACGCCGGTGGCATGCAGATAGGCCGGAGCGGCGGCGAGCAGCGGCAGCTTCGTGCCGCTTTCCGCCCGGGCCACCGTCGCCGCTTTCGTCGGCATCGTGGCGGCGGGAAACAGCGTCAACTCGCTCGTGCGGGCAACGCCAAAAGGAGTGCTCAGGCCGGGCTGCACGTCTTCGTAGGAGGCGTTCAGACCGTGGGCCCTCGTGTCGTAGTGCCGCAGGTCCATCGCGGGCGCGTCAGGCGTCCACAGCCAGGCGGTCAGCTGCGCGGCGGCGGCGGCCGCGTGCTGCACTTCGAGCCCGGCCGGATAGGACTGCCAGAAATTCTTCACGCTGACGGCGAGTCCACCGCTGACGTCGCCGACGAAGGCAAGGCCCGACGCGCGTTTGCCGGCGCCGGCAAACACCCACGAGCTCTGCGGATTCGTGCGTTTCGCAATGGTGAAACCGTCCGGCGAGAGTTGCACGAGTTTGTAGTCGCTCCAGATCGCATAGTCGCCATCGGCACCGTGGTAGCGACCCCGGGCGATGGGCTGTCCGGCGGCCTGGGCGGGATTGCCGGCGCCGGGCTGGATCGGTTCGGCCCACAGGCCGCCGTCCGGCCCGGAGAAACGCACGTGGCGGTTCTGCACCTCCTCGCGCAGCGGCACGACAAAGGTCAGGCCGAGGCCGCGGATGAAGTCCTTCTGTTCGTCGCCGTCGAAGACAACCGTGTGCACGACGCGCACGGTCTCCTGTCCGGCGTAGAAATAGAGCCGCACGACGAACGGCAACCATTCGCGGGCGCTCTTCTGGCCTTTGTGTTTGCCCTCGATGCGCACCACCGCGCGCACCGGTCCGGATTGCTCCAGCGTGACTTTTTCGACCTTACCGAGGAATCGCTCGCGCGGCCGGACCTCGTCGGCGCTGCCGTCGGGGCCGTCCTGCAGGATGCAGACGAGCTGTCCTTCCCGCGCGACCTCGCGGCCGTCGACGACCATCGACTCGATGAGGCCGCCGCCCCATTTGACGATGCGGGTCTTCAGCCTGCCGGTGTCGATCTCGACGGTCGTGTCGCTCTGCGTCACCTTGATGGCGGCCCCGGTTGCCGCCGCGGCGCCCGGCGACAGCTTCAGCGGCCCCGCGGTTTCCGGGCCGGCGACCGTGGCGAAGCCGCTCCACTTGAGCGAGCCGTCCGGCCAGTAGGCCAGCGGCCAGGTCTGCAGCGGGAGCGCCGTGCCGTCGGCGGTGGTGAGCGCGAACGCCTGGCTCTTCGGCACCGCGCCCTGCGCCCACGGCACACCCCAGCTGACGCCGCTGGCCACGACCGGCGGTTTGCCGTCGAGCCAGTTGACTTCAACCGGGGCAACCGGCCGGGCGTCGGCCGCGCGGCCGATGACCGGCAGCGTCAGCCAGACGCCAGACAACGTGATTGAGCAGGCCGCCGCGGAGAGATGGCGACGAACAAAAGGAAGACACATGGTTGGAAGAAAGCTTTGGTCGAAAAGGAGACTGGGGCGCGCGTTGCGCCAAGGCAGGCAATTAATCTGACCGATGCAGTTGGAGATGTAGGGCGGGGTCGCCGAACCCCGCCGTTTTTCCGAACAGATGGCGGCCTCTGTCTAACTATATTACACACCCACAGAATCTTGTTTTCCAAACACGATTTTTCGTCACAGAGGGCACGGAGTTCGAAGGAGGCCACAGAGGCAGAAGCATTCCTCTGTGACCTCGACCCAAATCTCTGTGCACTCTGTGTCTCAACTCCGTTGCTTTGGTTGGGCGCCGCCGCGTTAGGGTTCAATTCCGGTTTTCAGGTTTAACCTGCATCGTTCCAGATTAGTCCTTGGGCAGATACTCGCCGGCCCAATCCAGGGATTCGATGAGGGTGCCCAACCTGCGGCCATCGGGCCCGCCCTCGGGCCGGCCCTTGAGTTCCCAGACGGGGCTGGGCACATCGGGGGCGGGCACGAGATGCGGCTTCAGGTCGAAATGGACGCCAAAGGCGCCCGGCGGAATCTCGCGGGGCTGCGCGGCGGCGATCATGGTCTCAGCCGCCTTCCGGCCAAGCTCGGCGTTCTTCGTGATGTAGGCGGCGTAGGCCATGGGACTGCCGGGCGTGTTGGCGGCATAATAGTGCCAGGCCTCCCAGTACTTCGGATGATCGACGACCCGTTCCATCTCCGCCATGATTTCGATGGTGCCAAACAGCAGATCGAAGCCGGTGGCTCCGCCCACGTCGGCCCCGCCCCGCTCACCCTTGGTCGCACCGCCGCGACCCTTTTTCGTGTCGGGGCCTTTGGCGTCCGGACCGGCTTTGGGCTCGGCGGCGGCACCGGGTGCGGCCGGCGGCATCTCGAATCTTCCGGCCTGCCCCATAAACTTGCCGGTCTTGGGGTCGTACGCACCGGCGCCCAGCAACTGCCCGGGCACCCGGGCCAGGGCGAGTTGTGTATCCATGCCCACCTTGATCTTGTTCAACCACTGCGGATCGAGGGTGCGCTCATATTCGGTCAGCCAGTTGATGCAATAGGCCGCCCAATCCGTGCCGAAACTGGCGGTGGTGAACTCGCCGCGGTTGTCGGGATGAATCGGATCGGTGCGTTTCACCTCAGCGTAGGTGGCGTCGGCCGTGAGCTGCTCCCGCATCAGGTCGCCGATGCGCTCGTCGGTGCTCAGGAAATAATAAAACCGCTTGAGGCCCGCATGGCTGATGCGCGGCTGCTTGGCGCCGTCGCCCCAGTGATTGACGTTGTGGCGCGAGCCCAGCGGAGCGAAGCGCCCGAGGTGGTGAATATCCACTTCGCTCGTGTGCCAGGTCGAGGCTTCGGCCAGCCGGAACAAGTCCGCCCGGCCGGTGCGCAGGAAGTGATACCAGAACCAGTATTCCGGCAGCAGCTCGGTGTTGTTCCAGGCCTGGCCGCCGATGTCGTAGCGCCACTCATGGCGGACTTCGTCGTACATCCGCCCGATGTCGCCGTAATTCCAGAGGCCGTACCACGATTGTTGGTCGACATCGTCGCGGTAGAAATTGACCGCCAGTTCGAGCTGGTCCTCGAGCGCGCGGCGGACGGCGCCGGACCGGTCGGGCAGGCTCCAGAAGCCAAAGGCGCGCTGATCGTGATAATACTGCGGCGTGCAGACCAACGTGGCCGGCTCGGCGCCGGCCTTGGCCATCTTCACGAGGTCCGCATTGGCGGGGACGCTGGCGCAGGCCCAGAACGTGAGCTCGGTGGAGTTGGCCACGCCGAGCGGCGAATCCCAGCCTTCCTTCCAGTCCTCGTAGGACATGTCCAGCCCATGCCCCCTGATGTCGTAATGGCGCATGTCCATTGCCGGGCCATCGGGCGACCAGAGCCAGACGCGCAGCTCGCCGAGCGGCGAGGTCGCGCCATGGATCTCCAGCGCCGACGGATTTTTTTGCCAGAATTTCTTCACGTCGACCGCCAGACCGCCGCTGACATCGCCGAGGAACGCGAGGCCCAGCGCGCGCTTGCCCTCGATGACGTGCAACCACGAGCTCTTCGCCTGCGTGCGTTTCTCGATCACGAAACCATGGGCATTGGCCTGCGTGAGCTTGTAGTCGTCCCAGGTGGCGATGTCGCGGATGTAGGTCTGCGCCGCCGAGGAGAGTTGAGCGGCATTGGGAATCCGTTTGCCGGCCACCTGAGCGGGATAGATCGTGCGCTCGCCGCCGTAACTCACCTCGCGGCGGCCGACCAGCGGCTCGACCGGCTCGGCCCACATGCCCTCGTCACCGCCGAAACGGACGTGGCGGTTGATGATCTCCTCGCGCAACGGCACGGCGAAGGTGATCGCCAGGCCCTTGATGAAGTCTTTCTGGCCGTCGCTATCGAACACGAACGAGTGCACGACCCGGATCGAATCCAGGCCGGCGCTGAAGTAGAACCGCACGACGAACGGCAGCCAGGCACGATCGGTGGAAGCGGACTTGTGGTCGCCTTCGATCTTCACGACCGCCCGGACCGGGCCGGATTGCTCCAGTGTGACGGTCTCGATCCGGCTGAAGAATTCTTCTTCGCGGGTCGTCTTGGTGGTCTCGTAGGCCGAGCGGTCTTCCAACAAGCAGACGAGTTTGCCATTTTGGGCGACCGGGCGGTCGCCGATCGAAATGGACTCGACGAGGTTCGATCCCGACTTCGGCAGCCGCACCTTGATCGCGCCGGTGTCGATGGTGATGGCCCGGTCGTCCTGCGTGCAGACGATCTTCGCGGTGGGCGCGGTCGCCGCGCCGACGGCGAGTTGCAACGGGCCAGCCATGTCCGGCGTGGCCACGATGGAGCTTCCGCTCCACATGATGGACCCGTCCGGCCAGTACGCCAGCGGCCAGGTCTGCGTCGGGATGACTTTGCCGTCGGCGGCCTTGAGCACGAGCGAGTCGTTCTTCTGCACCTGGCCCTTGGGCCACGGCACGCCCCAGCTCACGCTTTGGGGGATGGCGGGCGGATGGCCGTCGAGCCAGTTGAGCTTGACCGATTCAACCGACTGGGCGAGGGCCGAGCTGACAAAAACTGCCAGCGAGAGCAACGCGCTCCACGTCGCAACGCGGGCGGTTGCGGAGAGGAAACTCGAAGGAATTAGGTTGGAGTTCATGGTGAGACAGGGTGGAAGTTCTACGGAAGAGAGTAAAGATCCTCGGAGATAGCCCCGAGGCATTGCGAAAACCGATGTCTGTGGTCCGGGGAGCACACGCGTCTCGCGTGTCGGCTTGGGCGTCCCGCCCGAGCCATCCGAACCG
>Ga0182021_10007627_pt1 | contig 12832 bp, 8 predicted proteins | sample 612E3MmetaG_FD_120493 | JGI IMG/M metagenome (GOLD analysis project Ga0182021, IMG submission 120493) | Permafrost microbial communities from Stordalen Mire, Sweden - 612E3M metaG (Illumina Assembly) | ecosystem: Environmental > Terrestrial > Soil > Wetlands > Permafrost | place: Sweden... | reverse complement strand
TGATGTGGAGCGAGCACTGCTCCTACAAGAGCTCCAAGCCGCTGCTCAAGACCCTGCCCTCCCGCGGCCACAACATGATGGCCGGGCCCGGGGACAACGCCGGCGTGGTTCGCATCGGCGATGGGCTCGCGGTCGCGTTCAAGATCGAGAGCCACAACCACCCGTCCGCGGTGGAGCCGTATCAGGGCGCGGCGACCGGCGTCGGGGGCATCCTGCGCGACATCTTCACCATGGGCGCGCGACCGATCGCGGTCCTCGACGCGCTCCGTTTCGGCGATCCGTCGGATCCGCGAACCCGCCACCTCGTGGACGGGATCGTCCGCGGCGTGGGCGGTTACGGCAACTGCGTCGGCGTGCCCACCGTCGGCGGCGAGCTCGTGTTCGACCCGTCGTACCAGGGCAACCCGCTGGTCAACGTCATGGCCATCGGCCTGCTCGAGGAGCGGATGCTGATCCTGGCCGAGGCCCCCGGACCGGGCAACTACGTGGTCTTGTTCGGCTCGACGACGGGCCGCGACGGCATCGGCGGGGCGAGCGTTCTCGCGTCAGCGACCTTCCAGGACCAGGACCCGTCCAAGCGGCCCGCGGTCCAGGTCGGCGACCCGTTCGCCGAGAAGCTGCTGATCGAGGCCAGCCTCGAGCTGATCGACCGCCGCCTCGTCCTGGGCATCCAGGATCTCGGTGCCGGCGGCATTTCGTGCGCGACTTCCGAGTCGGCCGACAAGGCCGGGACCGGCATCCTGCTCGATCTGGACGCGATCCCGCGGCGCGAGCCCGGAATGGCGCCCTGGGAAGTGATGATCTCGGAGTCCCAGGAGCGGATGCTGGCCACGTGCCTGCCGGAGAACTACCCGGACGTGCGCGAGGTCTGCGAGCGATGGGGGATCCCGATCGCTCTCGTGGGTCGCGTGACCGCCGACGGCGACGTCGCCATCATCCAGGGCGGCATCGGCAGCGACGGCAAGCCGAATCCAGGAGCGACGGAGATCGCCCGCATTCCCGCGAAGGCGCTCACGAGCGAGGCCATTGTCCACTACCGCCTCGCCACGCCCCCGGCACGACGCCGCCAGGCGCCCGCCCCCGGCGTCCCGCTCACGGCCCACGACGGGCTTCCGGAGCGGGGCATGGACCCGGCCGCCGTCCTGGCCGCTTTGCTCGGCAGCGCGAATCTCTCGAGCCGGCGCTGGGTTTACGAGCAGTACGACGCCTGCGTCCAGAGCAACACCGTCGAGTGGCCCGGCCACGGCGCGGCGGTCCTGCGCGTCAAAGGCACCAAGAAGGGGCTCGTCGCCACGACCGACGGCAACCAGACCGTGAGCGCGCTCGATCCGTATCTGGGAGCGCAACTCTCCGTTGCCGAAGCCACGCGCAACGTCAGCATCACCGGCGCACGACCGCTCGGCCTCACCAACTGCCTCAACTACGGCAACCCGGAGCGGCCGGAGGCCTTCTGGCAGCTCCAGGAGGCGGTCCGGGGCATCGGCGACGCCTGCCGCACCCTCGGCATCCCAGTCACCGGCGGCAACGTCTCGCTCTACAACGAATACCCGGGCGGTTCGATCGCCCCGACGCCCGAAATCGGCATCGTCGGCCTGCTCGACGACATCTCGCTGCTCGTCCGGCCGCTCTTTACGAGCGAAGGCGACAACGTGATCCTCGTCGGCGAGAGCGCGCCCGGTCTGGCCGGCTCGGCGTATGCCGCGCTCGCCGGGCTGGCGTCGGAGGACTCGGCACCGAGCCTGGACCTCGACCGGGAGGCGGCCCTGCAGTCGTTCATCCGGGAGGCGATCGGACGCGGTCTGGTCGCCTCGGCGCAGGACGTGTCCGGCGGCGGCCTCGCCGTCGCGATCGCCGAGTGCGCCATGTGGGGCGGGCTCGGCGCCCATCTCCGTCTCGGCATCTCGGGCTCGCCCGCAATCGAGCTCTTCGGCGAGAGCCCCTCACGCCTCGTGCTGTCGTGCCGGCCCCGCCACGCGGCCGCGATCGAGTTGCTTGCCCGCCAGTTCGGTCTCCCGGCCGTGATCCTCGGTACCGTCGGAGGGGATCGGCTCCGCATCGAGCTCACCGGGCAGGGAGCGACCGGCGCGGCGGAAGAGCGCGGCTCGCGCGTCGCGGACGCGCTGGACGTGGCGCTCGCCGATCTGCGCCACGCCTGGGACCACGGCCTGGCCCGCGCCCTCGGCGTGGAGCCGTCCGCGGCCGAAAGCAATCCGGAGCCACACGCACCGGCGCGCGGCGGAGCGCTCGTTCGTGGCGGGGCGCCCGCGCCCGGGCCCGGCGGCGCCCCCGGCGCGCCCTCCTCCGGCGCCACCCCCAAGGCCGACTAGCCGTGTGCGGCATCTTCGGCGCGGTGACCCCGGGCATGGATGCCGCGGGCATCGCCGCGTTGGGCGTGTTCTCTCTGCAGCACCGCGGGCAGGAGTCCGCCGGGCTGGCCGTGAGCGACGGCGAGCAGCTCATGCTCTACAAGGATCTGGGACTGATCGCCCAGGTCCTCGACGAACGGCGGCTGCCGAGTCTGCGCGGCTCGCTCGCGATCGCACACTGCCGCTATTCCACGACCGGCTCGACGGTTTGGGAGAACGCCCAGCCGACGTTCAGGCTCGGGCGCGGTCGGGCGCTCGCGATCGGCCACAACGGCAACCTGGTCAACACCCGCGAATTGCTCTCGCACCTCGAGGGCGGCAAGTCCCGCCTTTCGGCCACGACCGATACTGAGCTTCTGACTGCGCTCCTGGCGGACGATCCCTCCGACGACACGGTCGACGCGTTATTGAAGGTGCTGCCGATCGTCCGAGGCGCCTACTCGCTCGCCATCCTGGACAAGAAGCGAGTCATCGGCGTCCGCGATCCGTTCGGCTTCCGGCCGCTCGTGCTGGGCCGGATCGAACCCGCGGCGGGTGACCCTGAAGGCAAGCATTCGGGCGCCTGGATGATCAGCTCTGAATCCGCGGCGATCGAGGTCGCCGGCGGCACCGTCGTTCGGGACGTCGAGCCGGGCGAGATCGTGATTCTCGAAGAGGGCAAGGAGCCGATTTCGGTCCGCTTCGCCGAAGGCCACGAGCAGCTGTGCGTCTTCGAGCTGATCTACTTCGGCCGGCCCGACTCGTACATGCTGGGCCGCAACCTGTATGAATCGCGGCGCCGCATGGGCGTGGCGCTCGCCGCCGAGGCGCCGGTCGAGGCCGACATCGTGATGCCGGTGCCCGACACCGGGGCGCCGGCCGCCGCCGGGTACGCCGAGGGCTCGGGCTTGCCGTATCGCGAGGGCATGGTTCGGAACCGCTACTCGGGCCGCACCTTCATCCAGCCCTCCCAGGGGATGCGACAGCGCGGCGTCACGGTCAAGTTGAGCCCGCTGCGCGAGGTCGTGGCGGGGAAGCGGCTGATCGTCGTCGACGACTCGATCGTGCGCGGCACCACAACCCGCCAGATAGTGGCCCTGTTGCGCAAGGCCGGCGCGACCGAGGTCCATCTCCGCATCAGCTCGCCGCCGATCCACCATCCGTGCTTCTACGGCATCGACACCCAGATCGAGACCGAACTGATCGCGTCCACGCATTCGGTCGAGGAGATCCGCGAGTCCCTTGGCGCCGACTCGCTCAGCTATCTCTCGATCAAGGGCGTGCTGGAGGGGCTCGATCTGCCGTACGACCGCTTCTGCTTCGCCTGCTTCGACGGGCGCTACCCCGTGCCGGTCCCGTACGACACGACCCGCCACAAGTTCGTTCTCGAGGATGCGGACGGGGAACCGGTCTCGCAGGGCGAGGCTGAGGCGATCGCAAACGCGGCGCCGCATGAGTGAGGGCCGGGGATCGAGCGCAAAGCGTGGCGCCGCGCCCGCCGCGAACCCCGCCGCGCCCACCGCGAACCCCGCCGCGCCCGCCGCGAACCTCGGCGCCAAGTCCGGCGGCGCCTGGGACGCGTACCGCGGCGCCGGCGTGGACATCGACGCAGGCGAGCGCGCCGTCGAGCTGATGCGCGCCTCCGTCGCCGCAACGCGCCGACCCGAGGTGATCGGCGGGTTGGGCGGCTTCGCTTCGGCGATGGCCCTGCCGCCGGGAATGCGCGAGCCGGTGCTGGTCAGCTCCACCGACGGCGTCGGGACGAAGATCGCGATCGCCCTGGCTCTCGGCCGCTTCGACACGGTCGGCCGGGACCTGGTGGCGATGTGCGCCGACGACCTCGTGTGCGCGGGCGCGGAGCCGCTCTTCTTCCTCGACTACGTCGCCGTGGGTCGCGTCTTCCCGGAGCGCGTGGCGGCGATCGTCGGCTCGGTCGCGGACGGCTGCCGGCTGGCCGGCTGCTCTCTGATCGGCGGCGAGACGGCAGAGCATCCGGGCCTGATGGAGCCCGAGGAGTTCGACCTTGCCGGCTTCTGCGTCGGCGTCGTCGAGCGCGACAGGTTGCTCGATGGGACGGCGGCGCGGGCGGGCGACGCGCTGATCGGCATCGGCGCATCCGGGCTGCACAGCAACGGCTTCTCGCTTGTGCGCCGCATCGTGGCCGACGCGGGCCTGGATCTGGGCGAGGGCTACGCCGATCTCGTTTCCCGGATCCTCGGCCCGGAAACGACGCCGGAGCCGGAAATGGCGCAGCTCAGCCTGGGCGAGGTGCTGCTGACGCCGACGCTGATCTATTCGCAGGCGATCTTGGGGCTGCGGCGCGGGCTCAACGAGGCTGGCTCGGACCTGCACGGCGTGGCCCACATCACCGGCGGCGGACTGCCCGGCAACGTGCCGCGGGTTCTGCCCGAGGGCCTGAGCGCGCGACTCTATCCGAGCGTCTGGCCGATGCCCTCGATCATGCGGCTCATAGGCGCGCTCGGCGGCCTTTCGGAGGCAGAGCTGCGATCGACCTTCAACGGCGGCCTGGGAATGGTCTGCGTTGTGCCGGCAGACGCGGCGAAGACCGCGATTTCGAGCCTGGAAGAAGACGGCCTGGCAGCCTGGCAGGTAGGCGAGGTGGTGCCGATGGACGCCCTCGGGGCGCGGTATTCGGAGTCCTGACGGAGTCGACACGGAGGAGGACCGGCGTGGCGCATCGGATCGCGGTTGGCGTTTCTGGAACCGGCAGCAACCTGCGTGCCCTGCATGCACTGACGTCGCGCGGGGCACTGGACGCCGAGATTGCCCTGGTCTTCGCCGATCGTCCGTGCGCCGCTCTCGACTGGGCGGTGGAGCAGGGGATCGAGACGTTGCTCGTGCCGTCGGCGCCACGGGGCGACGACGCCGCCCGGGCGCGAGAAGACAGCATTCTCGCCGAATCGGTCGCGGCCGTCGCGCCGGAACTGGTCGTTCTGGCGGGTTACATGCGAATCACTGGGCCGGCCATGCTGGCCGCGTTCGCCGGGCGGATGATCAACCTCCACCCGGCGCTGCTGCCGTTGTTCCCGGGTGCGCACGGGGTTCGGGACGCGCTGGCAGCGGGGGTTAAGGTGACCGGCGTGACCGTCCACTTCGTCGACTCCTCGCTCGACGGCGGCCCGATCATCCTCCAGGAGGCGGTTCCGGTCCTCCCCAACGACACCGAGAAGTCGCTATTCGAGCGAATCCACGCGGTCGAGTATCGTCTCCTCCCGCGCGCCGTCGGCCTGTTTCTGGCGGGCGCGCTCTCGATCGAGAAGGACGGTCGAACCGTCTGTATCGACTCCGCCGTCGCTTCCGCGAAGATGGCGTGCGCGCGCCGAGCCCTGCTTTCGGTCTCCGACAAGACCGGCCTGGCCGAGTTCGGAGCCGGCCTGGTCCGCCTCGGCTTCGAGCTCGTCTCCACCGGCGGCACGGCTCGGGCGCTCCGCGCGGCGGGGCTGCCGGTCACGGACGTGGCCGCCGTCACCGGCTTTCCGGAGATGCTCGACGGGAGGGTCAAGACGCTGCATCCACGAGTCCACGCCGGGATCCTGGCCGACCGCCGCGTGGCCGCCCATCGTGAGCAGCTCACAGCCGCCGCAATCGATCCCTTCGATATCGTCGTCGTCAACCTTTATCCGTTCGCGGCCGCAGCCGAACGACCCGGCATTGCCTTCGACGATCTGGTCGAGGAGATCGACATCGGCGGGCCCTCGATGGTCCGGGCGGCAGCCAAGAACCATGCCTCGGTCGCCATCGTGACCTCGCCTGCACGCTACGCGTCGGTTCTAAGCGAACTGGAGCGCGACGGTCGAGTGGGGGAGGGGCTCCGCTCCGCTCTCGCCGTCGAGGCGTTCCGCCACACCGGCGCCTACGACGCCCGAATCGCCGCCGAACTGCCGGGTCGGATGGCCGCCGCCGGCGTCGCCCTCCCCGACGAGCCGGGTCTCCCCGGTGCGACCGACCCGTACCCGCCGGTCCTGGTCATCGGCCTCGAAAAGGTCGAGACCCTGCGCTACGGCGAGAACCCGCACCAGCAGGCCGCACGATATCGCCGACCCGGAACCGGGAAGTGGGCCGGCCCCTTCGCTCTCGGCGGCTCGATCCTGCAGGGCAAGGCCCTGAGCTACAACAACGTCCTCGACGCTTCCGGCGCCGACGCGATCGCCCGCCAGCTGCGCGGCCCGGCCGTCGTCGTCGTCAAGCACACCAACCCGTGCGGCGCAGCGGAGCGCCCGACCCTCGCCGAAGCGTGGCTCGACGCCCTGGCCGGCGATCCGGCCTCGGCCTATGGCGGCGTCGTGGCGCTGACCCGCGAAGTCGACGCCGCCACCGCGGCCGGCCTGGCCTCGATCTTCCTCGAAGTGATCGTGGCTCCGTCCTACTCGGCCGCGGCCCGCGAGATCCTCTCGAAGAAGGCGAACCTGCGACTGCTCGAGGATCCGTTCCTCGGCACCGAGGAGGCCGCGCCTCCGCCGGAGCCCACCGGCTCCCTCCGCGTCGCCGGTGGAGCGGTGCTGGTCACGGCCCCGGACATCCTGCCCGACAATCCGGCCCGGTGGAAGCTCGTCACGTCGCGCCGCCCGTCCGCCTCGGAGCGGCGCGACCTGGACCTCGCCTGGCGGCTCTGCCGGGGCGTCGTCTCGAACGCGATCGTGCTGGTCAAGGATGGAATGCAAATCGGCCTTGGGTCGGGCCAGACGAGCCGCGTCGACGCCGCCCGCCAGGCCGTGGCCAAGGCGATCGCTTTCCACGGCCCCGACTCGCTCGTCGGAGCGGCGTGCGGCTCGGACGCCTTCTACCCGTTTCCCGACGCGGTCGAGGTCTGCCTCGAAGCCGGCGTCAGCGCCTTCGCCCAGCCCGGCGGCTCGATGCGCGACGCCGAGGTGATCGCCGTCGCCGAAGCCGCGGGCGCAGCCATGATGGTCACGGGCGTGCGGCACTTCCGGCACTGAGCGGGGGATGCTCGCGGGCGTAGACTGCGCCAGTCGCCGTTGTCTGCGTTGAGTTGGAGGTTGGTTCCGTGGCTCCGTCGACCCGCAGCGGCGTCGTCACTCCCGGCGCCATCGGCGCCGATGGACAGTCGGCCGGTCCGGTCGCGCGGGGCAACCTGACCACGGCGGCGGGCTCGGGGCTGCCGCTGCCGCGGTCGGAGTTGCTGCTGGCTGGCAAGAGCATCGTCCGATCGATGAGACGTGTCACGAACGGGGCGGACCTGAACGGAAAGGGCGGCGATGCCGACCAGTTGATGGGCGACGCGGCCCGCATCGGAGCGCTGGCGAGCATCCTGGCCCCTGCCACCGGGCTGGCTTCCCTTGCCAATGCGGGATTGGGGACTGACGACCGCCCTCCGGAGGAAGTCGTCGACCTGCTGCGGCTCAACTTCGGCCAGCTCGGCTACATGCAGGGCGTGCTCGACGAGAATCTCTGCCAGGTCGATGGGCTCCTCGGCGGACTGGACGGCCTTCCCGAGAGAGCCGCCGCCGGCGACCCGCCCGAGGTGCAAGCCGATCCTGCGGTCCTTTCGGGCAACGGCCTTCGAGCCGCCCGATCCGCCTGGGCATCCCGCGCCGACTTCGATTTCGACGCCTTGATCCGGGCGCAGGAGGAGATGAACGATCTCGACGATCGCCGCCGCAACCTGGACCACCAGGTCGATGCGGTGAGCGAACTCCTGGCGCGGCTGGACGACGCCGGCACGACGCCGTTGCCGCGCTACCTGGGGGACACTCTCCTCTACGGCCTGGGATGGCACCTCGCGGGCGACCCGCCACGGATGTCGTCTGCCCTTCGCGACAGCAGGACTCAGGCCAGGGCTTCGGCTAAACCGGTCACCCGGGCGCCCCAGGCGGTTTCGGCCGCGCAGCCTTCTCCCACTTCCGCCCCTGCACAGACGAAGGGCACGCCATTCGCCGAATGGGCCGCCGCGAACAAGATCGAAGGCGGGCGGCTGGCGATCCTGCAGGCGCTGGCCGGCCTGCAGCGCTGGTGCGGCTTCTACGACGCTCTGACCGGCGCCCTGCAGCGGCGGCTGGTCGAGCTGCGGGTTCGGGCCGACACGGCCAGCGTTGCCCGCAGGGCGCTCTCGGCCGAGCTGCAGCGGCGCACGTTGGGAGCGGGCGAGAAGTAGGTTCGGGTTCGGCCCGGCGTCACGTCAGGCCGGGCCGGGCGCGCCTCCAGGCGTCAGCCGAGGCCGGCCAGGTCGGCTTCGATCGGGGCGCGGTCCTCGGGATCGGAGATCGCAGCGGCTGCCTCGAGCCCCTTGGCGAGCCAGTCTTTCGACGCCGCGTCGTCGCCGGCCAGCGCCGAAGCGCGGGCGAGTGCCTCGTAGGCGGCCGCTATGTCCCAGTCTTCGGCGTCTTGCGCCCCGTCGAGCAGCTCGAGGCACCGGTGCGCGTGCCAGAGCGAGGGCTCGGCGCGACCCGCGACCGCATACACGCGAGAGCACAGCCATTCGCCCCGCGCCATGTTCACGCGCTTGCCGACACGACCCCAGTGATACCGCGATGCGTGGGCGGCGTGGATCAGCTCGTCGGTCTGCTCGGCGGTCCGCGACTCGATCTCCATCAACCGCCAGACCTCGTTGTAGAGGCCGGCCGCGAGCTTGCGCTCCGTCTCTGCGTCCAGGACGGGGAGCGGTGTACCCGGCATTGCATCTCCAGTTTCCTGCGGTCGAGGAGCCAATCTTGGCACCTGGATCGGGCCGTGCAAGCGGCCGCCTGCTACCATCGGGCGCCATGAGCCCTGTCGATCGCTTCTACATCACAACTGCCATCGCCTACGCCAACAATCGCCCCGGCCTCCATACCCTGTACGAGGTCGTCGGAGCGGATGTCCTGGCTCGATGGCATCGCATGAAGGGCGATCGGACGCGATTCCTGACCGGCATCGACGAGCACTCCGTGAACATCGCCCAGCGGGCCGGAGAGCTCGGCAAGACGCCCAAGGAATTCGTCGACGAAAACGTCGCGCTCTACAAGACGGCGGAGGACGCCCTCCTCATCAGCCCCGACCGCTTCATCCGGACGAGCGATCCGGACCACATTCTCGCCGCGCAGGAAATGGTCCGCCGGGCCTACGCCAAAGGCGACATCTACGTCGGTGACTACGAGGGCTGGTATTGCCCCGCCGAGGGCTTCAAGGCTTCGTCGGACGTGCACGAAACCGCGCAGGGCTGGCGCTGCCCGAACCATCCGACCATCGAGCTTCAATGGCTCTCGGAGCACAACTGGTTCCTGCGCCTCTCGGCCTACCAGGAACGGCTCGAAAAGTACTTCGAAGACCATCCCGACTTCGTCCAGCCGGACTTCCGGCGCAACGAGATGCTCGGCTTCATCCGCGGCGGCCTCGAGGACTTCTCGATCAGCCGCTCCGGGGCCGCCTGGGGCATCCCTTTCCCGATCATGCCCGACGGATCCTCGGCTCAGCTCCCCGACGGCAGCTGGAACCCCGCGGCCGGGACGATCTACGTCTGGTACGACGCCCTGATCAACTACATCACCGGCGCCGGCTTCCCCGACGACAAGGAAGCGTTCGATCTGTGGTGGCCGGCCGATCTGCACGTGATCGGCAAGGACATCGCCCGGTTCCACACGATCTACTGGCCGGCGATGCTCTGGAGCGCCGGGCTCGAGGCGCCCCGCCGCGTCTGGGTCCACGGCTGGCTGCTGGCCCAGGGCGAGCGGATGAGCAAGAGCCTGGGCAACTTCCTCGAACCGGTGGACGTGGTCAAGACCCTCGGCGGCGACGGAGCGCGGTACGTGATGCTGCGCGAGGTCGCCTTCGATCGGGATACGGACGTGTCGTGGGATTCGTTCGTGCGCCGCTATAACGCCGACCTGGCGAACGATTTCGGCAACCTGCTGAACCGGACGATCTCGATGGCGAACCGCTACTTCGAGGGCGAGCGACCGGCGGTAGGCCCGAATGCGGGGATGGCGGCCGCCTGGACCGGAACGCTGGCGACGTACCGAGAGCGGCTCGAGGGCTGCCTGCTCCACGACGCGCTGGCGGCGCTGTGGGAGTTCGTAGGGGCGGCGAATCGGCTCGTGGACGCCGAACAGCCGTGGGTGCTCGCGAAGGCGAGCAAGGCGGGCGACGAGGATGCCGGGATAAGGCTCAAGGCCGTGATAGGCGACCTCGTGGAGGCTTGCCGCCTCGTTTCGCTGGCGGTTGCTCCGTTCATGCCGCAGGCCGCGCCGCGAGCGCTGGCCCAGCTCGGCTACGAATACGGCTACGCGGCCAACGGCAACGACGGGCCGGCCATCCTGGACGATCTCGTATGGGGCGCACGCTCGGCCGAAGCCGGTCGAGTCGGGGCCGCCGAGCCGCTGTTCCCGCGCCTGGAGATCGAGGCAGCGACTCCGGCTGCGGGATGACGTCGGAGGTGCCCGGGTGCGCCTGATCGACAGCCACGCCCATCTCCAGTCCGATCCGTTCGAGACCGACCGCTCTGCCGTGATCGAAGCGACCTTCGAGGCCGGGGTCGAACGTCTGCTCGTCCCCGGCTGGGACGCCGGCTCGTCCGCCCGGGCGCTGGCGATCGCTCGGACAGATGCGCGCGTCGACGCGGCAGTGGGCGTACACCCGCACGATGCGCTCGTCTGCTCCGAGGCCGAGTGGGCGGAGGTGGTCCGCCTGGCAGCCGACCCGCGCGTGGTCTCGATCGGTGAGACCGGCCTCGACTACGACCGCATGCACTCGCCCCGCGAGGCGCAGCTCGCCAACCTCCGGCGCCACCTGCGCCTCGCCCTGGACACCGGCAAGCCGGCAATCCTGCACTGCCGTTCCGCGGTGGGGCTACGAGACGCGCAGGACGATCTCATCGCGGAGCTGCAAGCGGCTGGCTTTGGGGGCTGGGATCGCCCGCCCGCCGTGCTGCACTCCTTCTCCGGGCCCGTGGACTACGCCGAAGCCGCGCTGGCGCTGGGGCTCGCCGTCTCGTTCAGCGGCCTCGTGTTCCGCCGGGGCGAGGAAGCCTCTGCCGACGTCGCGCGCCTCGTCCCCGCGGCGCGGCTGCTGATCGAGACCGATTCGCCGTACCTCGCGCCCCCGGGCGTCCCGCGGGGCTCCGTGCCCGGCTTCGAGGGCCGGCGCAACTCCCCGCCGTGGGTCCGCGTCACCGGGGAGTGGCTTGCGGAGCAGCGCGGCCAAAGCCCCGATAGCATTGGCGCAGGCCTCGTCGCCGCGTACGACGCCACGTTCCGGAGCCACTCCGCGGGCTGAGGGCATCGGCCCGCTCTCGAGGCGCCGGGAAGCCACCTATCGAGGAGACACCATGACGGACCGGAGCTTCCAGCAAGCCAACGATCAGTCGCGCGAGCGGCTCGCACGTCTCGTCGCGACGCTGACGCCGACCAAGTTGACGGTCGATCTCGGCGAAGGCTGGACCGTGGCTTCGGCCCTCGCTCACGTGGGTTTCTGGGATCGCTGGCAGGAAGTGCGCTGGACGGAGATGCTGGCCGGCACCTGGTCTGCCGACGACGACTCCGTGATCGACGCCGAACACGTCGCCAACGAGGCCCTGCACCCGTACTGGGGCGGCATCGACGCCGAGGAAATCCCGACCCTCGCGCTCGATGCGGCAACGAGGCTGGACGCGCTGATCGAGAGCGCCCCGGACGCCATCGTGGACTCGCTCGAAGGTGGCCCCAGCGCCTTCCTGGCACACCGGCATCGCCACCGCGACCAGCACATCGACCACATCGAACGTTCTCTCGCCGCCGCCGACGCCGCCCGAGCCGCCGTCAAACCGCTCGATCGCTCGATCGTCGACCGCAACGCCGAAAGCCGCCGCCGGATGGCCGCCCTCGTCGGACGGCTGACCGCCGCCGACTACGCCCTCCCGACGGCGCCGACGGAGGAGGGGAGTTGGACCGTCGGGCAGATGCTCGGCCATCTCGCCTTCTGGGACCGGTCGCTCGAGGCGCGTTGGAATGACGCCGTCGAGCGCGCCGGCAGCGATGGGCCGCTCGAGCCGATCGGTGTCCCGGGCGACATCCTGGTCGCGATCAACCCGCCACTCGCGGCTCTCGTCGGCGCCTGGACGACGTCGCTCGGCACTGCCATTGGAGCCGAGGCCGTAAGCGCTGCGGAGGCGATCGACGCCCTGCTCGAGTCGCTGGCGGGCAGGATTCCGGGCAGCCTGGCCGGCGAGAGGCCGGCCTGGGTCAATCGCTGGATGCATCGTGAAGAGCATCTCGGCTCGGTCGAGGCCGCGCTGAGACGCTGACCGCAGCTTCGGATGTGGACGAGACGCACCATAGATTCGCAACCGGACAACGAGCCTCGCGGCTGATGGCGTAACATGCCACCGTCATAATTCTCCTGCCGTCGCGGGAGATCGGTTCCTCATAGGAGTAACGACATGCGCCTTAGTTCTCGTGGTCAGGGCCTCGCCGAGTACGCACTCATCCTGTCGCTCATCGCAATTCTCGCGATCACGGCTCTGATGTTCCTCAGCGGCCAGATCAACACCATCCTCA
>Ga0182021_10007626_pt1 | contig 12832 bp, 11 predicted proteins | sample 612E3MmetaG_FD_120493 | JGI IMG/M metagenome (GOLD analysis project Ga0182021, IMG submission 120493) | Permafrost microbial communities from Stordalen Mire, Sweden - 612E3M metaG (Illumina Assembly) | ecosystem: Environmental > Terrestrial > Soil > Wetlands > Permafrost | place: Sweden... | reverse complement strand
CGACCGTGTGGGTGAGGCGCTCCGTGACGTTCTTGATGACGACGAAGTTGAAGCCCCAGAAGATGGCCACCGAGAACAGCGCAAGGTCGGCGACGAGAGCTTTGCGGCGCGTGGTCGTGGCCGTCATCACGCCGTGAAGCCCCCGTCGACCGTCCAGGTGCGCCCGGTCACGAAGCTCGCCTCGTCGCTGGCCAGAAAAGCCACGACCGCGGCGAGCTCCGCGGGCTGCCCGATGCGCCCGAGCGGGTAGCCGTCGGCCTGCCACGACGCATAGGCCTCGGGGTCGTCGGCGTCGGCGATCGCCTTGGCCAGCATCGGCGTGTCGAAGATCGCCGGCGACACGCTGCAGACGCGCACATTGTCGGGTCCGTGATCGATCGCCAGGGTGCGCGTGAGCATGATGACGCCCGCCTTGGAGGCGGCATAGGCAGCCGCGCCGGGTTCGCCATGCGTGCCGGAGTCGCTGGCGATATTGACGATGACGCCGCACTTGCGCGCCGCCATGTGCGCGATCGCCGCGCGGCACATGAAGTAGGTGCCCTTGAGATTACTGTCCATGACGAGGTCGTAGTCGGCCTCGCTCATGGCGGTGATCGGCTTCTCGAGCCAGACGCCGGCCGAGTTGACCAGGACGTCGATGCGACCCCGCTGGGCGAGCGCGTCGGCCACCAGACGCTCGCAGTCGGCTACCCGGGCGACGTCGCCGAGCACGACCGAGAACGCCGCCTCAGCGGCTCCGGCCCGGGCGGCGATCTCGACGCCCTCGGCGGCGACCGCACGGGTGCGCTCGCGGTCGCGGCCGGCGACGACCACCGAGGCGCCCTCCGCCGCGAACCGGTGGACGATCGCCCGGCCCAGACCCGACGATCCCCCGGTCACGAGCGCCACCTTGCCTGACAGTCCCTGGAACATGGACGCTCCTTTCAGAGATGGCGCGGCCGCTGTCCGAGCCAGGACCAGGCCGCCAGCGCGCCCAGAGCCGCGAGGCCGGCCCAGACGTAGGAGTTCTTGGCTAGAACGTCGACAACGTCGCGATGCAGAGCACCGGCGGGCGGCGACCAGACCCACCAGACCGGCGCCAGCCAGAACAGAATCAGCCAGGCCGCCGCGGCGAGCAGCCACAGCGGTCTGCGCGAGGCCCGCTCGGTGAACGCGGCGAGGACGAGCCCGATGCCGAGGGGCAGCGCCCACACCCAGTGGTGCGTCCACGAGACGGGACAGATGAGCAGCTCGGTCGTGCCGCAGACGCCGGCGGCCAGCAACTCGTGCCCGCCGCGGCTGAGCCGCACCGCCAGCGCGAGCCCGATAACGAGCACGGCGATCACCGCCGCCACCCAGGCCACGTGGCCGGCCCGGTCGCTGCCGGCGAGGCGCACGAGCAGGCCCAGCAGCGACTGGTCGCCGACGTACTCGGGCCCGCCGACCCGCCGCGTGTCGAACACGAGGCGGGTCCAGAACTCCCAGGCCTGCCCCGGGATCACGAGGAACCCGACGGCGATGGAGCAGCCGAACGCCGCCAGAGCGACCGCCGCGGCCTTCAGACGCCCGGTCAGGGCGAGATAGGGAATGAAGATGCCCGGCGTGAGCTTGAGGGCAGCGGCCAGGCCGATCAGCAGGCCCCGCGGCAGCCCGCGCGTCGGCCGGCGGCGCAGGTCGACCAGCACCATGAGCAGGAGCAAAAGGTTGATCTGCCCTTCGAGCAGGGTGGCGTTGACGGGCTCCAGGAGCAGGGCCAAGGCGGTGAACGCCAGAACCGCCGACCAGAAGCGCCGGCCGGGCCGCACGGCGCCGGCCAGCTCGACACACAGGGCGACGCTGAGCAGCAGCGCGCCCAACGAAAGTGCCGTGAGGATCGACCGGCCTACGTCGAAATCGACGTAGGCCAGCGGCGCGGCCAGGAGCCCGGCGAAGGGCGGATAGGTGAAGGGTCCGGTGGGCAGCGGGCCGTAGATGGCGCGGCCGTGAACGAGGGCGACCGCCGCATCGCGATAGACCGCATAGTCGGAATCGTGCGTGAACGTCGCAAACGGCGACTCCACGGCGAAGACGAGCGTGAGCAGGGCAGCCGCGGCCAGCAGCGCGACGAATCCCGGCCGATCCGCCGAGTCGAGCTTCATGGCGCCGTGCGCACCCCACACCAGCGCATCGCGGCGACAGCGACGATGGCCGCCGTGTCGACGAGCTCGTCGATCGCGACGCATTCGTTCACGGCGTGAGCGGTATTCATGCCGCGCGGGCCATAGGAGAAGGTCGGCAGGCCGCCGTGCAGCGTGAACGTCGCGGCGTCGTGCCACGAGTCGAGACCACCGGGCCGCGATGGGCGTCCGAGAGCGGCGGCGGTGTCGAGCACCGTCGTCACGAGGGGATGGTCGGCGGCGATCTCGGCGGGCGGCACCTCCCACTCCCACTCCCAGGCGATCGGGTGCTCGGCAAGCCACGGGTCGGCCGCCGCGGCGGCATCGATGCGCTCGCGGATCTCGGCCTTGACGGGCGCCGCGCCGAGGGTCGGATGCCAATGCGCCGGCAGGTAATGGCAGTCGAGCGTCAGGTAGCAGAAGGCGGGATAGGTGACGTCCCACGTGCCGCCGTCGACCAGCACCGGCACGATATCGCCCGGGGCCAGGAACCGGTGCCGCTGGTCGGCCCGCGCGCGCCAGTCGTCGTTGATGCGGCGCACCTCGGTGAGGACGGGTACGAGCCGGTCGATGGCGTTCACGGCGCCGCCGTCGCGCCAGCCGGGCTGGGGCTCCTGCGAGTGGCCGGCCCGTCCCGGGATCGTGAGCCGGGGCTTGAGAATGCCGCGGCAGGCGACCCAGGCTTCGAACTCGGTCGGCTCGGCGCACAGGCCGGCATCGGGATGCAGGCCGCGCTCCGCGAAGCGCCGCACGACCGACCAGCTGCCCATGCCCGACGACTCTTCGTCGGTGACCGCAGCGAACACGACCTCACCGGCGAGCGCGACGCCGGCCGCGCGCAGCGCCTCGAGGGCGACGATCAGGGCCGCGAGACCGCCCTTCATGTCGTTCGTGCCGCGGCCGAACAGCAGTCCGTCGCGTTCGGTGGCGACGAACGGGTCGCTCGTCCACTGCTCGCGCGGCTCGACGCCCACGGCGTCGATGTGGCCCGTCAACAGGAGGCTGCGGGGAGCCGTGCCGGCGAGATCGGCGGGACCGCGGCGGACAGCGGGGCGGGCGCCCGGGTCGGATGGCAGGCGGGCGATCAGCTGCGGCCGCCCCACGAAGTCGAGGCCCGGCGGCACGAACTGACCGCCTTCGCCGGTAGGCTCCGGCTCCCACAAGTCGATCTCGGCGCCCAGGGCGGCGAGGCGCGCCGCCAGCAGGCGTTGCAGCGCCGCTTCGGCGCGCGGCGGCGCGCCGGCGTCGCGCGCGGTCGTGTCGAAGGCGACGAGCGCGCTCGTCAGGGTCACGAGCTCGCCGCGCATCGCCTGCGCCGTCTCGACGACCCGCCGTTCCAGCGCAGACGCCGCCGCGTCCGGCCCGCGCACGGTCACGGCGCCACGCCGCACCAGCGCATGGCGGTGACGGCCGTAGCGGCGCAGAAGTCGACCAGGGCGTCGATCGTCACGCATTCGTCGACCGCGTGCGCGCTGCCGATGCCGTCGGGGCCGAATGAAAAGCAGGGCGTGCCGCCGCGCGTGAAGCTGGCGGCGTCGTGCCACGAGTCGAGACCGGCGACCCGGCCGGCGTGTCCGAACGTGTGCGCCACCTCGAGCGCCAGCTCCACCAGCGGATGGTCGCCGGGGATCTCCGCCGGCACGACATCGTCGCTCCACTGGATGCGCAACGGATGGTCGGTGAACCACGGGTCGGCGGCCACGGCCGCCTGCAGCCGGCGCGCGACCTCGTCTTCGACGCGCCGGCCCGTGCCGGCCTCGTCGACGTGGCCCGGCAGGTACGTGATGTCGCACGTAAGAGAGCAGGAATGCGGATAGGTGACGATCCAGGTGCCGCCGCCGATCAGCACCGGCACGATGTCGCCCGGCGCGAGCAGCGGGTGACGATGGTCGGCCCGCGTGCGCCAGTCCTCGCGCAACGCGCGCACGCCCTCGAGCACCGGCACGATCTTCTCGATGGCGTTCACCGCCCCGCCGTCGCTCCAGTGCGGCTGCGGCATCTCCGCGTGGCCAGCGCGGCCTTCGACCGAGATCGTCGGGGTGACCGTCCCCCGGCAGGCGACCCAGGCGTCGAAATCGGTCGCCTCGGCGCACAGGCCGGCGTCGGCCCCCACTCCGCGGGCCACCGCGGCGCGGCCGCCGGCGCCGCTCGACTCTTCGTCGGTCACGGTGCAAAAGACGACGTCGCCGCGCAGGCGCACCCCGGCGCGCTGCAGGCTCTCGAGGGCGACCACCATGGCGGCGATGCCGCCCTTCATGTCGTTCACGCCGCGGCCGTACAGCCGGCCGTCGCGCTCGGTGGCCACCCGCGGGTCGCTCGACCACTGTTCGCGCGGCTCGACGCCGACCACGTCGATGTGGCCGTTCAGCAGCAGGCTGCGGCCGCCGCCGGCGCCCGGCAGCGTGGCGGCCAGCTGCGGCCGGCCGACGAAGTCGAGGTCGTCGGGCACGAACCGGTTGCCCTTGCCGGTCGGCTCGGGTTCCCACAGGTCGACGGTCGCCCCGAGCGCCGCGAGCCGTTCCGCCAGCAGCATCTGCAAGGCGGCTTCGTCGCGCGCTGGGTCGCCCGGCTCACGCGCCGTGGTGTCGAGGGCGACGAGCCGGGCGACGACGTCACAAAGCTCGTCGCGGCGCGCCCGCACGTCGGCGACGACCAGCTCTTCGAGGACGGTGCGTTCGGCGCTCACGTTGCCTGCCTTCGCTCGTGGCTGCCGGGCGGGCCGGCGACCCGCCCGGCGGTCAGTGCCGGATGTGCGTTCGTCGTGCGATTCTAGCAGCCCGCCGCCGACCCTGGTCGCGGCGCCGGCCTCGAACGGCCCCCATCGCCGCCTCGGCGGCCTTGGGCCGCCGGGGCCGGGCTGCTGTAGACTCCCCTTGCCAGGTCGACGAGCTCCAGGAGGTCATGGCGATGTGCGCCGACGAGCGGTCGAAGAAGATCCGTGTCATCAGGCCCGACGATGTCCGCTGGGAACCGGCCATCGTGGGCCCCGAAGAAAGCGATCCGCCGGGTCGCGAGTGCGTCGCGGCGCAGTCGGGTGACGAGCGCTTCAGCTGCGGCCTCTGGCAGCGCGACGTTCAGCGCCGCTACTTCGAGCGGTCCTACCACGAGATCGCCTATATCCTCGAGGGCGAGGTCGAGGTGACCGACGACGACGGCAACCTCGTGACGGCCGGCCCCGGCGACATCCTCATCACGCCGCAGGGCAGCAAGGGCCACTGGAAGAACCTGAGCCCGGTCAAGAAGTTCTGGACCGTGTACGAAGACCCCGGCGCCGACCTCGAGGCATACCTCGGGCCCGGGGCGTTCTGAGCGCTGCGGCCGCCGGTGACGCCCATCGGACTGCCGCTGCCCGACGTCGTGCCCGTGCTGCGCGGGCCGCACGTGGTGCTGCGCCCAGCCGTGCCCGCCGACGCCGGCGTGGTCGCCCGCCTGGGGGTAGATCCGGCAATCGAGCGCCTCTTCGGAGCCGGGCGCGGCGCCCGGCGCGGCCTGACCTCGGGTGAGGCGCGCGCGGCCCTGGCGCGTCTCAGCGGTCCGGCCGACACGCAGGGCTGGGTGATCGAACAGGCCGGCCGCCTGGTCGGCCTCGCCCGGCTGAGCGCCGTCGAGCCCGGAGAGCGGCACGCCCGCTTCGCCGTAACGATGCTTGCGCGCGAGCACCTTGGCCGCGGACTCGGCACCGAGACGACCCGTCTCGTGCTCACCTACGCCTTTGCGGTGCTGGGGCTCCACCGGGTGACCGCGCGGGTGCTGTCCTTCAATGAGAGAGCACTGGCCTGCCTACGTGCCTGCGGCTTCGTCGAGGAGGGCCGGGAGCGCGAGAGCGTACCGTTCGAGGGCCTCTGGCACGACCTCGTCATCATGGGCGTGCTCGATCGCGAGTTCGCCGGCCTGGCGGCCGCGAGACCCGAGTGCGCCGGCCTGGCGGCGCTTGCCCGAGTGGTGCGCGACGAGCTCGCCACCGGCGCCGTCAGCCGCGCACCGTCACCCTGAAGCGGGCCGTCCCCGAACCGCCGTGCCGGTCGAGCACGCGCACCGTCACCGTGAACACGCCGTCGCGGCGGAAGACGTGCCCGATCATGAACCTGTGCGCGGCGCCGATGGGGCGACGGCTCCGTGCGGAGCCGTCGCCCCACACGATCAGCGCCCGCCACGTGTCGGCCCCGGGGTCGGTAAAGACCACCCGGCGCCTGAAGGCGACGCCGCGGCGTGCGGCAGCTCGGGCCAGCCGTGCGATCCGGGGCGCCACGTTGCGCACCATGAGCTCGAAGCGCGTCGTCCCCGACGTGCCGCCGTCGGCCTGAACGGTCACTTTGGCCACGTAGACGCCGGCGACCGCGTAGCGGTGTGACAGCCTGAACGAGTGGTCGGCGGCGAGGGCGAGCGGCTGCTCGCCCGCTCCGCCGCCGTAATCGACGGTGGCCGTCCAGCGCGTCGCGCCCGAGCCTTCATCGACAAACGATCCCTTGCGGGCGAACGTCTGTCCTTCGCGTAGCGCGGCGTCGCCGCCGGCGGTCACGACGATCGCCCCGGCCTGCAGGTAGCGGCTGTCGACCACCTCGAAATCGCTGCCCTTGACCTGCGAGAGCTCGTGAAGGTCGTCGTCACTCCAGCGCGGGTCGGGCGCGCCCGAGACGTACCAGTTCGAGCCGTTGTCGGCCACCATCATGCCGTAGGTCTTGAGCGCCTGCAGGATCACCCGCACCTCAGGCGAGAAGCCCGCGATGTCGAATCCGGCCTTGAGACGCAGGCGCAGCCCCATAGGCGGCAGATCCGGGTCGGTAGAGTCGCTGGCGTAGTGGGTCGCCGGGTAGACGTAGGCCTTCTGCGTGCGCGCCACCGTGAAACGCAGGGCGTGGTCGATGACGCCGGCGGTGACCGCTTCGTCGTAGCGCACCAGTCCCGGCAGGATCGGCAGGCCGGCGGCGTCGGCCGACGTCCAGCCGGCCGGTCGCAGCGCGTTGCTGCCCAGGTCGAAGATCGCCCCCGACCCCGCCCGCCAGCCGCCGCCGGCCAGCGGGTAGGCGTCGTACAACTCGTAGAGCACCTGGTGATCGACGTCCAGGACGAGCACATGGCGATCGCCGTCGCTGCTCGGGCCGCCCTCGATGGGGGCGTCGGCCGGAATCGGGTACGGGCCCGGATCGCTCTCGTCGGCGTAATCGAACGAGACCGGCACCTTCTTCTGCGTGCCCGAGACGCAGACGTAGGGGATGCCGTTGGGGGCGCCGTCCCAGACGGTGCCGAAGTCGGCGTGCAGGCCGGTGTCCAGGCCGATGCTCTTCAGGTACGCGGCCGAGTGCGGGTCGAGCGGCAGGGTGTCGACCCGCGCATTCCACGGGTTGTCGGTGGGAAACAGGGGGAAGGGGATGGCGACGTTGGGCCCCAGAATGTCGGCCGCGCCGGCGCGCGGCGCCGCTCCGAGCCACCAGAGACAGAGCAGCACGAGGGCCAGCCCGAGCGCGCACGCGGCCGGCGCATGCAAGCGGCGTGCGGCGACACTCGCGCAGCCGGCGGGCCGCGGGCCTGCGGCTGTGCCGTCTTGGCGTCTGGCACAGCGCCGTCTCGCGGCGGCCATCCTGCGGTGCGTCGCCTTCACGCTGGTCCCCCCCTTGCTCTCGGCTGGCCCTCTGCGGACCGTATCGGCCGGTCGCGGCCAGTCGCTTACGTGGAAGCGTAGACCATTCTGACTATCAAGTAAGCGCCGTGGGCGGCCAAGGCCGCCTGCGACGCCGTCCGACCGCCGGACGGCGGTAGAGCGGTGGTAGCATCGCCCTCATGACCGCGCGGCGATCGACCACCTCACTCTCAATGCGCCGGCGTCTGGCGGCGCTGCCTCGCAACGTGGTCGCGCTGGGCGTGGTCAGCTTCGTCGCCGACTTCAGCTCCGAGATGATCTACCCGGTGTTCCCGGGCTTCGTGACCAGCGTGCTGGGCGCCTCGGCGGCGGTTCTCGGCTTGATCGAAGGCTCGGCCGAAGCGACAGCGAGCCTGACCCGCTACCCGTTCGGCCGCCTCTCCGACGAGACCGGGCGCCGACGCCCGTTCGTGCTGGGCGGCTACGGCCTGGCCGCTCTGGGCAAGCTCGTCTTGGCCCTGGCCTTCGTCTGGCCGGTCGCGCTCGGCGGGCGTGTTCTCGACCGCGTCGGCAAAGGCATGCGCACGGCGCCGCGCGATGCGCTGCTGTCGTCGGACGTCCGCGACCAGGACCGGGGCCTCGCGTTCGGGCTGCACCGCACGATGGACACGGCCGGCGCCGTCGTCGGGCCTCTCACGACGCTGCTCCTGCTCGAGCTCGGCGTCTCGTTGCGCTGGGTCTTTGCGCTGGCGGTCGTGCCGGGCGCGCTCAGTGTCGTGGTGATCTGGAAGAGCGTCCGGGAGCGGGCGCCGCGGCCGGCGGAGGCGGCACCCGAGACCGGGGCGGCGATCGCAGGGGCGCCCCGCGACACGGCAGGCGACACCGGCGGCCGGCAAACCGATTCAGCGACCGCGGCGCGGGTGCGCCGGCGCCTGCGTTTGCCCGCCTCGCGCCGGTTCCGCCGCCTGCTTGTCGCCTCGCTGATCTTTGCCATCGGCAACTCGAGCAACGCGTTCCTGCTGCTCAAGGCGTCGGCGGTCGGTTACGGCTACGCCGGCGTGATCCTCGTCTATGTGCTGTACAACCTGACCTACGCGGCCGGTTCGCTGCCGCTGGGCGGCTTGTCGGACCGCATCGGGCAGCTCCCGGTGGTCGCCGGCGGCTTCGTCGTGTTCGCAGTGGTCTACGCGGGTTTTGCGGCGGCCAGGAGCATGGCGCTCGTCGCCGTGCTCTTCGCCGCCTACGGCCTCTACATCGCCGCGACCGAGGGCACCACCAAGGCGCTGATCAGCCGCACCGCGCCCGACGCCGAGCGTGCCTCGGCCATGGGTTTCTTCGACACCGCGATCGGTCTCGCGAGCTTCGCGGCGAGCGCCGTCGGCGGCCTTCTGTGGACGATCGTCGGGCCTTGGGCGACGTTCACGTTCGGAGCTGTCGCCGCAGCCCTCGCCGCCGTGCTGCTGATGTTCTTTGCACGAGGGATAGAGCAGCGCCCGCAGAAAGCCTGAGAAACCGCGTGGGCCGCGGGGCGCCGCCGCCCGGGAGCCGCGGCCCAGCCGCCGACCGAGGAGACCGCCGAGATGAGATCGACAGCGACAGCCGAGGGCAAGACACGACGACGCCGGCACGCGGTCGTCGCGGCGGTCGCCGCCCTGGGTGTCGCCCTGGGTGTCGCCCTGGCGATCGGCGCCGGCGCCTGTGGCGGCAGCGGCTCGCCGGCGCCCGCCGCCACCGTGACCGTCACCGTCGCGCCGAGCGCCTCGCCCAGCGCCTCGTTGTCGCCGGGCTCGTCCGCAGGCGCCACGACCGCGCAGCTCGTCGTGGCGGTGGCCAGCGGCGCCCACGCCAACGGCATCAGCGTGATCAGTGCGACCGGCAGGGTGAAGCAGATAGTCCCCCCGAGCGGCGGGCCCATCAGCGACCTCTCCTGGGCGCCCGGCGGCGTGCGCCTAGCGTTCCTGCGGGCGGTCAGCGACACGAACTCCACCAGCAGCCTCTTTGTGTACAACGCGCGCAGAGCCCTGCTGTACCAGGTGGGCGCCGGCGTCTCGCCGGCCACGATCGACAGCTACTCCTGGGTCGGTCCGACGCGGCTCATCGAGTCGTACTTTCCGCTCGGCGCCCCCACCTATCACGCCAACGGCACGCTCTACCTGCGCGACATCGCCAAGAGCACGGGTCAGGTCGTCAAGGACAGCGCCGGCCACGTGGTCAAGGGCGTCGGCGTCTCGGCGTCGGCCGACGGCATCCGCCTCGCCTTCGTGACCTACGGCGCCAAGACGACCGGTCAGATAGCCGAGAGCCTGCGGGTCTACGATGCCAACAATCTCGGCCTGTCGACCGTGGCGAGTGGGCAGGCGCCGACCGAAGCCGACGGCGACCAGTTCACCTACCCCAGCATCTCGCCCGACGGCACGCTCGTAGCGACTCAGCAGACCGGCAGCGACATCGGCTTCGGCATCACGGTGTACGGAGTCGACGGCACGAAGCATCTGCAGTCGGGCGCCCTCGTCTGGCCGGCTCCTGTCTCGTGGACGCCGCACGGCCCGCGCCTGGCCCTCGGCGGAGGTCCGGGCAGCAGCAGCGGCGAACACGACTCGCTGCTCGTCTGGCCGGCCGGCGCCGCCAAGGCGACGCCCATCATCACCGGAGTCAAACGGCCGATCACGTCGCTTGCCTGGACGCCCAAGGGCTCGCAGATCGCCTACGCGGTGGCCCAGTCGAGCGGCCTGCAGAGCTCGCTGTGGATCGTCAACGCTAACGGCTCCAACAGGCACCTGCTGCTGAGCGGCGGTAGCTGGCCCGCCTGGGCAGTCGCGCCGATCCGCTTCCCCTGACCGGCCGCCGATCGAGTACGCTGAAGCAGACGGGCGAGAGGCCGCCGGGCGACTCCGGCGACCGCCCGCCACGACGCCTGTGAGAACACGGACAACTATTGCCCGAATTCGGCGCAACGATTACACTACGAACGTAGCCCTTTCCTGGGCGTCGAGCGGCCCGCGCCAGCTCATCGCCCGGTAGCGAGACCGTCGCCCACGGTCCTCTTGAACGAGAGGCAGGCGCCACGAGCACCTCGACCGATAGCCGCACCGCGAGCATTCGCGAACCTCTCGCCGCCAACGTCCGGCGCACGACCGCCATCAACGTGGCGCGCTGCTACCAGTGCGGCAAGTGCTCGGCCGGCTGTCCGATGGGCGCCGAGATGGCGCTGCCGCCACACGACATCATGCGCCTCACGATCGCCAACGACCGCGAACGTCTCTTCAACGACGACTCGCTATGGCTGTGCCTCACCTGCGAGACCTGCAGCGCGCGCTGCCCCAACGACGTCGACCCGGCCCGCGTGATCGACGCGCTGCGCGAGCTGGCCGCCGGCGAGGGCGCCGAGCACGCGCCGCGGAACATCCGCGCGTTTCACGAATCGTTCCTCGAGCAGATCCGCTCGACCGGCCGGCTATCCGAGGTGGGCCTGATCATGCAGTACAAGCTGCGCAGCGGCGCCCTGCTGCAGGACGTCGCCGTCGCCCCCGCCATGCTGCGTCGCGGCAAGCTGCCGCTGCGCCCGCAGCGCATCGCGGGCGTCGGCGAGGTCAAGGCGCTCATGGCCGCCTGCGAGCGCGAACGCGGCGCTCGCGCGGCGCCGGCCGCAGGCGGTGCGGCCGCCCCCGGTGCCGGCGCCACCGGCGGCCACCACAATGGCGAGGACGCGCGATGACGCTCGCCTACTACCCGGGCTGCTCCATGCACGGCACCTCGCGCGAATACGAAGAGAGCCTGCTGGCCGTGGCCGCGGCGCTCGAGCTCGGCCTTACCGAGATCGCCGACTGGAGCTGCTGCGGAGCGAGCTCGGCCCACGCCGCCGATCACCTGCTCGGCGTGGCTCTGCCGGCCCGCAACCTGGCGCTCGCCGAAGCGCAGGGGGCCGACGAAGTGCTGGCCCCGTGCGCGGCCTGCTACAACCGCCTTTCGGGCGCCGTGCACGCGGTCGCCGAGGAACCGGGCATGGCCGCCAAGGTGCCCGAGGTGCTCGGCCGGGCGTTCGCCAACTCGGTCCGCGTGCTCAGCATCGTCGAGCTGCTCCAGGGCCTGGCGCCGGTCATCGAGGAGCGCGTCGCGGCGCGCCTCGAACCCAACCCGCTCGAGCACCTGAACATCGCCGCCTATTGGGGCTGCCTGCTCGTACGCCCCGCCGCGATCACCGGCTTCGACGACGCCGAGCGACCGACCGGCATGGACGACGTGATCAGCGCCTGCAGCGCCAATCCCGTGAGCTGGAACATGGCCGTCGAGTGCTGTGGCGGCGCCTTTTCGGTGTCGCGCACGAGCTCGGTGCTGCGCCTGAGCCGGGCGATCATCGAGGACGCCCGCCACTGCGGCGCCGACGCCATCCTCGCGGCCTGCCCGCTGTGCCACGCCAACCTCGACTTTCGCCAGAGCGCCATGAGCCTGCGCGGCGAGCCGCCCATGCCGGTGCTCTACATCACCCAGCTCGTCGGGCTGGCTCTGGGCCTGCCCATGGCGGCGCTCGGCTTCGAACGCCATTTCGTCGACACCCAGCCGCTGTTCGCGCGCCTTGCCCGTGAGGCTGAGAAAGCGGCCGCCGCGGCCGCCGAGCGCGACGCGGCCAAGGCCGCCAGGGCCGCCGCCAAAGCGGGCGCGTCGTGAGCCGTATCGGCGTCTTCATCTGTCATTGCGGTGAGAACATCGCCCGCACCGTCGACTGTGGCGCGGTCGCCGAAGCCCTTCGCGAGCACCCCGGCGTGGTCGTCGCCGAGGACTACAAGTACATGTGCTCCGACCCCGGCCAGCAGCTCATCAAGAAGGCCATCGCCGACAACGACCTCACCGGCGTCGTGGTCTGCGCCTGCTCTCCCCACATGCACGAGAAGACCTTCCGCCGCGCAGCCGCGCAGGCCGGCCTCAATCCGTTCGTGGTCGAGATGGCCAACATCCGCGAGCACTGCTCCTGGATCCACGACGACCGCGGAGAGGCGACCGCCAAAGCGATCGACACCGCCCGCACCATCGTCGAGAAGGTCAAGCACAACAAGCCGCTGCAGACGATCCGCATACCGGTGACCAAGCGCGCCCTGGTGATCGGCGGCGGCATCGCCGGCAT
>Ga0182021_10007624_pt1 | contig 12832 bp, 6 predicted proteins | sample 612E3MmetaG_FD_120493 | JGI IMG/M metagenome (GOLD analysis project Ga0182021, IMG submission 120493) | Permafrost microbial communities from Stordalen Mire, Sweden - 612E3M metaG (Illumina Assembly) | ecosystem: Environmental > Terrestrial > Soil > Wetlands > Permafrost | place: Sweden... | reverse complement strand
CAGCCACGACAGCGCGCAGTGCAGCACGTACGCAGCCTCGCGCCGGGGGGCGGGCCCAGCGCCAGTGCAGCACGTACCCAGCCTCGCGCCGGGGGGCGGGCCCAGCGCCAGTGCAGCACGTACGCAGCCTGACGCTCGGGAGCCGGTTCTTCGCGACACCTGCCCCGGCTGACGCCGAACTCAGTCGGGCTCGAGCAGTCCGCGGATGTCGTCGGCGGTGAGTGGGGCGCCGAGGCTGGCGGCCTCGCCGATGACGGAGTCGAACAGGTGGCGCTTGCGCTCCTGGAGGGCGACGACCTTCTCCTCGATGGTGTCCTCGCTGACGAGCCGATAGACCATCACTGTGGACTCCTGACCGATGCGGTGAGCGCGATCGATGGCCTGGTTCTCGACCGCCGGGTTCCACCACGGGTCGAGAACGAACACGTAGTCCGCCTCTGTGAGGTTCAGCCCGAAGCCACCTGCCTTGAGGCTGATGAGGAACACCGGGTCCGTACCGCTCTTGAAGGAGTCGATCCGCTGCTCCCGGTTGCGGGTGCGCCCGTCAAGGTAGACGTAGCCGATCTGCTCCGCGTCCAGACGCGCCTTCACCAGGGCGAGGAAACTCGTGAACTGGCTGAAGACGAGCGCGCGGTGCCCCTCCGCGATCATGTCCCCGAGCATCTCGACCAATGCATCGATCTTCGCCGACACCGGCGGTTGGCCGGGCTCCACCAGCGCGGGCGACAGGCTCAGCTGCCGCAACCTCGTCAGGGACGCCAGGACCGCGATCCGGTTCCGGTCGAGGTCGCCGACGAGACCGAGCACCTGCTTGCGTACGGCGGCCAGGTGCCTGTCGTACAGGCGGCGATGTCCCGCTGACAAGGGGATCGACAGCACCTGCTCCTGCTTGGGCGGCAGTTCGGTGGCCACCTCCTCCTTCGTACGCCGCAGCAGTACAGGCCGTACCCGTCGCCGCAACCGCGCCAGCACCTCCGGGGCGCCGTCGCTCTCGATGGGCTGGCGGTACGTCTCGGTGAACGCATCGGGGCTGGGGAACAGGCCGGGCGTCGCGATCGACAGCATCGACCACAGGTCCATGAGGTTGTTCTCCATCGGCGTACCGGTGACGGCGAACTTCACGCGAGCACGCAACCGCCGAGCCGCCTTGTACGTGGCGGCCTGCCGGTTCTTCACGAACTGCGCCTCGTCGAAGATCACGGCGCCCCAGGGCTCCGCCCCGTACTCCTCCTCATCGAGACGCAGGAGCGTGTACGAGGTGACGATGATGTCCGCCCGTGCCCTCACCTGCGCCAGCGGCTCGGCGCGCTTGGCGCTGGTCCGCTCCACGACCTCCAACCGCAGTCCGGGCGCGAACATCCGCGCCTGGTCCGCCCACGTCGGCCCGACCGAGGTTGGCGCGACGACCAGTACGGGCGGGCTGTCCGGTTCCTCGGTCCGGACCCGCAGGATGGCCGCGAGGAGCTGCACCGTCTTTCCCAGGCCCATGTCGTCGGCGAGGATCCCGCCGAGCTGCGTCTGCCACAGAAACGCCAGCCAGCGATACCCGACCACCTGGTACGCACGGAGCGTGGCGGTCAGCCCGTCCGGTACGGGGACCTCGGGCACCGCCGTGACGTCCAGGAGCCCGGACACAGCACGGCGCCACGACAACGACTGCTCGGCCACCACGCCGAGCGCCACGAGGTCTTCCCAGAGGCCCGCATGCTCGGCGCGCAGGCGCAGACCGGACGCGCCGCCGGCCAGCAGCGTCGCCTCCGCGATCACCGCGCGCAGCTGCTCCAGCTCGGGGCGGTCCAGGCTGAACCAGGTGCCCCCGTCGAGGACGAGGTGCGCCTCGCCCCTGGCCAGCGCCGCGAACAGCTCCGCGAAGTCGACCTCCTCGCCGTCGATCGACACCTGGACGTCGAGGCTGAACCAGTCCCCCGCTCCGTCTTTCGGGTCCGTCACGGCCAGTGTCACCGTCGGTGCGGCCTCGCTGTACCGGTAGTCGGGCCGCTCACCGACCAGCGCCACCTCCACCCGGTCGGACGCCTCCAGCCCGGGGAGCCAAGTCGTCGCGAACATCGCCGACTCCGCGCCGGTCAGACGCGCATGCGGTACGAGACGGGGCGGGGCGGGTGGCGCTTCGACCACCCCCCACGGCTGCCGCGGCAGGAGCCCGACCAGTTCTGCCTCTGCCTCTCCGTCCCTCACCGCTGAGGCATCCGGGTCGGCACCGACGTCGATCACCTCGTCGCCGATGCGGTAGCGGAAACCCCACGAGAGGTCGGTGACGTGGCCGGGCGCGTAGGCGACCTCGAGCGTCACGACCGGCGGATGGACCTCCGGAATGTCCACGCCGTCGTCGACCACGACCCGCGCCATCCGCCTCAGCGGCGGCAGGAACACCGCAAGGAACTGGGTGGCGTCCATTGCTGGGATGTCGATGCGCTGGTGCCTGGTGGCCAGCCTCTCCTGCGACGGCGAGAGCGGCTCGGCGAAGGCCCCGAGAAGGAGCTCGCCGTCGGACTGCAGGATGACGCCGTGCGCCGGCCCGCCGATCAAGGTCACGTCCCGGCGTTCCCAGTCGCGCCCGGCGGCATGGACACCTGAGTGCAGCTCGAGACCATCCGGCCCGGTCGAGACCCGAGCCACGACCTCTACCGGGTCGTCGAGTATCCGTACCGGCGGCGTCTCGCGCCCGGGAACGATCTCGACGCCGGAGTCGACGACCCGCTTCAGGGCCGACCACAGGTGCGGCCCGAACGTCGACAAGGGGGCTGGCTGGTTCCCGTACCCGTAGAAGTTGCCGGTCGAGAAGCGCAGCCGGCCCAGGCTGTCGAGGCTGTGCCGCTGCCTGTCGTCCCAGGCGGACTTCCAGGCCTCGCGCACGTCGTCCCAGGACGCTCCGGTCTTCACCCACTTGCCTCGCGCACCGCGCTGTACCGGGAGCAGCGAGAGCGCTCCGTAATGGTCGACGACCAGCAGCCCCAGCGGCGTCAGCTCCGCTTTCGAGCGCCGTGCGCCGAGCGTCAGCTCCTCCATCGCTCGACGCCAGGTCGGCGCGGCCGTGCGTCGTTTCGCGTTCGCTGCGAGAGCTGCGGCGGCTCCGTGCTTGCAGTTGATCCGTACGGGGCACGTGCATCGGCTCGTCACGCCTCCGCCCGGCCGGATCGTGACGACCGTCTCGTACCTCTGCCGGTGCGACCCCACCACCGCGGCCTGCACCACCACCGCCTCGCCCGAGGACGCCACCATGAGCGAGTGAACGCGACCCTGGGTCAGATAGGTCTCCCCTGCCGCAGCGGTCGTGTGGCCGAACGTCACCGACAGGAGGGCGGGAGTCACCGCCAGCACGGGATCGATGGGTTGAGTCACGCCTGCGACCCTATGCGCGATCCGGAAGAGATGACTCCACGGCCACCGTTCCCGCCGTCTCGACGACTGCCGCGCCCTGGGTGAGGGATGCCACGAGTTCCCCGACGTCCTGCCCCGGGACCGCCGTGACGAGCAGCGACGCGTCGGCGCCGTACTGGGGCTCGACGGTCAGCCCACGGGTCGTGAGGTCGTCGACGAGACGACCGACGTCGGCGTACGAGACGTGGACGCGCCACCTCGGACGCAGGACGCGCTCGACGCGGGGCGCCTGGGACAGTGCCAGCCCCGCGGCGTCGCCGTACGCTCGGGCCAGCGGTCCGGCGCCGAGCTTCACACCGCCGAACCAGCGGGTCACGACGCAGACCACGTCGACCAGGCCGGATCCGTGGAGCGCGGCGAGGATCGGCATCCCCCCCGTACCGGCGGGCTCGCCGTCGTCGGACGACCTCTCGATCGGCTGCGCACCGTCGACATCCAGGACGAACGCCGAGCAGTGGTGACGCGCATCCGGGCTGGCTCGGCGGGCCGCGGCGATGGCCGTACGAGCGGCGTCCTCGTCGTCGACCCGCGCGATCTCGGCGCGAAACACCGACCGCTTGATCTCCAGCGTCGCGGATCCCGCGTAGCCGCGCGGGAGCAGGAGAGTCACCACCGGGGGCGTCAACCCGCCGCCGCGCGCGCCGTATGGCGCCGGCTCTGCACGTACCACCACACGATCGACACGAGCACCAGCACCTGCGCGGTGACGCACGCCGTGTCGCGGATGCGGGCTCCGAGGGTCGCAATCCCCCGTGCGTACGGGATGGCACGCCCGGTGACGAAGGCGGCCGACAGCCAGGTCGTGCGCCAGAGCATCAGACCGTCCAGCCGGCTCGCGGCGGCGACCGCCAGGGGCGTCCAGGCCATGAGGTCGTACCAGCTGAACGAGTTCGGCGTGGTGACGAGCCAGGACGCGTACAGGACCACCGCTGTACGGACCGCGACGGATGTCGGATCCTTCATCGGGTGCAGGACGTGGTCCGCGATGCCGGGCAGCGGCCGTGTGTCCAGCAGACGGAACAGCATCCCCGCGATGACGACCCACATCACGATGCCGATGGCGTTGATGATGATCTTCGCGACGTTCCAGCTCATCCAGCGGGTGAGCAGCCCGAACACCGGTCCCGCCCAGGCGCCGGCGTTGACGTACGTGGTGTTGCGGGCCGCCGAGAGGAGCGCAGCCGGCTGCCACAGGCCGTAGCAGATGAGCAGCGGGACTGCGGCTGTACCGGCGATGACCGCCAGCTTCCTGGGTTCTCGGCGGTAGCCCCACAGGATCGCGATCCCGAACAGGACCATGTTCACCTTGGCGCCGCCCGCGATGCCGATGAGCAGACCCGCCAGCCACGGCCAGCGCCGCATCGCCGCGATCGCTGCGAACGCGAACATCACCGCGAGCGCCTCGTTGTGCGCCTGCGCGGTGACGGCCCAGAGCATGGCCGGGTTGACGAGGGTGAAGATCGCGACACGTGACTGCAGCACTGGGTTCCCCGCGGCCAGGCGGTAGGCCAGGATCCCGATGATCAGCACGGGGATCACGCACAGCATCTGCAGCCAGAACACGATGTCGTGCATCGACGTGCCGCCGAGCCAGTTGGCCAGCGTCTGAGTCGCCGACACGATCGGCCCGTACACGCTGGGCGTGTCCTGCCATGGTCGCTCGGTCCAGCGCAGGACCGCGTCGTACTGCGTCCGGAAGATCTCCCCGACGGTGATCTCGTACGGGTCGCGGCCGAGCACCTGCAACCGCCCGTACGCCGCGTACATCATGACGTCGGCGCTGGTCATCGGCGTCACCAGGGAGATCGCGACTTGCAGCCCGATTCCCAGCCAGAGCAGCTTCTTCGGCACCGGTCGCCAGCCCGCGGCAAGCGCGCGCAAGAGGATCCACATCCCGACGGCACCCACGGCGATGCAGAGATAGGTGATCGTGACCGCCGCCCAGTCGTTGAGGGCGATGCCCCACGTCGACGGTATGTACCAGGGGGGCAGCAGGCTCCCGTAGCGCGGACCCAGCGAGAGTGTCACCGCCGAAGGTCCGAGGAAGGACACGCCGGCGATGCCGGCGGTGGAGCCGACGATCATGCCGATGCCCACGCGGGGATGGCTCCGCCAGGAGCTCGGTTCGTACAGGCGGGACCGCTTCCAGGGCCGCGGTTCGAGGCGCGTCACGACTCGTCCGACCGCGCTGGGGCGTACTTGCGGCGACGCATCGGCGAGACAGCCTCGCGTACGAGCACGGCACCGGCCAGCAGCGCCAGCACGCCCAGCGTCACGGCGACGGCGATGACCATCGGGGTGGTGGCACGGCCGGCCGGGATGTCGAGCGGGGCCGCCGTGGGCGTCGTGGTGGGGATGGCGCTCACGCTCGCCGACTCCGGGAACGGCCCGAACACAGCCCGCTCGGGGTTGACCGTGCCGTAGCCGAGCTGCGCGTCCGGTACGGCCCCGGGCGGCGGGTCGGCGGTCAGTTCGAGGCGCCGCATCACCTCGGCCGGCGTCAACGTCACGTCCTCGGCCTTCGCCTTCTGCACCATGAGCGCGATGACGCCGGTCACGATCGGCGCGGCGAAGCTCGTGCCCGGCTCGGTGTTCCAGACCTGCGACGTCTTGAGGTACGAGTCCGTGGTCGTCGTGCCTGAGGGCCCCGAGGGCAGCAGCGCAACGATCGCATCCCCCGGCGCCGCGATCGTGACGTTGACGCCGACGCCTTCCTCCGAAGACGGGTGAGGAGCGTCCGTCGTGGTCGTCATCCCGACGGAGATCACGCCCGGGTACGCCGCCGGGTACCGGGGCCCGCTGTTGCCTGCGTTGCCGGAGGAGGCGACGACGATGACGCCGTGGGCGATCGCAGTGGCCACGGCATCACGTACAGCCGTGTCGTCGGACCCGGCCTGGCTGATGTTGATGATGCTGACCTTCGCCGCCACCGCGTCGTTGATCGCGGCCGCGAGCGGCGCCTGATCCTCGACGTCTGTAGAGCCCTTGAGCGCGCGCATCACGATCACCGACGACCCCGGCGCCATGCCCGAGAAATTCGAGTCGCCCTGGTCGAGCGGCTGCGCGTTGATGAGCGACACGACCCGCGTGCCGTGCGCGCAGCTGAGCCCGGTCCCGTCATGAGCGATCTTGGCCGTGTCCGTACCGACGTAGTCGACGAGCTGCCAGTTGGGCTTGGCCCCGGTTGTCGTGGACGAGGCCCGCAGGAACGGTGAGACACCGATCTGGGCGGCCGTGTCGATCACCGCGATCGTGACGCCCGTACCGGTGATGGGTCGTCCCTGGGCGTCGTTCTGCGACCAGACCTGGCTCGGCTTCAGCCGGCTGATGTGCCACGCATCGGTGAGCGCGCCCGTCGTCTGGCCCGACTCGGTCGTCGGCGAGCACCAGGCGGGATCGAGCTCGGTCCCCAGCGCGTACGCCATGGCAGGCCTCAGCATGCTGACCGACATGACGATGGCCGCCGCAAGGCAGCCGACCGCGACACGATGGACAACCGACGTACGGGTGCGCGGCATCGGCATCACTGCTGCGCGGGGAGGTTGGCCACCTGGACGAGGACTGATCCCGCGCGGCTGACGAGCGTTCCCCGGCCTGGAGGGAGGGCCGTCGGCCGTACGTTGCCCCACAGGATGCCCTCGTCCTTCGACCCGCTCATGATCAGCGCAGGGTTCGCGGCGTCCTTGATGCGGCCGATCACCTGGTCCATGACCGCACGGCCGGCACCACCCATACCGCGGCTGATGATGAGGTGCAGCCCGATGTCGCTGGCCTGGCTGATGAACTCCTGCAGCGGCTGCAGCGCGTTCGCCATCGAGGTGGCGACGAGCTCGTAGTCGTCCACGATGACGAAGACCTCGGAACCCTTCCACCACGACTTGTCGCGCAGCTGTTGGCTGGTGACGTCCGGTCCGGGGAGGCGCGCGGTGAGTGCCGGCGCCACGTCCTTGCACGCCTGGATGCCCGACTGCTGGCTCGGCGCGTACCGGATGATGTACTCGTCGGGGATGAACCCCAGCAGCGAGCGGCGGTAGTCGAGGACGAGGAACTTCGCCTCCTTCGACGTGTACCGCTTGAGCAGACCGTCGATGATCACCCGCAGCGTCGTCGACTTGCCGCTCTGGGGAACGCCGAAGATCACGAGGTGCGGCTCGGCCGACGGGTCGTACGTGACGGGTGCGAGGTCGATCTCGTCGATGGCCCACGGCAACGTCTTGCGCACCGGGTCGTACGTGACCGGCGGGAGCGCCGCGAGCGGCAGATCGGCGGGCAGCATCCGGACCTCGGCAGCCCGCGGCCCTTGCCAGGCAGCCCTCAGCCGCGCGGTCAGCTGACGCTGGCCGTCGGAGGCCGAGCCGCCGTCCTCGACACCGTCGATCCTGGGGAGGGCGACGAGCATGTGCAGGCCGTCACTGGACAGGCCGCGGCCGGGCCGACCGGCCGGTACGACGGCGGCGAGCTTGCGGTTGATCTCCGACTCGAACGGGTCGCCGAGCTTCAGCTCGACCCTGCTCTGCAGCAGGTCGCGGATGCCGAGTCGGAACTCCGACCACTTGTTCGCGCTGGCCATGACGTGGATGCCGTAGCCGAGGCCGCGGGCCGCGAGGTTGGTGATGACCGGGTCCTGAGCCTCGAACTCCCCGCGCAACGTCATCCAGCCGTCGACGACGAGGAAGACGTCCGTCGGGAAGCGGTCGGGCGGGATGCTGCCATCGCGACGTCCGCGGCGGTAGCTGACGATGCCTTCGATGCCCATCTCGCCGAAGAGCACCTCCCGCGCCTGGAGCAACGAGGTCATCTCGGCGATGGTCCGCCGGACGCGGTCGACGTCGAGGCGGCCGCAGGCCGAACCGACGTGGGGGATGTCGCGCAGGCTGCTGAGCGAGCCGCCGCCGAAGTCGAGGATGTAGAAGCCGATCTCCATCGGCGTGTGCGTCAGCGCGAGGCCGGCAATCGTGGCGCGCAGCGCCATCGACTTGCCCGACTGCGGGCCTCCGACGACCGCCAGGTTGCCGCCCGCTCCGGAGTAGTCGAGCCACATCGGGTCGCGGCGCTGCTGCCGAGGCCGGTCGATGAGCGCGACAGGCCCGGACAGGGTGCCCTGGAACCGAGGATCCGGGACGGTGAGGCCTCGGCCGGGGACCTCGACGAGCTGTCCCCCGAGAAGACCGTCCATCGTGGGCGGGGCGTCCAGCGGCGGGAGCCAGACCTTGTGCGCGGGCCATCCGTGGCCCTTGAGCCGGCCCACAGCGATGCCGAGCAGCGTGTCGTCATCGTCAGCGGGATCGGCGGTCTCGCCGGCACGCGCCGCTGCCGACACCGTCTCGACACGCTCCGCAGGAGCTCGTACAGGCTCAGGCCCGGGCTCGGGAGGCAGCACGACCGGTACGTGTCCCGCGTCGAACTCGAGCACCGGCGGCGCCCAGGCCCTCTTGCCCAGCCCGCCGATCACGTCCCCGGGGGCGTCGTCGTCGACCTCGGCCGGCGCATTGCTGCCGCCGTGCCAGGGTCCGGACACGTACGCGGCCTTGAACCGCACCATGTTCGTCGTGTCGAACTTGAGGTAGCCGTTGCCGGGCGGGCTCGGCAGCTCGTACGCGTCGGGCACGCCGATGACGACGCGCGACTCGGCGGGCGAGAACGTTCGGAGCGCGACGCGGTAGGACAGGTACGTGTCCAGGCCGCGCAGCTTGCTCTCCTCGAGCCGTTGCGAGGCCAGCAGCAGGTGGACGCCGATCGAGCGGCCGATGCGACCGATCTGGATGAACAGGTCGATGAACTCGGGACGTGCGGTGAGCAGCTCGGAGAACTCGTCGACCACGATGAACAGGCTCGGCATCGGTGGGATGTCGGCGCCTTCGGCCCGCGCGGCCTCGTACTCCTCACGGTTCTTGATGTCCTTGTTCCTCAGCATCGCGTTGGTGGCGCCGAGCGCTTCCATGCGACGTTCCATCTCGCCGGCGATCGCGTCCTGCATGCGGTCGACCAGCGTGAGCTCGCCCTCGAGGTTCGTGATCACCGCGGACACGTGCGGCAGGTCGTCGAGGCCTGCGAACGTCGCGCCGCCCTTGAAGTCGACGAGCACGAGGTTGAGCTGCTCGGAGCTGTGCGTCATCGCCAGGCCGAGCACGAGCGTGCGGAGGAACTCGGACTTGCCGGAGCCGGTGGCGCCGATGCACAGGCCGTGAGGGCCCATGCCGCCCATCGCCGACTCCTTGATGTCCAGCTCGACGGGATGGCCGTCCTCGGTGGAGCCGACCGGCACGCGCAGGCGCTGGTGGAGCGGCCGCGGCCGCCAGGCCTGCCGTACGTCGAGGGTCAGCGGGTCGCCGACGCCCAGCATCGTCGGGTAGTCCTTCGGCGCCTCGATGACCAGCTCAGGTGCGTCCTCGTCCTCACCCGCTGTGAGTACGGGCATGCGGTACGGGCTCAGCTGACGGGCGAGCATCTCCGCGTACACCATCGGTACGAGGTCGGGCTTGCCGAACGGCGTCGGCGCGATCTGGCCGGACTGTACGCGGCGGTGCAGCGTCACCTCGTCAGGCGTGACGTCGAGAACGGCGACCCGCTGCTCGATCCGGCGGGGCCGCTCGCGCTGGCCCGTGATGTCGATCGTGCTCGTCGTGGTGGAGGGCGTGGTGAACATGTCGGCGCTGATCCCGTCGACGCCGTCGACCACCACGACCACATGGACCGGATCGCCCCCAGACATGCCCTGACTGCCCTCAGACACCTGTGCGAGCTCGAGCGCGGAGCGGGCGAACAGCCGTACGGGACCGACTCCGTCCGTACGTGTCGGATGCTGTACGTGCGGCAGCCACTTGACCCAGTTCCAGTACTCGGCGTTCTCCGGCGACGCCACGACGATGAGCCGCACCTCGGACGGTGCGTGCCAGGCGACGATCTGGGCGACCATCGAGTACGCGAGCCGTCGCGAGGCGTCGAGATCGCCCACGAGCTCGAACCGGCTGAAGCCTCGCATGTTGATCTGCAGGGGCACCGTCGGGACGGTGAGGTGCGTCCGGATGAAGCGGCGCAACGCACCCGTGGTGAGCGGCTCGAGGTCCTCGACCGGCTTCGACTCCGGCGGCACGATCCGCTTGGCGAACTGCTGCCGACCGACAGAGATCCGGATGGACAGGAAGTCGTCGGCGTCCGGTCGGCGCTCCCACATCCGTCGGGCGCCGGCGAGCGACCACAGCGTGTCGGGCGCCGGGTGGCGCCACATCACCGCCGTGCGCTGGTCGGACGCCGTCTTGCGGACCGTACGCCGGGTCTGGCCGAGGTAGCGGAAGTAGTCGCGGCGGCTCGCGTCCAGCTGCTGCGACTCGTCCTGGTTGCCGCGGCCCATCTGGCTGATCATCATGCCGACCATCGAGACGCCCATGAGGCCGCCGGCGATCGCGCCCATCCCCGTCTTCGTACCGCTGCCCATCCCTGAGTACATGAGGCCCATCGCCGCCACGCCCGCGATCATCGGCAGGAAGCGCAGGACAGCGCCGAACGTCTGCTTCGGTGCGGGGGGCGGGATCTCCGGCGGCGACTCGAGCAGCAGGTCTCCCCTGGGCATGGGTGGTGGCGTCGCCCGCTTGCCGCGGGAGAAGACAACCGTTGCCATGCAGGGTCCTGTCCGTGAGGGTGCCGACGCCATCATGCCGCAGAGCAGGGCCGGGAGGGTTCCTCGTTGCCCTCACTCACAGTTCAGTCATCGAATCGTGACCGCTGCGCCACGTTCCGGCGCTCGCGACCTCAGCTCCCACTACTCTTCGGTGCTGTGACCACTCCCGCGACCGAGGACCTGGCACGCGTCACGGTCATCTCGCCGAGCCGGCGGATCGATGTGGCCTTGCCGGGGTCGACCAGCCTGGGCGAGTGCCTGCCCACGATCGTGAGATTCTCCGGGTACGAACCGGGCTCGACCCAGGAAGCCGTACACGCCTGGGTGCTGCAGCGTCTCGGCGAGGATCCGCTCGACCCGACCAAGCGGGTGTCGGCCCTCAACCTGCGCGACGGCGAGACGCTCCACCTGCGCTCCCGCGACAACACGATCCCGGATGCCGCATTCGACGACGTCGTCGATGCGGTCACGACCGCAACCACCGCCCGTCCGTCGTGGACACCGGCCCAGAGCCTGTGGTTCGGCGTCGTGACGATGGTCGTTCTGCTCCTGGCGATCCCCGTGGCGCTGCTGGTCACCACGAAGGACACCTCCCCGCTCGCACAGAACCTCGAAACCGCCGCGACGCTGTTCTTGTCGCTGGCCGCACTGGTCGGCTCGATCGTGCTGTCGCGCGCCTTCGGGCGGTTCCTGCCGGCCGCGGGGCTGTCCTGGGCGGCGACAGTGCTGGCGGTCGTCGGCGGCTTCTACATCATGGGTGACCAGTCGTGGCCGTTGCGTGTGCTGCTGGCGTCGGCGTGCGGGATCGTGGCGTCCGGTACTGCCTGGCTCGCCGCCCGCGTCCAGCCGTACGCGCACCTCGCCGTCACCCTGAGCGCCAGCGTCACGCTCGTCGCGACGATGGTGATGGTGCTGCTCGGTGGCTACGAGGCCCAGGTGTCCGCCGTCACCATCGCCTTGTTGCTGGCGCTCACGCCGACGCTGCCGATGCTCTCGTACCACGCGGCCCGAGTCGCCATGCCCAACCTTCCCGCGAACGCGCAGCTGCTGATGGAGGATGAGACGCCGGTGCAGACCGACATCGTGAGCCGGGCGCTGACCGCCGATCGCGTGCTCGGCTCGTTCCTCGGCGCCACCGGAATCACGGTGGGACTAGGGATGATCCCGGTGCTGCTGACCGGTACGTGGCTGGCGATGGCCCTCACTGCGGCGGTCGGGCTGGCGCTCGTGCTGCGCGCCCGTGTCTTCGTCGGACGCGTACAACGCTTCGCGCTCCTCCTGCCCGGCACCCTGTTCGGGTTGGCGTCGGTGCTGCTCCTGCTTCTGGCTCTGCCCAGCGTGGCGCGCATCCCGATCGGCCTGACGATCGCCCTGATCGCCGGGGTCACACTCTCCGGCTACACCGCCGGCATGTACAACCGGATCCTCGCCCCGATCTGGGGCCGGCTAGGGGATGTACTCGAGTGGCTCTCCCTCATCGCCGTCATCCCCCTCGTCCTCGGCGTCCTCGACACGTACACCTGGGTCATGAGCCTCACCTCCCACTGAGGCGAGGTCTGGACCCTGCCCGACCTCCGCCGGTCTGCCCGCTGACGCAAGCCGGTCGAGAGGTCATTTCGTGTCCCGCCACGCCGTACGTACCGGGCGTGTCGTGACCCCTCGATATGGACCCGGGGTGCGGCCGAGTCGATGAGCCACCAACTGCTCCCGTACGGACTGGCCCTAGGCGTGTCGTGACCCCTCGACCTGCAACCCCTCCCGTGCGGCCGAGTCGATGAGCCACCAACTGCACACGTACGAACTCTGCGTCGACAT